>Ga0247727_10009725_pt1 | contig 17266 bp, 12 predicted proteins | sample WisWelCaveWW1625_FD_202498 | JGI IMG/M metagenome (GOLD analysis project Ga0247727, IMG submission 202498) | Biofilm microbial communities from Wishing Well Cave, Virginia, United States - WW16-25 | ecosystem: Environmental > Aquatic > Deep subsurface > Groundwater > Cave microbial mat | place...
AATCCTTCCCAAAGGGAAGGACTTTCAGAACAACATTTATATGTCTTTTACTTTCCCTTCCCTTCGGGAAGGGCGGGGATGGGCTTCTCTTTTCTCAATCTTACTGCGGTACCGCTCGATACGATACCGAAATTTTCAGTACTGTGACCACCACAATCAATGTCACGTATGGGCAGAATCTCAACCTCAATAACAACATGCAAACGCTGGCAATGAATATCTATCAGCCAACTGGCGATACGGCATCGAAACGTCCCGTACTTATTTTTGCTCACGGGGGAAGTTTTATCGGAGGCGCTAAAACAGATGCCGAACAAGTAACTTTATGCACTCGTTTTGCGAAGCGGGGATACCTTACAGCTACTATTGACTACCGCATAGGAATGGGTTTTCCCATCAACCAGGCAAATGCTCAAAAGGCAGTTTGGCGCGCAACGCAGGATATGAAAGCAGCCGTTCGTTTTTTTCGAAAAGATGCTGCGACAACGAATACTTACAAGGCAGATCCTAACTTTATTTTTGTCGGTGGATATTCTGCCGGTGCGTTTATGGCAATTCATTATGCATATCTCGACCAGCCCTCAGAAATTCCTGCCGCAATTGATACCAATGCTCTCGGAGGATTGGAAGGCAACAGCGGCAACCAGGGATATTCTTCCGCAATTAACGGAGTGCTGAATCTTGCAGGCGCGGTTGGCGATACTGCGTGGATTAAGCCGGGCGATGAACCGATGGTTACCGCGCAGGGGAATGTTGACGGCACAGTTCCGTATTGCACTGCCATGATTTATGTTTCCGGTTTTCCGATTATGCCGGTTAGTGGTGGTGGATCAATGAATGTGCACGCTTATAACATCGGGCTTGAGAACCCGATTCATACTTATTATGGACAAGGACATACGGCAGATGTTTCTCCAACCACCAATATGGATTCTACTATTGCACTCGTCAGCAATTTTGTTTACGCGCGGCTTGGCTGCACTCCTTCAGGAAACCCTGCCAATTATATAAATGATCAAACCTGTGTTCCCGGACTTGGTGTGAATGAACTTGTTTTGAATGATGATATTTCTGTATATCCGAACCCAGCAGACGGTCAGTTTACAGTTGAGAGTTCAGAGTTCAGAGTTCAGAGTTTAGAAATATACAATGTGTTTGGAGAAAAGGTTTATTCAACAACGATGAACGAAGAACGATTAATAATTAACTTTTCTGCACAGCCTAGCGGAATGTATTTTATGAAGTGCACTTCGGATGAGAATAAAATTTTTGTAACGAAAATACTCATCGAAAAATAACTTCTCCAATCACTCGCAATGAAAAAACTTATTCTTATCGCAGTAATAGCAGTTGTATTTATTGCGAACTGCTTACTGCCAACTGCCAACTGTTTTTCTCAGAACTATTGCGGCTCTTCGCGCTATGATATTCCGGTGTTCAGCAATGTTACAGTAACCAGCAATATTGTTTACGGACAAAATCTTGATTTGAATAACAACATGAAAATACTTGAGTTGGATGTTTATGAACCAACCAGTGACACTGCGGCAATTCGCCCATTGATTGTTTTGGCGCATGGCGGAAGTTTTATCAGCGGAGATAAAACAGATATGTTATACATCGGCACTGAAATGGCAAAGCGCGGTTATGTTGTTGCGTCAATTAATTACAGGTTAGGATTGGGTTTTCCCATTGACAGCATTCGCGCGATGAGAGCCGTTTGGCGTGCCACTCAGGATATGAAAGCAGCCGTACGATTTTTTCGGAAGGATGCTGCAACCACAAATACTTATAAAATTGATCCGAATATTATTTTTATTGGAGGCGCTTCGGCAGGTGCGATCATGGCAACTCATTATGCGTATCTTGACCAGTCAGCAGAAGTTCCTTCTACAATTGATACAGTTGCTCTTGGCGGATTGGAAGGCAACAGCGGCAATCCGGGTTATTCTTCCTTGGCAAAAGCAGTGGTGAATATTTGCGGTGCTATTGCCGATACCTGCTGGATGAAACCGGGCGATGAAGATATGGTGAGTTTGCAGGGAAATGATGATAACACAGTTCCATATTGTTCAGACAATGTTTACTTAGCCAGTTTTAAAATCATGATCATTCACGGGCTTGGAATAATGGCAGTGCGCTCGGCACAAATAGGAATGACAAATCCTAATCATACTTTTTATGGACAAGACCATAGTTCTCCCGGTGATACTATCAACGTTGACACAACAATAGCGCTCGCCAGCGATTTTCTTTACATGCAGATGGGATGTATTCCAACCAATACAGTTAATTACTCAAACACCCCTCTCTGCATTGTGAACCTTCCCAATACCTATTCTTCCTGCCTTTTGAACCCCGGAGTGAATGACATTGTTTTGAATGAAGAAAATGTTTCTCTCTATCCAAATCCTGCCGCAGAAAATATTATGGTTACTTTGAAAAATGTAAAAGGAAAAAACTTTTCCGGTGCAGTTTACGACATTACAGGAAGAACGGTGAGTCAATTTAATTTCAGCGGAAAGGAGCATCTCATCAAACGGAATCAAATACAATCAGGAATTTATTTTCTGAAATTAAATTCAGATGCCGGAGAATCGTTTGTAACAAAAATAATTTTTATTGAATAATCTATGAAGAAGGTTTTCTTTGTATTTGTTTTGTCTACTGCCTACTGCCTATTGTCTACTTTCTTTTCCTGTCGTCCCAATTTGAAAAATCCGGAACCTTCTTCAGGCGATGCCGACTTTTCAAAGTTTGTTGCGCTGGGTGGAAACTTCATGGCAGGATACCAGGATGGCGCTTTATATTATGATGGGCAGCAATATTCAATTCCGTATCTGATTGCGAAGTTCATGCATCTTGCCGGAGGGCCTGCAGAATTTGCACAACCATTTATGCCCGATAATATTGGGCTTGGAATAAATCCCAAACAATGGGAAAGCCCTTATCAGCATGCAAGCAATCTGCGTTATAAACTTGATTGCAAAGGCGTATCTGCACTTAAGCCGGTGAAGGAATTATTTTCATCGGGTGGAATTTATGCGCAACATCAAAGCGGAAGTTTTCAGAATATCAGTGTTCCGTTCGCGAAGATTTCAGATTACAACAATGTTTCAGGAAATGCAAATGCATACTACGCGCGCTTCACAACTAATATTGGGGTTTCCACAATGCTTAGTGATGCCAAAGCACAGCAGCCAACTTTCTTCGCATTATGGGCAGGCATGGAAGATATTTATGATTATGCCCGCAATGGCGGATACAACCAAACTATTCTTTCTCCCGGTTCCTTCAGTATGTATCTTGATACTATTCTTTCTCAACTTAACACAAAAGGTGTCATAGCAAACATTCCTGATTTAACTTCATTCCCTTTTTATACACTCGTTCCATGGAATGGTCTTGAACTTGACGCTGGCAAAGCCGATTCACTTAATAATTTAATTGGCAATCCATCCCCGCCTTATTTTTTTGTAGGTAAAAATGGTTTTATTATTAAAGATATTAACTCTATTTATCCTCCTTCTATGGCTGGTTATCGTAAGTTGATAAGTGGAGAATATATTTTACTTACAGTACCACTTGATTCTATTAAGTGCAATAAGATGGGTGTGTTGATTACTGGTAATCCACTTGAAGGGGGTGATGGCTTGCCTGACCGCTATGTGTTGACCACCACTACAGAAGTGAGTGTGATTAATCAGGCAATTGCTGATTACAATATGGTGATTGCCGCTATGGCACAGAAATATAATCTTGCGCTGGTGGATATGAACGCTTATTTCAAATCGGTTGTGGAAGGGATAAAATGGAATGGTGTTGATTTCAACGCGACATTTGTAAGCGGAGGATTTTTTTCTCTGGATGGTTATCATCCTAATCAAAAAGGATACGCGCTTATCGCAAATGAATTTGTGAAAGCCATCAATTCAAAATACAATTCAACAATTCCTACTGTGAATTGTCCTGAATGTTCGGGGATTAAATTTCCTTAACGTCATTGCGAGCGAAGCGAAGCAATCTCCCAAAGAAATGACGGTTGATCTGTGAGATTGCTTCGTCACTTCATTCCTCGCAATGACGAACCAATCAAATCGGCACACCTTTCCCCATCCATCGCAGCCGAAACAATTCCACCTGCATAGCCCGCGCCTTCTCCGCATGGATAAAGATTTTTGATTTGCGGATGCTGCAGCGTTTCTTTGTCTCTCGGAATTCTTACAGGCGATGAAGTGCGCGATTCAACTCCAACCATTATTGCTTCTTCTGTAATGTAGCCCTTCATCTTTTTTCCGAATGCGGTGAGTCCTTCTTTCAAGGCATCGCTTATTTTTTTTGGAAGCACCTCGCGCAAATCAACAGAAGTAGTTCCTATGAAATAAGAATTCTTTGGAAGAGAAGCAGAAGTTTTTCCTTTGAGGAAATCTGTTACACGCTGCGCTGGTGCGTTTAAATTACTTCCTCCTGCGATAAATGCTTTTTCTTCCACTGACTTCTGAAAAAATAGTCCTGCAAGTGGATTCATATCTTGAAAATCTTTTTCATCCACACTCACAATAATTCCGGAATTTGCGTACGGATTATTTCTTCGCGAAGGCGACCAGCCGTTTACCACAATTTCATTTTGATTAGTCATGGATGGAGCGATGATACCGCCCGGACACATGCAAAAAGAAAAAACTCCCTTGCCTTGCGACTGGTGTACTAAACTATACGAAGCGGGCGGTAAATAATTTCCTCTTGAATCGCAGTGATATTGAATTTTGTCAATCAATTGTTGCGGATGTTCGATCCGTACACCGATAGCAAATGGTTTCGCTTCTATGAGAATGTTTTGTTTATGAAGCATGAAAAAAATATCGTGTGCTGAATGCCCAGTCGCGAGTATGACTGCTTTTCCTTTTACAGTTTCTCCGGAAGATAATTTTACTCCATTACATACGCCATTTTCTATGAGCAGTTCAGAAACCCTGCTGTTGAAATGAAATTCTCCCCCATGTTCCGTAATGGTTTTTCGCATGGCTATAATTATCTGCGGCAATTTGTTTGTACCGATGTGCGGATGTGCTTCGTATAAAATGCGCTCATCTGCACCGTGCGAAACAAATAAATGAAGAATGCGTTCTACATCTCCGCGCTTGGTGGAACGGGTATATAGTTTTCCATCAGAATAAGTTCCTGCACCGCCTTCGCCAAAACAATAATTGCTTTCAGGATTTACAATGCGTTGTTTCGCAAGCACAGCCAAATCTCTCCTGCGAGCGGAAACATTTTTTCCTCTTTCTAAAATGATCGGCTTAAACTCATTCTCAATTAGTCTTAACGCGGCAAAAATTCCCGCTGGTCCGGCACCAACAATGATTACTGGTTCAGTAGTAGAAACATTTTTGAAATTTATTTTTTGTAATTCTGTTTTTCGGCAAGGCTCATTGATGAAAACTTCTGCCTGTATCTGCAACATCACGTGCTTCCCGCGCGCGTCAATTGACTGACGGATGCGCCTCATACCTGTAATTTTTTTTTGTGGAATACTTAATTCTAAGGCAACTTGTTCCGTGAGAGTGTCATCGCTATGAGCGACAATAGGAGAAACGCGAAGAAGAATTTGTTTTATCATAAGTCAGGCGTTTATCCTGAAATTATTCCGCAAAGGTAGGTAAAATGTATTATTACTTCTTTAGTTTTTTCTCCATCGCAAACAATTCATCCCTCAGTCGTGCGGCTTCCATAAAATCCATTTCTTTTGCCGCAAGAGAAATTTCTTTTCTGAGTTTTAAAATTGCTTTTTCAACTTGTTCCTGTGTCATATATTGGATTACGGGGTCGGCAGCGTAGTCAAGAGTTTCTTTTTCAACATAGACATATTTCATTCCTCCGCTTGCGCCTCCTTGCAATGGCGACATTTTGTTTTTATCTTTTATGATGGATTGAGGAGTGATGCTGTGCTTATAATTATATTCTATCTGTTTTTTTCTTCTGCGCGTGGTTTCATCCATTGTTTTTTGCATGGAGTCGGTCACTTTATCTCCGTACATAATTACTTTTCCGTTTACGTTTCGCGCGGCTCTTCCTGTTACCTGCACGAGCGAACGCTCTGAACGGAGAAACCCTTCTTTGTCTGCATCTAAAATTGCAACGAGAGAAACTTCAGGCAGATCCAATCCTTCGCGCAAAAGATTTATTCCTACCAGTACATCAAATAATCCTAAACGCAGGTCGCGTAAGATTTCCACTCGCTCCATTGTATCAATGTCTGAATGAATATATCTGCAGCGTACTCCAGCGTTAGCAAGAAATTTTGCGAGTTCTTCCGCCATACGTTTGGTGAGAGTAGTAACCAATACTCTTTCATCACGCTCTGCTACTATTCTTATTTCTTCCAGCAAATCATCAATCTGGTTTTGTGTTGGACGAACTTCAATCATCGGATCAAGCAATCCGGTAGGACGGATTAATTGTTCCACTACAATACCTTCTGATTTTTGCAATTCAAATTCTGATGGTGTTGCGCTAACAAAAATTACCTGGTTAAGAAGTGATTCAAATTCCTCGAACTTCAGAGGACGATTGTCCATCGCAGCGGGCAAACGAAATCCATATTCTACCAGAACTTCTTTGCGTGATCGGTCGCCACCGTACATGGCGTGTATCTGTGGAATGGTTGCATGGCTTTCGTCAATTACCATCAAAAAATCTTTTGGAAAATAATCTAAAAGGCAGAACGGGCGAGTGCCTGGCTTTCTGCCATCAAAATATCTTGAATAGTTTTCAATTCCGGAGCAGTAGCCGAGTTCTTTCATCATTTCCACATCGTGTGTTACGCGGTCGTAAATGCGTTTTGCTTCCAATGGTTTTCCAATCTCGTTGTAGTAATCCACATGCTTGCCGAGGTCGAGTTGAATGTTTGCAATTGCTTTGTTGATGGTGTCGGGTGAAGTGACAAAAATATTAGCGGGATAAATAATGTAACTGTCAAACTTCTCCATCATTTTCCCTGTGGAAGATTCAAATGTTGAAATTTCTTCTATCTCATCTCCGAAAAATAAAATTCGTACCGAATAATCCGCATACGCGAGATTCACATCCACTGTATCTCCCTTTACGCGAAAATTTCCTCTTTGGAATTCTACTTCCGTTCTTGAATAAAGCGAATTCACAAGTTGAAGCAGGAATTTATTTCGGCTCACTTTCTGTCCTTTTTTTATCGAAACAATATTTTTATGGAACTCTGCAGGATTTCCGATACCGTAAATGCACGACACAGATGAAATAACTATCACATCTCTTCTTCCCGAGAGCAGGGCAGAGGAGGCACTTAGACGAAATTTTTCTATTTCATCATTAATTGCCATGTCTTTTTCTATAAAAGTATTTGTAGCAGGAAGAAATGCTTCGGGCTGGTAATAATCGTAGTACGAAACAAAAAATTCTACCGAATTCTTTGGAAAGAATTCTTTGAACTCACCGAATAATTGTGCCGCAAGAGTTTTGTTATGGCTGAGTACAAGCGTTGGTTTTTGAACCTGTTGAATGACATTCGCCACTGTAAAAGTTTTTCCTGAACCGGTTACTCCGAGCAGAGTTTGAAAAGGCATCTCATCTTTTATGCCATTCACCAATTGCTTAATCGCTTCGGGCTGGTCGCCTGTGGGAGAAAATGAGGAGGTTAGTTTGAAATCCATCAGCGAATACGAATATACGAATTACTCGGGGTGTATTTTGATTCGCAGATTCGTATTTAAGATTCGTATTCGCTGATGCTGTTCCATATCTCCCATGCCTTTTCTGCCTGAAGATGAAGCATCTCCAATCCGTTTTTTATCTGCGCGCCTTTTTCTTTTCCTTTTTTCAGAAACAAACTTTCTTCCGGATTGTAAGTTAAATCGTAAAGCAAATGTTTTGATGTAATAAACTGGTATGGAATATTTGGACAGTCATTTATATTTGGAAACATTCCGAGAGGAGTCGTATTTATAATTAATAAATTTTCTTGAATTATTCTTTCATTTATGTCTATATAAGATAAATATTTTGAAGTTCTTGAAATATATCTAAATTTAATTTTAGATTTGTCTAAAATATAGGATACTGCTTTGGATGCACCGCCAGTTCCGAGAATGAGAGCGCCTTCATGATGGGATTTTAATAATGGTTTGAGAGATTGTTCAAAACCAAAGATGTCGGTATTGTATCCAACCATCTGCCATCTGCCATCTGCCATCTGCCATCTTTTAATGCAGTTTACTGCCCCAATTTCTTTTGCTGATGCATCTATCTCATCAAGAAACTTTATCACGCTTTGCTTGTGCGGAATAGTTACGCTTAGTCCGCAGAGAGTTGGATTGCTTTTAATAAGAGCAGAGAAATCATTTATATTTTTATTTGGAAAGTTTTTGAATTCGCAATCAGAAATGCCTTCCTGTTTAAATTTTTCTACGAAATATTTCTGAGAGAAAGAGTGGGAGAGAGGAAATCCAATCAGTCCGTATGTTTTCATTTCTTCTCGCGTTTATGCTTGACGAATTCAACAATGATGGGAAGAATGGAAATAAAAATTATTCCTAGCGCAACCAGTTCAATATTCTTTCTTATCCATTCAATTTCGCCAAGAAAATATCCTGCGAAGGTTAAACTCAAAATCCAGATGGCTCCTCCAAGAATATCGAAGGGAAGAAATTTTTTGTAATTCATCTCGGCAACTCCAGCCACAAAAGGGGCGAAGGTGCGCACGATGGGAACAAAGCGCGCCATAATGATTGTTTTTATTCCGTACTTTTCATAGAAGGAATGTGTTTTATCAAGATATGCTTGCTTGATAATATTTTTATTTCTGAATTTCAGATGAGTGACTTTCAACCCGAGCGTTCGCCCAATCCAGTAGTTGGTGTTATCGCCTAGCACAGCCGCAACGAACAAAAGCAAAACAAGAAAAGCCATATCCATATAACCTAAACGCGCGAAAAGTCCTGCGGTGAATAACAATGAGTCGCCAGGAAGAAATGGAAAAACTACTACGCCTGTCTCAACAAAAATTACAAGAAAAAGAATTATATAAACGGCTGTTCCGTATTGTTGGAACAACCATTCGAAATCGAGATGAAGAATATGTTTGAATAATTCTATCAAGCGGAATTAGTATTTTGTCATAGCAGTATCAATTTCATCCGACCACGCGAGGATGCCGCCTTTTAGATTAAAGATATTCGTAAAGCCGTGTTGTTTTTCCAGCGCTTGAGTAATAACGCCAGAACGTTTTCCGCTTCGGCAGTAAATAATCACTTTTTTATCGCGGGAAATTTTATCAAGATTATCCATCACATCTCCCATCGGAATTAATTCACCCCCAATGCTTGCAATATCTACTTCATGTTCTTCGCGCACATCAATAAGTTGAAAATCTTCTTCGCTATCCATCATTTTTTTTAGTTCGGAACAAGTAACTTCTTTCATAAAATTATTTTGAAGATCAGTAATTTGCGTTACACTTTTTTAGTTAATTCTTTCGGGAGAAAAGTAAAAAAAGTATCACCACGTAACCCAAGTCGTAGCGTTTCCAGCGACAATGCTTCTTCGGGAGCAATGTTTCCAAGATTCACATTCGTACCTAATTGTTTTATCCACCAAACCTGCTGGTCTTTTTTTGGCGCTTCCCAAATAATATTTTCTTGTTTTACATTTGAAGTAATTTTATTTACAAGCGCAGTATGCGCGTGCCCGCTTGAGCGGTAGATTCCGACAGTTCCGCTTTCTCTCGCTTCAGCAATCACTTTCCACGAGCCGGCTTCCAATTCTTTATTCATCATTTTGATCCACATGCCGGGATGAATGATTACACCGTCTTCTTTCGAGCCGACTTCTGAAAGCACTGTATAATTCTTCGCTAACTTTGAAATGTATTCACATTTTTTATCGTGCTTTATTTCTATTGAACCGTCAGAAACCTCTGCTGCTTCAAGATTGTATTTGTCTATGAAAGATTGATATTCGTCAAACATTCCCCGAACGATGAATGATTCAAATAATGTTCCTCCGAAATAAGTTTTAATATCTGCCTGCTTGTATAATTTTATTTTCTCCGCAAGATTTTTTGTGATAACAGAAGTTCCAAATCCGAGTTTCACAAAGTCAATAAAATCCCCAGCAGATTCAATCATATCTTCCGCCTGACGCAGGCTGAGTCCTTTATCCATTATCATCGTCACGCCATCTTTTCTTGGTCTTGTGGTTCGCTTGGGAATGTGTGTGAGGGAAACGTTCATTTTTTTCTATAGGATTTTATCATGTCAATCACGGTTCTGTTTTTTCTGAGTTCGGGAAGGAATTTGAATATCTCTTTGTGCTTTTTGTAATCTAGTTGTAATGCGCTCTGAAGATAAGTAAGCGCTTCTTGTTTTTTTCCAACCCATAATAAACATGCTGCCATGCGGTAAAAAAGTTCCGCGTTATCTGGATGATGCTTGATTCCCTGCGCGAGAATTTCCACTGCATCTTCTTTATCCCCTTCTTCAAAAAGCAGGTTGGAATAATCCAGCCAGATATTTTCAAGCGAAGGATCTATCTCAATTACTTTTTTGTAAGCGTTTTTCGCTTCTTCGGTGAAGCCTAATTTCTGATAAGCATCTCCAATTACATACCAATAATCTGCGTTCACTTTATCAATCTCAATTGCTTTTTTCAGATAGTGAATTCCTTCTGTGAGTTTATCCTGCTGGTCGAGCACGATTCCCATTCCTATCCACGCATCCGCAAGATTTTGGTCGAGAGAAGTTGCACGGTTATAATTCAGAAGCGACTGCTCAAAGTTTTTTAGTTTCTCGTAACACTCACCGATGTAGCAGTACGTTATTGCTTCTGGTTTTTCGTGTTTGAAAGTTTCTTCATAGCAGGAAATGGCTTCTTTCAGTTGATTTAGATTAGCAAGTGAATTTGCTTTGTTGAAATACGCTGGCGCAAAATCCTCCTTGATGGCAATGACATAATCATACGCTTCAATCGCTTTTTCAAAATTACCAAGACGGTTATATGCCACTCCAAGATTGAACCAAGCGCAGTTGCTGTAAGAATGTTTATCGAGAAAAATATTAAAGTATTCAATCGCTTCGTTATCCTTGGCGGTTACTTCAAAACAAAATGAAAGTTCATAGAGAGCAGCATCATTTTTTGGATTCAACTCAATAGTTTTCTTCAGACAGAAAATTGCGTCTTGATACTGTTCAAGGTTTTCATATTCAAATGCGAGATACAAATAACCGTCTTCAATGATTTCTTGTGAACCTTCTGCGTGTTCAATTGATTTTTTAAAATTCTCAATTGCTTTTTCCGGAAGCCCTGTTAAACTGTAAATGGAACCCCGCGTCATGAAAATCTCAGGATGAATTGGGTCAATAGTTTCGGCTTGTTTGAGAAGTTCCAGTGCTTTGCGTGTTTCTTTATTCGCGCTGAGTAGTTGGGCTTTTCGGATGATAAAATCAATGGAGAAAGGATATTGTTCCAGCGCGAGCTCAACGGCTTTCATCGCCTTTGGATACTGATTGGCTGTGAGGAAATAATCAATCAGGATGTCAAATTCATCAGAGTCAAAAAAACTGCGCGTGTTGTTTGCAAGCAGTTCTTCAAACCGTTTTATCAAATCAGCATGTTTCATAAAAATCTCCTCTAAACAAAATTACTTAAATATTTGAATGAGGAATTTTCCCGATTACCAATTAACGAATCACCTACGAATGTTACGAATAAACACATGTTTGATTAGTAATATTCGTAACCATTCGTTATCCGTAGCCACCGCAAAGAAATCTTTTAAGGTTAGATTTTATATATATTTGTTTTTTTGAAGTTTGCAAAATCCTCTTTGGAATATTGCAAAGAATAGAATAGAAAAGCAACTGGAGCATACAGATGAAAATCCCAACTGACGATACAGCAAAACAAGCCGTTAGTGAAAAAGAAGAGATTAAACTTTTCTACAAAAATATGCGGGTGCTGAACGAGGTAGGTCAGCAAATTACTTCGACCCACGATTTTGAAACCATATTTGTGAAACTGCGGGAGAGCGTGAGCCACTTAATGGATGCTGAATGTTTTGGCGTACGGATTTATCATCCTGAAAAAAATGAAGTGGAAGTAAAATATGAATATGACAAAGACATTCGTACAAAGCCGTTTTCTTTTTCAATGGATAACGACAATAATTTTTCGGTATGGTGCATTAAAAATAAAAAAGAAATATTTATCAACGACATTGCAACTGAACATAGAAAATATGTAAAAGAAATTGTTGTGGTGCAGGGTGAAATGACACAATCGCTCCTGTTTTGCCCCATGATTTTAAAAGACACAGTGATTGGAGTCCTTACCGTTCAGAGTTATAAAAAAAATCAATATACTCACAGCCATCTAAACATCATCCGGACACTTTCTTCTTATGCCGCCATCGCTCTTCAAAACGCCCATCTTTATGAGGGTATGGATGCAGACATAAAACTGCGCACAAAGGAAGTTACCATTCAAAAAGAGGAGTTAGAAAAGTCGTTTCATAGTGTAAAGTTGCTAAGTGAAATCGGCAAGCAAATAATTTCTAGTTTGTCGGTAGAAAAAATTATTGAAACGGTTTATGAAAATGTAAATAAGTTAATGGATGCTTCTTCTTTTTGGATTGGCATTTACAATGCATCAGAGCAGCGGCTTGATTATCCGATGGGAATTGAAAAAGGAAAAAAGTTACCTTTTGCTTTTTACAATTTAACTGAAGATGACCGCCTGCCTGTGTGGTCATTCAAAAATCAGAAAGAAGTTTTTGTGAATGATTATTTAAAAGAATATCATAACTATATTCCAAGCGGCACCCCACCGATGCCCGTTGTCGGTGATAGCCCCGAATCATCTATCTGGTATCCATTGATTTCTAAAGATAGAAAAACATTCGGGATACTTACCATTCAGAGTTTTCAGAAAAACTCCTACGTAGAATATCATCTGAACATTGTTCGGAATCTTGCCGTGTTCACTTCCATTGCATTGGAGAATGCTTTGCTCTACGAACAAGTGGAACAAAAGGTGAAAGAACGCACGGATGAGGTGGTAAAACAAAAAGAAGAAATTGAAAACACGTATCAGAATGTTAAACTTCTAAGCGAAATCGGGCAGCAGATAACTTCCTCTTTATCGGTTGAAAAAATTATTGAAACTGCCTATGAAAATGTAAATCGTTTGATGGACGCTTCCGTTTTTTGCATCGGTACGTTTAACGAAAAGGAAAACCGTCTTGACTTTTTTGGTGATATTGAGAAAGGAGAAAAACTTCCTTTCAACTATGATACGTTAGATGATGTGCGATTATCCGTATGGTGTTTTAATAATCAAAAAGATGTAATCATCAATGATTTGTTTCTCGAATACAATAATTATTTTCCAAATGTTCCTCGACCAACGCCAACTGTGGGAGAACAAGTGGAATCGCTGATTTATCTCCCGCTTACCCTGCAGGAAAAAAAAATTGGCGTCATATCCGCTCAGGGTTTCAGGAAAAATGCTTACACGGATTACCATATTGATATGCTGAAGAATTTAGCGGTGAATGTTTCCATCGCTCTTGAAAATGCAATCATGTACAAAGATGTGGAGCAAAAAGTAATTGAGCGCACTATCGAAGTGGTGAAGCAAAAGGAAGAACTCTCGCAAAAAAATAAAGACATTACTGATAGCATCAACTACGCTTTAAGAATTCAGAATACGATATTACCTTCTGATAAAAAGATAAAAGAATTATTGCCCGAGTCATTTGTGTTATATATGCCTAAAGATATTGTGAGCGGTGATTTTTACTGGGTAGAACGAATTGAAAACAATAATAAGGTAGTAGTTGCAGCCGTAGATTGTACAGGGCACGGAGTGCCAGGCGCATTTCTTACCATCGTTGGAAATAACCTTCTGAATCATATCATCAATGAACTGCACATTACTAATCCAAAAGATATTATCAACGAAATGAATTCAGGAATCATTAACCGCCTCGCTTTAATGGATACTAATATTATAAGAGACGGAATGGATATGGCAGTATGCACCATTGACAGAAAAAGCAACTCATTCTCTTTGTTATTTTCAGGCGCATATAATCCTTTGTATTATGTTCGCGACAATCAATTGATGGAACTGCCCGCAATAAGATACAATATCGGAAGTATTCCTGATGAACAAAAAGAAAATGTAATCTGCCATACAGTTGAAATAAAAAAGGGAGACATGATATATTTGTTTTCAGACGGATATGCCGACCAAATGCAGCATCAGACAGGAAAAAAATTTATGAAAGGACGTTTCAAACAATTATTGCTGGACATTCATCAAAAACCCGCTATAGATCAAAAACAAATCCTGGAGCAAACACATATTGATTGGAAGGGCAATCTTTTTCAAACAGACGATATATTAGTAATGGGCTTCCGCTTCTGATTTTTTCTTCCCCGATTTAAATAAGCAAAAGTGTGTTATGCCGGAAGTAATTAATGCGTTTCATTAGTATCCATTTGTATATTGGTATTATATTCACTTTGATTTTTCCCTACATTTGCATCTGCCTATGAATAACCTCGAAGTTGAAAGCACCCCTAAAACGCCCGGCATTAATTTTAATGCTGAAACAGGACTTTTGGTAATAGAAGGCAGATTAATTCCCGAGGACCCCGAAAAGTTTTTTTCATTGCTGAATAATTGGCTCACAGAGTATCAGCCCGCAAATGGAATAAAAACAGTTTTCCGCGTTCGCCTGCATTATTACAATTCAACATCCATAAAGCGCCTGCTCCATCTTTTCCAAAAATTAGAGAGTGTGCATGCTCAAGGTCACGATATAATAATCCGTTGGGAATATGAAGACGGAGATGATGATTCCCTGATGGATGGAGAGGACTATAAAAGTTTGCTCAAACTTCCATTTAAAATTGTGAAAGTATAGTTGGAATTGCTGTGAAGAAAATAATCATAGCGGTAAGTGAGTGATATGCGTTTCTTAATCTTGTTATTCTGCTTGTTCTGTTTTATTTCCCGTTCCTCTGCCCAATGCTGCAGTGCGAATCCTGTGGCGGGTTCTGTCAGCACTGGCACCCTCACAAAAAAAACATTCCGCACCATAACCTTTTACCGGTATAATTCTTTTAGTAAATACTATGAAGGTAGCCAGCGTTCAGATTTTGACTCTCTTAAAAATGTCAACTCAAACTTTCTCGGAAGCATACTTGCCTACGGCATCAGCAATACAATCACCCTCGAAGCACAAGCAGGATATTACATTAACAAGTCAGAGGTTGTCAATATACAACCTCCCTATACGCTCAAAGGATGGGGATTGTCAAACGGAGTGGCATCCATAAAATATAACATCTTCAGAAAAAATCAGATAGAACTCGCAGCAGGAGCAGGCATTAAATTTCCTTTCACCAAAGAGCAGCAGGCAACAGACGGGGTAAGATTGCCGCAGACAGTTCAGTCATCCACAGGCGCGTTCGGTGGGGTTGGGCAAATTTTCTTATCTAAAACATGGACAGAAAAAAGCATTCGTTTATTTTTAATTCATCGCACAGAAATTAACGGAACAAATGTCGTAGAATATAAAACAGGCGATTTACATTCTACTTCATTAGTTGTTTCAAAAAGTTTTAACAAACGCTGGACCGCACTTTTGCAAAGCACCAGCGAATACAGGCAAATGGATGTGCTCCAAAACAAAACTATCGTTTCTTCCGGTGGATATTTCTTTTTCCTTTCACCTCAAATCAACTACGCCCTCGCTGAAAAATGGAACCTCTCTTTACTCACAGGCATACGTGTTTACTGGTATTATAACGGAACACAAATCGGAAATCAGGGATTTACATTGAACCTTACGAGAGATTTTGATTTAAGCAGCAAAACAAAATAGTAAAATAAATAAAATACGGCTCCCGCTGCCTCAGATATGTATTAGAGTTGTTTGGCTGGTTGGGTTCCAATAACTATCAGGATACTTCCCGATCTGAGGGAAAAAGGATTTGTAATCCCTCGCTAACTAGAAAAATTATCAAAAATCCGTTTCTCTTCAATAGTTCAACTTCCGACTTCTCAAATCCTACTCCCACCCTTACAGTTGGGCGCCTGGCGGACAAACCACAGCGAGCAAAACAGTTGTTGCCACTGCTACAACAACATATACAGTAACTGCTACCAATGCGAACGGATGCACCAATACAGCAACGAGAACGATTACGGTTAACCCGCTTCCTTCTCCCAGCATATCCGTTACGCCATCGGCAACGGTCTGTAATGGAACAAGCGTTACATTAACTGCATCGGGCGGCACCACCTACAGCTGGGCGCCTGGCGGACAAACCACAGCGAGCAAAACAATTGTCGCAACTGCTACTGCTACATACACTGTAACAGCTACGAACGCCAACGGCTGCACTAATACAGCAACAAGAACAATTACAGTTTCTACACTGTCATTATCAATGAGCAAAACCGATGAAAGTTGTGCTGGAGGCAATGGCACAGCCACTGCAACTCCATCCGGTGGATTTACTCCTTATACATATGCCTGGAGTCCTGGCGGAGGAACAACTCAAACAATTAGCGGTCTTACAGCAGGAACTTACACTTGCAATGTTACCAACAGTATAGGATGCACTAATACGGGAACTGTTACCGTAGGCACAGGCGGTGGAGGACTCAGTGTTTCAATGAGCAAAGCCGATGAGACTTGTGGAACTGGAAACGGCAGCGCAACAGCAACACCCTCTGGCGGCACCTCACCTTACACCTATTCATGGAACACAGGCGGAACAACTCAAACAATTTCCAATCTTGCTGCAGGTAATTATACTTGTACTGTAACGGATGCCTCTGCTTGCACGGGTACAGGAACAGTTACTGTTAACAATGTTGCCTGCGGACCGACAAAATTACAACCTGCCTATTGCGGAATAACAGAAACTACCTTAGATCAAAAACTATATTGTGTTGCTGTTACAGGTGCCACTAAATATCGCTATAGAGTTACTCATCCGGCAAGTGGGTTCAACGCGGTTTACACTCGTCAGGATAATCTTATACAATTCCAAATGGTATGGGTTAGCGGTATTCAATATGGAAAAACATATAATGTTGAAGTGGCTGCATATGTAAGCAGTGTCTGGAGTAACTACGGAGTATTGTGCACAGTTACAACTCCTGCCACTGCCCCTCTCACTAAACTGCAAGCCGCCTACTGCGGTATTACGGAGACAAC
>Ga0247727_10009726_pt1 | contig 17265 bp, 11 predicted proteins | sample WisWelCaveWW1625_FD_202498 | JGI IMG/M metagenome (GOLD analysis project Ga0247727, IMG submission 202498) | Biofilm microbial communities from Wishing Well Cave, Virginia, United States - WW16-25 | ecosystem: Environmental > Aquatic > Deep subsurface > Groundwater > Cave microbial mat | place...
CGGGCTTCACGCCGTACCTCGGCCTCTCCAGTGCCTTCGAGACGCCCACCACGACCGAGCTGGCCAACCGCCCGCAGGGGGGAGGGGGGTTCAACGACGGGCTCGGGCCGCAGCGGGTCGCGATGGTCGAGGCGGGGGCGCGCGGTCGGCTCGGTACCCGGCTCACTTACTCCGTCGCGCTGTTCACGAGCAGGACCCGGGACGCCCTCGTGCAGTTTCGGGAGGTGAGCGGCCGCGCCTACTTCACGAACGCCGGCCGGCTGCACGGCGACGGCCTCGAGGTGGACGTCAAGGTGTTGCCGCGTTCCGGCCTCGAGCTGTTCGCCGCGTACAGCAACATCATCCACCGTTTCGCCGAGTACCGGGCGGTGAATGGCTCACGCGTGGACACGCTCGACGGCAAGCAGCTCCCCGGTGTCCCCAGGCAGTTCGCCCGGGTCGGCCTGCGGAGCCGCCACCCTTCGGGCGTCGCGTTCGACCTCGACCACGCCATGAGTTCGTCGGTGTTCGCGGACGACCGCAACACGCTCGTCGTAGGCGGCGACGCGGTAGCGGGCGCCGTGCCCGGTACGGGTTGGGGCGTCACGGACGTGCGCGTCTCGTGGGAAGGTCGCCTGCGGAGCGTGCGCGTGGGGCCGTTCACCGCGATCCACAACATCTGGGACCGGCACTACGTCAGCGCCGTGACGGTGAATGGCTCCGGCGGCCGGGTTCTCGAGCCCGCCCCCGGAAGAAACCTCCTCGCCGGGGTCGAAATGGGCTGGCCTGCGGGCCGGCCCTGAGGACGGCGCGGCCGCACGCCCGCGGAGGTGTTCAATGCGCACAGCTGCGAGCCGCCGACTGTCAACACGCACCCCGAACAGGACACGCTAGACCGCGAGCGCGCTTTTCCGCGGTCCGGCGAAGCCCTAGTATGGGCGGCGCTCTCCCCGCGACGAACCGAAATCGAACCAGGAGTCGAACGATGAGAATGCCTTCGAAGTCCCTCCCGTCGGGTGTCGTCGCCGCGTTCCTGATCGGATGTCTCGGCGTGAACGCCGGGGCCCAGACGACAGTGAAGAAGCCCGCGATGGCCGAGCCCGCCGCCGCGGAGTCCAAGCCGATCACACTCGGCAAGCCCGAGAACGTGAAGTGGACCCCGACCACCTACGAAGCCGCGACCGCCGAGGCCCACAAGAAGGTGTTGGAAGGCGCCAAGCCGATAGCTGTGACTGGCGAAGTGGTGGACGTGTCGTGCTACCTGCAGCTCGGCAAGCGCGGCGAGGCCCACATCGCCTGCGGCACCAAGTGCATCGCAAACGGGCAGCCGATCGGGCTGGTAGACGCCGAGGGCAACCTCTTCCTGCTCATGGCCGAGGAACATCACCCGCGCCGCGACGGACAGGTGGAGCTCAAGTCGGTGTTCGGACCGCTGCTCGCGAAGACCGTGACCGTGAACGGCATGGCGGTGGAGATGAAGGGCTACCGTGGGCTGTTCGTTCAGGCGGCGGAGCTGGGTGGCGTGGTGAAGACAGAGGGCAAGGGGTCGGAGAAGTAGTGCGCGCGGCCGGCCGGTGGCGCCGGGGCACCCTGATGGGGGCCCTTCTCGCCGCTGCGCCCGCGCTTGCGGTGCAGGTTCTCGACACCACGTTCGACACCCCACGATGTTGCTGACCCCCGGGACCCGTCTCGGCCCCTACGAGATCGCCACGCCGCTCGGTGCGGGCGGTATGGGGGAGGTCTATCGCGCCCGCGACACCCGGCTCGGCCGGGACGTGGCGGTCAAGGTGCTGCCCCAGCACCTGTCCAGTTCCCCCGAGGTGCGCTCGCGCTTCGAGCGCGAGGCGAGGACCGTCTCGTCGCTGAATCACCCCCATATCTGCACGCTCCACGACGTGGGCCGCGAAGGCGAGACCGACTACCTGGTGATGGAGCTGGTGGAAGGCGAGACGCTGGCGCAGCGGCTGGCGAAGGGCGCGCTGCCGCTGGTCGAGGTGCTGAAGCTGGGAACGCAGATCGCAGACGCCCTCGACCGCGCCCATCGCGCGGGGGTGGTGCACCGCGACCTCAAGCCCGGCAACGTGATGCTGACCAGGTCGGGCGCCAAGCTGATGGACTTCGGGCTCGCACGTGCGACGGGCGGGCACCCGCCGGAGGCGGGTCGCGGGCCTTCGAGCGGCGGCGCGCGTGTCGCCGCGCTGACCCAGTCGCCGACCATGGCTCAGCCGCTGACCGCGGAAGGCACGATCGTCGGGACGTTCCAGTACATGTCGCCCGAGCAGCTGGAGGGCAAAGAGGCGGACGCGCGGAGTGATCTGTGGGCGTTGGGGTGCGTGCTGTACGAGATGGCGACGGGGAAGCGCGCGTTCGAGGGTTCGACGCAGGCGAGCCTGATCAGTGCGATCATGCGCGACGTGCCGCGGCCGATGGCGGAGCTGGCGCCCCTGTCGCCGCCGGCGCTCGAGTGGCTGGTGGGAGCGCTGTTGGCCAAGGACCCGGACGACCGCATCCAGACTGCGCACGACGTGAAGTTGCAGCTTCACTGGATCGCCGAGGGCGGCTCGCAGACGGGAGCCCCCGCCGCGGCGAGGCGTCCGCGACGGGCGAGCGAGGGGCTGGCCTGGACGGTCGGCGCGCTCGGTTTGCTGGTGGCGGCCGCGACGCTCGTGCTCTCGCGCGGCCGCGAGGGCCCGGTCATCCGCGCCATCGTCCCGCAGCCCGCGAACGCCCTGTTCCTCTTCTTCGGCGACAATGCCGGGCCCCCGGTGATCTCGCCGGATGGCCGGCGCATCGCGTTCGTGGCGGTGGATGCCGAGCGGGGGGCCCGGCTCTGGGTACGTGACGTCTCCTCCCTCACGGCCCGGCCGTTGGCCGGCACCGAGAACGCCACTTACCCGTTCTGGTCGCCGGACGGCCGCTCGGTCGGGTTCTTCGCCGACCAGAAGCTCAAGCGCGTGGAGCTGGCGACCGGCCAGGTGTTCGGCATCTGCCCGGCGCCGAACGGGCGCGGGGGCGCCTGGAACCGCCGGGGTCAGATCGTCTTCGCTCCCGATTTCCAGTCCGACCTGGCGCAGGCGCCGGCCATGGGCGGCACTTCGCGGACGATCACCACCCGCGATACCCTGCGCCATACGACGCATCGCTGGCCGCAGTTCCTCCCCGACGGCCGGCGCTTTCTCTACCTGGCGGGCAATCACCGAGATGTGAATGGCCCCGACAACGCGGTGTGGGTCGGATCGCTCGACGGCCGTGACCACCGCATGCTGCTCCCGACCGCGACGGAGGCCCACTACGCCGATGGCTACCTGTTCTACGTGCAGGACAGCGTGCTCATGGCCCGGGCCTTCGACGCCCGCGCGCTGCGGTTCACCAGGGACGCGTTCCCCACCGCCGAGCGCGTCCAGTTCGACCCCACCACCTGGAAGGCCAACTTCTCTTTGTCCCACGCCGGCTTGCTCTGCTACCAGCCGATCGGCGGGCGGCAGGGCAGCCAGATCCGGCTGCTCGACCGCACCGGGCGAGTCGTCAGGTCCGCCGGCGAAAGCGGCAACCACTTTGCCGTGAGGCTCTCGGCCGGCGCCCGACACGTCGTCTACTCCTCCCAGCTCCTGCCGAACGGCGACATCTTCGCCTACGACTTCGAGCGCGAGATCACCCGGCGCCTGACGCTGACCGAGGCGGACGAGGATATGCCCGTCCCCTCGCCCGACGGCCGGCTCGTCGCCTATACGTCGCTGGGGCGCTCGGGGGATGCCGCCGCCACGTCCGTCTATTCGATCCAGGTCATGCCGCTCGAGGGGATCGGGCCCTCGCGCACCCTGTACCGGCGCGCGCGCGACGTGTGGCCCCTGGCTTGGTCGGATGATGGACGCTTTCTGCTCATCGGGACCGGGGCCTTCTCGACGTTCGCCCCCGACAGCGTGGGGGTGCTCGATCTCCACGACCCCACCTCGGTGCGATGGCTCGCGGCTCCCGCCGGCGCCATCAACTACGGGAGCTTCTCCCACGACGGCCGCTGGGTGGCCTATGGCACGGCCGGAGGACCAGAGCCGCAGGTCTACGTCGAACCGGTGCCCGCGGCCTCGCCGTCGCCGGCGTCCGAGGTCGCCGGGCGCCTGCAGATCTCGCCGCGCGGAGGTTCGATCCCGCGATGGCGCGAAGACGACCGCGAGCTCTATTACGCGCGGCCGGACGGGATGATCGTGGCGGTGCCTCTGGCGCCCGGAACCCTGCAACCCGGACGCGAGACGCCACTCTTCCGCGCGATCCTGCGGCCGTTCTTCCAGACGCTCGACGTGAGCCGCGACGGGCAGCTCTTCCTGGTCAACGTGCTTGCCTCGGAGGGCGCCGCCCCGATCGTGCTGGTCTCGGGCTGGAAGCAGGATCTGCGGACGCGGTGAGGAGAGGCATCGGGCTCTTCGAAGATGAGCCCATCCCGCCGGTGCACGGTAGCAATCTCAACCGATTGGAGGTCGCATGGACATCCGTGAAGCCCAGCACGAGGTGCGTGAGATCTATCTTCACGGGGCCCCCGGCACGCTGGTCGCGACCGTGCTGTGGGCCGTGTCGGCGGCGCTTTCCACGTGGCGCTCCCCGCGAGTCGGTGCGCTGGTGGTGGTCGTCGGCGGCGCGTTCATCTTCCCCGCGCTGCAGCTCGTGCTGAAGATGATGGGCCGGCGCGCCTCGCTTCGCCCCGAAAACCCGCTCGCCGGGCTGGCCATGCAGTCGGCGTTCATCATCCCACTGTGCCTACCGGTGGTGGGCGCTGCCGCGCTCCACCGCGCCGACTGGTTCTACCCGGCGCTGCTGGTGGTGGTGGGTGCGCACTACCTGCCGTTCGTCACCCTCTACGGCATGCGGCTGTGGTACGTGCTCGGGGGCGCCCTCATCGTGGCGGGGCTGATACTCGGGCTCTACGGCCCGCATGTGTTCGAGCTTGGCGGCTGGGTGGGTGCGGCGCTGCTCGGGGCGTTCACGCTGGTGTTCGTCGCGGCCGCCAGGCGCGAGGGGTCACCCGTGGCCTGAAGGCCCCTCGGGGTCGGCAAGCCGCGCCCAAGTTTGGAAGCCAACGCAGGCGCTTCGGGGGGCAAGACATCGCGGGCGCCCCTCTCAGGGACGCCCGCGCAGGAAGCTGGGGAGTGAGACTCAGTCCCGATCGCCGCGGTGCTTCTTGCCGTTGGTCTTTACGACCACGACTTCGTCGTGGCCGCGGTGGCGGTGCTTCTTCGCCAGCCCCGGGGGAGCGCCGTGCGGATGGTGCTTCCAGTGCCTGGCCGGCACCGTGATGATGGCGCGCGGCACGTACTTCACTTCGATCACGGCGAACGGACCGCGGTAGCCGCGGGCGCGATACCAGTGATCGTCATTGTAGACATACCAGAACACGCCGTAGCGGAACATGTCGTAGGGAACGATGTCGCGCTCGACCACGTACACGGTGCTCCCCGGCACCACGACGCAGCGCGGCTCTTCGCGGACAACGACCACCGGCGGCGGCGGCGCGCTCCCGATGTTGACGGTGAGACCGAGCGAGGTGCGGCCCGAAGCCAGGGCCGTGATCGGAACCATGAGTCCCATCGCCAGCAACCACCAGAAGGTGTGTCGTTTCATCTAAGGGAGTCTCCTTTCTCGGAGGCGCCCAACCCGGGGGACCGACGGGCGCCAGCCCCATCGAGGGGACCACGGTGTTCCCAAGGCAGGGGGCGTGCCACCGGGGACACTGGGTTCTCCCCGGTCGTAACCCGCTGAAAATCACCGCTGTCGGGGCCGGCCGGATCATGGGTGTTTCAACTTGGGCCGGGGTCGGCGTGCTCGAAGGGCGGCGTGGCCGCCACAGATTGCAATCCGCCCGGCAGAGTCGCCCCCAAGGCCCGGAAGCGGGGTGGCCCGGCGGCCGCGGATGTTCCCGCGGCTCCAAGCCTGCCGCTTGACGTGGCAGCCGGCCGCATTCGGCCCGAACGCCGGGACGCTCGTCGGAGCTTCTTTGCGGCGCTTCGGGTTCCGGTGATAATCCGAACTCCTCCATTCCACTGACCCTCACCGAGGAGCCAGCGATGCGTTTGTCCCTCACGATTCGGGTCCGGCGGCGCCTGGGGACCGCCCTTCTCACCTTCGGGTTGGTCGTTCTGATGGCCGGCGGCGCATGGAGCGCCACGCCGCGCGTTCACGCGATCGTTGGCGCGCGCATCGTCACCGCTCCCGGACAGGTCATCGAGCGCGGCACCGTGGTGATGCGCGACGGCGTCATCACCGCCGTGGGCGCCAACGTCGCGGTGCCCGCCGACGCGCGGGTATGGCTCGGCGACAGCCTCACCGTCTATCCCGGCCTGATCGACGCGTTCGTGCAGGTCCCCGAGCCCGAGGGCACGCCGCGTCCCGCCGCCGGCCCGCCCGGCGGCCCGCGCCGCGCGGCCGATCCGGCGCCGTCGCGGGGCGCCGCGCACGAGCTGCCCACGGTGCGCCCCGAGACCCGCGTGGTGACGATGCTGCCGATGGGCAAGGACCAGATGGAGGCGCTGCGTGGCGCCGGTTTCACGGCCGTGCAGCTCGCGCCGCGCGCGGGAATCCTGCGCGGGCAGAGCGCGGTGGTGGGCCTGGGCGACGGACAGGCCAACGACGTGGTGCTGCGACCCGACGCCGCGCAGGTGATCGCGCTCGAGCCGGCGCGCGACGGCTACCCCGGCTCGCTCATGGGCGTGATCACCGTGGTGCGGCAGGCGCTGATGGACGCGAAGTGGTACCGCGACGTGCAGGCGCTCTACGCGAAGGCGCCCGCGGGCCGAGAGCGCCCGGACGAGAATGTGTCGTGGGCGGCGCTCCAGCCGCTGGTGGCCGGGCGCCAGAGCGCGGTGATCGTGGCCGACGACATGCTCGAGATCCTGCGTGCCGGCGCGATCGCCGGCGAGGCGGGCATCCACGCGATCGCGGTGGGGGCGGGCGACGAGTACAAGCGCGCGAAAGACATCGCCGCGACCGGGATGTCGTTGATCGTGCCGGTGAGCTTTCCCGAGCCACCCGAGATCGCCGACGCGGCCAACGCTCTGGAAGTGACCACCGAGGAGCTGCGCCACTGGCACTACGCCCCCGCGAACCCCGGCGCGCTGGCGAAGCAGGAGGTTTCGTTCGCGCTCACCAGCAACGGCCTCAAGGACGTGAAGAAGTTCCGCGGCAATGTGGCGACTGCGATCGAGCGCGGGCTCCGGCCCCCGGACGCGCTGGCCGCGGTGACCACCGAGCCGGCGCGGCTGCTGGGGCTTTCCGACCGCCTCGGCACGGTGGCGGCGGGCAAGATCGCGAACCTCACTGTCACCCGCGGCGAGCTGTTCGCGGACAAGAGCACGGTGGTCGAGGTGTGGGTGGACGGCCGTCGCTACGAGGTTCCAGGGGACGCCATCAAGGGGAACTGGAGCCTCCAGTGGGGCAAGAGCGTTCACCGGCTGCTGGTGAGCGTGGACAAGGACACCACCGTGAAGCTGGTGGTGGGCGCGGACACGCTGGCGGCCAGGGACGTGCGCTACCAGGGCGACCGCGTCGCCTTCACGGTCCAGAAGGGGAGCGACCCGGCCGAGGCCTTCGACCTGCGCCTGCGCAACGAGGTGCTGCGCGGCACGCTGGTGCGGGTGGCCCGCCCCGAACAGGGGACCCACAGGGTGGTGGGCGTGCGCGCGCCGGAGGAGGAGAAGAAGGGCGGCCGCGACGGCAAGGACGGGGGCCAGAAGGAGAGCAAGGATGCCACCGCCGCGAAGGACAAGCCGAAGGACGAGCCGATCGTCACCCCGGTGGTGATGGGAAACACCGAAGCCTGGCGGATGGCACCGCCCACGCAGCCCGCGGCGGTGCTGGTGAAGAACGCCACCCTCTGGACCGCGGGTCCGCAAGGCGTCTTCGAGGGCGATCTGCTGTTGCGCTCGGGAAAAATCGCGGCGGTCGGCCGAAACCTCAGCGCGCCCGCCAACGCGGTCGTGGTCGATGCCCAGGGCAAGCACGTGGCGCCCGGCATCATCGACGAGCACAGCCACTCGGCGCTGCTCGGCAACGTGAACGAGTGCACCCACAGCGTCACGTGCGAAGTGCGGATCCAGGACGTCGTCAACTCCGAGAGCAGCCAGATCTACCGTCAGCTCGCTGGCGGCACGACCCTCATGCACCTGCTCCACGGCTCGTGCAACGCCATCGGCGGACAGTGCGCGGCGATCAAGAACAGGTGGGGCGCCCCGCCCGACGAACTGCTGTTCACGGCCGCGCCACCGACCGTGAAGTTCGCGCTGGGCGAGAACCCCAAGCGCTCGAACTTCCAGCAGCCGGGCGAGGAAGCGCGCTACCCCGCGAGCCGCTCGGGCGTGGAGCAGGTGATCCGCGAGGCGTTCCAGCGGGCCCAGGACTACCGCGCCTCCTGGGCGGAGTGGAAGGCGGGCAAGCGCAAGCTGCCGCCGCGCCGCGACCTCCAGGCCGAGGCGCTCCAGGAGATCGTGGAGGAGCGGCGCTTGATCCACGCCCACTCCTACCGCCAGGACGAGATGCTGATGCTGCTGCGGCTGGCGGAGAGCTTCGGCTTCCGGGTCAACACCCTCACCCACATGCAGGAGGCCTACAAGGTGGCCGACGAGATCGCCGCCCACGGCGCCTCGACGATCGGCTTCAGCGACTGGTGGGGCTACAAGTACGAGGTGATCGACGGCATCCCGTACAACGGCTACCTGTTGTGGGATCGGGGAGTGAACGTCGGCTTCAACTCCGACGACTCGGAGCTGGCGCGCCGGCTCAACATCGAGGCCGCCAAGGCGGTGAAGTATGGCGGTGTCCCGCCCGAGGAGGCGATCAAGTTCGTGACCCTGAACCCGGCGAAGTCGCTCAAGATCGACCACCGCGTGGGCTCGCTGGAGGTGGGCAAGGACGCGGACTTCTCGATCTGGAGCGGCAGTCCGCTCTCGCCCTACTCGGCCTGCGAGCAGACCTGGATCGAGGGCCGCAAGTACTTCGACCGCGCCGCCGACCTGGCCGGGCGCGAGGCGCTGGCCAAGGAGCGCGACGCGCTGATCGCGAAGGCCAGGGCGAGCAAGAAGGAGAACCCCGGAGGTGGCGGGGGACGCGCCTGGCCGCCGCGCTACCTGGAGGACACCGATCTCTCCGGCAACGACTGCCAGGGAGTGGAGGCGCCCTTCCTGTCCGAGACCGAGAGGCGCGCCCGTCGGAGTACCCGCGCCAGCGGGTCGGGGGAGGTGCAGCGATGATCCGGCGCAAGGCATTCATGGCGCCGGCCGCCTTGCTGGCGGCCGGGCTCGCGGCAGCCGCCCACGGCGAGCCGCTGGCGCTCACCGGAGCCACGGTGCACACGGTGAGCGGGGGCACGCTCGAGAACGCCACGGTGGTCGTGGACGACGGGCGCATCACGGCAGTCGGCGCCAACGCCGCCGTACCCGCCGGGGCGAAGGTGGTGTCGTGCCAGGGCAAGCACCTGTGGCCCGGGTTGGTGTCGCCCTTCACGGTGATCGGGCTGGTCGAGGTGAGCAGCGTGCGCGGCACCAACGACATGAGCGAGATCGGCAACGTCAATCCCAACGTGCGCGCCGAAGTCGCGATCAACCCCGAGAGCGACGTCATCCCGGTGACGCGGGTGAACGGCGTGACCAGCGCGCTGGTCGTGCCGCGCGGCGGGGCGATCTCCGGCACCTCGGCCCTGATCCACCTCGACGGCTGGACGCACGAGGACATGACGATCCGCACCCCGGTCGGGCTGCACGTCAACTGGCCGGCGATGGGCATCAACCGCGCGTGGTGGGAGACGCGCCCGGAGGAGGAGCAGAAGAAGGCCCGCGACCAGGCGATCCGGGAGATCCGCCAGGCGTTCGACGACGCCCGCGCCTACTGGATCGCGCGCAACGCCCAGGGGAAGACCGGCGTGCCACGCCACGACCAGGACGTGAAGTGGGACGCCATGCGCCGGGCGCTCGAGGGCGAGATCCCGGTGATGTTCCACTGCGCGGCGCTCAACCAGATCGAGGCGGTGCTCAAGTTCGTGGACGAGCAGGGGCTGAAGAACGTGGTGCTGGTGGACGCCTACGACGCCTGGCGGGTGGCCGAGGAGCTGAAGAAGCGCGACATCGCCGTGATCCTGGGCGAGGCGCTGGATCTGCCGCGCCGCAGCTACGAGCCGTACGATGCCGGCATGAGTTTGGCGGCGAAGATGCACCGGGCCGGGGTGCGGTTCTGCATCTCGGACGGGGGCGGCTCGCACAACGCGCGTCACCTGCCGCACCAGGCCGCGATGGCGGCCGCCTACGGATTGCCCCGCGAGGAAGCGCTCAAGGCGGTGACCCTCTACCCGGCGCAGATCCTGGGCGCCGGAGACCGGCTGGGCTCGATCGAGCCCGGCAAGATCGCCGACCTGGTGCTGGGCGACGGCGATCCGCTCGAGATGACCACCCGGGTCGAGCAGGTGTGGATCGCGGGCAAGGCGATCCCGATGGAGTCGCGTCACACTCGGCTGTTCGAGAAGTACGACAACCGGCCGCGCGGACCCAGGGCGCGGCCGCGGAAGGACACGATGTCGGCGCGGTGACGCGCCACCCTCACCGCGGCGAGGTGGGCCCGGCCCGTCGCGGAGCGAAGGGAACGATCATGACGACCCGCCAGGACGGCGGGCGAAGACGCGCACGGAGGCGGGACCGAAGCCCAAAAGGAGAGATGGAATGGCAACCGTGACCCAGCACGCCCCCGGCACGTTCTGCTGGCCGGAGCTCGCCACCAGCGACCAGGAGGGAGCGAAGAAGTTCTACACCAGCCTCTTCGGCTGGACCTTCCAGGACAGCGACATCGGCGACGGCCAGTTCTACACCATGCTCAAGTTGAACGGCGCGAGCGTGGGGGCGCTCTACAAGCTGCGCCCCGATGAGTCCACCAAAGGGATGCCGCCTCACTGGGGCACCTACGTAGCGGTGGACAGCGCGGACGCCGCGGCGGCGAAGGCGAAGCAGCTCGGCGCCAGCATCATGGTGGAGCCCTTCGACGTCATGGACGTGGGACGCATGGCGGTGATTCAGGATCCGACCGGGGCCGTGTTCAGCGTCTGGCAGCCCAAGAAGCACATCGGCGTGGGCGTGCTCGACGAGGTGGGCGCGATGTGCTGGAACGAGCTCATGACCACCGACGCCGCCAAGGCGAAGCCGTTCTACATGGGTCTCTTCGGCTGGAAGGACGAAACCAAGCCGATGGGTCCGATGGTCTACACGATCTACAAGAACGGTGGCGCGAACGCCGGCGGGATGATGCAGATCTCGCCCAGGATGGGTCCGATCCCGTCGCACTGGTTGGTCTACTTCTCGGTCAAGGACTGTGACGCGACGGTGAACAAGGCCACCGGCATGGGGGCCAAGGTCACGGTGCCCGCGCAGGACGTTCCGGGTGTCGGCCGCTTCGCGATCCTCCAGGATCCGCAGGGCGCCCACTTCGGCGTGGTCAAGGGCGAGAGCATGTAGCGCTGCTGCTGAAAACGCGAGGGCCCCGGGTGTGACGCCCGGGGCTTTTTCGCTGTGCGCCCAGGGGCGCGCGGGCGCACGTTGGGGCCTGAGCGCTGTGCTAACCTCCGGCGCGGAGACACCCCGATGAGATTCGACCGCTTCACCATCCGCTCTCAGGAAGCGCTTCAACGCGCCCAGGCCCTCGCAGCCGAGCACGGTCATCAGGAGCTGCAGCCCGAGCACCTGCTCGCCGCGCTGCTCGATGAAGACGAGAGCACCGTCAAGGCGGTGCTCGCGAAGCTCGGCGTCCCGCACCAGCCGTTGCTCGACACCACGACACGCGCGATGGAGCGCCTCCCGCGCGTGCAGGGCGGAACGTCCATCTACGTCGGCGAAACGCTGCGCAAGGTTCTCGAGCGGGGCGAGAAGATCGCCGAGGAGATGAAGGACGAGTTCACCTCGGTCGAGCACCTGCTGCTGGCGCTCGCCGATCCCGGCCAGTCGAGCGAGGCGCAGAAGATCCTCGCCAAAGCCGGCGTCACGGCCGAGAGCGTCAAGCGCGCGCTGGCGCAGGTGCGCGGTGGCCAGCGGGTGACCGACGCGGCGCCTGAGGACAAGTACCAGGCGCTGACCAGGTACGGGCGCGACCTCACCGCCGCCGCGCGGCAGGGCAAGCTCGACCCCGTGATCGGGCGCGACGAAGAGATCCGGCGCGTCATTCAGGTGCTGGCGCGGCGCACCAAGAACAATCCGGTGCTGATCGGCGATCCCGGCGTCGGCAAGACCGCGATCGTCGAGGGGCTCGCCCAGCGCATCGTGTCGGGCGACGTGCCCGAGACCCTCAAGGACAAGCTTGTGATCACGCTCGATCTCGGCTCGCTGATCGCGGGCGCCAAGTTCCGTGGCGAGTTCGAGGACCGGCTCAAGGCGGTGCTCAAGGAAGTCACGTCGACCGATTCCAGGATCATCCTGTTCATCGACGAGCTGCACACCCTGGTCGGTGCCGGCGCCGCCGAGGGCGCGATGGACGCGTCAAATCTGTTGAAGCCCGCGCTCGCGCGCGGAGATCTGCACTGCGTCGGCGCCACCACGCTCGATGAATACCGCAAGCACATCGAAAAGGACGCGGCGCTCGAGCGTCGCTTCCAGCCGGTGATGGTCAACGAGCCGAGCGTCGAGGACACGATCGTCATCCTGCGCGGGCTCAAGGAGCGCTACGAGATCCACCACGGCATCCGCATCAAGGACTCGGCGCTGGTCGCCGCTGCAATGCTGTCGAGCCGTTACATCACGGACCGCAAGCTCCCCGACAAGGCGATCGACCTGATCGACGAATCCGCTTCGCGCCTGCGCATGGAGATCGACTCGATGCCGGTCGAGCTGGATGAGCTGACCCGGCGCGCCCGCCAGCTCGAGATCGAGCGCACCGCGCTCGCGAAGGAGAGCGACGCCGGCAGCAAGGAACGGCTCAAGCGGCTCGCCGACGAACTCGAGCGCCTGAAAAGCGAGATGGCGGTGCTCGAGGAGCACTGGAAGAAAGAAAAGGAGGCGGTCGGCAGGATCCGCGAACTGAAGGCGAAGCGCGAGCGGATCAAGCTCGAGGAGCAGAAGGCCGAACGCGCCGGCGACCTCGCGCGCGTCGCCGAGCTGCGCTACGGGCAGGGGCTCGCGATCGAGCGCGAGCTGGAGCAGGAGAATGCCCGGCTCGCCGCGATCCAGCGCGAGAAGAAGATGCTCAAGGAAGAGGTGGACGAGGAGGACATCGCCCAAGTCGTGGCGAAATGGACCGGCATTCCCGTCTCGCGCCTGATGGAAGGCGAGATCGAGAAGCTGGTGCACATGGAGGAACGGATCCAGAAGCGCGTGGTCGGCCAGGGAGACGCCGTAAAGCGCGTGTCCGAGGCGGTGCGCCGCGCGCGCGCCGGACTCCAAGATCCGCGGCGGCCGCTGGGCTCGTTCATCTTTCTCGGGCCCACCGGCGTCGGCAAGACCGAGCTGGCGCGGGCGCTCGCGGAGTTTCTGTTCGACGACGAACACGCGATGGTGCGCATCGACATGTCCGAGTACCAGGAGAAGCACACCGTCGCGCGTATGATCGGCGCGCCTCCCGGCTACATCGGCTACGACGAGGGCGGGGCGCTGACCGAGGCGGTTCGCCGGCGCCCGTTCACCGTGATCCTGTTCGACGAGATCGAGAAGGCGCACGCCGAAGTGCTGAACGTGATGCTCCAGGTGCTCGATGACGGGCGACTGACGGACGGCCAGAGCCGCACGGTCGACTTCCGTAACACCCTCATCATCATGACCTCGAACCTCGGCTCGCACTGGATTCTCGAGCTGGGCGAGAAGGACCGCGAGGAGATGGAACGCCGCGTGCAGGAGGCGCTGCGCGAGCACTTCAGACCCGAGTTCCTCAACCGCATCGACGAGGTGATCGTCTTCCACTCGCTGACGAAGGTGGACATCCGGCGCATCGTCGACATTCAGGTCGAGTCCCTGCGGTGCCTGCTTGCGGAGCGGGAGATCCGCCTGGAGCTGACCGATCCCGCTCGCGATCGACTGGCGGAAGAGGGATACGACGCCCACTTCGGTGCCCGTCCGCTCAAGCGGACGATCCAGCGCCGACTGCAGAACCCGCTCGCCATGAAGCTGCTCGCCGGCGAGTTCAAGCCCGGGCAGACGGTGGCGGTGGATGTGGCGAAGGGGGGGTTCGTGTTCCGCGCGAGGAAGCTCGAGCCTGCGTCGGTCTAGCCTCGTCGTGCGAAGGGGCGAGGCGATCGACCACGCGTGGTCATCGCCTCACGGATCCGGGCCCACCCTCGGCCGCAGCCCACTCACACGCTCTTCGCGCGCGGGTCGTCTGCGGGATCCTCGCGCCGCGGCCGGTACCAGAGGCCGAGGGCATGGCGGCTCTGGACCGACCGCGGACCGCGCGCGAGCAGCGCTCCCAGGACGCCGAGGATCTCGCGTCCCGAGTGGGCGCGCAGCTTGCGGCCCGAGGTCAGCACCGCCTCCCGGAGCACGACAAACCGTCCGCAGCGCTTGAGTGAGCGGCTCATGAAGATCTCCTCCGCGCCGTAGACGCGCTCGTCGAACCCGCCCACCGCCACGAACGCTTCGCGGGTGCAGAACAGGAAGCAGCCGGCCGCCAGACGCGCGGCCCGCTGGAGGCCGCCAAAGCACGGCTGGAGCATCCTCGCCCAGGCGGGCAGCGGCTCGTCGAACCTCACGGCGCACCCACCGCCCACCGCCCCAGCCCGCATCGTCGCCAGGGCGGCCCGGACCACCCTGCCGTTCACGCAGGTGTCCGCGTCCACGAAGATCAGCCGGTCGCCCCGCGCCGCCCGCGCGCCGGCGTTGCGCGTGGCCGCGATCTGCCGGTACGACACGGGGACGACGCGGACGCCGTGCGCGGTGGCGATGGCGGCCGTCCGGTCGGTGGAGCCGTCGTCGACCACGATGATCTCGTAGGGCTCCCCCGCCACCCGCGCGGCGTCCTGCAGCGCCGCGAGGGTCCCGGCGATGAGCCGTTCCTCGTCGTAGGCGGGGATGACGAACGAGACCACAGCCTTCTCCCAGGGAGATGAGCGCGCACCGGGCGGGCGCCCGAGCCGCGCCACCGGTTATCGGCCGCGCGGCGGAGTGCTTGACCGGATCGCTCGGTCAGGTTACAGCGAGGTTCGGTCCGCAGCCATCGGCCGGGCGGCGGGGTCTTGCTTGCGGGTGTCGATGCGCAGTCCTAGAATCTCGGCATGACGACATCCATGCGGCTGGTGATCGCCATGGGGTTCGGGCTGGTCGTGCGCCCAGCCCTCTTCGCCGAGCACACGCCAGTGCCGGCGCCAGGGCCGCGAGCTGCGCCAAAGGCCGTGGCGAGTATCGCCGGGCGGTACATCGTCAACAACGATCCCACGAGCCTGATCTTCATCTTCGATCTCTCCGCCGGGGACTTCCGGGTCGTCAGCCCCCGGCGCTGGTTTGGCGTGGGCATGCTGGAACGGGGTCAGTTCCGGGGGGTGTTCCGGTACCCTGAAACTACCCCAGAGATGGGGATGGCGGGAGCCAACGGGACGCTCCGCGCGGTGCTCATGAGAGACGGTTCTCTGAAAGCACGCGGTCAGGTGGTCGAGGGCCCGGTGGGGGGCTTCGAAGATCTCTGGACTCCTGCACCAGGGCCGATGCCTTCGCCGGACGAGATCAGCTGGTGGTTCGAATCTCCAGGGGATCCGCCGCGGGGACCGCAAGGCAAGGACCCGCCATTCGGTGACGACGTCTACGTGGAGGAGCTGCCCGAGGCCATCGAGAAGCCGCAGCCGGAATATCCGGAAGCTGCGCGCCGAGCCGGCGTCGAGGGCACGGTGCTGGTGCAGGCGCTGGTCGGAACCGATGGTCGCGTCAAGGACACGAAGGTCGTCAAGTCCGTCCCTGGGCTCGATGACGCGGCGGTCGCGGCCGCACGGAAGTGGGTCTTCAAGCCGGCGCTCAGCCACGGCGAGCCGGTTGAGGTATGGGTCGCGGTGCCGGTGAGGTTCCCGCCCAAGTAGGACCAGCCCTGGGCGACGAACCAGATTCCGCGCAACTCCTGGCGCGGCAGCGCCGAGCGGCCACCAGCCCCTCGGCGAGATGGTCGAGAGCTTCGGGGGATGCGGCCTCGAGCCGCGCGACGCAGCGGCGTAGCGAGCCGAGCGGCGGGCCGGTGCCCCGCGCCAGCTCCAGGCTGATTCGCTGGAGGTCGTAGAACGCGACCTCGGGCAAGTCCGCTCCGCGGTGCTTCGCGAATCGTGGTCACCGGTAATAGCGCGTACAAACTCAAGCCGACCGTGCGGGTGATCGTGAGCGATTGGCCGGCCGCATCATCGGGCGCCTGATGCCCGAGGGTGTGCAGGCTTCGGTCTGCGGCGCTGACGTCGGACGAGCTGCTGCGCGCCTCCCCTGGCGAGTCGAGTCAGGTGGTGTGCGCTCGCGTGCTGCGCCTTCAACGCGATGCTCTCGAGTGCGGCAATTCGTGAGCACTGCGCGCTCGATCCCGCGGGCATGCGGCTCCTCGCCGACGCCGTGGACCGCGACAGCCATGTCGGCGCGCGCCGTTCACCGCGCACAGCGCGTGGCACGGACGATCTCGACCCGACGGGCTGGGTGGCTTTCGCCTCGCGCTCGACGTGCCGGGGCCGAGCTCGACGCTGACGCTCGCCCCGATGCACAGTTGAAGGTCAGGGCGCGGTGGGCGTCCCGGGCGGGCAGGGCACCTGCATCGCCATCGGCAGCTTGCTGTTCGCGTCACCAAGGAGCTGGGCGCCGATGCGGGCGATCGCCTGAACGGTCCCGAGCACTTCGGGGTCACTGACCGGCCCCGGGTTGCTGAGGACCTTGTTGATCAGCGACTGGGCGTTGTTGTCGATCGTCTGGAGGGCGGCCTGGACCGCGGGGTCCGGCGACGGCCCCGCCGCGCCGAGATCGTCGCTGATTTGTTGATAGCGTGCGGCCGCGCGCACCAGGATTTCGGCGACGCGATTGAACCGGCGCGCCTGCGCGGCGACGTCCTTGGCTCCCATTTCCGCATCTGTGTCGAGCTTGTCGTCCTGGGGCATGGTCTGGACGGGTTGGACGGCGTAGACGGCCCAGAGAATGACGGCCCCAATCACGACGAGGGCGACTTTGGTCAACCGCTTGTGTCTTTGCATGATCGCCTCCTCACGTTGAAGGGATACTAATTTGCTTTCTTGACGCTGCGCGGCTCAGGGAAACTTGCTTCTCGTCAATGTCCATGAGGAAAGTCTGTGACTGGCTGTTTCCAGCGTCAAGCGCCGATTCTTTCTCTGAGAGCGGCGGG
>Ga0247727_10009727_pt1 | contig 17263 bp, 8 predicted proteins | sample WisWelCaveWW1625_FD_202498 | JGI IMG/M metagenome (GOLD analysis project Ga0247727, IMG submission 202498) | Biofilm microbial communities from Wishing Well Cave, Virginia, United States - WW16-25 | ecosystem: Environmental > Aquatic > Deep subsurface > Groundwater > Cave microbial mat | place...
CAAATATGTCATCAAGGACGCGGTCGTATGTTTCTGACCAAAGATGAAAGCCATCGACTGCGTTGACCAACTGCGCCGTAATCCGCACGCGGTTGCCCGCTTTACGAACACTTCCCTCTAACAATGTCCCCACACCTAACTTCTGCCCGATGCCGCGCAGGTCTTCTTGTTTTCCTTTGAATGCAAATGACGAAGTCCGTCCGGAGACTTTTAATTCAGGATTTTTGGCCAGCGCATTGAGCAATTCTTCGGTCAGTCCGTCAGAGAAATACTCATTCTCCGGGTCGGCGCTCATGTTAGTAAAGGGAAGTACGGCAATGGATGGCCGCGAGGCCGTGACCTGGCCGGATGAGGCATCTTTACCTGATGAAAGTGAGCGCGCCACGGTTCGAAAATCAGCCGCAACGTCTGCCGCTGACTGATAGCGCTCCTCTAAATTTTTGGCCAGACACTTGGAGACAATGCGCTGAAGCTCCGGCGGCACATCGGACGCGTATCTCACCAATGGCTCTACTCCTTCATTAATGATGGCCACCAGCATAGAGGCGTCGTTGTCCCGCTTAAACGGCGTTCGGCCGGTTATCAGTTCGTACAAAACGGCGCCAAATGAAAAGAGGTCGGAGCGATGGTCAATCTCCCGTCCTTGGGCTTGTTCGGGCGACATATAGGCGACCGTGCCGAGGGTGGAGCCGGCTTTGGTGATTTGTTCACCGCCTTTTGAGAAAGCCAAGCCGAAATCAAGGATTTTGGCGCGCTTTTCGGAATCGACCACGATATTGGATGATTTAATATCGCGATGGATGATACCCAGCTGGTGGGCTTTGGTCAGCCCATCCGCAATTTGAACGGCCAAATTTATTATTTCACTGGTGGACAACTTTTTTTCACTGCAATAGTAGTTGAGCGGGCGCCCCTCGACATACTCCATAGAGAAAAACGGCCGGCCGTTAAAATCGCTGACTTCATGAATGGTGACAATATTGGGATGATTTAATTTGGCGGCCGACTGGGCCTCGCGCGTAAATCTGGCGCGCACTTCACTGTCGTTGTTAAGCAGCGCGGGAAGAAATTTGAGCGCGACCCGGCGCTGGAGTTTGGTGTCGTCCGCTAAAAAAACCTCGCCCATGCCGCCCTGGCCGATTTTCTCAACAATCCGGTAATGGGAGACCTGTGTCCCGTTCGTCAGAATAGTAAAAGTGCCGGTTTTATCGTGGTCGGAGTTGTTTTTCAAAAAAGTTTCCTTTCAGCAGAAAAATATCCAATTTAGTTCTGCGACACGAAGATAACCTTTTCGCAATGATTTGGCAACTCGGGAGAGGAGTTCAAGCCATTCTGCTGGCGCCCGCCATCGCGGACGCTGGCCTGCCCCATTCAGATCAGATGTTCAAAGTCTGGGATTTGGTTGCAAGTGATTATTTCCTGGGAAAGCGAATTTCAAAAGTAGTCCCGGCACCGGGTTTAGAGATGATGTCGACGATTCCGGCATGATTACTTATGATTTTGCCGCAGGTGACCAGCCCAAAACCGTGGCCGGTCGGTTTTGTGGTCAACTGTTTTTTGAACAAGTTCTCGCTGATTTCAGGCGTCATGCCTATGCCGTTATCGGTGATGCTAAAGACGACGGTATTGTCCCGAACCGATGTGGTTATCTCTATTTTGCCCGACTTCTGTTTTGCATCGGATATGGCATCGGAGGCGTTATTGAGCAAATTCAATAACAACTGCGCCATCTGGTCGGAATCCAGCATTAACTGGGGCATGGGCCTTTCAAACTTAGTAATAATGCTAAGACTTTTAAACCGGCGTTGAACGGCGATGAACGAAAGCACGTCTTCGATTATTTCATTCAAATCGGCTTTTTGCATGTTGGTGTCCAGCCGGGAGTAATCCATCAGACCGGCGGTGTAGCGGATCATCATGGAAATACTGCTTTTTACTTTTTCGAGTGAGGCTTGGGCATTGTCGTTTCGATTTCTTTCAATGGAAGCTTGAGTCAGCTCTACGCCGGCCAAAATCAGACCCAGAAAATTATTCAATTCGTGGGAAATAGACGCCGCCATCATCCCCTTATCGGCCAGTCTTTCAAGATCGAACATTCTCTGTTCATTCTGCTTTTGCTCGGTGGTTTCATCCAGCGTTATCACCAGGTCACCCTGGCCGTTCTCATCTCTTTCAATTAAGGTTGCCCTGACATTGAAAATCTGCTTTGATTCGCCGCTGCCGGCGATGGCATTTTCAATTATGTCACCCTCCGCATTGCTTAATAAGTCCATGATGCGGCTGGCCCAGCTCTGAAAATATCGTTCCGAAAAGACGCTGGCGAGATTCCGGTTTAGAATCGAGTTTTTATCAAATTCGCTCCCTTTTATTTTCGTCAATATTTCCATGCCGGCCTGATTTATACCGGTCAGATTCCTGTTTTCGTCAAATACCAGCACGCCCTGCTTGACGTTATTAATAATTTCATGGTACCAATTGCTTAATCCGGCGATTTCTTTGAATAAAAAGGTGTTGACCAAAAGCGGCGTAATGGCATTGGCTATCGAGGTCATCAGTTCCAGCTCCGAGTCGGAGTAAGGCGCAATGTTTAATTTGTCGCCCAGTCCGATAAGTCCGGTGAGCCGGCCGTCGTGAATTAACGGCACAATCACTTTCAGGCTGCCTATTTCCAGAATTGATTTGGCCAGCGGGCTGCTGACGTTGTGTTCAAGTTCCTCGGCGCGATAAGCATTCGTCCGTTTCAGAAAAAATTCACTGTCATTTTCCGGCGTCCCGAAAAGTTCCAGTGAGACTTTGTCTTTAAATTTGCCGATACTTGAAAAGGCCTGTTTTTCTTTTTTGGAATTGGGACTGCGAACCGAAATAAAACAGCTGCCCACTCCAAACTGCCCTGAAAAAGTATAGAGAATTATATTGAGCAGTTCTTCAAAATCCGGTTTGCTGGCAAACTGGCGGGTCAATTCTGAAAGGGCATCGAGCGCCAAAACCTGCTTTTCCAAATGCCGTTCATCGACCGCCGCAGTCGAGGACGATATGTTGGAGATTTCAGGTTGTGATTTCGGCATGGTATCTTTTTGGCTACTTGCAAGAACCCGCTGCTTCCGCTTGGGTTTGTTTAATGCTCAAATAGTCGCCCAGGTCCAGCACTTTAATAATATGCATAATCGTTGTCGAAACATGGCACAGCAGAATATCTCCGCCCAATTCTCTAAAATCTTCAATCGACCCCAGAATTGATCCGACCCCGGCCGATGACAAGAATTCCAGCTCGGCCATGTCAATAATGGCAAACTTGCGTCCTTTCTTCCTGGCTTCGGACAAACATTCCGCCATTATATGCGCATTATGGTTGTCGAGCATCCGCCCGCTATGTATCACAATTACTTCTTCGGTGAGGACGTGTTGCTTTAGCGTGTCTTTGTCCACCTGATTAACTCCATTGCTTTTCAATTTCGAGGCGATTGATCAAGTTTTCTTTGCGTTCATACTTTATGCTGTCGACCAGTTTACGAACCATCAATAATCCGAAGCCTTTGAATCGCCTGTCTTTGGCGGCCGCAACTAAATCAGCCAGGACCTCGAAGCCTTTGTAATTGGTCGGATCGAAGGCCCTGCCGATATCTTCAAAGACTAAATTGATGTGGTTGTCGTTGATTTTAGCCGTAAACTTGACCTTATCATTTTCAGTTAAGCCGGAATGGTCAACAATGTTGGTCAACACTTCATAAAAGACCGTGCGCATTTCAAATTCCGCAATTTCAGGCACGCCCTGCTTTCTTAAAAATCCAAGAAAATTTTCCTGGGAATACTTAAGGTGTTCCCGGGAAATACAAATTAATTCAGAATGAACCTGACTGGCCCGGCCCGAGGCGATTTCCAGTTTGTCAGCGGGCTTTAAGTTAATTTCGTACCCGCCCAACCCAAAGAGCTCGCCTAAATCCAGAATTATCAGTACTCTGGTCAGACTGGTAGTAGCTTCTTCCAGGATAAGTTTCACATTATTCGACTTACAGACGTCAAATGCTTTCCACAAGATTCCAATATGACTCGAAGATGCGTTTTCAACTTGAGCGCAGTTAATCCTCAATTCCGAAATTCCGGAACTGACCGCATTATGAACCAGCCCATGAAATTCTGATGTACTCTGGGGAGTCAAATCAGTAGGCAGAATGACTGAACTAAATTCTGTGGCTTTAACGTTTTTCATAAGCATAAATTTCTTTTTTAATCGTATCCGTGACGCTTCGTCCCTGCCACTTCATGGCCAGTAAGGTTATGTCGTCGTATTGGGGAGCGTCTTTGACGAACGCTTGGTGCGCTTCCATAATCCGGGCGATGAGGTTGTTCGGTTCGGTCAGGCTGTATTTCTTAACGATGCCGACAAAGCGCTCCATCCCAAATTCATTATTATTCTGGTCCAAAGCCTCATTAATTCCGTCTGTAAATTGAATTAGCCAGTCGCCCGGGTTCAATGTCAGTTCTGCATATTCAATTCTTTTCTCAAACTGCTCCGGGTTGACCAGGCCCAATGGAAAACCCCTGGTTTTGATCAACTCAATCTTATCAGCGTTACTTTTGACGGCCATCAAAGGGTTGTGGCCGGCTGAAGCAAAGGCCACCTTGCCGGTGTTTTCATCGATGACCGCAATAAACATGGTTACGAACATCCCTTTTTTAATACTGCGCAGGAGTTCGTCGTTTACCGCAGCCAACAGCTGGGCCGGATTGCGGACGAGTCTGGCATGTCTTTTAACTATATCTCTGGTCAGAAGCATGATCAACATACCCGGCAGAGATTTACCCGAGACATCCGCCACCAGAAATCCGGTAAAGCCGTCTCCAAAATCTATGAAGTCATAGTAGTCTCCGCCTATTTCCCTGGCGCTGGAGTAGGTACCGGCAAACTCAAAACACTTTTTTTTGGGATAATTTGTGGGCAGCAAATTGCGCTGAATTTCTTTGGCAATAATCAGCTCACGGTTCATGCGATCGCGCTCCAGAGCTTCCCGGCTGGCCTGTTTGATTCTTGCGCCCATGACACTAAGTGTTTCAGCCAAATATCCGAATTCATTTTTAGCGGGAATTTTCAGATTGATATTAAAATTATTGAAATCAACCGCTTTCAGACTGTTGGTAATATCACTGATCGGCCGGAGCTTTCGGCTCAATACAATCATGGTCACGGGGATACCGATCAGTATCATTACCAACGTAATTGTACTGACTGTGTAGATGGCCACTGTTCTGGCCTCTTTAATCTGCCTGACGCTGGAAGCAAGGGCGATAGTGCCGACATCAAGTGCGTTTTCAACTATGGGCACGGCCAGATAGATGGTATCTCCTCTTAAAGCCAACGTTTCATTTTTTAAAAGAATAAACTCGTCGGAAGAAACGCTCTCCACGTTCAATGTCTGCTGGACGAAGACTTGTTTAATTTCAGTGTGGGCCACAAAATGTTTATTGGCATCTGTAATGCCGACCCAGTAGATGTCCGGATTATTCTGCGACAATTTATTGCAGAGGTTATTCAATAGCAGTGCATCCGGTTCGGCCGATGACAATATAAGTTTGCCGGCCGGTCCGGTATAGGAGCGCGCCTGCAAAAGCAGACTGTCTACAACATTTTGCGTTACGGTAGCGACGTATCGCGAGGTAATGACATAGCCGGTAATGACCATTATGACCAGAATAAATGACGCCACATAAATGGAAAATTCCAGGCGAATTGATTTCTTATACGCGCCCGGCAGTGGCCACTGCAGCGACATCTGTTCCGGTTTACTTTGACTCATAAGATAACTGCTCAAGTTTTTTCAATTCTGTTTCGGTGCGCAGGATATAGGTTTGAATCTCGTCATTGTCCGGCACGACCAGCAAGGCTTTCTCCCAGACATTAATGGCTTCTCTTAGCATTCCCTGGCTGTAGTATTCGACGCCCAGGAATTTGTAGGCCTTGAAAAGATATTCTCTGACCGACTGATATTGCGGCACCAGTCTTTCCACGTTTTCCCAGTGCGTGATAGCGCCGTTGAGATTGCCGCTGGTAAACATTGATTGGGCAATGGCATATTCGTTTTCGGCTTCTTTGAGCAGCTGCTCGCTGGGCCGGGCCACGATTTTGGGAGCCGCCGCTGTCCGGGTTTTAGCAGCTACATTTTGTGTTGAGATTATCGACGCCTTAAGCGCCAGGCACCATTCGTGATTGGGATAAAGAACCAGCGTTGAATCAAGCGCGGCCAAGGCTTCGCCGAATTTACGTTGGGTATAACTTTTGGTCGCCTTTTCCCGCAACCGTTCAAAATGGGCTTTTTTGTGAAGTTGCGATACACGAGAGTCATCGGCATACGATTGTTTCAACCCGTTGAGCAGGTTTATGGCTTCCGTAATCTGGCCAGCGCTTAAGAGCGAATCAGCTTTGGCGAGGCGCTCTTGAATAAATTCAGCTCTGGCAGTTATCTGGTTTAGGGCTTGGGCGGCTTTATCAATTATCTGTTTTGGCTCATTGGCGTTGGGCTGCTGTTCTAAGGCCGCCGTAGCGAAATATCTGGCTGAAATGTAATCTTTTCGGGCCAGCGCCGTGTGAGCCGAGTCCATATTTTCGCGGTACTGCTTTAAGTTCAAAATCTCATCGAGTCTGATGCGTGAATTAATTACGAGCTCATTAATTTTGGCCGTGTCGAAAGTATTCGCTTTGGCCATAAACAGCGCACGTTCAAAAGTGGCCACCGCCTCAGTCAGACGGCCTTCATCAAGATATTTCTGACCCTCTTGCGTCATCGAGGTGACCAGACCACGATTCTTTTCGGTGAGACGTTCGCCCATCAGGCGATTGAATTCGGCTTCGCGTTTGGCAAGTTTTTCTGCCCGCCTTTGGTTAACGGGTTTGCCAAAGGACGTTGTTAATGTAAACGTGTGCAGCAGGTCCAGGTCCCGGTCGACAATCGCATAATCGAAACTTACGGCGGAGTATTTTAAGCCAAGGCCGGCAGCAATATTCGCATCGTTAAATCCCGTTCTCAAAAAGAGCAGGTCATTGAGCGCGTATTCCAGGCCTACCGTGGCATGGGGGTTTACTTGATCGGTCTTTCTGATTGAAGCCGCCAGGGCCAGGCTGTGGTCGGGGTCTTTTAACGGCTTCATGCCCAGTGTCACACTCATGGCGCCGGACAGAGGATAGCTTACATTATCTGCGTCCAGTTCAATCGACGGCTTTATGGCGTTGGTGACATTCACTGCAACCGAAACTGTTTTGAACACTTTTGAGTTAAGAAGCATCGTTTTGGCGGCGGACAGATTCAAACCCGGAGTGGAAGTGGCGCTATAATCGGCCAGTGAATGGTGTTCAAAAGTAATGGCGGCGCCAATATCAAAATTTGACAATGACCGGCCGTAGGCCAAAAACAGCGCCAGACGATTGTCAGCAGTTTCTCCCAGCAAAAAATTATTAACATCGCGAACTTCAATGCCGCTGACGCCCAGCCGAAAGATGCCAATTCCGAAAGTGCCGAAATCCAGCGTCGGTGTAATCAATCCCAGATATTGATAGGCCACATCAGCATCAAAAAGACGACTATGAAAGCCGCTGATTTGATACTGCTGGGCGGTGGCCAGCCGCGCGGGATTCCAAAACGGCGCCGTCTCAAAATTGCAAGCAGCCAGATCGGCGCCGCCTAAAGATAATTCTCGCGCACCGGCGCCAAATGCAAAGGGCGACTCGGTGCCGCCGTCATTAGCCGCCAGCGCAGCTCCGGCGGTGTAAAGTATGGCCGTTATTATCGAAAAGTATTTGCTCAACGCACCACCGCAATTTTTCTTTTGAACTCTTCTTCGCGGCCAGAGACATATTTGACATAAATCCTGCAGAAATAAGTTCCGGGCAGCACATTCAAGCCGACATCGTTAACACCGCGCCAGAAATCCGACTGATACGTTCCGGACGAACGAAAATCTTTAAGAGTAACTTCTTTGACTGATTCACCGGTGATCGAATAGATTTCTATATTGACATAACCAGCTTCAGTCAGCACAAAGCCAATGGTAGTCTGTTCGCCGCGCGCCGGGTTAAACGGATTGGGATAGTTGGTAAACGAACTGCCTAAGTCCGCTGCCACCACCGATATTTCCACCGATTTCAGGGGATACGATAGCCCGGCCAGTAACGGGGTAATGGAGGTGCCCAGATTACTGTCTTCAATATCAAAAGCAACTGAATCATCAAAAATGATTACGTAATTTCCTAATACCGCCGCTGATTTTACATTAACCCGCAGCACGGTGGTAATCATTTCTCCTCTGGACAATGAATAAGGCGTGCCAAGTGTGAGAAAAATACTGTCGATTGCCAGAACACTGTCGACGGCCACGGGGACGCCACCCAATTCCAGCGCGACCGAACTGAACACTTGAGCGGCGCTGACCGGAACAAGGCTATTGCCGTTTCTTTGGTGCAGTCTGCCAATAACTCCATTTATGCTCAAATCTCCCTGCGGTGTGGCGCTTTGATAATCCAGAAATCCGTCCAGCACTAACAGGTTTGACTGGCCGGGGAACGTTATTTGCACCGGATACTGACTGATTGAAAGAGTCGGCTTGCCGGCAGCCAGGAATACTTTGGTCATTGAGGTCGCGAACGGGAATGAACTGCCGCATCCGGCGGCAAACAGTACGCCCGGAAGGTTGGTCGTATCGGTGGCATCGAAGAGAATCAAAGAACTGGTATCCTCAACGCGCAGAACGAAGTGATCATAAGGCACGTCGGCTTCGAGGTCTGCTATCAAGTTAAGCTGGAAGCTGTCGCCCGGATTTATTACCAGGCCGGTGTCTTCAAATTTGAAAATGACCGAAGAACCAAAAATCTGCACGAACGGCTGGTAAACGACTGTTCCGGCGCTCCGGCTGTAGCCGATTCGGTCGAAAACCCTATCCGGGTCGAGAATTGTTCCTGAAGTATCTTTGACGCTTAAAGAGAGCTGGTTTAAGCGCAAGGGGGAAAAGTTGTTGGCCGCCGAGTAAACTAAGGTCAGCCCAATTAGTGAAAGCGAATCGACGCCGCTGATTACCGACGGCGGCAAATTGGAACTGATACAAAACTGCGGAGCCTGCGCCGGCTGCCTCATTTCGGCTATGGCCGAATACATCGGAAAAGCCGAGCCGGTGGAAAACACGACGGTATCGGTCACGGCGCTTATGGGAGTGCCGGAGCTCAATTCACGAACCACAAATTCGGTGCTGTCTAAAATCGTCAGACTAAAACCGTCATGCGCGGAAGAACTTAGCATATCTGCCTGAATCTGAATCGAGACAACTTCGCCGGGACTTAAAGTAATGGGCGAGTTCAAGGTTAGGTTGACTCTGCTATTGGCCGGAACATTTCCAAACAAATCTCCGACTGTGACCTGCTGCCTGACTATGGCAATATTTCCATACAGTTCCGATGCAATTAATGGCGCCCCGCTGGTGTCGAGAAATTCAAAAGCCACAGCGGTTAATTGAATTTGCGAGCTGCCGAAGGCGGCGGGATGTTTCAAATTTATTTGCAGAATTCCGACATCCTGCTGCCCGTAATTCACCAAAGGAGTAACTATTGACTGCGAGGACACCGCCAATTGCTTTGATGGATCTTCGATTCGGCATGAGGCCGTTCTCATCGGAAATGTTAATGACGGGCTCAAGCCGATACTTTGTCCGCTGTTATCGTCAGCCAGAGGAATGAACGATGCATCAGTTATGGCCAGGGCAAAATTGGCGGCCGTGGCGTTGGTATCGATATCAACCAGCAATGAAAAGGTACGACTGGCGCCGGACTGAATAATAACCGACTGGTTGAACACCAGCCAGAAGCCGCTCTGCGCCGGCACTGTATTTATAATTGAAATTGTTTGAAAACCCGAAGATAAGACCAGTCCGCTTAGCGCGGTATTGGCCGCTATGGGATTATTAGCTCCGTCTTCGACCAGAAGTCTAAGACTGTCAATTCTGATAGCCGCGGTTGTGCCGGATGAATCCGGGTGCGTGATTTTAAGACTCATGGGAAAGACATTCAACTGTCCTTTCGTGACCGCCGTCGGAATTGAGTTAATAAATGAGACCGGAACATTATTTGGAATTGTCTGAATTGTTACCAGGGGTGTTTGTAATACCGCCGAGGATTCCGCACTAACAGCATCAACCGCCCTTAAACTCCAATTGGTACTGCCTACAAAATCAGCGCTGAAGAAAAACGAAAACATTCCCGTGTCACCGGGGTTAAGCGTGACCGGTCCGGCAAAACTGCTGTCAAGTGATACGATAGTTGAATCCAGAATGGCAACTATCGTTCCGGATACTGCATCCAAAGTCGCGATATTCAAATTAATGGCCTGTAATTTAACGGGAATTGTTTGCCCGACCGAAAAAGAGCCGGCCAACGGCTGCAGGGCTACGCGCAAACCGGAAGCTGATATAGTAAATTCATCATCACCGGTGGCGGGTTTATCGATTGGACCATCGTTGGCCGAAGAATACCGGCAGCCATTAAGAGGAATTTGTCCTCTAAAGGTTGTACCGTTGGTGGCCAGACTGTCTATCGATGCCAGCACAAATAATGCCCCAATACTGCTGTCTATTCTAAGACCCAGCGAGCCAACCGACCAGCTGCCGGCCGCATAAGTGAATGTTCCCAGCAGCGAGTCCGTTAGCTGCCAGGTGTCGTCTGAATTTAAATCCCGCCAAAGTGTGAGCGAGGATATGTCGGTGTTGTCCGCACTACCGACATTTGAAACGCTCAAAATTTGAAGCGTGTCGCTTTGATTGCCGTTGAAGGCCGGTCTGAAGGCATATACGGGAATCATCGAATCACCCGGACGCAGGGTAGTCGGCGTTACCCCGATAACTTGATATTGGTTGAATACTGAACCGTTTATGACGCGGTAACCATTAGATGAAATGGGCACTTCACCGTTGACAACTACGTCTTTTTCAAAAAATAAATCACCCAAGCTGCCAATCGTGGCCGCCAGACTATCCGAGTCTATTACGTTCAAGGGAATGTTGATTTCGACAAAGAAATATGAAAGTGATTCGGCCGGTAAAAGCTCGTTTAAACCGGTAAATTGAAGTTTCCCCGATGAAAATACACCGGTGGCTATCAATGAGTCATTATCGCGAATTCTATTGTTGTTATTATCGGCGTACAAAGCCACCTGCCCCATTTCGTAGTCGGCATAAGTCGCACTCGACACCGAATTGGACGAGTTGGTCAGAATGAGTCCCTGCAAATTCTGATTTTTACCAATGTAGCCGTTGTATAATGCAAACGTCAGTATGCCGTTATCGACGCTTCCGGGAAGAATGTTTATCGTCGGCGCCGGAATTGAAATGGCCGTAATCCTGTTAGCCGGAAAAACGAGGTGTGAATTGGGATTTCCGACCTGCACATCATCGGGCCCGTCGGTAAGCGACTTGTAGATAACGCCGCTTAGCGGAATTTGGAAATCCAAGGTGCCACCGTCGAAATTGCCATTGGCGACGTCGACAGTCACCAGAAAACTTGCCCCCGCCGCTCTAATTAATTGCGTGAGATTCGTAAGTTCCCAATAGAAGGTTTTGTTGACAAATAACCCCAGCGGCCGGTCGTCAATCGTTAAACCGTCATTGAGTAAATCCAAATACAATCGTACACGGGCCAGGGCGTTCCGTTCGTCAAGCGTACCGACATTGGTAATTTGGATTGTTCGCAAACTGTCGTTGGCATAGCCGTTGCCGGGCAAACGAAAGTTCAAGACTGCTCTGTTATTCTGTCCGGCAAACAAAATCTTTCCGGGAATCGCATTTACTGATACTGCGGCCGCCGGAAATGCGTCGATGGTGTAATTTTGCGGATTACTTAGCGGAAACGCCCCTGAAACAGTTACGGCCGGAGAAGTAAAAACATCAGCCGTACTATCCATTGCAAGATTTATCAGATTACCATTTTTGGCGTTCCGAAGATCCAAGAATAGTTCGGCGCTGATAACTTCAGTACCGCCAAAGGCTGAAATATTCAGCCCCCCGATGTCAAGAACTGCAACTCCCCCGAAAACGGTAGCTGAAGCCAGAACCGAATCGTTAATTCCGGTGCTGCTGATATCGCCGTCTGTTTCATGATGCAGGACAATGCTGTCAATCTGGCTGTCCAGCTGGAATTGAGTCGCGCCCTGCGGATCAACCGCCAAAAGTGACAGAGTAAGACTGTCAAGGGCAATGTCGATTGAAAAACTATTGGTCAGGCGCCAGGCCAGAAGTTTTCCGGCACTCTGCCCGGGAATTATGTTAATTCCAGCCTGGGGAATGATTTCTATATCAATTGATTCGAAATTTTGAATGGTTATGGTGTCCGGGCAAAATGCGCTCGAATCGTAGGGGCCGTCATTGCCGGAATTCATCTGAATTCCGTTTTGAGCAATGGCGCCGCGGAAAGTGGCGCCGTTGTTGGGAAATTGTGATACTCTGGCTGCGACATAGACTCTGTTGAGTTGCGCCGTCAGCGCCATGGCCACGCCGCTAACTGTCCACTGACCGCCGGTAAATATCAATCGCCCGACTCTGGTATCGCCGGGCGCACCGTCAAAAGACAAATTGCCGTTATCTTTAAACACTACCAGTGAATCAAAATCCGAACTCTGCGCAGTTCCCAGATTCAGCAGATTGAAGACTTGCAGTGTGTCGCCGGCGTAGCCGTTTCTGGGAATATCAAAAATAGAAATTATTTCTAATGAATCACTGGGCGAAATTGTCGTTAGGCCGGCCGGTACCACTCCTATTTGCTTCGCCGTCATTCCGTCGAAAACCCCAAAACCATAAGAATTCACGGAGTCAAAGCCGGACACAGCTATGACCGTCGCAAATGTAATGTCGCTTGAGGCATAGAGGTAAACGTCGAGCGTGTCCCTGTCTCGAGGAAACAAACTCGAGTTTACGGCCACTAACAGATTGTGAGAGCCCCCGGGGGGGATGGTATCGTTAAATCCTGTAAAAGTATTACTGCCGGATGCATAAGTGACAATCGCAAGCAGGCTATCGGCTTCATCCAAATACATGTTAGCGTTCTTATCGTTGTAAAGTAGTGCTTGTACCACATTTTGTAATCTTTGGGCCGGTGTTCCGGGCCCGCGACTGGCATCCCGAATGGTAAGTGAAGTAACTGTCATGGGAGTGCTGTAAAAATTATGCAGTCGAAAGGCCAGAATCAGGGAATTGGATTCGGCCGGAACAATAGTGCTGAATCCGATGGGGATGGCGGTAATTAATACTTCATCAATCGCAATCGGAGAAACGTTGGTTACAATAATCTGAACTGTGGCAGTATCAGACAAGGCCCCATCGGACGCAATGAAACTAATTGAATAGACTCCCGCTTGAGTGTAATTAGGCATAAACACAAAAGTTCCGGTGCCATCATTCTCATCGATAAAAAGGGCGTTGACCGGCAGTCCGGCGGCTGTCAGGTCGGCGATATCGCCATCGGGATCAGTCGAAAAGACTTTAAATGAAAGGTTGCTCCCTTCAGCCACTAGAGTGTCCGCAATAGGACTGATTACCGGAGCCCGGTTTATATTATTTACGGTTATATTGACTATTTCCGAATCCGCCTGTGAGCTGTCACTGGCCATGAATAAAACGTCATAACTCCCCGCTTGAGTAAAATCGGGAGTAAAACTAAACGAGCCGGTGCCATTGCCATTATCTGTGAATGATGAATTGGCCGGGACATTCTGAACGCTAAGAGTCGGGATGGTACCATCGGAATCAGATGCCGAAACGTTGAAATTCAACGGCACATTCTCGTCTACGGTCTTGCTGCCAATAGTGTCGAGCACCGGACTCGGGTCAGGAATGATACTCACGGCTGTCACCAGCCAATCTTTGTTAAGTTCTGCCAAGGACCAAGTCATGGTAGTTGAATCTTGGCCTAGTTTAGAACTTGAGGTGCCATAGAATCCGGTTGCGCCGGGTCCGCCAAGTTCAAGCGCCCACTGCACTATCTGGTCTGGTCCCGCTACCGGAATGCCGACTGACAGTGAAGTCAAAAAATCCTGGAAGTAGGTTCCAAATTTAGTTTTAATAACAATGGAAGGATCGGGGCCTGTTCCAAATGCCGTAACTACTGTATCAATCGGTGCGGCAGTATTGACCCCGGTGTATGAAATTGCTCCAATGACTACTTTATCCGCCACTCCGCCGGACATCGTAACTTGAATTGAATCAGTAGTGACAGGCGGGTCGGCCATTTGCCATACTTCAATCACCGGTTTTTGATTGGGGGAATGAGCATGTCTGTTTAGAAGGGTCAGCAGCTGTCCGCCAAAAGTTACACCTTGGACACTTCCATTATTTTCAATTTCGACTGCAACCAACAGGAGACGGTTGGCGCCGGACACGGTATGGAGATGAGAAAACAAGTTACTGGTGCCGGAGTTTGTGGAAAGTGCGTCAATCTGGGTTTGAGAATAGGCTGATTCAGTAAAGACCCAGAAAACTGCCGCAATTAGCCAGGCGCAAAGGCACCTATACCCAACCACATGCCGTTTTTTGTCGTAACCGGACATAATGATAATAAATCGGCATATTTAGCCCCTCCTGTAGCGGGGGTTTTGGTCTGATACTGCGATATTTTATTTAAGGAAATGGCCTATAATCCCGCTCTAAACGGGGCTAAACGGCCGGAGGCGGCGACTCTTTACGATTTAATTGCTAATAGAAAAAATACTGCTGGCTCTTTTCGTCATAGCAAGCTTGTGGAGCAAAACACCCACCCGCAGAAAGCCTCCAAGACGCTTGTCGTGTGCTTGGCAGAGTTCACCCATTCCTACTTTCAGCGACGGGTGAAAGAATTTTGTATCGCCCCAGTCTGCTCCCTGCAAAGAGTGTTATTTTTTCAATTCCTCGGCCCAGTTTTGGACAACCACCAGCGGGGCGAAATTTATACCGGCCAGCGCCACGACGACAAATCTCTGGCCATCTGAAGTTGCTTCCCAGCATTCCACGTTTGTCCGCATCACTATGCGAAACAGTTCGGTTTCATGGCCCACGTGGAAGCCGTCTTTGTCGCTTGTGACTTCAACAGCCATAGCGGCGCCGTCATTTCGCAAATAATACAATTCGCGACTGTCCCCGCGCCAGCGAGGCCGGTCTCCGCCTACTGTTGAAATCTGCCACCGTCCGGGGTTGTTACCCTCATCCGACCGATTTTCCATAGCATCAGACAAAGTTGGAGATGGAATGACGAATACTTGCACAGTTCCTCCAATAGAACATGAATACGCTATCCACCTGCCATCGGGAGAAAAACGGGCTGACCCTATCGTGCCGGGAGCGCCATACAATTGAATCGGTTTGGCATTTCCGACCATGGGAATTAACGTTGCCGCAGATGCGCTCGTGGTGCTTAATCTCAAACTCCCCTTGCCGCATAATAAATATCGACCGTCGGGCGACCAATCGAACGGCCACATATCGAAAGCGCTGTCCTTAGCTATCAGCTTTTCTTTACCCAATCCACTCATAGACATGGTGCGAATTTCATACAGGCTGTTCCCCAATGAGCCCGGCACTATCGCAAAGGCGAAAATGTCGCCGTTTGGAGATATGGAAGGAATATCTTTATCGAATGTTTCAAAGGTCAGCCGGGTCCGTAAATTTCTGTCCAAGTCAAAATGATACAAATCGCCATAGGGCTGTTCCTGGCTGGCATAGACAATGTCGCGCCCGTCGGGGGAAAGGTCCATGGTATAGTGATTTCCTTGTGAACCTATTGTTTCTAAAATTTTGCCGCTTCGGTCGAGCATTAGTAACTGCGTTCCTTGTTTGTTGCCAACAATTTGATAAACCAACATATTATTTTCACACACTGAAAAATTTGATTTCCAAGTCGAACGCTCAACTTGAACTTTATCTTTTGTGGCAACTGGTTCTCCGATTAATCTTCCTTCGACCGGGTCAAATGCTTGGGAAAACAAGACGCTGTCGCGCACGAAGAATAGGCGGCCATCGGCGTAACCCCCATCGGAAAGATTTGGCGTCACCAGATGGTTATCCGTACCGTCCAGCGATAAGAACCAAATGCTATTTTGGATACTGTCGGATTTGAAGTGATTGCCGGCAAAGTAGAGCAGATGCTTACCATCCGGCAGAAAGAACGGCCAGCGATGGGTCGAGTGTTGAACCGTGTCCACTTGAGTTAATTCAACCGGAGTGCCGCCGGCGGCCGGAATACTCAACAGTCCCGAAGACACTCTAGGGGAGAAAACTATTATTTCACCTCTTCCCCAAGTGCCACCTCGCCCGCCACCTTCAAATTGGCAAACAGGAAACACCTGTCCTGTTGAAATATCGACTCGCATCAACCGGCTATTTGCAAAAAAACCCAGCGACTTGCTATCGGGGGACCAGAACGGAAACGAAGCGCCTTCCGTACCGCTCAATCTGTTCGAAGCCAGCGATGACAATTCTCTCACCCAAATTTCTGCCCCAGCCGGAGAAACGGCCACAAACGCCACCCGACTGCCATCGGGAGAAACTACCGGAGGTCCGGCACCGTCTCCTTCAAAAAGGAACGTAGTCCCTTCGGGAGGCGTAACAATGGCGCGAATTACTGCGGTTGAATTTTCTTTACTCGGAACAAGATATGCGATTGCCGCTATCCCCACGGCCGCCAGCGCCCAGCCCGCCCATTCGCGCACACGGCGATAGCGGTGTGCTGTCGGCATAATTGTGCCAATCTGTGAGCCACCTTCCGAAACCCACTGAAGCGCACGTTTGACATCACCCGCCGACTGCCAGCGGTTATCGGGGTCTTTGGATAAGCATTGTTTGACGACCAGCTCCAATGCGGGAGGGGTTAGCGGTTGAATCGCCGAAATTGGTTTCGGCTCTTCTTTCATTATGGCGCCAATCAAGCTGGCTTGGCTCGAGCCCTCGAACGCCCGCTTGCCGGTGGCCATTTCATAGAGCGTGGCGCCCAAGGCAAAGATGTCGCTGCGCGAGTCGGCTTCTTTTCCTTCGAGCTGCTCGGGCGACATGTATTGCACGGTGCCGATAAGAGTTCCTTCGCCGGTAAGAGGATTTGTTCTGGTAACACCGGCCGCTTCCGGTACCATGCCGCCGGCTTGTTGCAGCTTCGCCAAACCGAAATCCATAAGTTTGGCGCCGGACTTAGTCAGCATGATATTGCCGGGTTTTAAATCACGATGCACCAGGCCCTGTCGATGGGCTTTATCCAGCGCATCCGCGATTTGAGAAGCAACCG
>Ga0247727_10009728_pt1 | contig 17262 bp, 11 predicted proteins | sample WisWelCaveWW1625_FD_202498 | JGI IMG/M metagenome (GOLD analysis project Ga0247727, IMG submission 202498) | Biofilm microbial communities from Wishing Well Cave, Virginia, United States - WW16-25 | ecosystem: Environmental > Aquatic > Deep subsurface > Groundwater > Cave microbial mat | place...
GCCTGATCCCGGCGGCGCCGAATATATTGCCGTCTGTCTGCCCGCCTTTAGTTCGGATACAGTTCACCGGGATAGTTGAATTCCTTCCTTTCCATCCGCATCTTCCTAAAAAACATATGGTAAATGAAAGGCCATTGCATTATCATAACGGCTAAACCATTTGTTTTAGCTTATTGACGTTTGTCCAACCAACATTAATGATTTTAAGAGAACAAACGTCGAGATACTATTATTAATGTTAGTTCAGAGAAAGTCAGTAATGGACTCCAATCAAAATTGAAGAAAAAGTGAAAACCCGTGCCGCCATTCTTTATCAATTACATTCTTCTCTGATTATTGAAGAAGTCGAGATCCCCACTCTTAAAAAAGGACAGATTCTTGTTAAGATCCTCGCCAGCGGGATCTGCCGGGCGCAATATAATGAAGTGATTGGCCTTAAAGGGCCAGACAAATTTTTACCGCATATGCTCGGACACGAAGCCACCGGGATCGTCCAGAAAATCGGCGCCGGTGTCACTAAAGTCAAAAAAGGCGATTATGTTATTTTGTCTTGGATTAAAGGTAACGGCCTTGAAGCCGGGGGAACTCAATATAGATCAGGCGGGACCACGATCAATGCCGGGGCCGTAACCACGTTTAGCGAGTATTCGGTTGTCTCTGAGAACCGCGTGACAAAAATCTCGCGACAAATCTCGCCGGACAAAGCTGCGGTGATTGGCTGTGCCATTGCCACGGGCGCGGGGATTGTTAACAATACTTTAGGTGTGAAGCGGGCAAGTTCAATTGTGGTCTTCGGTGTCGGCGGAATTGGTTCGAGCGCGATTCTGGCTGCGAAAATGAGGGGCTGCAAAGAAATTATCGCGATCGATGTTTTAGAAAAAAAACTTGAATTTGCCAAAGGCCTTGGCGCCACCCACGCCATTGATGCCAACAGCATTGATCCCCTCGAGCAAATTCATAGTATTGTCCCGGGAGGCGTGGACTACGCGATTGACGCATCAGGCAAAAAGACAGCGATGGAAATGGCTTTCGCGGCGATCAATTATCAGGGAACGCTGGTCATTGCCGGGAATTTGGGGAGAGATGAAAAGATTTCCCTGCACCCTTTTGAACTTATTAAAGGCAAAAGGATTTTAGGAACGTGGGGAGGAGAGACAGTGCCGCAAAGAGATTTCCCAAGATACGCACGGGCTTTTTTGCGCGGCCAATTGAAATTGGACAAACTCATCACGCATCGATTTAAATTAGATGAGATTAATGAGGCTTTTCGTCTTTTAGAACAGGGTGATGCCGGCCGGATCATCATTGAGATGGATTCATGAGAGAAATATTTGATGAAGAGTCCGTTAATATTTTCCTGCTGTCCTGTATTTCCCTTCTTGTCGCTTTCCAGCTTCTCACAATCATCGTTCTAGTCTTTCAAAGAGTTCCGTTCGCTTCAGAATTAACCAGTGTCTTCTTCCCAGATTGGGTTTCGGGAGTTCGTCCGGAACGAGAACCATTGTTTTATCGGATTTTTGTCATCCTTGTCATCGGTCTTCAAGTAGGTTTGATTTATAAATTTCGTGGACGATTGCCCAAATCTGAATTTACTTGCCCGTTGTTAAGCTTTCTGGCGACGGAATTGTTTTGGGTAAGTATTCTTGGATTTGTTTTATTTAAGCTGGTGGTGACGGGTAATTCTGTTGGCATGCGCCAGGCTTTGTATGTTTCGTTGGTCTTGGCATGGTTATCGAAATTGCTTTGGAAATGGGTACCTTTAAGTTTAGGTAATATTGATTTTTCTAAAAGCAATGTCATTCCCGCGAAAGCAGGAATCTCTATAAATTCCGTTTGGATGCCCGCCTCCGCGGGCATGACAAAAAGCAATATTGTTTCTACAAAAGTTAGTAAAATTGGAGCGATGGTTTTTGACTTTTTTATTTTTGTGTTTATTGTTTTAGCCGTCTTCATTCCAGACAGAGAAGGAGTCATTGCGCAAATCTTTAGCCAGGATATGTTCCATCATTTTGATACCTTTGTGGCTTCGCCGGCCTGGGCCTTTGCCAAGGGAAATATCCTTAATCTTGATTCTTACAGTCAGTATGGTTTTGGGATGCCGGTGGTGGTTGCTTCTTTAAGTAAAATCCTCGGTCTGGTTAGTTATGAAAATATTCTTTTGGTTTTAATTGCGCTGACTGTTATTTATTTGGCATTGAGCTACACGTTTTTACGTCTGTGGTTTCGAAGTGTCGGCTTGGCTTTCGTAGGGATATTTTTTATTTTGAAGTTTCAGATGTTCAATAACAGCACGGCCGACCCGATTATCTGGCGTTATCCGAGTACCGTGGTGGTCCGATATTTTTTTGACATTCCATTCTTTGTTTTGATTCTGTTGCACTTAAGAAAACTTTCAACCGCGTATCTTGTTTTAGCCGGGGTGTTATGCGGTTTGGCTGCATTTTATGTGACGGATAGCGGTGTTTACTTGACGATGACATATTACGGATATCTGTTTTTGCTTTTGATTCTGCCGGCGACACGGCAAACTTATTGTGCCAAGAATCCGTGGCTGGTCAGTTGCGGGTATTTTGTCTTGCCTTTGGTCAGTGCTGTTTTTTTATTTGGGGTCTTTGTCGGTAAGCATCTTTTTACCGCGGGCTTTTGGAATAATTTAATGGATTTCGTCTGGTTGTTTAAAGGAGGGTGGGGGGCACTCCCGATAAATTATTTTGCGTCCGAAGGGAAGTTTTTGAATTTTTTTATGGGCGCGGGGATGTGTTTTGTTTATTTGTTTACGGTTATTTTTGTTGGTGTCATGTGCTGGCGCGGGAAGTGGGACAGAGAGAATCTTCTGGCCGTAATCATCGCGTTTTATGGTCTCGCGATATTTCATTATTATATCGTCCGGTCATCTCCGGACAGTATTCCGGTGGTTTCGATCCCATGTGTGCTGCTGCTATGTTTTTGGTTTAACCACCTCCACCTCGTAAGTGGACACCTACGAGGTGGAGGAAGCGGTTCGTGGAAATATGCCGTGCTGATGCTGAGTGTCTGGAGCATTGTCGGTTTATTCACTACCCGGGCTTTTATTCAATATCCGAATTGTCTGAACCTTTCCGGAAAATCCTTTGCGGCCGAAAAGCAAAAAATGGGCGGGCAGCTGCCGACAGATAAAGATATTGATTTAATCGCGCGGTTAACCGAATCGACTACGAAGGTATGCTTAGTCAGCAGTCTGGAGACGGTGATCTTAATGAAGGCCGATAGACGGCCGTTTTTGTATTATTTTCCGCTTTTGTTTTCTCGCACCTTTCACCTGCGGGATTTCGGCGGCACAACTCTATTTACCCGAGGGCGCTTTAAAAAAATTATGGATGATTTGGAAACTAAGAAACCCCGTTACGTTTTTATTGAGAAAAAGTTTTTAGGCGGCCTGCCAAAGATTTATTACGAGAAATTTGAGGTCCTGCAGATCATGGTTGGTTACTTTCAGGAAAAATATGAACCGGCTGAGATTGGCGAATATCTGGTTGCCTTAAGACGAAAAAATTAAAAATATGACGCAAAAGGATTCGTTTTTAATCACCGGTGCCGCCGGGTTTGTGGGCGCATGCCTGGCCCAGCGATTAGTTGAACAGGGAGAAAATGTCTCTGTGTTCGTCAAGCCCGACACAAACCTCTGGCGGCTGGAAAACATCAAGAAGAAATTGAATATCTTTAAAGGCGACCTCACCGATAAAAATTTTGTCACCCAAGCGGTCAAACAGATCAAGCCGACGGTGATTTATCATCTGGCCACGCACGGCGCTTATTCGACCCAGGACAATGCCGAGAAGATTATTTCTACCAACGTTTTCGGGACATGGAATTTACTCAATGCCTGCGCGGACATCGATTACAGGGTGTTTATTAATACCGGGAGTTCTTCGGAATACGGTTTTAAAGCATCACCGATGAGAGAAACGGATCTTCTGGAGCCCAACAGTTATTACGCGGTGGCGAAATCCGCTCAGACATTGCTCTGCCAGCACATCGCGCGCTCTCAGAAAAAACCCATTGTGATTTTTCGGCTGTTTTCTGTGTACGGTTATTATGAGGATGCCTCTCGGCTGATCCCAACGCTCGTCACCCGATGCCTGGACAAAAAAGATTTGGAAATGGTCTCTCCCGAGACGGCGCGGGATTTTGTCTTTATTGAGGATGTCGTTGAGGCCTATTTAAATATCGAACGCCTGCGTCAGCTTTCCGGAGAGGTGATTAATATCGGGACCGGTGTTCAAAGCAAGCTCAGAGATGTCGTTAACCAGGTCATCCAGTTAACCGGCGCCAAGGTGCAGGTGAAGTGGGGGACTATACCGGCGAGGATATGGGACACGAATATCTGGGTGGCCGACATGACCCGGGCCAAAATGGTCTTAGGCTGGAAGGCCAAGCGAACACTGAAGGAAGGGTTATCGAAGACTATCGAATGGTTTAAGATCAATCGAAAACGGTATCCGAAGGCGCAAACGTGATGGACGATCAAATAAAAAATATTTTCATCGAAACGAAATGCGCTTTATGTGAAACGGATATTCATGACCATAAACTTTATGACGCGAATTTTGAACCCCAAGATTTGAGTTATGAGGTTTTTTCCGCCCGGCGTCTGCCGGATCGCCTGCATTACCGAATTGTCCGCTGTCATCGATGCGGACTGATCAGATCCAATCCTGTCGTAAACGAGCAGCAGCTTGCCAAGCTTTACGCGGGAAGTCATTTTACCTATGAGAGTGAATCTTCATTTGCGGCGGAAACTTACGCGCATTATTTTAAGAAAGCCTTAGAGCACGTTTCTGCCCCGAGAGAAAAAATAAGATTATTGGAAATTGGCTGCGGTAATGGATTTTTTTTAAAAAAGGCTCGGGAACATGGGGTCAGGGAAGTCTTTGGGGTTGAACCCAGCCAGCACGCCGCCAAATGGGCCGGTGAATTCAAATCCCGTATTCATACGGGGATGTTTGGCCCCGGACTTTATCCGGAAAATTCTTTTGACATGATCTGTGCCTTTCAAGTTTTTGATCATGTCAGCCAGCCCAATGAATTCTTGAAGAACTGCTGGAAATATTTGAAGCGCGATGGCGTGGCGCTTTTTATCAATCATAATATTGGCTCTTTGCCCGCGCGGCTTTTGGGACAGGATTGTCCGATGATCGATATCGAACATCCGTTTCTCTACAATAAACAGACATTTAAAAAAATATTCGTCAATAATCAATTTGAGATCCTTAAAGTTTTTCCTGTGGTCAATCGTTATCCCTTTGCCTATTGGCTAAAACTGGCCCCCTTGCCCAGACAATTCAAAAAGAACCTGATTGAACAATTCCAGAAGTCGTGGATAGGCGGCCTGCCGATTCGGCTGGCCGTCGGCAATATGGGCCTCATCGCCCGTCTGATATAATCCTCAAAAAAGCGTGAAATACGATTTTTGAGGTAAACAAATGCGCACAGACAAGACACAGAAGACCTTTCTTTTCATTGTCCTTTCGGTTATTTATGGGGTTTATTTTTTATTTCTTTTGATCTGGTTTTTCAATCGTGGAGGAATAACCGAACATAAGGAATGGCTCATTTATATCTGGGGCTGGTTGGCGGTGCCGGCTTTGTCGGTGGTGACGACTTTGGCAGTAGTCTGGCTCCAAAATAAATTTTTTCAAGGAAGCCAGAATTTTTATCCAGCTTTACTCTTATTGAACAGTTTTTACCTTTTGATTGCGGTTATTATTTTGCGAGTCTTTAGTTCGCCACTTCAATATTGCGATTCGGTCCCATGTGTCATGAAACTTCTCAACGCCCAAGTTCCAGATTGGGAAACCGGCAAGTTTTTGGTTAAAACGGTTCCCCGTGCAATCGCACGAATGCTCGTTATTTTTTTTCCAGTCTTTAATATTTTAGTGTGTTGTTTTGCAAAAGTTGTTTCCAAACGACTAGGTTTCGTCTCCTTCGGGGGGAAGGTTAGCGAGGAAAGGAAAGGCGCTGAAGCCCGCCTGCCGGAGAGGCAGGGAGGATCCGCTGGTGATTTTTGCTATTTTGTCATGCCTTTTCTTCTCGGGCTGACGGCGCTTAACTTTAGCAGCATTAAAACACAAAATTTTAGTCTGCTTATTTTGGCTTCAGTGTGTTCGTTTTTATGGTTTTTTCATAAAACCATTGTCGAGTTTAAGCCCGGTAAAATTTTCCAGATGACCCTTAATATCATCACGATTTTGTTGATTTGTTTTTTGGTTTTTGATCCGTCATTTTCAATAAACCGGGCGCATCAAAATCCTTACCTTGATCCCGTCTGTGATCTGCTTGGCAGAAAAGCGCTCTTGGTTGATATTAATTCCCAGTACGGCGTCTGGGTGGCATATTTTTTGAAAATATTTTTCTCCGTTGTTCCTTTGTCGTATCCTGGGTTAACGTTAATCAATATCGTCATGACGATTATTTATTACGTTGTCATTTACGTTATTTTACGTTATCTATTAAAATCGCCGCTCATTGCTATGATTTTTGTTTTTGTTATTATTTTGGTTAATTTTTTTGCCACGTTAGGCGGTGAGATTGTCGCTTTTCCATCTTTAGGTCCATTGCGATTTGCTTTGCCGTTTTTTTTACTTTTGGTCGCCATCGGGCGATTTCATTTCCCTCAACTGTTGAAAGTTTTTCAGTGGCTGGCGGGGTTTATCATGGCTTTAGCCTCGATTTGGAGTTTTGAAACTTTTGTGTATACCCTTGTTGTTTACATCTGCATGATGTTTTATGAAAGCTGCTGGAAGACAAATAATTTTTTGGGATGTCTGAAAAGGACAGCGATAGGCTTCCTTTGGCTGGTGCCATTTATTCTCACGGCTCAGCTGTTGTTTGGTCTAAGCGTGTACGCGCGCTCGGGGCAGTGGCCCCACTGGAATTATTATATGGATTATATTTTTCTGTACTCGATTGGAGGGTGGGGAGGGATGGCGATTGGGCTGTGGAGCCCATGGATTTTACTGGTGGTGATACCGATGGGGACTTTAATAGCCTTGGTTTTTCATGTCTTGGATTGTGTTATTGCGAGGACTATGCCCCAAATGGTGCAAGGAACGAAGCAATCCCTTCTGCAGAGATTGCTTCGTTCCGCCTTTGGGGGGACTCGCAATGACGGGAAGGAAGACGATCAACAAGTGAATCCACAGTTAACAATCCTCGCTGGACTTACCGGTTTAGCCATCATCGAGTACACCTATTTTGTCGGACGTTCACATGTGAATAATCTTTTCCATGTCAGCGTTCCGGTTCTGTGCCTGGCCGCCTACATGTTTGTGTCTTTGGCGAGGATGGACGCGCGGGAATTGAAATGGTTTTCCCTGGCCGCGACATTTTGCTCTTATGTCGCTTTTTTCTTTATGGTGTTTAGCCTCACCCCCAAGATGGTTGAGAAACTTAAAATACGACTACCTCAATATTCCAAAATTAAGGAAAATTTTGTTAAGCCTCCAACCACACCTCAGGTTGGCGATGCCTTATATCTGATTGAGAAATACGCTATGGACAAACCGCGCGTCGCCCTCTTTATTGATCCGGATGATACGACCGAAACGCTCATGCGCAGCCGTAAGGTTCATGTCTACCCGTTTAATTATCCTATCATCGTCTCTATTTCTCCAGCCGTTAGTCAACGGGTCCTTGACTTTCAATCTCCCTTGAAGACAGGGGATTATCTTTTCTTGTCGAAAGAGGCATCGGAATTTCAACAGCAGATTGTTAAAAGTATTCAAGAAAAGTTTAGTTTTACCGTTCGCGAAACGACGCCTCACGGGGTCTATGCGATTGAACTAAAATAATTGAAATAGCGCAATGACCTGAGCGTGTAAATCAATGACTCAAATCAAATTACTTTTATCAGGATTACATAGGGAAGATAGATTCGCTTTTTTTTGTTTGTCCGTGTGTTATGCTGGTTATTTTTTATTTTTGAATATTTTTCTACATGTCAATCACGGAATCGGCGAACGCGACGAATTCTTTATTTTTGTTCATAGCTGGCTAACAGTGCCCATTTTGACTATTGCCGCTGTTTCGACGATTGAATACTTGCGACAACGGTCATTTCGAGACAGCCCCCTATTTTATCCCTGCCTTTTGCTGACCAATCTTTGCGGTTGGGTCGCCACTCTTTGGAGTCTGCGGCTTCTGACCATCAACCCGGGATGTGACTGCATAGGTACTGGCATTTTAAACGCTCTGGATCAGCAAATCCCATCTTGGCAGACGGGGGAATACGCCTCCCACGGGTTACCTTTTGTTTATTGGCAGGTTATTGTCGTCTTATTTATTTTTCTTAATGGTCTGGCTTTGGTTGTTATAAAGCTCGAGGGAGATTTTTTAAAAACAGACTATACTTCGGAGAAGTTATCGGATATATTGTACCTGGCGCTTTTTATAGGCCTTGGGCTTTTGGCAATGAATTTCAGCGGTTTTCGTTTTGAAAAGTTTTATTTTGCCCTGTTGGCCGGTCTGCTGGCTTTTGTATCTATCTCTCACAAGTACATCCTGAACTGGCATCCCGGCCGTAACGGAATGACGGTTATTCATTGTGGGCTTTTTTTTCTGATGATCTTTCTGGTTTTTGACCCGGGTTTTACTTATGACCGGCATCATCAGAATCATATGCTGGGTCCGGTAGCGGATTTGATGAACGGCAAGGCTCCTTTGGTGGACATCAATTGCCAGTACGGAGTCGGAATTATTTATTTCCTCAAATGGATTTTCGCGTGGCTGCCATTTTCTTATCAGGGATTGAATTTTCTGGTGACCCTGACTTACCTGGGATTGTATATCATGGTTTATATGTTACTGCGGTATTTGCTTAAATCCGTGCCATTAGCCATCTTTACCTTTTTGATTGTTTTGACGACGAATTTTTTTGCCACCGTAGGGGAGGCGGCGGCTTACCCTTCCATTGGCGCCTTACGGTTTGGTTTGCCGTATTTTATTTTATTGTCCGCGATGTTGCGCGGCTCCCAGCCCCGGTGGCGTCAAGTTTCTCTTGCCATAGAGGCGGCCGTTGTCGCCGTGGCCTCGGTCTGGAGTTTTGAAACGTTTGTGTACACGATAGCCACATACTTGGCGATTGTGGTTTATGAATGGACGGCCGTTTACAGCAATATTCGGCAGCGGCTGGCGAGTGTCGGGAAGCGTTTGAGCGGTGTTGTTGTTCTAACTTTTTGTGCGCATCTCTGGCTGGTTTGGGATATCCATTCGCGTTCAGGGCAATGGCCGCATTGGGCCTATTATTTGGATTATCTGTTTTTGTATTCAACGGATGGTTTCGGCGGAATGCTGATTGCCCCGTGGACGCCGTGGCTGTTGTTTATTATGATCCCCTTGATGTCTTTATTGGCCATTTTTCATAAAATGTTCTGGTCTGGAGTTAAAAATTGTCCGCTGGAATTTAATTTAGTCGCTGGTCTGTGCGGATTAGCTACGGTTCAGTTCACTTATTTTTTAGGACGTTCGCATCCGAACAACCTTTTTCATATCAGCATCCCGGTCATTTGCCTGGTGGCCTTTTGGCTGGTTTATGCCAGCCGGCCGGAGGGAAGATTGCCGGCAAAATTTTATCCCTTATTTGTTTATGGTTGTTACTTCTCGGCATTTTTTCTTTTTCTCAATGTCCTGCCGCAGACGGCCGCGAAAATCCAGACGAGGCTGGCGAATTATGCCAAGTTTCGTGATCATTTTGAATCTTTTGCGCGAAGAAAACCAACGAATAATAAAGTCGCTGAAGCTGTTGATTTGGTGGAAAAATTTGCCGGCGACAAATCTCGCGTTGCGGTTTTTCTATCGTCGGATGACACCACGGAAGTCTTGATGCTGACGAAAAAGACTCATGTCTTTCCTTTTAACTATGCTTTGCAGGCGAATCTTTTAAAGTCCGAACAGCAGCGTATTTTGAACTTTGCGCATGCTCTTAAAGAGGGAGATATTATTTTTGTCTCGAAAGATTATTCCGACCTTCAGGCACGCGTGGTTTTCAGATTGCAGAGGGAATTTCGTTTTGTTCCGCGGGAAGTGACTCCCCATGGCATCGTGGCTTTTGAGTTGAGGCATTCCTGAAACCGTTTTGACACCTACGAGGTGTCCCAGAGATATTCTCAAACGACACCTCGTAGGTGTCAACAGGGATAAAAGATGAATAAAACACAATATGATTTAAATAATATCAAAAGAAAGGCAATGACTATCCGGCGGCATGTGGTGCAGATGGCCGCGGAAGGAAAGACCTCTCATGTCGGTTCAGCGCTTTCCTGCGTGGATATTTTATGCGTTTTGTATTTTCGCATTATGAAAATTCACCCCCAGAAATGGAGCGATCCGGATTATGACCGGTTTATTTTGAGTAAAGGACATGGTGTCATGGCCTGGTTTGCGACTTTGGCCGAGCGGGGATTTTTTGATGTTTCTTTATTGAAAGAATATGCCGTGGATGGTGGAAGGTTGGGGGAACATCCGGACCATGGAGCTGTCCCGGGCATTAAAGTAACCACGGGTTCCTTGGGGCATGGACTTTCGGTTGGATTAGGCATGGCCGTCGCTAAGAAGTTGGATGAAAGTCCATCGAGAATATTTGTTGTCTTAAGCGATGGGGAATGCAATGAAGGTTCGGTCTGGGAGGCGGTGATGTATGCCGCTCATCAGAAATTAGATAATCTTGTCGCGATCATTGATTTTAATAAAATGCAGGCCATGGGAAGATCTCCGGAGGTCAATGCCATTGAACCCTTGACCGAAAAATGGAAAGCGTTCGGCTGGATCGTTAAGGAAGTTGATGGCCATAACAGCGAAGACCTGATTAAGGCCTTAGAGCGTGTGCCGTTTGTTGAAGGAAAGCCAAGTGTGGTCATTGCCCACACGGTTTTGGGCAAAGGGGTTTCTTTTATGGAAGACGACCTTCTCTGGCATTATCAAATCCCAAGCGATGAACAGGTGAATCAGGCGTTAGAGGAATTGAAACTTTCATGAGAAATGCTTTTGTTAAAAGACTAATTGAATTGGCCGAGAAAGATAAAAGTCTCATGCTTTTAACTGGAGATTTGGGTTTTAAAGTCTTGGATCAATTCCGGGATCTTTATCCAAAACAATTTTTGAATATCGGCGTGGCCGAAGCGAATATGGCCGGCATTGCCGCTGGTCTGGCTTTAGAAGGGAAACGTCCGTTTATGTATTCGATCGCGCCTTTTGCCACGATGCGCTGTTATGAGCAAATCCGTAACGACATTTGTTTTCATAAAGCCAATGTCAAGATTGTCAGCGTTGGCGGCGGCTACAGCTACGGTAACAATGGTCCCACGCATCATGCCTTAACCGATATCGCCATCATGCGGGTATTACCTGAAATGATCGTGGTTTGCCCGGGAGATCCGGTTGAAGCCGCTTGCGCGACTGAGGCCGCGTTAAATTACGAAGGTCCGGTCTATCTTCGTCTCGGGCGCAGTAATGAACGTGTTATCCATCAAAATAATTTAGACTTTAAGATCGGAAAAGGGATCGTTCTTCGCGAAGGCAGGGAGATTGCGCTTATCAGTACCGGCAATATGCTGGAGACCTCTTTGAAGGCGGCGGACGCGCTTTGTGCTTCGGGGTTATCGGTACGGGTGGTGAGTTTGCATACGGTTAAACCGTTGGATGAACATTTGCTCAAGGATTGCCTGGAAAATTTTTCCGCAGTGTTTACCATTGAAGAGCATAGTATTCTCGGTGGGTTAGGAAGCGCCGTCGCCGAGTTTATGGTCAGCAAGGATATCAAACAGGCCAAGCTGAAATACATCGCCGCGCCGGACTATACCATTCATGAAGTGGGCAGCCACGAATATCTGCGTAAGATCTGCGGTTTGACCAGTGACCAGATCGTTTATACCATCCAAAGCACCATCAAGGAGTGGCAGTTGTGCTGACTAACCGTTCGCTGGCTGTTGTGGTGGCCTGCTATAATGACGCTGGCACCGTTCATGAAATGCTCAAACGCATTCATGTGGTCATGAAGGATGTGACCCCGAATTACGAAATTATTTATGTCAACGATGCCAGTCCCGATCATGCCGCCGAGGTTCTGGCGGAAGTCCTCAAAAAAGAGCCGCGCTTAACCGTCGTTACCCATTCCCGTAATTTCGGTTCACAGAATGTTTTTACCAGCGGCATCCTGCAGTCGAAAACGGACGGTGTTGTCATTATGGACGGCGACCTGCAGGACCCTCCGGAATTGATCCCTCAATTTGTTGAGAAATGGCTGGAAGGCTTTGATGTTATCTATGGTATCCGCGCGCGGCGTCAGGCCGGTTTTTTGATGCAAGCGGCCTATAAAATTTTTTATCGGATTTATAAGGCTATGTCGTACGTGCAGGTGCCGTTGGATGCCGGAGATTTTTCTTTGATGGATAGGAAAGTCGCTGATATCCTCGCGAATATGCCGGAACGCGACCGTTTTTTGCGCGGCATGAGGGCGTGGGTGGGCTTTAAACAAATCGGCGTGCCTTATGTGCGTCAGGAGCGATTTTCCGGTGAGTCAACCAATAGTCTTCTGGATAATGTCCGCTGGGCCAAGCGGGGAATTTTCTCTTTGTCGTACCTGCCGCTGGAATGGATTTCGTATTTAGCCGGCTTTATGGTGGTGGTCAATGCCTTTGCCATTCTTTTTTATTTGTTTTTCTATTTCTGGATTGGAGCGCCGTCGGGCTTTATGACACAATTGACATTGACCCTTTTTATCGGTGGGATTCAATTATTGTGCTTAAGCGTGATCGCTGAATATCTGGGACGGATCTTCGAAGAAGTCAAGGGCCGGCCTCGGTTTATTGTCAAAAGCGTCCTTCGGCACAAAGATGTCATCGATTCGAAATAGATTTTTCTGCCTATTTTTTTCTAAATGAAAAGATTTCTCGCCTTTGTCAGTATTCTTTTTGTTTTTACCTGTACGCGTGAAGTCATTTCCTCCGAGGCAATCACTAAAACAATTAATGACTGTCTGACAGGGGCCGGGGCTTATTTTGCTCAAGGCAAATATCCTCAAGCCCTCGAGGCTTATCAGAGAGCCTATCGGATTTCCCCCGATAATGCTCGTGTCCATTCGGGCATTGGATTGACTTTAGATAGTTTGGGTTCGCATGAGCCGGCGCAGAAATTTTGTGAAAGCGGTTTTGCCTTTGATCCGGATGACACGGAAGGTTATTTCCGGTTAGGCGTCGTTTTGGCCAATGGGGGAGAATTTGACAGTGCCCTGGAAAATTTTTTAAAGGTGATAGATCTTGATCCGTATTATCCAGAGGCTTATTTTAATGCGGGTGTTTGTTATTGGCATAAAAAAAAGTATGCGCCCGCGATCGCCTCCTATGAAAAATTTTTTGCCGTGCACCCGGGCTTAGAAACAGGCCGTTATATCCGGGGCAGTTTTGAGATCGACCGGTCCAATCATACGCAGGAGATAGGAATCTGTTTAGAAATCATTGCGGCCAAAAGCGCGGATGTTAAAACTTACGGGAGTCTGGGAGTTGCCTACGGTCATATCGGTCAATATGCCAAGTCTATCGAATATCTCCTTCGGGCGGTCCATATGTCGCCAAACTATGCCAAAGGTTACTATAATCTCGGAGTGAGCTATCAAAGGCTGAATGATTTTAATCAAGCGAAAGCTTACTATCAACGGGCGATGGTTCTTGAGCCAAGATACAGTTTTGTTTTTAAGGCAGGATTCTTAGATAAAGGCCGTGGCCAGTATGACAAGGAAATATCTTGTTCACAGCGTTCGATTGCACCCTTGGTGTATGTTGGTTTTGCCGAGGCGTATTATAATCTCGGCCGTATTTATTGTCTGCAGAAAGAATGGAACAGTCTCCAGCAACAAATAGAGGAGTTGACGAAATTGTCCCGCTTTGATTTGGTGGAAGATTTAAATGAATGCCGACAAAAAGATTGAGGCCGTCAGGCCCTTCATCGAATTTTTATTCACGTTAGCCATTGGGATTTTGGTCTTCGCGGTTCTTTTTCCCTGGATTAAACACTTTGGCTTTCCGAGTGTGGAGAAGTATAACGACTTATTGCCGTTGCATCGTTACACGGCCGCTTTAACGAATAGTATTTTTTTGTACATAGCTGGTTGTGCCACCGTTTTTGTGGTGGGTGTGCTTTATCAATATTTTTTTTCACCCTCCCCTAACCCATCCCATCCAGAGAGGGGAATATTAAGTAAATCGAATTCCCTCCCCCTGGCGGGTGGGGGAAGGGAGGGGGCAGGAGCTGAGGGAGAAAAACTATCCCAATACTTACGATGGCTAACGGATTTTATTATTCTTATCTGCCTCGCCATTCTTGTTTTCAAAAATGACCCCGCCTATTTTGACTATTCGGCATTTTTGGGAGCGGTCAATGATGTGATGCTCGGTAAAGATATCCTGGCGGATGTGGTTGTTTCGTATGGATTCTTCAATGTCTATTTTGTCGCTGAAATTTTTAAATTATTTCAGGTTCAGGATTATTATACCGCTCTTTCCATCATCGTGAGTGTTCTTTATGTGCTGGGCTACGGGGGGATTTATATTTTTTTTAGGGCGCACACCCAAAAAATTTCTTTAAGCGCCGCTTTTTTATTTATGATTCTTTATATTGATTTTTATTGCCTGCACATTCCTATTCATTGGACGCCTCAGTCTACGTTTTTGAGGTTTGGTTCTTACCTGCCGGTTTTCTTTTTGCTATTTTTTGTCGATAAAAAAAATGAACGGCGGCGGGTACCCCTTCAACTAACTTCTGTTGAAAAAAATGACCAGTTGCTAAGAGGTATCAGTGCCCCTAATTCTAAGCAAAAAATAGTTGAAGGGGCATTGGAATGGTTGTTTGCCGGTCTTACCGGCGTTTTATGTTTCTGGGTGGTTGAATACGGCGCATATATTTTGATCGCTTTAGCCGGAGTCGCCATTTGTCGGCATGTATTTAATCGTGAGGTCAAGGAATACAAGTGGCCGTATCGCTTAGCCAGAGTCTTTGCCGTCATTGCCGGTATCATGGTTTTTTTAACGGTGCGGATATGGCTGAAATACGGACACGCGCCGGTGTGGTCCGACCTTTTTTATTTTCAGAAACTCTATTCACAGTCCGGCCTGGCCATGACGCAGTTAAATTCCCTGGGGCTTTGGCTGGTTCCGGTTTTTATTTACGCTGCTGCGGTTTATTTCTGTTTAAAGTATCCTAAAGACATTCGCTATGCGGACGTCTGGCTTTTCTTAAGTTTTTTTGGCCTGGAATCGTTTCTTTATTTTGTTGGCAAGGGCGGCGGATTTGTTTTGGCGAGAGTGGTTGTCCCAGCGATTATTTTAGCAGCCGCTTTTTTAAGTTCTATTATCCGAGACGATGGGCGGGGCCATTCTAGAGACCGAAGTCTTCCCATCCCATATTTTGTTTATGTTTTGATCATTGGCATGTGTATTATCTTTAGCGCGGTGGTCAAAAAAGAGGGGAGAGATGCGAGCCTGCTGTCATTGATGAGCCGCAACCCGAAGGAGTTTATCGAAAGCGCGAAGAAGTCTTCATTAATAAAATTCCTCAAAAATGAAAATAATCTAAAAAGATTTCAGTTTGATGTAGCCGTGATTCGGCGCCTTGTTGCGGCCAACGAACCCCTGGCCATTCTTTCCAAGAACGATACGCTGTATTATATCTATGCCCGACGAAAATCCGTTTTTAAAAACGCCTTTTATCCACATTTTTTGACCCACACTCAAATTGATGAGATGGTTGATACTATTCTACGAAGCGATGTCCGGTACCTCTTTATGGATAATTCGCCATTCCAGGTTTATGACAATCTCGTGACCAAACATAATTCGCATATTTTTTCTCGAATAGGCCAACATTTCTCTAAAAGAGCAAGTTTAGGATTTATAGATGTCTATGAACGGACTCAATAATACGGCCTCTCTCCAAGAGCCATCCAACGAGAAGATTGAGTTCATCACGGAAATGGTTAAATTTTGCCTCGTGCTCCTGACGGCTTTGACGATTTTTTATCTTTGTTTTCCTTTTTTGAAAAAATTCGGTTTGCCGAGTCAGGAAATTTTTCAACAACTGGATACCTTTTTAAGAGCAACCGCGGCCAAGCGAACCAATAATACGTTCTTGTACATCAGCGGCTGTGCCATTTTTTTGGGAACATTTTTGTTCTATCGAGTTGTGGTGTTTCCACGTCTTTTCAGGTCTGTTCCATTGCGGATCCAGTGGGTCTGTTGGTTGATGATTTTGATGCCGATAGGATTTCTTATGAAATGGGTATGGGTTGATGCGGTAACCATTCCTGCCGTGTGGAGAAAAGCGGAATTCTGGCTGGGGGGAGCGATAGTATATGGTCTGTTGGCTTATGAGAATCGTTTACCGCGCATGATGCGGTGGCTCCTTGATATTGCGATGGTTTTTTCTATAGTTCTGCTGACATTTCGAAACGATGTTCATTATTTTGATTTCTCAAATTTTATCTGTGTTGTGAATGATCTTATGCACGGTAAGGATATTTTATTTAACACGATTTCACAGTACGGATTTCTCAATATGTACTTTTTGGCGGGCATTTTCAAAGTTTTTAACGTGCACGATCATTACGCTGGGTTATCCATCGTCAACAGCCTGTTTTACGTTGGCGGGTACATCTCCATTTACATTTTTTTTCGGTTCTATACCCACCGGGTCATGTTTAGTATATTGGCAACGTTTTGTATCGTGTTGATTCATTTCTATTTGTTGGTGCATATCCCTGTTCACTGGACCCCCAGTGTTGGGTTTTTAAGATTTGGCATGATTCTGCCGATATTTTATTTATTATTTAACCAGCTTATAAGGAGGCAATGGTACTGGGGATGGCTCACGGCGCTCATGTTAGTGTTTTCTCTCTTCTGGGTGATCGAAACGGGTGTCTATGTCTTAAGTTCTTTTATTATCGTAGCGGTCTTGAAATATTTTGTTGCAGATAAATCTTCCAATAAAAATGATCTGGTGTTTGTCCTGGCGAAGATCGCTGTTTTACTTGTTTTGTTCATTCTTCTACTCACGGCACGCAGTTGGATAAAGTACGGTGGATGGCCGATTTGGGAGGATCTAATCTACTATCAGAAACATTATTTGGTCAGCGGCCTGGGAGGGCAGCCTTTAAATAATGTTCATGTCTGGCCGGCCGTGGTCCTTATTTACTTTATTACGCTTTACGTCTGTTTCAGTTTTTATGACAAATTGAAACAT
>Ga0247727_10009729_pt1 | contig 17261 bp, 13 predicted proteins | sample WisWelCaveWW1625_FD_202498 | JGI IMG/M metagenome (GOLD analysis project Ga0247727, IMG submission 202498) | Biofilm microbial communities from Wishing Well Cave, Virginia, United States - WW16-25 | ecosystem: Environmental > Aquatic > Deep subsurface > Groundwater > Cave microbial mat | place...
GAGCCGTCATTGAACGGATTGCCGGGCAAGTGTTGCGTGTACTCGGCTTTGGTGGTGACGTACGGCAAGACTTCGACGCGGCGCGGCGGTGAGATATTTTCAATGCCCACCAAATCAGCGAAACGCGAAACGAAGCCGCTGCCGTTTTTGGGGGTGAAAACCAGATAGTCCCGCTCATTTTTGCGCGCGATGTCGCGGCGGAAATTGATTCCCCAAACCATCTGGTCCTTATTTTTGAACCTAAGCTGCGAATACGGAATGCGCATCTCCGCCATCCAGCCCTTTTCATCAATCGTCACATTTCCCTCCCAAACGCCATCCCAGGAATCGTCGTCCCATTCATCATTATAAAGAACGCCGTCGTACATGGTGCCGGCGGCATTGAGCAAAAAATAAAATCCGCTGCGGCGATCATAATATGGATCGACGAAGAAACCGAACATGTCGGAAGTGAGCTGCGCGTCGCGGCGGCCCAAACGCGCAATGATGGAATCGGGCGCGGAGTCGAACAGGCGCGCGCCGATGTAAATGGCCTCGTCATCATAAGCGAGATGAACAACCGTCTTTTGCGTCGGCGGCGCGCCTTCGTTGGGATCGCGTTGCGTGAATTGCGAAATGCCGGAACCATTTTGCCAGACGAGCTCCGCGAGAATGCCATCAACGGTGATCGCTTCTGTCAGACGAATGGCATCAACTTTGATTTTAGCCGTGGAAACGGTGTCAGAGGTTCCCGCATACGTTAACGTCGCGGACAAAGCAAGAACAGTCACGAACGTTTTCATGGATCACTCCTCAGAAACGGTGAATCAAAAAAAGAAATTGTTATTCCGCGCGTGACCGAGATATTTGACAGTGGGAAGAGGGAAAAGGTTGCCAGAAAATTTTAAAAGCGTAATGGCCCAACAGGATGAAAAGCGGCCAACGGATAGAAAAATTATCTTAAATCCGTTGGCCGCCTTTTATCCGTGGGTCTTTTATTTTTTATTCGAACTGTTGAGCGCCTCATTCATCTCTCGCACATAATCCGCATCCACGCCATGAATGCGCAACTGCACGAGCTGGTCGATGGAAAGATTTTTGTATCCCAATTCCGTCATCGCTTTGACGAATGCGGGGGTGACGCCGTGAATCAACATTTCGACGAGCTTATCAATCGACAATTTGTTGTATCCGAGCGCTTGCATCTCTTTGACGAATGCGGCGCCGACGTCGCAAATTGCCAAATGAAATACCTGATCAATAGCCAGTTTGTTGTATCCCAGCGCTTTCATATTGTTGACAAAATTCTGGCTCAGCGCAAACTTAAAATCGCCGGAGCCTTTATCGTTTTTGAATTGGCCTTTAAAAGTAAATGTGCCCGCCTCGCGCGGCAGCTCGAACTCGGCGACGGCAGCGCTGTTCATCGCGGCCTCCACTCCCTTAAATTCCTTGAGCAGAATGTCTTCGCCAAAACTCATGTTCCAATGCCCGCGCTCCGAGCGCAGCGAAGATTTGAGATTCAGGTGCATTTTGGAAAAACCGATTTCACCTTTCCAGCGGCCTTCGACGGTTTCCTGCGCGGCTCCGGATGAAGTCAGGAGTTGAAAAAACAACACGGCGACGATGCAACTTCTAATCAATTTCTGCACGGCGATTTTCCCTATAGTATTATTTGGGAAAACTATCCCTCGCCTGCATCAGGGCAGGCATAACCGCGAAATTTTTTTCACCACAAAGGCCACAAAGAGCACAAAGAAAAACTGCTAAATTTTGCGTAAAAATTTAGCGATTTGAAGTGCATCGCAAACTAAAGTTTGCACTCCGATTTCACATGGCAAAATTCATACAATTTTGTTTCTTTCTTTGTGTCCTTTGTGCCCTTTGTGGTTGAGTTTGGTTGCGGCGAATGTCGCGCTACGTAATACGATCAGAAAACCTCGACAACGAGGTTCTCGACTTTCCTTGCCAGGGCATGGGCCCTGGCGTCGATAATTCGCACGCTGTTAATCAATCGCAGTATCAGCCATTTTAATTCATACTCGGGAACCGGCAGGCCAACTCGCTGATAGGCTCGCATGAGCAGAGACTGGGCTGCTTCATCGTCACGACGCAAATGTGCTTTCACCGTCGCGACCACGTTGGCCAGCACACTCTCGGATAGTGACCATTCTGAACCCCGCGCGTCAGGATTGTTCACATCATAGCTTTTGTCCTTTTGAATGGACCTGGCGAAAACTTCCAAATTCAAACGCCAGAATAACGGCACGGCTTCAAAGCGAATGAAGAGCAGCCGGCGTTTCTGTGAATTTTGAAAATCGGGATCTGGCCGGACAGACTCAATCGGCTGAACTCGCGAGAGTATTGCAGGGATGTTGTCCACGCACGATTGAAAGCATGCATCGGGAATTTCCCACAGCACGTCGATGTCGCTGTACAGGTCGGCTCGAGCTTCCGCCAGCGATCCTCCGAGCAGCGCCTCCGACTCTGGAGCGGCTTCGGCTAAACGGCTGAGGATTCTGTCCGCGAGATTTGCGCGTGCAGCGATATCGAGATTCATTCTTTAAAAAAGCTCGCGTCGAAGCCCTGGATTTTCATGCGGATCACTTTTTCCGGCGACAAATTTTTTAAGCCGGCTTCCTGCAGTTCTTTGACAAAATCCGCGTCGACGCCCTGAATGCGCATTTGCAGCAACTGGTCGGTGGTCAGTTTATCGAAGCCGACGGTTTTCATCTCTTTCACATACTCGGCATCGACGCCTTGAATACGCAATTGCAACAAGTTGTTTGTCGACAAATCGGCAAAACCGGCGGTCTTCATTTCTCGCGCAAATTCCGCGTCAACGCCCTGGATGCGGAGTTGCAAAAGCTCATCAATTGCAAGATCACCGAAACCGGCGGCTTTCATCTCTTTCGCGTAATCCGCATCAACGCCTTGAATCCGCAATTGCAATAACTCACCGATCGAGAGATCACCGTAAGTCGCTTTCATCTCTTTGGCATAATCGGCATCGACGCCGTGAATGCGCGTTTGCAATAATTGGTCAATGGAAAGATCGTCGAATCCAGCGGATTTCATCTCTTTCGCATAATCCGCATCCACGCCTTGAATGCGAAGTTGCAACAGTTCGTTAATCGAAAGATCGCCATAAGTCGCTTTCATCTCTTTGGCATATTCGCCATCCACGCCATGAATGCGCAACTGAATCAAATCCTCCACCGAAAGATCGCCGAAGCCCGCGTCTTTCATCGCTGTGATGTACTCGGCATCGACGCCATGAATGCGCATTTGCAGCAGTTGTTCGATCGACAGTTGCGAGTAGCCGGCTTTCCTGACGTCCTGCACGTATTCGTCATCGACGCCGCTGCTAACGCGACTGACGATATCATTAATCTTCCATTCATCATAGCCGGAATCGCGCAATTTCGCGGCGAGAACGTTGCCCAGCTTCTCCGCGGTTTTGCCGACGAGGTGTTCGCCGGATAAACTCTCAATGCCGAGCGCATGCAGCGCGCTCACCAGATTCTCGCCGACGAGATTCGCGCCATCTTGCACGAGCCGGTCAAGTTTCAGCCCCACGCCGGAATCGTGCTTCTTCTCATCACAATCACCGGTTGACGCGGATGCGGTTGGCGTTGCCGTTTCATCTAAATCGGCCGGCCACGGCGAAATCACCATTGGATCGTTGGTCGCATTTCCCGAGGAAAATCCAAAACTAAACTGGGGATCGTTGTACTGGAATTGCCCGTTGGACAAAGCCAGTTTGTCGATCGGCTTCGCCGGAGCCTTTTCAAAGCGGGTCCACGGACTGATTGCCGCCAGCGGCAACACGACGCAGGCCACAGCCGCGCCCAGAAAAAGCTCGCCGGCCGGCGTAAGCGCGCGACGCCGCAAATTCGGATCGAGAATCGCGCGCAGACGGCTTTCGATCTGCGAACTTTGCGCCATGGCCACCGCCGCCGAAGGCGAATATTTCGCAAAACGCAATTCGCGCAAAATTTCCAAAATATGATTGGCGTAATCCGAAGCTTTCGCGCCGCTGTTCAACACGGCGTCATCACAGGCCTGCTCACGCTCCACGCGCAATTGCCGCGCGGCGATCCAGGCGAGCGGATTAAACCAGTAAAGCGCGCAGGCGATTTGCGCCACAAATTGGGAAAGTAAATCGCCGCGTTTCACATGCGCCAATTCATGCAACAACACCACGCGGCGGCGTTCCGTTGACCAAGTGTCGGCGTCATGCGGCAAAAGGATGGCCGGTCGGAACAGACCCCAGGTCATCGGCGCCATCGCGTTTTCGGCGCGCAGTAATTTCACCGGTGTTTTTAAGCTCAGTTCCGCGCTCAAACTTTCGGAGAGATCATACCACGCATCATCAAGAATTTCTTCGGCGCGCCGCGATAGCAATTTAACGCTCACCCAACCCAGCAACCATCGCGTCGCCACGATCAGCACGCCGCCAAGCCATATAGCAAAAATCCATGTCGACCATGACCACGCGGGCAGGACATTACGCCATGTTGATTCGCGCTGTGCCGTGGGAACCGGTGAGGCATAATTCGTGGAGATCGTCCAAGTGTTGTCATCACGGCTTTCGGCCTGATAAATTTTTTGTGCTTTTGATTTCGGCAGGCGGAACTCCGGCGCGGGCAATCGCTGCAAACTTTCCGAGGAGGGCAAAATTTTCGGCACCAGAGGCACGTTCCATTGCGGGATAATAAAGGAAAGGAACGGCAACGCCAACACGCCAATCAACGCCAGACTCCAAATTAGATGCCGCGTGGCCGCAGCGGCACGCCGCAGCAACAAAGTGAGCAGCATTGTTGCCGATAAAAGAATCGCCCCTTTCAAAGCCACATCAAAAAGAATGGCTAGTAACGGGGTTTGGTCTGACATCCCAAGCACGTCGAATAGTGAACGCATGGCTATCTCCCTTCTGTTTTGGCCTGAGTAATCAACTGCGAGAGTCGATCCAATTCATTATCGGAAAGCTTGGCGCGCGACAAATCCAACAACGCCGCGACCGCCTGTTCGGTCGAGCCTTCAAAAAAAGTTTCGACCAGATGTTTCAACGCCGAACGCTGGGCTTTGTCGTGCGCCAGCGTCGGTTTATAAATGTAGCGCGGGCCGTCCTGTTCGTGTTCGAGATGTCCTTTCTCTTCCAGCAACCGCAGCATCGCCCGCACGGCCGAATAGCTGGGTGGATCCGGCAATCTCTCCATCACCTCGACCGCGGTCGCCTGTCCGAGCTGGTAAATCGTGTCCATAATCTGGCGCTCGCGGCGGCTTAAATTCAAATGCGGTGTTTTCGTAATCATCATGGCCTTTTAATAGACTGTTATATACGGCAGAAGGTTGCAAAAAGATGCTAAAAAAATAGCATCATGCTAAAAATATAACATATCGGGAGGAAAATGTCAAGAGAAAAGTGCTAAATTTTTAGCACTTAAAAACCTTTATGCAATTAGCCATACTTTAAAGTCAAACGCGTACTTGACAATCAGCTCGCTTTCACTTATATTATCGTCGATTAATTGTGCATATTGCAGAAACAGATTTCAAATTACCGCAAGTAAGTAAGAAGGTAAGGACGTTTCTAGTACTTGTTTATGGGCTCATCGACGAACAATCAATTGCATTCTGATATTTTGACAAAAAGCCGAACTCAGGCGCGCCTTGATACCGGAGCATGGCATGGCTCGTTCAGCAAACGTGAAAGTACTTTACATCAACTGGCTCCTTATGTGGGTAAGCTAAAGTCAGGAATAGCGCGAACCTTGCTGCAGCTTTATTCCAAACCGGGAGATTTAGTGCTGGATCCCTTTAGTGGTTCGGGTGTTGTTCCATTGGAAGCGATTTTGCTGAGTAGACGAGCATGGGCTAATGATCTCAATCCATACGCCTATGTTTTAACGCGTGGCAAGCTTGATGCACCTGTCAGTCTGGATTCCGCCCTTGAAAAGGCAGAGGCACTTTTAACAAAAGTAGAAAAAAAAGCCTCCGGCACCGATTTACGTAAAGTTCCGGTCTGGATAAGACAATTCTTTCACCCAGATACTCTCCGTGAAGTATTGATTGCCTCCCAAATACTAAAAGAAAAAAAGGCCTTTTTCCTGCTCTCTTGCCTGATGGGAATTCTGCATCATCAAAGACCTGGATTTCTCTCTTATCCCGCGAGCCATCTTGTACCGTATTTACGTAACAAGAAATATTCACCTGATGAATATCCCGAAATGTACGCCTATCGAGATTTACGCTCGCGTTTCATCGCGAAAATCGAACGCGCCTATAGGAATCATATGTTAACTTCCGATTGGAAAAAGCGCGAATATAAGGTCTGGCGAACCAATTCAATGAATATGCCCATCATTGACTCTTCCGTAAATGCGATAATTACCAGCCCACCGTATTTTAAAGCACTCGACTATGCCCGTGACAATCGTTTGCGTTTGTGGTTTCTCGGGTGCAAAGACTGGGAGAAACTTGATGCTTCACTCACTGCCCATGCCAGCATATATTTGCCCCAAATGCAGCGTTGTTTGCAGGAAATGTATCGTGTGCTAAAATCAAAGAGCCATTGCGTACTTGTGCTGGGCGATGTCGAGCGCAACGGCAAGACTAAATGTACGGCAGAAATTATAGCTGACCTGGCTTTCAATTCTACTCAAGGCGGTTTTGCAGTCGAATCAATTTACGATGATTTTATACCAGACGAGAGGCGTGCAAGGCGGGGGACGCAAACAACCAAGATTGAACGCATCCTTGTAATGAGGAAAAAATAGAGCGACTCGGTAATAGACTTTATCGGAAATAATGAAAAATCCAAGTAAATTCAAGCCAAAATTCTTATTTCCGATAAAGTCTAATGTAGATATCATGCCGCGAAAAAACACGAACCGGTTAAATCGTGATCATGATCATATACAGGGTCATAAAGAAAATAAAGGGCTTAAAATGCAACAGCAATTTGGTACACGAAATTATAGTGTTAGAGATTTTGCGGAGTGGGATGAGAAAAATGAACTTGTACTCTCCCCAAAGTTCCAACGGCGAGACGTATGGAGTTCGAAGGCACGCTCCTATCTCATCGACACGATTATTCGCGGGAAGCCCATTCCGAAGATCTATATGAGGCAAGACATAAATACAAAAACAAGGAGAACAATCAGAGAAATCGTTGATGGACAGCAACGTCTTCGCTCAGTTCTCGAATTTTTGAAAGATGGCTTCAAGATTAGCAAAACTCATAACGAAGACTTTGGCGGTAAAACTTTTAGTCAGTTGGATGAGGAAATTCAACGGGACATCTTAAAATATGAATTCACCGTTGACTTGTTGCAGGATATGCCTGATCCTGAAGTCTATGATGTCTTCGCTCGCTTGAATACATATTCCACTACTCTCAACCCACAGGAACTCAGAAACGCGCAGTTCTTCGGTGACTTCAAGACCACTGTTTACACCCTGGTTAAGGAATTTGCAACGTTCTGGGAAAAAAATAAAGTGTTTTCAGACAAACAAATGCTTCGGATGGCAGAAGCGGAATTTGTATCCGAACTTCTTATCGCAATGGTTGAAGGTATTCGAGCAAAAGAAAAACGTATCATTGATAACTTCTATACAGAAAATGATGATCGGTTTCCGAATCGCAAGTCTCTGGAAAAAAAATTCCGCGACACCATGGATACGATTGGTGAAATCATGGGAGATACCCTTCCAGAGTCAAGTTTTAGAGCAACCCGACTGTTATATCCGCTCTTTTGTTCTGTTTATCATATTAAATTCGGACTGCCGCAAGCGGGATGGGAACGAATCTCCTTTAAATCGTCAGACTACCAAAAGTTACGAATTGGATTGGAGCAGGTGGATGAAATCTTTGAAAAAATAAGAGTTGCAGAAGAAGAAACTGAGAGGGAAGATATGATCATAGATGGACAACTCGATGAGGAAGAACTTGAAGAATATGTGGATGCCGGAAAAACCGAACCAGTTGATCCTTTAAGACCTGCTGAACGTCAATTTTATAAAGCCTGGGATGAACATTGGGTTCATGCAGAAAATCGAAGGCTTTTAGCGGAATATATTTATAAGTTGATGACCAAAGCGCTGCGAGGATAAAGTTTCTATGTCGCATCTGCATCTGCGATCAGTTTTGGGTTCTTTAACCAAACATTTAAATGAAATGCAGCAACTTGCTGTTGGCGCTGACCAATGGGTTACAATAACTTTCCCAAAAGGTGTGCCGAAATTCTCGGCGCGTCATAAGGAAATCGTAACTGAGTTGGTTTTTCTTCGCATTTTTCTGGCATGGGAAGCATTTCTTGATGAGTCCTTTATCTTATATCTTTTAGGAAAAAAACCACCCACTGGCAAGCGTCCTCATCGTCTCCATAAGCCTCCAACACGAAAGACTGCAGTGCGACTTGTTACCGGTGGTGACAGAGAATATGCAGATTGGACAGATATTCCCATTCTCGTTAAGCGCGCAAATCAATATTTTCAAAACGGTGAACCATATTCTCAGGTATTAAAGAGTCAACAGAATTTTTTTCAACAAATGAAAATCATTAGAAATGCTATAGCACATACATCAGGTTTTTCAAAAGAAAAATTTAAAAAACTCATACGCGATGAATTAACGATCTATCCATCCAAACTAACAGTTGGTGGGTTCCTGACAATGACGAAACAAGGTTCATCTCCTCCGGAATCGTTTCTTGAATCTTATCTGAGCAAGATTCACTTCGCAGCCCAAAGAATTGTACCCAATTAATCGTCGAGCAAATAAAGGACGAATTTGTGACGTAACTTTAAAGACCGGAATTCAGCCATATCAAAAGAGTCGAATTCGCCCACAGAATTAAAAATCGGGGTTGATTCTTCAATCGTCCTTTCGCCCCTTGTGCGGCAGGTCTTTGCTCGCGCGTTTCCAAAATTGGCGCAGATCGTCGAGCAGATCATCAAGGTTGTCCTCCTCTTTCTCCGATTCCATCACGCGCGCCTCAAAAAAAGATTTGACGCGGCCGATCGCGGCATTGGTGATGTTCATGCGCTCGACGAGCTTCTCGACCTCGCCGGTCTCCCAGTAATCCGAATCGTCGCTGACGTCGATGGACTTGAAATATTTTTTTGCCAGATAACGCAGCAATTTACAGATAGCAATGTGAACCGCGGGGCCGGCAAATTGTGTCTTGGTGCTGGCATAGCGGACGCCCACGTCCATCTCCACCATGCTCCAGAGATTTTTCTTCTCCATCTTGCCGCCGGAGCCGATCAGCATGATTTCGGTTTGTTTCGCCATTTCAAAAATGCGCACATCCGCCTCGAACGAGCGGCAGAGCTCCAGCCATTGATAGCTGGCCATCCTGCCTTTGCCATCGAACACGAGATTCACCAGCTCGCATTCGGGATGAATATTCAGCAAAACGCCTTCGACGTGCAGCGGCGGCATATCGGGAACTTTGAAGGTCTCCGGCTTGATGCGTTTGACTTTCCAGCCGGCTTCTTTTGCCAGCGCTTTGACTTCCTTGAGCAACTCCGCCAACAGCTTTGGCGATTTCAACTCGGCGGTATAATTCAAGGTGATGCCCATATTTTCCTCGCATTGTGTGATGTCATCATGACGATCCGAAACAATCTTTCCGGCGACGTTTAATTCGCGCCTCGGAGAGTTTTTTAACTCTTCGGCATGATTTAAATTGGGCTGGAAAGCCTCAAAAGTCAAATAAAATTTTATGTCGACTTTGAGAATAAAAATTATTACATTAAAATTGGAAATCATGCAATTCTTAGCCCGGCGTTGATCGATGTATAAAAGTTGAACGCGCCTTGGTTTCGGGCTGATAAATTGATCATATTATCGCGAAGATCACTTCCAATTCGTAAACTGATCGCAGTGAAAAAATGGAGCGTCATGATGAATGCCTACCAAAACATTATTACAATTGAGTCTGGCAAACGGGGTGGCAAACCCTGTGTTCGAGGCATGCGTATCACCGTCGGTGATGTTCTTGGCTGGCTGGCCGCCGGCATGACCCATGAGGAAATCTTAACTGATTTCCCGGAGTTAACTGAAACCGACATCCGCGCTTGCCTGGCCTTCGCTGCCCATCGGGAAACGAAAGCGAAAGTGCTGGCGTAACATGAAACTGCTTTTTGATCAAAATCTCAGTTACCGGCTTTGCGCCAAGCTGCAAGATATTTTTCCCGGCTCATCTCAGGCCCGCTTGCTTGGCTTGGATCGAAGGCATGACGACGAGATTTGGCAATATGCACGTCAACATGATTTTGTCATTGTTACCCAAGACTCCGATTTCCACGATTTAAGTGCTTTGCATGGTTTCCCTCCAAAGATCCTTTGGCTACGATGCGGCAACCAATCTACAACCTTCATCGAACGATTGATTCGAGATTACGCAGTAGAAATTTACGAATTTATAAATGATGAAAATTTGTCATGTTTAGAACTATATTGAGCAACGCCAACAAGATCCATTCGTCTAAAAAAAGATCACAAATTGGGTGGCCTGCCCCGCCTGACTGTCGAGAGAAAATTCAAACTTGTGCTGGCTGAGAATTTCCTGAATCATGGTGAGACCGATCCCCTGCCCGTTTTCTTTGGTGCTGAAAAAAGGCGTGAACAAATGCGCGCGAACTTCCGGCGTGAGACCGGCGCCGGTGTCTTCAATGATCACAAAATTCCTTTCTCCCTTCTTGCCCATCCGCACGGTAATGGCGCCGTTTTCACCAATCGCCTCCAGCGCGTTTTTGCAAATGTTGACAAAAACCTGTTCCATTTGATTTTTGTCCATCAGAACCGGCTCCAGCGCTTCCCCGATTTCCCATTTCCAAACAATGTTTCGTTTCCGGCTTTCGGCGCTCATGAGCAAAGAAATATTGCGCAACAATTCGTGCAAATCGCAGGGCTGGCGTTGCGGCAGCGGTAGTCTGACCACATCCGCGAAACTTCTCATAAACGCATTCAAATGCTCGGTGCGGGCAATGGCGACTTGCAGCGCCGTTTCATAATCTTGCCGATCCTCGTCGCGCAGTTGTGTTTTGTAATTTAAAAAAGAATGCAATAGCGAATTGACCGCGCCAATTGAGTTGTTCACTTCGTGCGACATCATGCGAATCAATTTTTCATACGCCGCTTTTTCGGAGCGGCGCAATTCTTCCGTCAACTCTTCCATTAAAATGAAATGGCGCACGAAGCCGCGGTCGAGATATTGCGCTTTTCGGCATTTTACGCGCCGCCGGCCTTGAAATGGAATCACCTGCGACTCGCCGATCTTGAGCTGATTCAATGTCTCGGTTAACGGCGTGTGCAACTCCGCGAGTTTTTTGCCGGTTAAATTCTCCGGCGCGGCCTGCAGCATCAGCGCGGCGCTCGGGTTCACCAGCATAATTTTCTCGTCGAAATCAAACGTGATGATTCCCGACGGCGAGGCGCGCAGAATTTTGTCCATGAAATAATGCTGTTCCTGCACGCGCGTGCGCTCTTCGCGAAGCTGATCAATCATGCGGTTGTAAACGCTAATGAGCTTGTCCATTTCCGGCTGGCCGACTTCGTTGAATTTGGAGGTGAAATCCTTGTCTTTGATAAACTCCATGCCGGTCATTACGAGATCGAGAGGCTGAAAAAGCGCGCGGAAAAGTTTAATGGCGAGAATAAAAGAGAGCACGAAAAATGCTTCGATAGCCAGGAGCCAGATGCGGTCTTTCCACAGCAAAAAACTGGCAACGGCAACAAAGGCCAGATGAATGAACAGCAAATAGAGAATGAATTTTTGGCGCAAGCGCAAAGGCAAAAATTTAACCATGCCGACAATATACAAAAAGAACGGCTGTTGAGCAAGCGCAAGTTAAATTCACGTAATCTCCGTGCAGGCAAAGAATCCTGTCATTTCGGAGAAATCTTTTTTCAATCTAAAAAAGATTTGCATTTATCGGACTGTTCCTTTCACCGCAAGTTCCTCCTTTACGTCTCTTACAAGTTCAATTGTTGCAAAAAAAAACAAAAACTTTCACGCAAAGACGCAGAGCCGCAAAGGTACCGCAAAGAAAAGCTTTGCGGGTTCTTTGCGTGAGGCTTTTTCTTTTTGGTTCCGGCTCGTCCTGCTTATGTTTGTTCAGCAAACTTCTTCCCCGGCGAAAACGGATTGAATCCCCAAAAATAAAACAAGAGATAACAGGTGGGCTGAATGATGGGCAAAGCATGAGCTTGCGCAAAACCGCGTTCCGTCACAAAATAGGGCAGGCCTGCCGACTGCAAATTGCTTTTCCCGGGCACTTTCAATTTTTCGAGATCACGCTGAAGCTGGGGTAAATCAAGCGGCAATTCGGCCTGCCAGATTTTTGCGGCGAGCAGCAATTGCGCGCTGATTTCAACATTGATGAATTGATCGGTGGCAAAAGCGCTGTAGGCAGCAATTGCCGTTGTCTGATCAAAAGCCCATGTCTCTGAGCGTGCGAAATTTGGGATGTGCTTGAATCCGCTCGTATCACCGAAAACCAGCGCGCCGCGCACGATGTGCTCCAAAACCTGCTCGTAATCTCGCGAGGAGATTTTTCCTTCGGCAAAAAAGCAAGCGCAAAGTTTGTTTAAAGATTTTTGAATGGCGGCATCACCTGCAAACGGCTGCAACGCCGCATACATGTTGGCAATGCCATCCGCCAGCAACTGCTCACACGCATTTGCCCTTTGCGCCAGCCACCTCATCAGGCCTTGCGCAAAATCCTGAAACTTTCCATAACCGCCGGTGACTTGCCGGTAGTAATTGAGCGCGAGCAACAGAAAAGCGTTTTCCCCTTCCCAGGCAATCGACGTGGTATCAGGCAAGCCGGTGCATGCATCCCAAACGCGCGGCAAGCCATGAAAATTGTCGCGATTGGTTTGATAATACTTTCGGAAAGGTTCAAAAATTCTTTCGGCGGCGAGGCGATTGCCTTCGTGCAGCAGCGCCATCGCCGCCAATGCATTCTTGTAGACGGTCGTGTAGCATTCCCCCTCGCGGCTTGCCGCCAACCCGGTGGCCGGATGGAGCAGGCTGGCGATGAATAAATAGCCGGCTTTAACCATTGCGGATTTATGATTGCGGAGATTTCCATTGCGGATTTGGGATTGTGGATTGTGGAGCTTTCTTTCCACAATCCGCAATCCGCGTTCCGCAATCATCTCAGAAGAACCATGCGGCGCACCTGGCGCGCTTCACTCACATTGAGCACGGCGAAGTAGACGCCGCTCGGAGAATTTTTCATCTCCAACACCACCGCGTGGAAGCCGGCGTTGCGCCGCTCATTCACCAGTGTCGCTACTTCCTCGCCAATCAGGTCATAAACCTTGAGCGTCACCTGCGCTTCCTGCGGCAAGCCAAAGCTGATCGTCGTGCTCGGATTGCCGAAATTTCCGCTTGCAGAAAAGGGGTTCGGATAATTTGGCGCCAACGTGATTTCTTCAGGAATGGCTGCCGCGCTCACATTCACGTGACCAGCATTCGCCTTTGCCAACGGGCTCGCCGAGGCGTAGACCTCAACTTCATTGAGGCGCTCGATCTGCTCGTTGTGTTGCGTCATGAGAATGCGAACATAGCGGCCGGCGGCGGCCGGGAATGCGACATTATCTATGCCACCATTGCCGGCGTTGTCCGTGTGGACCGCCTGCCAACTGCCGGCCGTGCCAGTGAGTGAGACTTGAATCTTATATCGCTTCGCGTAAAAGCTGCCCATCCAATCAATCACGACGTTGTTAATGTTGTAGACCGCACCTAAATCCACGCGCCACCAGGCATTCGTTGAGCTGTTCAGTGGGCCGCTCCGCCAATGGGTGCCGGTGCTGCCGTCCACCGCATTGCCAGGGGGATGGCCGACCTTGAAGCTCGAAGCCGTCGCCAGTCTGTTGAACGCGAGGTTATTAGGGGTGACCGAGATGTAGTCCCAGTCGGCGAACGAACCGCCAGTGTTGAACCAGCACAGACCGGTGATGACGACGCGCTGGTCGAGGCCGTCGAGAGCGCTGCCTAAGTCATGTGACCAGGCGGCGTTCCATGCCACGCCATCGTCGCTCCAGTAGCCGGTCAGCACACCTCCGGCCCGATCGAGGCGGAAGAAGAGAGGCGCGGTCGGATAGTTGTTCACGCCGTAGTACCAGTTGCCATTCGGATTGAACGACTGGTGGAAGGTTTGATCGCCGAGCGCGGGACCGGTTTTTTCAACCAAAGCCAGGACGACGGAGTTCTGATTGACATCAGCGCCTCGCTCCAGGCGCACCCAGTAAGTGGGTACTGCACCCGTGCCGAAATAGAGGCGCACTGTAAAGCTCCTTCCGTTGGTGAACTGTAGAAAAAAGTTGCCTCCTGCCTCAAAACGCCAGTTGTTGCCGGAAAACGTGCGGTGGATCTCCAGGCCGGCGTCGTGGTTGCAGCAACTGTGATAGCTGAAGGTTGTCGCGTAGCCATTGAGGAAGCCGTCGAAATGGGTCATCGGGTCGAGCGAGTAGCGCAGGAAGCCCGGGTTGTCGGTTAGCGAATAGTGGTTCCCCGGCTGGGTGAACCCGTGGGCTCGCGAGGCGCCGCCTGACCAGGTCTGTACGACCGTCCATGCCGGGTCGAGGGCGGGCGACGAGAAATCGTCAAAGAACTGAGCAGTGGCGTTGCTTTGTAACGCCAACTGTAGGACGAGACCCATGCCTGCAACCCAAAAAACTTTGAGTAATTTGTTTGTGTGTTTCATTGCATCCTCCTTATTGTTTAGGTTAAAAAACATTTATTGGAATGCCACCGCCAATATAAAAAAAGCCCGGTCAAGTTGAGTGAAGCTTCAGTGGAGAGTTTGTGAAGATTGTGTGAAGCTTCCCATTGCGGATTTGCGATTGCGGAACTTTCCATTTCGGATTTGCGATTGCGGATTGCGGGAACGTAGCGATACAGACAGCGCATGAGAAATACGTCATCTTTGAGGCAAGCCTCCGAAATCCGCAATCACCAATCTGCAATCGTTTCATCGCTTGCTGCCCCGCGCGGTTTTGATCGAAGAGACAACTATCGCAATGATCTCGTCGTTCTCCTTCATTAAATCGGCGAGACGTTCTTCCGTCATAATACCTGATTCGACAAGCAATTCCATCCAAAACAGCGACTCGTCGGCTTCTTCTTCAACCGTCCCCATTTTGGAGATGAAATCAGCAGTCGACTTCGCGCGACACGCCGCTCGATAATTTGCGCCCACTGAAGTACCTGCTCGCAACAACTGGCCTCCAATCACATCCGCAGTTTTTCCTTTCGGCAACGCTTCGCATAATTTGATAACACGAAGCGCAAACTGTTTTGTTCGTTTTTTCATTTCTTCCTTGTCCATAATTCAGTCTCCAATTTAGAGTTTGAAAAGTAATATTTAACTTGCATCTTTGCCGCAATCCGCAATCACCAATCCGCAATGTAAAGGCTTGCATCTTTGCCGCAATCCGCAATCACCAATCCGCAATGTAAAGGCTTGCATCTTTGCCGCAATCCGCAATCATCAATCCGCAATGTAAAGGCTTGCATCTTTGCCGCAATCCGCAATCATCAATCCGCAATGTAAAGGCTCCGCAATCAAAAATCCCCAATCCGAAATCGAACATAGTCCCAATCCGCATACGCACCGGCCGGAACAAACCAACTGTCGCCGGTCAACGCTAACAATTGCGGCAAGCCGCGTAACTCTGGCCGCAGGGACGCAGAGAATATCTGCCAATAATTCCTGCCATCGTCATCGCTCAATTCAACCGGAATTGCTGTGTCGGCCCGTGCAATGCGGTAGAGGTAAGTGAATTTGGTGACGCCAAGGGTATCTTTTGGAGAGAGGCAATTCTCGCTTTGAACGATACTATTACCATCATCATGCAAACTAATAGAAAGCCCATTTCGTGGACCATCTTTACTGCGAGCAATTGTCAGAGCCGTTTCATGATCGCGCGCTGAGTCAAAAAAAATAACCAAACAAAAGTAGCGCCCATTCGCTCCGTCCACCAGCGAATAAGTTACTTTGGCTTCCAGCACCCAATGATCGCCATAGAGAGGACGGCTGATTTCCAGGCTGGGGTAACGCCAATACCAACCTGTAAATTGCGGCAGGTAACTCTGCAGATACCCTGGCCCCATACTTGAGTCAGAATAATAGCGTAGATGTCCTGGATGATCGGTGAGCGAATAACGACCGAAGCCGGAATAATCATAAACATTCGGCTGCTTCCATTCAAACACCGACCAGGCTGGATCTAAAACCGACGAAGAAAATTCCTCCGCAAAGGAGCTTCCCGTATTTTGGGTATGACGAGGGGTAATTTTCTTATTCATCGGTCGATTCAATTCGCTATAATTGGCATGGTTGATCCCTTTCATTCCCAATAAAACATTGGGTAAGTCAGATTGAACCAAATAGCCCTTTCCTATCACTTTGCCATCATGCATTGGCACGGCCCACAGCTCGAATTGATTCATGCTTCGGCACAAAAGGAGTTTGCCATCAGGTGACCAAACCGGGGTATCAAATCCAGCAAAATTCACGGCTGCGCTAATAGGAACCTCGATCGGCTGAAAATCTTCCAGGGACAGCATATAGATTCTGTGAGAACCGTCTTTTTGCAAATTGTAGACAATATATTTTCCATCCGGCGAAAACTGCATGCGACGGGTGCTGCCATACAATGGTAGAATATCATGCAATTCTTTCGAATCAATCTGAACCAGCGCCAGGTGCTTGTCGGAGTCACGTTCAAAATTGAGGGTTTCGCAAACGATAGTTTTGCCATCCGGTGACCAATCATCCGGGTTGATAATCAACTCAGGATCGGAATAAATGACCTCGCTTTTTCCATCGGCCACTGAAACCATCCGCAACTCAGCAAAATAAGGCTCGCGATACCAAGTGTAGGCGATGTATTTGCCATCACGTGACCAGGCCGGATAGTAGGCATATTCGGGAGAACGCGGTAAGTCTGCTTTGACGATGCACACTTTCGATTGCGGATTGCGGATTGGGGATTGCGGCGCATTTTTCTGAAACCCGAAATCCGCATTCCGAAATCGGCTGGAATCCGCAATCACGAGGCTGCCGGTGGTCCAGTCAGTGTACGCGAGATATTGGCCATCGTAGGAAGTTGAAGTCGTAATGTCAATGCCAAAGCGCTCGAAATAGTATTTTGTCAAAGGATGGATTTTCATTGCGGATTGCGGATTTCGGATTGCGGACTTTTTTAGTCGGGCAAGATGTTCTTTGGCGAGCGCGGCAATTTCGCGCTGGTCGGG
>Ga0247727_10009730_pt1 | contig 17258 bp, 17 predicted proteins | sample WisWelCaveWW1625_FD_202498 | JGI IMG/M metagenome (GOLD analysis project Ga0247727, IMG submission 202498) | Biofilm microbial communities from Wishing Well Cave, Virginia, United States - WW16-25 | ecosystem: Environmental > Aquatic > Deep subsurface > Groundwater > Cave microbial mat | place...
TGGTGGCAAGCCCTAATGATTTGGTCATCGGCCTTCCCGACCTTCACCCAGTCGCCAACTATCAAGGCACGCAGTACGCCCATACTGACCATGCTTCGCTTTCGCAACTGCAAGTCGCGCTCGTCGCGAGAGCATTGCGGGAGACGTATGGAGTTGCGCAGCCAAACATCGCGCCTCATTTGGCTCGATTCTACGCAACGTCGCTGAAGCATGACCTTGAAATGCTGCTGCTCGCAGCACACGACGCTTTGCAAGAGGTTCTCGGTGCAAGGGTTGTACGGACGTGGAGACAACCGGTAGAAGAGCACAACCTGCAGGACCCACCCAAGCGGGTCGTCGAGAGACTCTTCCGTACGAGGTCAGCCAAGAAACGTAGCTACAAGGACACGCTGCATGCTCAGCAGGTTTGCGTCGCGTTTCAACGAATCTCCGAGCAGTCCTGTTCAACGCGAATGAGCAACCGGAGTGTCCCGTCTTCAAATCAATGCTGGATTGGGTCGGCGAGAGGACGGGCGTTGTCGCTTACTGAAAGGAACTCAGCCACGAGTTGGAGTCAAGCAGGGTAACTGCGAAGGGCGCATGCCCATGAGTGCAACTCACGGGCGAACGTCCCCCGCTCTCTAACGTTCGCGGCTCGGATAACGCCGATGACACGTCCGCCACCGTCCGCGCCCTCACCCAACGGCGGGTGCGCCTCGATCTTCGATCCTCGATAGCTACCCCTCGCCCGCCAATTGGCGCAGCACGGGCAGGTGGTCGGTGTGGCCGAGGAGGACGAGGGTCATGTCGGGGCGGATGACGGTGGAGGCGCTGGGGTTGTAGTCGAAGTCGCCGGCGCCAACCCGGCAGGCCACGACCAGCAGGCCGGTCTGCTGGCGGATGCCCGACTCGCCGATGGTCTTGCCGTCGAGCGGCGCGCCCTCGCGCACGACCACCTGCTCGAAGCGCAGCTCGTCGCGCAGCATCTGGTCGATGAAGGTCACGACGCTGGGGCGAATCATTTCCGACACCATGCGCATGCCGCCGATGAAGTTCGGATAGATGACGTTGTTCGCGCCGGCCCGCACCAGCTTGTCCTTGGCCGTCAACTCGTAGCCGCGCGCGATGATGCGCAGTTTGGACGACAGTTGTCGCGCGGTAATAACGAGGAACAAATTGTCGCGGTCGCTGGCGAGCGTGGCCAGCAAGCCCTGCGAGCGCGCGAGGCCGGCCACGGTGAGCATTTCCTCTTCGTGCGCGTCGCCGACCAGGTACAGCAGGCCCTTCTTCTGCTCGGCGGTTTCACGCAGGCGGTCCTGGTCGGTGTCGATGACGACGAACGGTCGTTTGGTGGCGATGAGTTCGTTGACGATGTAGAGGCCGGTGCGTCCGCAGCCGCAAACGATGTAGTGGTTGGTAAGCTTGGCGATTTCACGATCCATGCGTCTTCTCCCGAGAAAGTCGGACAGTTCACCCTCGATGACAAAGGCGGTCATCGTGGTCAGGGCGTAGGTGTAGACGAACGCGCCGAACAGCCAGACCACCATGCTGAACGAGCGGCCCCAGTGGTTATCGAGCAGGCCGGAGACCTTGTCGATGCCGAGGGTGGAGACAATGATGAAGGTCTGATACATGCAGTCGTACCAGGTGGCGCTGCCCTTGTGCGCGTGGTCGAGCAGCTTGAAGCCGACGGTGCCGAAGGTCATCACGGCCACCGCGGCCAGCAGGACTTTGGCGATCCGCTGCAACGATTCGGAATGAAGGAAGAGCGCGTTGCCCAGCTTGTCTTCGTTCACGGCGCGCTCGGCGGGTTGGCTTGAATCGGAGGCATCACAAACAACTTTGACATTTTTTTTCCGAGAGGGGAAATGAAGAGCGTTGTCGAATCTACGACGCAGTCATATCCCCGTCGGAGGACCCGAATGCCGAAGTCACTCAAAATCACTCCCGAACGTTGCACGGGCTGCATGCAATGCGAGCTGGCCTGCTCGTTCGTGCAGACCGGCGAATTCCGCCCGGCGCGCAGCCTGATCCGCGTGAACATCTTCGACGAGGAAGCCAGCTACGCACCGTACACCTGCTTCCAGTGCGAAGAGGCGTGGTGCATGAACTCCTGCCCGACCAACGCGATCGCCATCAACGCCGACACCGGCGCGAAGGTCATCATCGACCAGGCCTGCGTGGGCTGCGCGGTGTGCACCATCGCGTGCCCGTTCGGGACCGTGTTCTACAACCCCGACACCAAGCGCGCGGTCAAGTGCAACCTTTGCGATGGCGCCCCCGCCTGCGCCACCGCCTGCCCGACCAACGCGATCGAGTTCCACGAAATCTCCGCCGCCGACTGGGTGGCGCCGTGGGGCGAGAAGGTCAACGCCGCGCATGTCGAGGCGTTCGGAGCGTAAACCCATGCACGACCACGCGCGAAACCGCGGAATCACCCTCCTCGAAATGATCGTGGTGCTTGCCATCATCACCATTTTGATGGGGCTTACGGTGGGCCCGGTGGTCCAGGCACGGCGGCGCGGCGACCAGGCAGTTTGCGCGAACAACCTGCGCCAGATTTACCAGGCGTTGCATCTGTACGACCAGGACAACGCAGGGCTGCCTCCGGACTTCGTGGCTCTCGAAACGACCTACGTAAAAAGTCGAGCGCCGTTCCTTTGCCCGGCAGATCACCGCGCCCCGCTGATTCAAACGACCCATGCGATCGAAGATGGAACTGGCCCAGTGTGGAGGATTGACTACCGCAACGTTGATCCAAGGACCACAGGTGGTACCACCTATGCCTATGCATGCGTCGAAGGATACGCGATGTCGCAATTTGATTCGGACTTCATTCTTGCCAACGATTGGATTAGCCGCTCAAACTGTCATCAAGGGGGAGCGATGAATCTCTGGGCTGATGGGCACGTGAAATGGACCTGCGCAAATTACTTCGTCAGCAATGGAATGGCGTACTTCTACACGAAACGCCAGGGAGGACCAATCATGTATACTGAATTCTCGAGGTGCAACCAATGAATCGCCAGTTTTCGCGCATTTCCTTTCTTGTTTTGACCCTGCTCTGCGGGTGCGGTGGCAGGGGCGGCGAGAAGGTCAACGCCGCGCATGTCGAGGCGTTCGGAGCGTAAACCCATGCACGACCACGCGCGAAACCGCGGAATCACCCTCCTCGAAATGATCGTGGTGCTTGCCATCATCACCATTTTGATGGGGCTGGTGGTGGCCCCTGTTGTCCAGGCGCGGCGGCGTGGCGACCAGACAGTTTGCGCGAACAACCTGCGCCAGATTTACCAGGCGCTGCATCTGTACGACCAAGACAACGCAGGGTTGCCCCCGGACTTCGTGGCGCTCGAAACGACCTACGTAAAAAGTCGTGCGCCGTTTCTTTGCCCGGCAGATCACCGCCCCCCGCACATTCAAACGACCCATGCGATCGAAGATGGAACTGGCACAGTGTGGAGGATGGACTACCGCAACGTTGATCCAAGGACCACAGGTGGTACAACCTATGCCTATGCATGCGTCGAAGGATACGCGATGTCGCAATTTGATTCGGACTTCATTCTTGCCAACGATTGGATTAGCCGCTCAAACTGTCATCAAGGGGGAGCGATGAACCTGTGGTTTGATGGACACGTGAAGTGGACGTGCGCAAATTACATCGTGGATAGCGGCAAGGGGTACTTCTACACGAAGCGGCAGGGCGGACCGATCATGTACAACGAATTCTCGAGGTGCAACCAATGAATCGCCAGTTTTCGTGCATTTCCTTCCTTGTCCTGACCATGCTCTGCGGCTGCGGTCGCGGCGGTGGCGGAGGTCCCAAGTCAACGTCTTATCGAGTCGGCACGGTAACGGTAACCATTCAGGTGGTGGGCGGTGGCATACCGTTGCTCCACGCAACCGACTATCAGACAACGATAACGGGATCGGGAAGTGGCACGATTACGGTGACACTGAATGACTCAACAGGTGCGACGTTAATCTCAGATTCTATTACGACTCCGGTGCCTTGGAAGCTCTGGCCAAAGGGAAAGGGAACGTTCGATCTTGGAAAGAATGGTTCCACTACTAATGTCTCGACTGTCACGATGACCAGCACAACCGGCAAGCCAACACTCACCATCACTGTAACAAGCAACGGAGTGACCAAACCGATCACAGTTCCCTTGTCGATGGCCGTGAAGACTGCGACTGGCGCAGGCGGGGTTCGCCTGACGACGTCCGACTTGTCCGGAGCCGCTGGAGCATCCAACATGACGGGTATCCCCGCCACGATGACCGTTGAAGTTCCCGACGGCATTCAGATTGACAATGTAGTACTGGCGACCAGCATCGAGACTACTGAGGATTATGTCCTCGCGCCTCAACCTCGTCCGATCGAAGACCTCCTGAATGATGACGAAGTGTCGCTCGAAGTCCTCGCTAATCTAATCATTTCTCCGGTCTTCGCATTGACCACACTTGATGGTTTCGCTCCATCTCCCACATGGACTCCGTTGTCAGGGACACCAAGTCATGGATGGAGCGGATTGTACGCTTTCGACAGTCTCTCGTCGGCTTTTTCGCTCAGTTTCCTGAACAGCATAGGCGTCGTACCTCAAGACGACTTCTTGACGGTGCGCGTCAGGCTGGAGTACGACTACCAGGGACAACGGCAGGGCCTCGAAATCGCCTACGACGTTTTCATGAAGGGCGACAACTAACCATGTGGAGGATTCAATCATGAGCACAAACGGCACCCCCGGCGGCTGGACCGGCAAAGTCCTGCGCGTGAATCTGTCGACCGGCAGGATCGGCATCGAGCCGACGAACATGCAGTGGGCGCACGACTACGTCGGCGGTCGCGGCCTCGGCGCGAAATATCTCGCCGAAGAGATGTCGCCGACGGTCGATCCGTTGTCGCCCGACAACAAGATGATTTTCGCCACCGGCCCGCTGACCGGCACCAACGCCTCGTGTGGCTCGCGCTACATGGTCGTGACGAAGGGACTGCAAACCGGCACGATTACCACCTCGAACTCCGGCGGTCACTGGGGTCCGGAGTTGAAGTTCGCCGGCTTCGATCTGCTCATCGTCGAAGGCAAGTCGGCCAAGCCGGTGTTCATCAATATCTACAACGACGAAGTTGAAATTCGGGACGCCGCGCAGTTCTGGGGCAAGACGGTCTTCGAAACCGACGACGGCATCAAGCGCGAGTTGAGCAATCCCGATGCAGTGGTCGCGTGCATCGGCCCCGCCGGCGAGAACCTGGTCAAGTTCGCCTGCATCATCAACGACAAGCATCGCGCGGCCGGCCGCTCGGGCGTCGGCGCGGTGATGGGCTCGAAGAACTTGAAAGCCATAGCGGTGCGTGGCACGAACGGCGTGAAGCTGTCGCGGCCGAAAGAGTTCCTGGAGGCCTCGTGGGCGAAGAAGGCGAAGCTCAAGGGCCATCCCGTCACCGGCGAAGGCCTGGCGGTCTACGGCACGCAGGTGCTGATGAACGTGATCAACGAAACGCGCTCGCTGCCGACGCGCAACTTCACCGGGGCGCATTTCGAGGGCGCCAACAAGATCGGCGGCGAGACCTTGAAGGACACGCGCCTGCTCGCCAACAAGGCGTGCTTCGCCTGCACCATCGCGTGTGGTCGCGTCAACAAGCTGGGCGACGGGTCGGACAAGTTCATGGTCACCACTCACCCCCGAAACTGGAAGATCGCCACCGAAGGCCCGGAGTACGAACCGGCATGGGCGCTCGGCGCGGATACCGGCGTGGACGACCTCGACGCCATCATCAAGGCCAACTATATGTGCAATGAGTTGGGGATGGACCCGATCTCGCTCGGCTCGACCATCGCCAGTGCGATGGAGATGTACGAGACCGGCGTCCTGAGCGCGAACGACGGCATTGATATTCCGCTCAAGTTCGGCAGCGGCGACGCGTTGGTGGCCTACACCGAGCGCACGGCGTTTCGCGAGGGTTTCGGCAACGAAATCGCCGAGGGCGCCAAGCGCATGTGCGACAAATACGGCGCGCCCGACCTGTTCATGGGTGTCAAGGGCAGCGAATTCCCGGCCTACGATCCGCGCGCGATTCAGGGCATCGGCCTGGCCTACGCCACCAGCAATCGGGGCGCGTGCCACCTGAAGGCCTACACCATTGCACCGGAGATTCTCGGCATCCCGGAGAAACTCGATCCGACCGTGACCGAGAACAAAGCGTTCTGGACCAAGCTTTTCCAGGATGCGACCGCGCTGGTGGATGCCACCGGCGAGTGCTTGTTTGTCACCTTCGGCATCCATCCCGTTGATGACGTCATCCCCGAACTGAACGCAGCGACCGGGATGAACCTCGATCAAGCCGGCGGACTGACGATCGGCGAACGCATCTGGAACCTCGAGCGCATCTGGAACCAGAAGGCGGGCATCACCGGCAAGGACGACACCCTTCCCAAGCGGATGCTCAACGACCCGATTCCCGACGAGGGCCCGACCAAGGGCAAGGTCAGCGGCCTCGCCACGATGCTACCCGAGTACTATGCACTGCGCGGCTGGACGCCCACGGGCGAGCCGACCGCGGAGAAGCTGGCGTCGCTGGGGTTGGGGTGACGAGCGAAGTCCGTGAGCGTGGCTTCGAAGCCGAAGAAGTCGTGGCCATTCTGGCACAGAAGTTCAGCGCGGCGGGCTGGAGCAGCCGCACCGACATCGTGGACGCGACCGAGTTCAAGCTGGTTGCGGCCGTTGACCGCGGAACCTTGACGGCGGTGATTAAGCGGTTGCCCGATCGAACCCTCGGGCCAACGCTGCGGCTGCCGGTTTCGACGGTGCAAACCGAGTTTGAAAACGTGGACCAGCAACATCAACAGGAAGTAACCGAACTGATCGAACGATCGCTGCTGCGAGGCGGCGGCTAATCAAACGGAGGAAGCTATGGCAAATCACGTAATCATCGGGGGCGGACCGGCGGCGCAGGCCGCGATTGAATCCATTCGGCAGGCCGGCTCGTCCGACCCCATCACCGTCATCAGCAACGAGCCGATGTACGCGCGCATGGCGCTGCCGTATTTCATCGCCGGCGAGAAGCCCGAGGGGCTGATGTTCACCGCCAACGAAGCGTACTTCGCGCAGAAGGGTGTGACGTTTGTTCAATCAGCAGCGACCGGCGTCGACACCACCGCGAAGACGGTGAGCGTCGCCGGCGGCGAGACCGTGAACTACGACACGCTGCTCATCGCCACCGGCTCGTCGGCGGTGAAACTCAACGTGCCCGGGGCCGACTTGCCCGGCGTGATTAATCTCTGGACGCTCGACGATGCGCGCGCGTGCGCGGCGGCCATCAAGGAGGGCACGCGCGTGGTGTTCGTCGGCGCGGGCTTCATCGGCCTCATCGTGGTCAACGCGTTGTTCAAGCGCAAGTGCCAGCTCAGCGTGGTCGAGATCGCCGGCCAGATTCTTCCGCGCATGCTCGATGCGCAGAGCGCCACGCTGGTCGAAGGCTGGCTGAAGAAGAAAGGCGTGGCCCTGCACACCGGCAACTCGGTCACCGGCATCAGCGCGAACGCCGACGGGACCAAGAGCGTGCAACTCAAAGACGGCAGTGCGCTCACCACCGACCTGGTCATCATGTCCGCCGGCATCAAGGCCAACCTCGGTTTTCTCGACGGGTCCGGCGTGGCGGTTGGTCAAGGAGTGCTGGTCAACGAACGGCTGGAGTCGAATGTGCCTGGAGTCTTCGCGGCCGGTGATTGCGCGCAAGGCCCCGACGTGCTCAGCGGCGCACAGCAGGTGCACGCCATTCAGCCGACGGCGTCGGAGCACGGCAAGGTCGCGGGGGCCAACATGGCCGGCAGTGGCGTGGTGTATCGCGGCAGCTTGCTCATCAACATTCTCGACGTGTGCGGTTTGCAATGCGCGTCGTTTGGTCAGTGGAGTGATAGCAGTGACGTGACCTGTGTAAGTAACGATAGTCGCCCCGCGGTTCGCAAGTTCGTGTGGAGCGGCAATCGAATTGTCGGCGCGATTTTCGTTGGGCGGCCGGATGACCTGGCAATGCTCACCGACGTCGGGATGGTGAAGGGTCTGATTCAAACGAAGGCCGACCTCGGCGTTTGGAAGAAGTATCTCAGTGAGAATCCGTTCGATGTGCGGCGCGCTTACGTCGGCAGCGGCGCAGCGGCGGGCTTGCTGGGGACGAAGCTGACCGCCAACGCCAGCAAGGATCGCGACTATCGGTTCAACGACTTAAAGCCAGCAAAGCAGGTCGGCGAGGCGCATGCGATTCTGGTGGGCACGAAGCCGGTGGGCGAACCCGAAAAGGTCGAGGGCCCGGCGGCGGGCTAAGGCGTTACTGCGACAGAAACGTCAGTCCGTTGGTCTGGAACCAGCCGCGCACGGGGTTTCCGGCGGTGGCGGTAAAGTCGCCGAGCCAGACAAAGGTCAACTGCCCCGTGCCGCCATTGTAGTTGCGCAAATACAGTGAGCCGAAGCGATTGATCGTCACCGGCGTCTTGCCCGCGGCGGGTTGGACGACGCGCGCCACCATCACTACGCGCGGATTCCAAATGGGCATTGTGGCGAAAGGATAGAAGTACGTGGCGCCGGTGTCGAACCACGGCGCTTTCGAGGCCTGCTGGAAGATGGCCTTGGCGGGAGGATCACTGACAATGCCGGTCTTGGCCGGAGTAATCATGCTCTTAGACTCAGTTCCCGCGCCTTTGCCTTTGGGATAGTTGGCGTTGTAACTGTTTTCCAGTCGGGTGGTGAAGTTGGCTTTGCCCGCGCCCCCGATGGACAGCGCGACCCAGTTGGTGCTGGTCAAGGTGCCGCCACTCAGATTTCGATAGTTGTAAATGTAGGTTTTGCCCGGCGTCAAGGCTACATCTCGAATTCCCAACGGCACGATCTTGCCGCCGCGACTCTTGGTCGTGCCGCCGCCGGAGACGACCTTATAGCCGCCCATGCCAAAGAACGGCGCGAAGAAATAGCGGGCGTTGCTCTGAATTGCCACTCGCACCGAACCGGCGGCGGGATAGCTCACCACCAGAGATTTCGCGCCATTGCGCTTGGCGACCAGATCGGCGGACCAGGCGGCCGAGTTGGTGGCGCTGGACATGTCCGGCAACCAGACCCCGGCGGCAATCGACGCCTGGTCCGCAGCGCGCTGCATGCGCTGCTTGGTGTAATATGCTTGGTTGATGTCAATGAGCAGCGCGGCGATCGCAATTATCATCAACAACATACTGGACAGGAGGATGAGCGAGACGCCGGCTTGCCGGTGGCGACGCATGCTGTTCACTCCCGCCGCACGATGCAGGACGCCGACATCTGTTTGTTGCCCTTGAAAATGAAGTGCGTCAGCCAGCGCCGCTGGTAGATGACGCCGATCCGGATGAGACGGCCGCTCGGAGCGTTGTTCTGGCCCGCGGCGTCTCCCATGATGTTGGGATACGTGGCACCGGTGGGCGTGCTGTTGTAGCGCCATGAAAAAGCCATGTTCGCCGAGTTCAAGGTCACCGCGGCGTTGATAACGGTCGCTTGCACGGTGGCCGTGGTTCCACCGATGGCGGCGACGCGCGCGCCCTGGCGCACGGCCTCGTTGAGCACGGTCACGTCCTTCAGCAGCATGCCCATCTCGATCAGGCCAAAGAGGACAGTGAAGACCAACATCGCCACGACGGCGAATTCGACCAGCACACTGCCTTGTTGCGAGCGATGACGGAGCATGATTATGGATTCGCGCGACCCATGGCGGCCATGAAAGCGGCGACGATGCGCGGGTCGAACGCCGTTCCGGTTTCACGCTCCAATATGCCCAACGCGGTCCCTATTCTCACAATGGGACCGCGTTCGCCGCGCGGCATCAATGCCACGGCAAAGCGATGAGCCACCGCTAGCACGCGGGCACCCGCTGGAATAGATTCGCCAGCGAGTCCGTCGGGGTAGCCCTGGCCGTCCCAGCGCTCTCCCTGATGTCGGATGAGTAGGGCCGAGGCTTTCAGACCGGGAACATTGCGCAGCACATGTGCGCCCTCCACCATAGCAGCGCGGACGGTGTTGAGCTCTTCTGCTGTCAACCGCCCCTTGCGATGCAGAAGGTCATCGGCGAGGGTCGCTTTTCCCAGGTCGTGCAAGTGCCCGGCGCGGCGAATATTGACGGTTTCGTCGTGATGCCAACCGAGTTGCGAAGCCGTCATCGCACTGTAGGCGGCGACCCGATCGGAATGCGTCGTATCGCCGCCCATGCGCACATCCACCAGGTCGCCCAACGCCGCGGATAACGTCGTCAGCGCTTCGTCGCGCTCTTCCTCACGCAGCGTGTTGAGCAACAAGGCCGCCGCAAAAGCGGCCAAGCGTTCCAGCGGCGAAAGGAGTTCCCCGGGAATTGTCTCCGGGAGCGCCAGCGCAATGAGGCCGACGAATTGGCCTCCGGCCAGCAGAGGAATCAACACGTCGGCGCGGAGACGGGGAAGACACTCGAGTGCCTGGCGCAGTTCCGCCGTTTTCTCGTCATCAATCCGAATGGGATGCGCCAGCCGGGCGAGGTTTTCCAGCGCGGCGGGTGAGGTCACCAACGCTTCGGAGTGCGACCCGGCGCCGGTGATCGCCGCCAACTCCAGGCCGGTGTCCTCGCGTCGCAGGACGCAATATCCCGCCTGCGCCTCAGTCAGTTGGACCATGCTGTCGAGGGCCAGGGCAGCCAACTCCTGCGAGGCAGCCTGGTGTGACTGGGCGGCCAGGCGTTCCATCAATTCTGCGATCAGCGCCGAGACGTTCTCCATCGTGCGGGCCATTTCTGCTCCGTGCAGTTGCTGCGGTCTCACTTACTTTACCGCCCGCTCCGGCGGTGTCAAGCCGTTAGCGGAAGTTCCAAATCAAATTGGCACCAAAGTCCTGCCCAAGGATGTTGCGCGCGGAGTATGCCTTCGCGTGACCATCCGAAAAGATAATGCTGGCTTGCCCGATCCCCGACCCATCGGCGAGATGACGACAGAACACTGGCTTGAGCAAGCGCGGAGGCAACGTGCTGCCGGCGACCAGGTCGCGATCGGCCACCAGCGGAGTGGACAGCCGCGCATCGCGCACGTTGCGGCTCCCGTTCCCCGGATCGAAGATGTACCCACGATAGTTTTGTGAGGTCGGCCCCGACGCCGTATCCGTGAAAAAAACCGTGCGCGCCGGTTCCGTGAGGTGACTCACCGCTGCCGGCAATGGCCGGCCTTCAATACCGGTCGGATCGATCGCCGTCAGGGTGTTGTAGCCGATCGAGACTTCGCCGCGATTGTTCCAGTCGAAGGTCGTTGCGCTCAGCGACGACGTCGCGCTGGGGCAGATGATGGTCTGAAAGTTCTTCAGATATGGCTGTATGATCGGCATCCAGGTGCGCGACGGATTGTTTTGAAGGGCGGTGTAGTTCGTGCTGGGCGCATAAAACTCATCATAATCCTGATGGTACTGCGTGGCGGCCATTCCCAGTTGCCGCAGATTGCTGAGGCACGACGTTTGTCGCGCTTTCTCACGCGCTTTGGCAAACACCGGAAACAGCATCGCCGCCAGAATTGCAATGATGGCGATGACGACCAGCAACTCTATCAAGGTGAATCCGTGCACACGTTTCATCAGAACCCTCTCATGGTCGCGTCGGCCAGAACTGATTGGTGGATTGGCCGTTGCCCCACACCTGGGCAAACGTTGCCCATTTGATGTGGCCGTCGCAATACAGATAGGTCGAGCCGCCGCCGTGACGGTCGTGGGCCAGATCGCGCCGCGCCACTACGTCGGGGACCCGGTCCCGAGGCAACGGCCAGGCCAGGCTGCCCGGGAACCATTGCCACCACGGGATGTCCATCTCCAGCACTTCGTAGGAATACTGCGTCGCGAACGGCCAGGGCAGACGCCGCTTGCGACCGACCACTTCGCCCAGGAGAATTGTATCGGACGGGCGCAGGGGCGTTTTGAGATGGGCCTGGTCGAACTCGAACCAACGATTGGTGCCGAAGCTAATCGGTCGATCGGTGGGCTTGACCGTGTCGTCAATCCACTTCAAATCAACCTTACGCCCCACATCGTGCGGGCAGAGCAGAATCTGGCGACTCTTCGCGTAGGGCTGGATGCGCTCGTACCACGGAATCAGCGCGGTCTCGTCGGCCTCCATGGGGCCTTCGCGCTCCACCGTATTGTCGTCCAGGTCTCCGTCCACTGCGTTGATTTCCACCGGATTGCCGCGGAAGGGCTTGATGCGGTCGCTCGGAAAAAGCTCGTCGAAATCGGCGAGGTACATGTTCAATGCGCGGCCGGTCTCGCGCATGTTGGAGATGCAGGTCGTGCGGCTGGCCTTGTCCTTTGCGCGCAGAAAAGTAGGGAACAGCAGCGCGGCTAATATCGCAATGATTGCGATCACGACCAGTATTTCGATGAGCGTGAAGCCGTTACGGCGCATGGAGATCACCTGAACTTTTCGGGAGCGAGTTGCTTGTAAAGGTTGTAAACTTTCCAGAGGTAGTTGGCGGTTCCTTTGTCGGGTGGTACTCCGCCGTGCCGACGCACCGCGCCGCTGCCGGCGTAGTACGCCGCCAGCGCCACATTGAATGAATCCTTGCGATCCTTGTACTTTTCCAGGTGGCCGCGAATGAGCCGCACCGCGGCGTTGACGTTCTCGATCGGGTCGAACGCATTGCTCACGCCCATGCCCGAGGCCGTGCCTGGCATCAACTGGCCCAGGCCCATCGCACCGCTCCGCGACACCGCCGTGGGGTTGAAGTTCGACTCCACCGCGATGACCGCCACGGTGAGCCGTGGATCAAGCCCGTTCTGCATGCTAAAGCGCAACACAACTTCGGCGATCTGATCGCGTTGCCCTCCGCTGAGGCGTTTGTTGAAATGCGCGATAGCGTTCGCGTAGTGTGGCTTCAGTCGCCCCACTTCCCGATCAATCGGCGCCAGCGGAGCGGCTGGCGGGTTAACCGGCGACGCGCGCGGTGGCTGGGAAGTAACCGGAATGACCGCGGATGAAACACTCGTCACCAACTCGCGGCCGTCACTCACAGTAACCGTGGTGGTGAGGACCGGTTTGGGCTCGTGCTTGGCGTCCGCCGCGGAAACGAACTCCAATTCACTCGCGGAGGTGGCGTCTTTCGGCACTCGCGCAACCAGCATCACCCGCTGGTCGTTGCGCACCGTGGTGTTGTCGGGAACGTCCTTGACGAATACATAACCGCTGCGGCCCAGATCCATCAGAAATGTGCGACCGCGGTCGCTCTGAATGGTCCCGCTGATGCGGCCGGTCAACTCGAGTGTCTGCCCCCGATGCGGTACCACGTTGGCGCGCAGCTCTTCAATCGTGATCGCCCCCGCGCTGCTCGCCCATACCAGCACCGCCAGCCCGCTTGCCCACCGTCGAATCTTCATGCTTGTCCCTCAGTCGGCGAAATGCCGTCCACCCGTTCGCTACAGTGTAGCCGAAAGTGCGATGGACTTCAACGATTCGGCCTGCTCGGATATTCTATCTCCGGTTGACATCCACGCACTCGTCGCCCAACCTCTGCGCTCTGCATCTTGTTGCGAGGTCGCCATGCCTAACCCAATCCGTCCGCACGTCCTCCTGTCCGGCTTTGCCGATGAGGGGCCGGTCAGCAAGCGCGCCGAAGCGCAACTCACCATGACCCGCGCGCTGGGCATGAGCTGGTACACCGTGCGATTTGTCGACCTGGGCAGTGGCGTGAAGAACGCCATGAAGCTCGACGACGACGAAGTGGCGCAGCTCGTCGCACTGCACGACGAGTTTGAGGTCCGGGTTTCGTCGCTCGGCTCGCCCATCGGCAAGGTGAAGCTCCGCGACGTGGACGACGGCACGCACAATGCCTTCGTCCCGTTCGAGCAGTGTTTGCGCACCGACGTCGCTCACGCGATCAAGCTCGCGCAGGCGCTGGGAGCGCGGCTCATTCGCGGGTTTTCGTTCTATCCACCGAAAGGCGACGACCCGTGGCAACACGTCGAGCAAGCCGCCGATCAACTCGGTCAGATCGCCGAAGCGTGCGCGGCTGCCGGACTCTACTTCGGACTGGAAGTCGAGGCCAATCTCGTCGGCCGCGATGGCCCACTCCTACGCGCGCTGTGGGAGCGCGTTGGTCACGAGCATCTGCGGCTCATCTTCGACGGCGCGAACATTTCGTGTCAAGGCTACTCAACCGCCGAGGTGATTGAGTCCTATCACGCCATGAAACCCGGCCTCGGCTGGCTGCACCTCAAGGATTATCGCCATGCCCGCGACGAGCAGGGCTGGCCGCAGATCGGCGCGAAGGGCTATGTCGACGAAGACGCCGTGCATAACATGGTGCCGTGCGATGTCGGCGACAGCGGGCACGAGGCCATCTTCCGCGACCTCGCCGGTTTGCTCCCGTCGCTCACCGCGTGGTGGCAGGAGCGCGGTGTGCCCGGCGTGTTTGTCGACCTCGAGCCCCATTTGAAAGGCGGCGGCCAGTTCGGTGGCTTCAGCGGCCCGGACGGATTCGGCGTGGCGCTGCGCGCGCTGACCAACCTGCTCGACTACACCGGCATCGGCTACGACCTGACGAAGCTCCGCGACTTGACGAAGCTGCAAGCGCGACTGTAGGAACAGATTCTGTGAACAGGCGCGTTATGGTCGGTCTTCCGCGTGTAGTGTACTCTTTCGGTTTGCTTAACTATTTGCTTGCCGGTGTCCTGCTGCTGTATCTGTTAGTTAGCGGAATCGTGGTGTACCTGTTTGCACCTCGAATGCCTTCGCCGACCCGAAACGAGTTGCCCTCCACTCTAATCTGGGCGAGGAGAACCGAGAACTGCATTTTCGCCTATACAGTAGGTGTCGTGTTCGCATCGGGGATTCGCCTGATCCAAATGCATCGAGGTGCACGCGCGCTCGCCATTCGTTCGGCAAAGTTAATGCTCATTTCCAACCTTGTCTTGATTCCCGTTACCGTTGCAACGCTTTTCCTTCTTTTCCCTTCAGCGGGCAGGCGCGGCGGTAGAGATAACTCGAAGATTGCTTCCACTTCGCGTTCCAAAGTTGTGGGCATCGTGTCACCTCCACTGCGGTTGATCGCATCACACTGACGAGCCGCGAAGTTACTTCAACGCGTGGTCGCCCGGCTTCACGCCGGGGATGAAGCCGTTGTTGCGAAACGGGCTCGGCTTGAACTCGCCGACGAAGTCGACCTTGCTCTCGCTCGGAATGCGGCGCTCCATGCCCAGCGCCCAATAGCACGCGTTGACAAGCAATCGCCGCAGGCCGAGGCTGGCAAAGTCCTGCGACGCCCCCATCGTGGTCGTGAACACGCGCGCCGTCTTGCCGTTGGGTGCTTGCCATGTCTTCGTCCACGCAATCGGCATCATCGGGTCATTCGGTTTGCCCTCAACCGGCTTGTCGGTCGGCAACATACCTTCGAGCACCTGTCCCAGCACGAGCGGCATTGAGTCGCCGGGCAGCGGCAGGCGCAGACCGTACACGTCGGTCGGCCCCCAGAGGTCGCCGTCCCTGAGGCCGCGCAGAATCGGATGCGCGGCCTGCTCCTTCACCAGGACGCCGCGCGTGCTCTGCTTGCCGTGCGCGCCGTGGTGCGAAATCCAGGTCTCGCCCAGCACTTGCCGCCCGAAGCCGCCGTCCCACTCTTTGCTGTCATAGCTCCAGCGCGAGTAGGCCTTGCCCGCGGGGATGCGGAACGCGTGCGTGCTCGTCCGCAGCGCGACGATAGGCCGCCCTGATTCGACATAGTCGACAATGTGTTTCATCTGCTCGTCCGGCAGATCGCGCCACCGCAGGAAGATAACCATCAGGTCCGCGCTCTTCAGCGCCTCCAACCCGTAGCACGCGGTGCGCGCGTTCGGATTGATCGTCCCGTCGGCGTCAACGGGAAAGATCACCGTGCACGCGAACCCGTGATGCACTGCCAGAATCTTCGCAAGCTGCGGCAGCGTCTCTTCCGAGCGGTACTCCTCATCACCGGCGATGAGCACGACGTGCCTGCCGCGACCCGCGCCCAACTTGCCCTCGATGACGACGGAGGATGGCGGACTCTGGGCGAGCGAGCAGGTGATGGTGAGCATGATGAACAGATGAAGGGCAGAGAGGGGGATGAGTTTCAAGGCAACGATCCTCTATTCGCGTGGTGACAACCCACGCTTGCTCTGACCTGTGGTTCGGGCTAAGGTTCTCCCGTGCGCCGCGTGGCATTGTTGATTGGGGCAGTGTGCGTCCTGGCCTTCCTGCTCGTCTACGTCACGGGGCGGTCGACCACGGGGCGGATACTGTTGCTTCCGTCATCGCCGGGTGACATTGTCGAAGTCGAGCCCTCCGCTCACTTGCTGCCGAAGTTAGCCGCGATTGCCGAGAAACTCCGCGATCGAGGAACGCGCGTAACGCGGTCGTTCATCTCGACTGTCACGGGCGTCAGCGACCGCTGGGCGGAACTTTGTCAGGCGGACGGTTCGGTGCAGTTTGCAAAGTGGTGGGAGAAAGATCCCGCGCTGGCGTCTCTGCATCGCCGCAAAGCCCCTTCGCGAGAGCTGAGGCTCGTCATCCAGAAGAAGCCGTCGTTGTTCTACCTTGCTCCCGAGGCCACCGAGTTTGCCTTGCTGCCCTGCGTGGTGGCATACGCGGGCGACGTGCCTCTGAAGGTCTACCCGGCCGCGCTCGGCTTTGCGCCCGAGGGGGACAAGGAACAGCAAGGAGACGGCCGAACGCCAGAGGGCGACTTTCGCATTTGCGAAAAGAATGCGAAGAGTCAGTTCTACAAGTCGCTACGGCTCAGCTATCCGGAACAACGGCACGCCGACGCCGGGCTGAAGGCGAAGTTGATCTCGCAGGACGAGCACACGCGAATCGTGCAATCCCACCGCCGCAAACGCACGCCGCCTCAGAACACCGCGCTCGGTGGCGACCTTATGATTCATGGCGGTGGCGTCGGCACGAACTGGACGCTCGGCTGCGTAGCGATGAGAAACGAGGACCTCGATGAGTTGTTTGAGAAGTTGCCGCTGCGGACGAAGCTGACGGTGCTACCGGCAAGATAGCCACAGACCTACGCCCGATTAGGAGCACGAGGCTTCCTCACTCCAGAATCGCCTTCACCACATTCCCGTACACATCCGTCAGTCGGAAGTCCCGCCCCGCGTAGCGATACGTGAGCTTCTCGTGGTCGACGCCGAGCAGGTGAGTTATGGCGCCGCTATGTGTGATGCCTCGCAATCATCTTTACGGTATTTGATTTTGGAAAGGATGGCTTGGGGGGTGGCGGTCCAGACGAACGGCTTGGGCTGTTGAT
>Ga0247727_10009731_pt1 | contig 17255 bp, 11 predicted proteins | sample WisWelCaveWW1625_FD_202498 | JGI IMG/M metagenome (GOLD analysis project Ga0247727, IMG submission 202498) | Biofilm microbial communities from Wishing Well Cave, Virginia, United States - WW16-25 | ecosystem: Environmental > Aquatic > Deep subsurface > Groundwater > Cave microbial mat | place...
CCGCCTCCGGCAGGTCAAGCAGCTTCTCTTGGAGATAGACCATGGACCCAGTATGCCTCGAAAACATTTCTCTATACAAATGTTTTATGTGAGCGGGGGGGATTTTTTCACAGCTCCTTCAGCGTGCGCCACGTCGGCTTCCCCAAAACGGTCAAGCACCCCCACGTGACACCGGCCTTGACAGTCCACCACGCCTGTGTTACCTCAAAGGCGGGTCCCCGATGGCGCGCATCTCGCAGATCCTCTCGGAGCGGGAACTGTATTGGGTCGAGAAGGACCAGACCGTGGCAGAGGTGGCCGGCCGGATGGCGGAGCTGCGCGTGGGGGCCATCCTGGTGCTGGAGAATGGGCGGCTGTGCGGCATCTTCAGCGAGCGTGACCTGCTGCGCCGGGTGGTGGTGGAGGGCCGCGATCCCGGCGCCCTGCTGGTCGGCGACGTCATGACCCCCAACCCCGCCGCCATCGAGGAATCCGCCACCGCCGACGAAGCCATCGCGGTCATGCACGCCCACAACTGCCGGCACCTGCCCGTGCTGCGGGAAGACAAGGTGGTCCAGATGGTCTCGATGCGCGACCTGATGCACTTTGACCTGGACCGCAAGGCCGAGGAGATCCGGCACATGCGGGACTACATCCACGGTGGCACTCGCTGACAGAACCGGCGTTGTCTTCTTCGCCCACGGCTCCCCGATCGAATCCGCCAACCAGAGCGCGCGCGAGGTGGCCCGCCAGGCGGCCGCTCGGGGCGGCTTCGAGCTCTGGGAGGCAGCCTTTCTGGAGGGCGGCCGCCCGGACCTGCCGGGCGCGGTGGCCACCCTGGCGGCCGCCGGCGCCACCCGGGTGGTGGTGGTTCCGTACTTTCTGACCCTCGGACTTCACTTGCAGCGCGACCTGCCCCGCATCGTCTCCGATCTCCGCGCCGCCTGGCCCAACCTGGAGATCCTGTGCGGCGACCCCCTGGACGGCCATCCAGCCCTGGCCGAGATCCTGGCCCAGCGCGCCCGCCAGGCCATGCGCCCATGATGGCCCGGCTGCTGGAAACGTGGCGCATGCTCTCAGCGGGCCGCATGGGTCGAGACGAGTCTCGACCCGGCAGGCTAAAGCCCAATGCCACTCTCCGACAGCACTTCCGCCTGTTCCAGCACCGTCTGAGTTGCCTTCTCCTGCTTGTCCGGGGGGCAGCCATACTTGCGGAGGATCCGCTTCACAATGACCCGCAATTTCGCCCGCACGTTCTCGCGAACAGTCCAATCGATGGTGAGGTTGCTCCGGACCGCGCTGACCAGTTCCCGCGCAATGGTCATCAGCGTCGGCTGTCCAAGCACCTTGACTGCGCTGTCGTTGACCTCCAACGCGTCATAGAATGCCATCTCGTCTTCGTTGAGACCGAGTCGTTCGCCGCGCGCCCGGGCTCTGCGCAGATCCCGTGCCAACCCGATCAGTTTTTCGATCACTTGGGCTGTCTCAATGGCGCGATTCTGATAGCGGCGAATCGACTTGTCGAGCAACTCGGCGAACGAGCGGGCCTGTACCACGTTGTGGCGGGAACGAGACCTGATCTCCCCCGACAGGAGCTTGCGCAGCAGCTCGACGGCGAGATTACGCTGGGGCATGGCGGGAACCTCAGCCAGAAACCTGTCCGACAGGATTGATATGTCCGGCGCTTGGAGGCCTGCCGCAGCTAAGATGTCGATGACCTCATCGGATACCACTGCTTTGGATACGATCTGCCGGATGGCGTAATCCAGCTCCTCGTCAGGCTTACGTTCTCCCGCAGCGCTCTTCGCGAGCACTACCCGCACCCCTTGGAAGAAGCCCACCTCATCGCGGATGCGCAGCGCCTCGTCATGAGGCACTGCGAGCGCGAACGCCTTCGAGAGTTCTGTTACCGCCCGCAGCAGGCGGCCCTTGCCGTCTTGCTGTGCCAGGATGTGCTCCTGAGCGGCCGGCAGGAGCGAGAGCCTGTCCTGCGCCGTCCCTGTGACCCAGCGTGACCAATCGAAGCCGTGGAACAGGGCCCGGCAGACCTCGGCTTTCTCCAGCATCACGGCGACAGCCTCCGCCTGGTCGATCGCGGTCATGCCGGCGCCGCCGCTCTCTGTGTACGTGGCCAGCGCCTGCTTCAGCTCATCGGCCAGCCCGAGGTAGTCCACCGCCAGCCCGCCGGGCTTATCCTTGAAAACGCGGTTGACCCGAGCGATCGCCTGCATCAGCCCGTGCCCGCGCATCGGCTTGTCCATATACATGGTATGCAGGCTCGGCGCATCGAAGCCCGTCAGCCACATGTCGCGTACGATTACCATCCGGAATGGGTCGCTCGAGTTGCGAAAGCGCTTGGCCAACGCCTCGCGCCGGGGCTTGTCGCGGATGTGGGCCTGCCAGTCGGCCCGGTCTGACGCCGATCCCGTCCTGACCACCTTGATCTCACCCCGGTCGTCGTTCTCGTCATGCCATCGCGGCCGCAGAGCCACGATGTCCCGGTAGATCTCCACCGAGATGCGGCGGCTCATGCAGACGACCATGCACTTCCCCGCCATGGCCCCAAGCCGGCTCTCGAAGTGATCCACGAGGTCGCGCGCGATCACTTTCAGCCGGTCCCCGGATCCGACCACGGCTTCCATCTGCGCCCACTTCGTCTTGAGCTTCTCCTTGCGATCCACCTCCTCGCCCTCAGTGACTTCCTCGAAGTCAGGATCTATCTTCGGCCGCTCCGACTCCTTGAGCTCCAGTTTGGCGAGCCGGCTCTCGTAATAGATCGGGACCGTGGCATGATCGGCGACTGCTCGCTGGATGTCGTAGACGCTGATGTAGTCGCCGAAGACGGCGCGCGTGTTGGCATCAGCCTTCTCGATGGGTGTTCCCGTGAACCCGATGAATGACGCCTGGGGCAGCGCATCGCGCATGTGCCGGGCAAAACCGTCGACGAAGTCGTACTGGCTGCGGTGCGCCTCGTCGGCGATAACCACGATATTGCGCCGCTCCGAGACCGGGTGACGGTCGCCCTTCTCCTCGGAGAAGAACTTTTGGATGGTGGTGAACACCACGCCGCCGGATGCGACCTTCAGCTTCGCCCGCAGATTGGCGCGGTCAGCCGCTTGCACCGGCGGCTGGCGCAGCAGCTCCCGGCAGCGGGCGAAGGTGCCGAAAAGCTGGTCGTCCAGGTCGTTGCGATCGGTCAGCACCACAATCGTAGGGTTCGCCATGGCAGGGGGCAGGATCACGCGGCCCGCGTAGAAGGCCATGGTAAGGCTCTTGCCCGCTCCCTGGGTATGCCACACAACGCCCACCCGCCGGTCTCCGGGATCGCCACCCGATTTGTGGCCGGCCTCAGTGCATCCAGTGGTGTGCTGCGCAGCGCGCAGCGTTTCCTCCACCGCGACCATGACCGCGTGGAACTGGTGGTAGCCTGCCATCTTCTTCGCCAGCGCGCCGCCACCCCGATCCTCGAACACGATGAAGTACCGCACCAGGTCGAGGAACCGGCGCTTCTCGCACACGCCTTCCAGGACGACCTGGAGCGCCGCCAGATTGGAGGCCGCATCCTCGCGCCCGCTGATCGTCCGCCACGGCTTGAACCACTCCCACCCCGCGCCCAGCGCTCCAATCCGCGCCTGCACGCCGTCGGAGACGACCAGCGCGGCGTTGTAAGCGAAGAGCGCGGGAATCTGCGCCTGGTAGGTCTGGAGCTGGTGGAAGGCGGTCCGGATGGTGGCGTTCTCGTCGGCTGGGTTCTTGAGCTCGATGACCACCAGGGGGCGCCCGTTCACGAACAGCACCACGTCCGGCCGGCGGTTGTGCTGGCCCTCGGCGACCGTGAACTGGTTGACCGCGAGCCAGTCATTGTTCTCCGGCGCTTCGAAGTCGATCACGCGCGCCTGCTCGCCGGCGATCGAGCCGTCGGCGCGGCGGTACTCGACCGTGACACCGTCCACGAGCATCCGGTGAACCGCGCGGTTGCGTTCGATCAGCGACGGCGCATCAGGGCGCGTGACCTTGCGGTAGGCATCTTCAAGCGCCTCGGCCGGCAGGTCCGGATTAAGCCGCACGAGCGCCTGCCGGAGACGCCTCTCGAGGACGACGTCGCGGTAGCCCGGGTCGCCACGCTCCGCCGCAAGCTCGCCCGGCGCGATCTCCGGGCCAGAGAGGACCTCGTAGCCCAGCCCCTCCAGCCAGGCCAGGGCGGCCTGCTCGACCACGGATTCCGTGATGGTGGTGTTGGGCATGGGCAAACGCTTAAATAAGCAACCTGTTTATTTTCAAGGCTTTGCGATAGATGCCCTCTTTGCCATGGCTCTGGCGCTTAAATGAACTCATGCCCTGGCGCGATGCTCATGACGGGTTGCGCCCGATCGCGACACGTTGTCGCGAAAAGTGTCGCGATTTCCTGATCTTCAGAGGACTAATCCGCCAATCGCGACATTGTGTCGCATTTCCTGTCGTGATCATGGTCGCACCACCTGATACTCCGTCGCCGGGCCGGCCCCAAATCGCCGGAGCAGGTCCAGCTCGACAAACCGCTTCAACTGCCGCTGGGCCTTGCGATCGTCGAACCCCAGGTGCTTCGCATACTCGGTTTTCGTAGTCACGGTCCTGGTGGCAAGAAATTCCCAGCCCGCGCGCTCCTCCTTGTTGAGAGCGTTGAGGACCTCGGGGGCCAGGTCGTGCACGGCGCTCTCCGGGCTGCGGTAGAGGGTCAGCGCCAGATACGGATCCTCGAGGACGTACTTCGGCAGAGGCAGACCAAGCTCGACGGGACGAGACTTCAAGGACTTCATGCCCAGTCCCCTCTCTTCAGCCAACTCCATGCGCGCGAACACATAGTGCAGCTCGGGGTTCCGGCTCAACATGGGGGCATTGAAGGACTGAAGTTGTTTCAGGGTGATCGGCGCAGGAGGGCCGCCCGGGCTCTTCACAGTAATCGTGTCCCCCGTAACCACGAGCTGGCACTTGGCTCCGGCGATCTCGTAATCCCTGTGCACCAGCGCATTGACGACCCCCTCGCGGACGAGATCAAAGGGCAGGGCTGGCGTCTGTTGCCGCTGCATCCGGCTGCGATCAATGGTGCTTGGAAGTTTGTCGCGCAGCCATCTCTCAACCAAACCCGGGATCAGAACCATGGGACCGTCGAAGTCGCGGGTCTCCTCCAAACCGTTCGGATAGTGGATCGTCCCAAGAAGGCCGGCTTGAGGCATGACAGCGCGCGGCTGCCTGCCGAAAAGAATCAGCCCAAAGCCCGTCGGGGTGAGCTTCCCGGCATCGTCCTTCAAAAGCCCCTGTTGCTGAAGCCGGCGATGGAAAGATGCCGAGCCGACGGCGTCCGCGATCTTGGCGATGGCTCGATATCGCTCCAAAGCTTTGGTTGAGAAATCCCGTATCGCGGCCGTGGCGATGGGGTGTTCAAGCTTGGACAAGGTGACCGTCTTCGGCTTCTTCTCCGCCTCCGCAGCCTCAGCTCGTTCCAACGCCTGGGCGATGAAATCCTTGTTCTGCTGGCGTATGACCTCCTGAAGGTCACGGTCGAACATATGCACGGTGACGCCGCTGTCCTGAAGAAACTTGATCCCCTTTCGATCGACGGTGGGATCGAGGTCTTCGATCCCCACCCAGACTTCCTTGATACGCGCCTGGGCAATCCGCTCGGCGCAGGCGAGCTTCAGATGGCCGCGCGACCCCGGCGCGCACGGCTCCAGGGTGGTGAAGAGCATGGAGCCATCGAGCCGCCTGTCGCGGTTCTTCCGCTCCAGCAGTGTGTATTCGGCGTGGTCCCCATGCCGAAGCTCTCCGCGGCAGGCTGTCTCGATGATGCCGTCGGGTGTGTAGATCACCGCACCCACGAGCGGGCTGGCCTTGCCATCGCCGCGCGGCTCGGAGACGGACTGCTTCATGACCTCGATGGCCATCTCCATCAGCTTCCGTGCTTCGAATGAATGCTTGCGGGCCACGGCTACACCGCCGCCTCCACGATGCGCCCCGCATCCGGAACGCGTAGCGCGCCGGAGATGAGCTTGGGCAGGAGTGTGTTCCGAAGGGCGGCGAGAGTCTTGGCCTCGCTCCGGTTCTGTGCCGATCGCTCAAACAGAGGCCTCGCAAGCGTCTCGAATGCTGCCAGAGTCCACACTCCGCCAGGGAGCACCACAGGGAGTCCGCCGATCGCCTCAGGGCGAACGGCGGGGTATGCGCCACCATCGGCGAGCCTGCCAAGCTCTTCCCCGACTTCGGGTCGGGTCAGGGCGGCGTACAGGAAGGCCCAATTACCGTCCCGAGGAGAGAGTACTGCGAACCCCGTCGACACTATGAGCGTAGGCTGTGGTTGCAGGCATAAGAAGTGCGCGCCCCGGTCTGGCCTGACGGTTGACAGAACTGTGTCGCCGTGTCTCAACCGTCGTCGTGCACGGCTCGGCTCGGCGCCTTTTTCATACCGAGCGATGTTCGCGATTTCGCCCTTCATAACCTCGCTGATCTCGACGTAGTCGATCACGTGAATATCGTCGGCACGGCTGAGCGTCCGGGCGTTTGTTTCCGCGATTTCGGCAAAGGTGCCAACCCGCCACCCCTTCGGGATCTCCCCCAACTCCGAGTCCTCGAAGGAATCCGGAAACAGGTCGGCGAGGTGCTTCGGCAGACCTGGGTCGCGGCCTTGGCGCGGACGGGGTCGAAGTCCACGAACCACGACTTGAAGAGCGCCCGCGCCATCGCCTCGAGCGTCTCGTTCATCCACCGGTTCAGCTCGATCTTGTCGTCCAGCGTGCCGAGGATGTGGGCGATGGCGCGCTGCTCGGAAAGCGGCGGGATACACAACCGAAAGCCTGGGACGTCCGCGCACTTGAGGCTGTCAAAGACGGCTCCGACGTTGATGAACTTGCAGACTTGTTCCCACCAACCTGCTCCACGAACGAGCCAGCGAAGAAACGGCGGGTATACCTTGGTGCCGTCCGCCCGAAGGAGAACAAGGTTCTGCCCAAGTGCGCACTCGAATCCCGGCGGGACAAATGCGGTCTCGCCGGGGTTGCATCGTCGCGAAAGGACCACGTCGTAGGCCTGAGGGATCGCTTTACGTGTCCACTCGATAAAGTGCTTGTGGGTAATGCGTCGAACGCCCGTGAGCTCTATGCGGCCATGCTTGATCTGCGGGATGGCGATGTAGGGATAGCCGCTCTCGGCGGCGGGAGGCGTGCGGTGTTCACAGTCAATCAGCGACACATTCGCTTCGCGCAGCGACAGTGCGCCCCACTCACCCCCCATACCCGAGCTCCTTCAGGTTCGCGCCGATAACGGCGTCCAGCTTCGCACCTTCCTCCGTTTGCTGCCGCAACGTCGCGGCGAGCCGCTTCATCTTCTCCTCGAATGGCTCATCGTCCTCCTCGGCCGCTTCGGCCCCGACGTAGCGGCCTGGCGTGAGCACGTGGCCGTGCTTGCGGATGTCGTCAAGCGTGGCGGACTTCGAGAAGCCGGGGACATCAGCATACTTGCCCGAGCCTTTTTCGCCGCGCCAGGCGTGGTAGGCGCCGGCGATCTTGGCGATGTCCTTGTCGCTGAGCTCGCGGTGCACACGGTCCACCATCGTCCCCAGCTTGCGCGCGTCGATGAAGAGGGTCTGTCCGCGCCGGTCGCGGAAGCGGCTGTTTTTCTTACTGCGGGCGAGGAACCACAGGCAGACCGGGATCTGCGTCGAGTAGAAGAGCTGGCCCGGCAGCGCCACCATGCAGTCCACGAGGTCCGCTTCGATCATGTTCTTGCGGATGTCGCCCTCACCCGACTGGTTGGAAGACATCGAGCCGTTGGCGAGCACGAAGCCCGCGAGGCCCGCCGGCGGCAGGTGGTGGATGAAGTGCTGCACCCAGGCGAAGTTGGCGTTGCCCGCAGGCGGCACGCCGTACACCCAGCGCTTGTCTTTCTTCAGCAGCTCGCCGCGCCAGTCGCTGTCGTTGAAAGGCGGGTTTGCAAGCACGTAGTCGGCTTTGAGATCGGGGTGCCGGTCGTTGTGGAAGCTGTCGCCGTGGGCGATCTGCGCGTCGATGCCGCGGATGGCGAGGTTCATCTTGGCGAGGCGCCAGGTGGTGTAATTGGACTCCTGACCGTAGATGGAGATGTCGCCGATCTTGCCGCTGTGCGCCTCGATGAACTTCTCGCTGCTCACGAACATGCCGCCCGAACCGCAGCAGGGGTCGTACACCCGGCCCTTGTATGGGGCGAGGATCTCGACCAAGACGCGAACCACGCGCGACGGCGTATAGAACTGGCCGCCCTTCTTGCCTTCGGCGCTTGCGAACTGCGAGAGGAAGTACTCGTACACGCGACCGAGAATGTCCTTGGCGCGATCGGCCGGGCTGCCGAGGCCGATGTCGCTGACCAGGTTGATGAGCTGGCCGAGCCGCTGTTTGTCGAGCCCCGGCCGGGCGTAGTCCTTCAGCAGGACGCCTTTGAGCGACGGGTTGTCGCGCTCGATGGCGGTCATCGCGTCGTCCACGAGCTTGCCGATGGTGGGCTGGGGGGCCTTCACCTTGAGGTACGGCCAGCGAGCTTCTTTCGGCGCCCAGAAAATGCTGGTGGCCCGGTATTCGTCGGGGGTCTTCGAGGTCGGCGCCCTGCGCCTTCTGGGCTTCGAGCTCCGCGCGCTTGGCTTCGAAGGCGTCGGAGATGTACTTGAGGAAGATCAGCCCGAGGACGACGTGCTTGTACTCGGCCGCGTCCATGTTGTTGCGCAGCGCGTCGGCGGCGGCCCAGAGCTTGGCTTCGAACCCCAGGTTCGCGGTGGTGGCGCGGTTATTGGTCTTGGCCTTCATCACGGGCGCCTACGGCGGGCCAGCCCCGATTCCCTGGCTGTCCTCTGGCCCCCTGGTGCAGTCTCTCAAAACTCGAAGCGGGCCGAAATCTCCACGGTCCTGGCGCCGGCCCCTTCGGTCCCTAATGTACTCGTGATACGCGCCACCGCCCCCGGGGCCGTAATGACCGCAGCCGGGATGTTGTAGTTGGGATGGTTCGCCAGGTTCTGGAAAGTGCCCGCCAGCCGGAAGCGCCGGTGCTCGCCCAGCCGGAGCTGCTTGCCGAGGCCGGCGCTCCACACCGCCATGCCGGGACCCTTCAGGATGAACGGCGCCGCGGTGCCGAAGCGGCCGGCATTGCGCGGGGGCGTCACAAAAGCCGCGGCGTCGAACCACCGGGTGATGGAACGCTCCGAGCCCGGCAGGTTGCCGTCGGCGATGCGGTCGGGCCGCAGCGAGCCGGAGCGCGCCGTGGCGTTGCTGTTGGAAGGATCGAAGCCCGTGAACAGCGGCGTGAACCAGAAGCCGCTCTGGAACAGCAGGATTCCCGACAGTTCCCAGCCCCCGGCCACCAGATCCACGACCGCCGGCAAATCGCGGCCGAAGCGCCGCTTGCTGCCTACAGGCAGTTCCCACACCCAGGTCGTCAACCAGCGGTGGGGCCGTGTGAATCGCACGCGCGAATACTCCCGCTGCCGGTCGAAGGTGTCCTCGATCAGGTCCCCGGTCTCGTTGCCGTCGCCCCCGTCGGTCCAGTGGCCGGTCCAGGAGTAGCTGGATTGGAGGTGCAGTCCCGAGGCCATCCGCCTGTTTACCTCGGCATGAAAGGCATGATATTTGACGGTCTGGCCGTTCACGCGGCTGAAGATGGTGCTCCAGGCCGGGAAGGGCTTGCGGTCGTTGGTGAACGGCACGGTGGTGCGGAAGGGCTGGTTGTAGTCGACCTGGTGGACGACCTTCACCGAGCGCGAGCCGATGTAGCTGAGCCGCACGCCGGTGTTCGCCACAACCTCGCGCTCCCCCGTCAGGTGCCACTGCATGGTGTAGGGGTTCCGCATGTCGATCTGGTTGGAGGTGCGGAAATCGGCCACCCCGGTGACAATCTGGTCGGGGAAGGCCCTGGGAAACTGCAACAACGGCGCGTTGTTGGTAAACCGGTTGGTGAAGGTCTCGGTGGAGGCGGTGTGGATGTTGCGCAGCGAGCCGAACACCGCCCCGATCAGGTCGTTCACAAAGATTCCGTAACCACCCCGCAGGACGGTCTTATTGTCGCGGAAGGGCCGGAAGGCCAGGCCCAGGCGCGGGGCGAAGTTATTGAGGTCCTTCTTCCGCAGCGACTCCGGCAGGCCGGCCTCCTGGGCGGTGATAATCGGGGTGTTGCCGATGGTGGCCCGGAACACCGGCTCGGTATTGTCGATGCCTTTGGTGGGCACGATTACCCGCCCGGTGTTGGGGTCAAAGGTTGAAATGTGCCCGAAGCGGTCGCGGAACGGCGGGTGATACTCGTAGCGAATGCCGTAGTTGATGGTGAGGCGCGGCCGGATCTTCCAATCGTCCTGCCAGTAGAAGTTCCAGTTGCGGGTGAAGCCCTCGGCGCGGCGGCGGGCCACGATCCGCTGGTCGGTGGTCGGCACGCCCAGCAGGAAGTCGCCGTAGGCGTGGCCGGTGTAGGTGTTCTGGAAGTTGAAATTGCCGAACATGCCGGCCCCGGTGACGTTGGTGATGTTGGTGACGCGCAGGAAACGGGCGCTGGCGCCCCACTTCATGGAGTGGGCGCCCCTGAGCCAGGTCATGGTCTCCTGGAACTCGCTGCTGCCGCTGAACTCGTTGTCGAAGGTCGCTTGTGAGAGAGTGGTGAAGCCGGTGATGCTGATCTGCGGGAAGCCGGGCCGGTCTGGCAGGTCGGGGTGCAGCCCCAGGATCCCCAACTGGCGGATGATGGTGGGGCCGTGGAAGGGGCCCTCGATGCGCCGCCACTGCCGCGCGAAGCCGCCGCGGAACTCGTTGACCAGCCGCGGCGAGATGGTCCAGCTGTGGGATCCCGCCAGGCTGCGCACGTGCGGGGTCTCCCGGCTCGGCCCGATGGTCGGCAACGTGAAACTCTGGGTGCCGTCGCGCAGGTTCTTGAAGCTGAAACGGGCAAAGAGAAAGTGGCGGCCGGCGACGTGGTGATCCAATCGTCCGTCAAACTGATCGGACTTGCGCCGCGCCGGAAACGATCCGCGGAAGTTGCCCGACACCAGCGTGGGGGCGCCGAAGTTGGGCTGCGGGTAAAACGCCTGGAGCCCCAGCGAGGTGGCATTCTGGCGGTTCGCCGGGATCCGGTTGCCGGCAAAGGCCGCGCCGCCGGCGAAGGGGTCGCGCAGGGCCAGGCCGCTGACCTGGGAGAAGTCGCCGCCACGCATCGCCACCGACGGGACGTTGGGCGTCAGCACCGCCTGCCCTGCCACCCGGTTGGCCTCGTAGTCGACGAAGAAAAACGTCCGGTCGCGAAAGATCGGGCCCGAGAGGCTGCCGCCGAAGGTGTTGGCCACCTTGAAAGGAACGCTGGTCGCAAAGGTGTTGCGGGCGTCGAAGGCGCCGTTCTGGTGGTGGTGGAAGAGGCTGCCGTGGAAGCTGTTCTCGCCGGACCGCGAGATGGTGTCGACGTTGGCGGAGCCCTGATATTCCGCGTTGTTCACCACCGAGCTGATGCGCATCTCCCGCACGATCTCGGCGGACGGAAACATGTTGACCAGGATGTCGTGGTTGCGCATCCCGATGGTCGAGATGCCGTCGATGGAGGTTTCATTCTGGGACTGGCGACTCCCGGCGATCGAGAAGTTCTCGGCGCTGCCCCGCACCTGCACCCCCGGCGCCAGGGCGATGGCCGTCACCAGGCTGGTGTTGGCGGCGCGGAAGTTCAACGGCAGGGCTTTGGGGTCGACGGCGTGATCGATGGCCGCGGTCTCGGTGGTGATCACCGGGGTGCCGCCGGCCGAAACCGTCACCTCCGCCTGGGTGGCGGCCACTTCCAGGCGGGCGTCGATACGAACCACCTGCCGGGCGTTCAGCACGATGTCGCCGTGCACGAACTTCTTGAACGACGGCGCCTCCACCGTCACCTCGTAGCGCCCGGCGTTGAGGTTGGGCGCTTCGTAGAAGCCGTATTCGTTGGTGGCCAGCTTCCAGGTTACGTTGGCGCCGGTGTTGCGGACAGTGACCGGGGCGTTGGGCACTACGGCGTCGGTCGAGTCCCGCACCGTCCCCTGGAGGGTGCCGAAGGTCGATTGCGCCCAGGCCGGAATGGCCAGCAGGAGCAGTAGCACAGGCATTCCTGCCTGTCTGGCTTGGGGCTGCCAATTCATGATATATTCTCCTATCGCGGCAGATGCCTCTTGGGAATCTTCAGGGCCATCGACCCGGCCACCGTCACCACGTCGTAGCGGCCCTGGTAGCCGATCAGCAGATGCGCTGCCCACGGCTCCAGCTTGTACTCGTCGGTCAGCCAACGGACCATGTCGGTGGTGGCCATCTGCAAGCCCCGATCGAGCGAGCTGGCGAACTCCGGCTGGCTGCCGATGCTGATGATCCATTCGGCGGTCTCGACCCGCGGCCCGCTCACCCGGGCTTTCTTGACGACCTCGACGCTGAACTCGACGTCCATGGAAGTCTCGACGCCGGTCCCGGTCGGCTCGCCGTCGCCTTGCAGGGCGTGGCCGTCGCCCAAGAACAGCAGCCCCCCGGGATGCGACACCGGCAGGATCACGGTGGCGCCTTCGCCGATCACGTTGTAGTCGAGGTTGCCGCCATAGGATCCCGAGGGGCTCGAAGTGGGGGCGAAGGCGCCGGTTGGCGCCAGGCCCACGCAGCCCAGCATGGGCTGCGCGGGGAACTCGAACTTCACCCGCTGGCTCGACGGCTCCCGCAGCCGGACGGTCTTCTTGTTCAGATCCAGGTCCCAGGGGACCACGTTGTCGCGGCCCTGGAGCGCCACGTCCGCTTTGTAGCGGTTGGGATAGGCCCGCTCCATGTAGTCGCCGGTCACGGACCACCAGCCCAGCCGGTAGTTGGTCCAGCCCCAGTTGCGGTTCATGGCCACGCGGCGGAAGTGGATCCTCAGGGCGTCGCCCCCCTCGGCGCCTTCGACGTAGAACGGCCCCGTCAGCGGGTTGCCGGACTCCGGATGCCGCTTGGCGCCGGTCTCGTCGAAGCCGGCGGCATCGATGGTCTTAGTGATGACTATATCGCCCGGCTTGACACGCGCCAGAACCGCGTGGGCCGCCGAAAAGGTGCGGTAATAGGTGGTGGCGACGACGCGGTGCGTTTCGGCGGGCAGAAGGGCGGCAAGCAAAAATCCGGCGAGCAGTTTTCCTGGCATGGCACCCATTATAGATCGGGCCTGGCACTCATGGCGCGGTTCGAAGAGAAAGCCTGGATCGAGCCGGCGCCGAGGCTCTGGAGGCTGGGATTGCCCTTTTTGGAAAGCATCCGGTGGGCGCCTGCCGGTGTCATCCCGAGCGCAGCGAGGGATCTGCTTTCGCCCCGGCACACAACAGCAGGTCCCTCGCTACGCTCGGGATGACAATTACGCTCGGGATGACAATGGCGGGGCGGGCGGTTGCCGCCACTTCATGTCGCGCACCCGCCGCTCACAGCCCCGGTGAGCGCGCCGCATCCGGTCAGACGGAATTTCTAGGCACTTCAGCCTGCTAGACTCATAGCCGGACCCACGTGAAACGGAGGAAACCATGCCAGTGAAGCCAGGCAGCAATGAAGAGGAGTATTTCGCCCGGCAAGAAATGGAGCGGAGGCGGAAATTCGCGGCGGAGCGGCAGACAAGACTCCTGGCGGAAGAACGAGAGAGCGCGCGCGCTCTTCACTTCATGAAGTGCCCGAAGTGCGGAATGGAGCTGGAGGAGATTGCCTTCGGCGATGTTCGCCTAGACAAGTGCTTCGGTTGCGAAGGGATCTGGCTGGATAAGGGGGAACTCGAGAGCATCCGAAAGAAAGAAGCGGGCTTCCTGGGGAAAGTGCTGGATGTGTTTCGCCCGTGACTCGACTGTTGGGATGAGTCTGCCGACAGGACACTACGAATGCGTGGACCGCGGAGTACAAACCGACCCTGGCCGGTACCCGGTAGCCGGATTGGCGGCCAAATCCAGGCGGGCTTTTGGGAAACTAAGACCGGAGGCGGCCGGCCTCCGGGTTCGAGGGACTCCGACTATGCTGTGGAATCGATTTGTTTCTGGGTTGTTTCTTTTCGTCCTGGGCGCGCCGGCGTTTCCGGTTGGAGCTCAGGCGCAGGCGCCAGCCAGACCCGAGCACGCCATTCTGCTGGTGATCGATGGCTTCAGCTATCTCGCGCCCGAGCGGGTCGACATGAAGAACCTGAAGGCGGTGATGGCGCGGGGATCCTACTACCGGGAGTCCTACAGCGCTCCCCCCCAGCATCCCCACAGCGGGGAATGGGCGGCCAGTTTCGACTCCTCGATTCCGAACCCGATCCTGGTGGCCGGCACCGTCTTCCTGCGGCCCGGCCAGAAGTTCGTGCAGAGCAGCTTCTTCCCGTTGAAGTTCACGGCTCACATCGCCAACGAACTCACGTACAAGGCCATCAACCAGGACTTCCACTTCACCTTTCAGGCGGGCGGCAACGAGTTCCACGCCGCCCACGGCGGCAAGCGCGTGGATGACGACGAGAACATGTTCTGGACCCTCACGGTGCTGCGCCGCTGGAAGCCGGTCTATATGCGCGTCCACCTGCAAGACACCGGCGCCATGGGCGGTCTGAGCCGCAACGAGCGCTCGAAAGGCCAGCCCTGGTATCAGAACATCTGGGCGGAGGGATCGCCTTTCCGCCAGGCACTGCTCCAGGCCGACGCCCACATTGGACGGCTGACCGACGAGCTCCGAAACCTGGGCATTTACGATAAGACCCTTCTCTTCGTCACCGGCGATCACGGCCAGACCGCCACCGGCTGGCATCCCCCGTTCGCCCAGGATGCCTGGCCGATGCCGGTAGTGCTCGCCGGACCGGGAGTCAAGGCCGACCAGCGATTCCCCTATTCCGAGCAGATCGATATTGTGCCGACTCTGTGTCATCTGATGGGCGTGAAGCCCCCGGCGAACGCCGACGGCCGGATCATGGCGGAAGCGCTGGTCAACCCGCCGGCGAATATTCCGCCTCGCCGCCAGGACCTTAAGGAGCTGAGCCTGGTTCTGGCGGAGGCCGATTCGCGCCTCACGAAATTACGCGACCAGGCCAGGAGGAACCCCTCCCTCCAGCCGGTGCTGGCAGAGGTGGAGCGGGACTTCTACGACGTAGAGCGCCTCCTGCAATGGCACAAGTTCGGGACGGTGCAGAAGCTGGTGGCCCACAACCGGCAGGTTCTGGCGAAGATTCCGGCGTCGATTCGCTAGAGTGTGATGAGCTGAACTCGAGCTGAAAGCTGCAAGTACCGCGGCCTACCGTCCGATCGCGATGAGATGCCCCGCTGTCCGGAAGTACCACTTGCCGTCCACCAAGGCCGGCGTAGCCAACGTCTGCTCGTTCAGCCGGTTGACCCGCAACGATCAGCGTCGCCACGGTTGCTCGACCGTTCGGAAAGTGGCCGGGCCAATCAGTAGCCAGATGCAGCAGCGTGCGTGTAGCGCGGATCCTTGCGGTCGCCAGACTGGGGTTCTCGCGCAGCAGGCGCTTCAATGACTCGAGATCGCCGCTGTGGATCGCATCGACGGCCACGACGGCGAGAGGCTCGTCAGGGCGGATATTCAGCACCTCCAGCCTCTCTCACAGCTTGGTCCGCTGATGAGGATAAGAATGCCCTGGCCGCGGGTCACAACATATTATGGCCCAGCGAAGCTCCTCAAGTCCTGACGCCTATTCTCCGGTCTTCCCATTTGAATCGGCCGTGGAGGCCCACCAGGGCCAACACCGCAAAACCCAACTGGGACAAGCGCATATGCCATAACCTCCACGGGCCGGGCTAGTGACGCCGGAGAGCCTACCATACTTCTCGCCGCGTTCTGGTGAGTCTGGCCGAGTCGCCGGGGCTGGGTCGTAGAGGCCGGCGCTGTATGGGAACCCTGCTACGCGGTCTGGTCGAGCAGACGGGAGCTGACCGGTTCAGCACTCCCCCGCGAGAACAGCGAGTTCCACCGGATGGTTTTGCTCGGCTGGGGCGCCGACGGGTGGACCGCCAGCACCTGGCGGACGAAGTTGCGGAACTCCCGGCCCAGATCGGAGTCGCTTTCCAGCAGACGGCCCTCCACGAAAGCGGCGTTGATGGCGCGGTAGTCGTTCTGCAATGTCCAAGCCACGGGCACGCCCACGATCTTGCGGACCTCTTCGGTTCCCAGGATGCGCTTCTCGCTCTCGCGGTTAACGATGATCCGGATGGCCTCGGCGGCCACGCCCTGATCCCGCAACTCGGCCGTCTTGCGGCGTGCCAGGTGCAGCGAGACGATCTCCGGGGTCGTCACCACGTAGACCGTTTCCGACTGGTTAATGACCTCCACGCAAGACGTATAGATCGCCGGCGGCAGGTCGCTGACGGCCCAATCATAGGTGCGCCTGGCGGACTGTAGCAGCGCGCCGGCGCGGCCCAGATCTTCCGCCTGGTTGGGATAGGGCGCCGGCGGGGGCAGAAGGTCCAGGCCCTTGGAGCGGCAGACCAGCTTGGGCCACAGCTCGTCAAGGGAGCCGGAGCGTTGCAGGGCGTCGGCCAGGGTGAACTCGGGTTTCAGGCGCAGCCGGAAGGCGGAACTGGAAGAATGCAGGTCCCAGTCCAGCAGCAGCGTCCGGCGATCGGATTGTTGCGCGATGGCGGCGGCCACGTGCATGGCCACCGTGGAGGCGCCGCAGCCGCCGCAGGCCGGCAGGAACGAAATCATCCGCCCGGCCGGCTGCGCCGCCGCCGGAGTGGCACGCCCCGCCAGTGCCCGTTCCAGATACTCCAGCTCGAACGGAGGCCCCAGGAACTCTGCGGCCCCGGAGCGAACCGCCGCCAGGATCAGGTCCGGCGCATTCGAGGTGTGGGCGGCGACCACCGCGAACCCCGGGTAACCGGCCTGCATTTCCTGGATCAGCTCCAGGCCGCGCTCCGGATCACTCAAGCCGATGATCACGGCGGCGGGTTGCTTGTCGAGCAACAAGTTGCCCAGCAACCCGGCGGACGGATAGGAACCCTCCACCACTATGTCGCCCCAGTTGCCGCTGGAGAGTTTGCTGTTCAGAGCCTCGACCAGCGAGGGCTCCGGAGAAACGATCAAGAGCCGTCTTGCGATCACGGGCGTCTACCTCAAGATCCAATGTAGACCCGCCGGCAGGCGGCTGCAATAGACCGCCTGTCCCATCACCGGGGGGTCACCCGTACCGTGGCTCTAAGGGAAGCGCCGTAGAGAGAAACTACTGGTAACCGCCTACCGTCTACCGCCCACCGTCTACCGTCTACCGTCTACCGCCCACCGCCCACCGTCTACCGTCTACCGCCCACCGTCTACCGTCTACCG
>Ga0247727_10009732_pt1 | contig 17254 bp, 11 predicted proteins | sample WisWelCaveWW1625_FD_202498 | JGI IMG/M metagenome (GOLD analysis project Ga0247727, IMG submission 202498) | Biofilm microbial communities from Wishing Well Cave, Virginia, United States - WW16-25 | ecosystem: Environmental > Aquatic > Deep subsurface > Groundwater > Cave microbial mat | place...
GCGCACGCAACACTGCTCACGAAGAAGGACATGATCCTGATCGGCAGGCTTGAAAATTGCGATGTGGTTTTGGAGTCGCCCGAAGTCTCGCGCAGGCACGCCATGCTCAAACGGGATGGTGAATCCTATTTCATCGAAGACCTCGATAGCAGTAACGGCACGTACGTGAACGACAGCCTCGTCAAGCGGGCGGAGTTGCGCGAGGGGGATTTGATCCGCATCAGCAAATATCTTCTGCTCTTTCAAGGCGGTGGACTCGTGCCGTATGAAAGCAGCGGGATGCGGCTCGATGTAAGCGGACTCTCGAAAGACGTGAAAACAAAAAGCGGAAGGCGCCGCCTTCTCAATGACGTGAACTTCTCCGTATTGCCGCGCGAGTTTGTTGCCGTGGTCGGCGGGAGCGAGGCAGGGAAATCAACGCTGCTCAACGCGTTGACCGGCATTCAGCGCGGCGATGGGCGGGTACGGCTGAACGGTTACGACTTTTATCGCGAATATGAAAGTTTGCGTCCGCAGATCGGATACGTCCCTCAAGCGGATATGGGAACCGCGCACGCGAGCCTCACCGTTGAAAAAGCGTTGGACTACGCCACCCGCCTCAGACTCCCCTCCAGCCTGACTCCGTCCGAACGAATGAGCCGCATCGACGCGGCGCTCGAGACGGTCTCGATGAACACCGACGCGCTCCGCAAGACGCGCATCTCCGATCTCTCGGTTGGACAGCGCAAGCGCGTCAGCATCGCTGTTGAATTGCTGACTGATCCCAAGTTGATCTATCTCGATGAAGCCACTGCGGGTCTGGACCCTGGACTCGAAAAGAAAATGATCCACACGTTGCGCCGCATGGCAGACGAAGGGCGAACCGTCATTCTTGCTGCGAACGCGTGGAGCAGTATCGCGCAGACCGATCACGCGGCTATTCTTTCGGAAGGCAGGCTGGTTTATTTTGGTCCATCGAACGAAGCGTCGGAATTTTTTGAAGTGGAGGAATTCGCCGATATCTACGAACAGATTGACCACAAGAGCGAAGAATGGCGGAAGGTCTTTGAAGAGACGAAACCGGAGGGACATCGGAAATACGTCCGGGAACGACAGAAAAGTATTCCACCCGCGCCGCGGCGGGCATTACCCAAAGCCGATTTTGGAATCGCAGATCTCTTCAGCCAGGCGCTGATACTGACCCAGCGAGCCTGGGACGTGATACGAAGCGACCGCCTCAGGCTCTTTCTCATGCTATTGCTCCTCCCTCTTACGGCAATCCTCCAACTCATCATCGCGAAGCCTGATATTCTGACAGGGAATCCCGCCATCCTTGCAGACCCCATCGGCGCGGCACAAACGATGACCGAGAGTTACGCGCCATTCTTTCAAACAAACATTTTCATTTTCATGATGGGCTTGGAAGCCGTGTTCGCGGGCATGTTCCTGCCATTGAATGACCTCCTCAAAGAGCGTTCGATCTTTGCGCGAGAGCGCATGGTAAATCTCAAGGAATTATCCTACTTGTTGAGCAAAGCGTTCATCTATAGCATCGCTGCGATCGTACAAGTATTTCTATATTTATTGATCCTGTCCCTCGGCGTGGACTTCCCTGAAAAGGGTGTGTATTTCAACGGCGCGATTGAAATGTTCATCACACTTTTTCTCACGATGGCGGCATGCATCGGTCTGGGTTTGATCATTTCTGCGGTGAGCAGATCGAGTGAAGCGGCGATTTACATCCTCGCAGGGGCGCTGATCTTTCAGTTCTTCTTCGCGGGCGCGGTCTTTGATCTGCGCGAAAGTAAATTTGAATCACTCTCGTATCTCACGGCCACGCGTTGGTCAGCCACTGCGCTTGGTATAACAGTTAACATGGACAAAATCGCGGAAAGCACAATCCTTTGTAACGAGGTCACCGGTTGCTTCAATTATCCCAATGCAAAGGATGATCTGCGGCTCCCATACAATGATGGAGGACTCGTCGAATCATGGGTCGTGCTGGCAGGGATGTCGCTGCTTTTCCTGGCTGTTACCTGGTTCCCGCTGAGACGCGTTTCGCTGTAGGCACAGCCTTGCTTCGCGATGTCGTTTGTGCCAACCACGCCTGCTCCAGGCTGGTGAAGGCGCCAAGGCGCCAATTCGGGGATGACTTGTAGTAAGATAAGGATATGAACAACATGCCTGTCCCTCCTGCCATTGCCAAAATCGCGCCCGACGGCAACCTGACACCGCGCCAAAAGCGGCGCTTTATGATTGATATGGTCCTGCGGCGTGTGCGTCCCGGCACGGGAAGCAGTCACGAATTTATGCGAAGGAGAACCGCGATGAATCCCTGGCCCGATTTACGCCCCATCTTGAAGCGAGTGGAATGGGCGATCATAGGCGGCGTTGCGACACGCGCGTATATGCCCGAACGCATGACAAAGGATTTGGATATTCTCGTTCATGAAAGCGATGGGGAGGCGGTCGTCAAGAGACTTGAACAGGCAGGGTATCGCGTCGTTTCTCGCCTGGCAGTTCCAGGCTATCTGATGCTTTCTCCTGAGGGCGTTGAAGTGGATGTATTATTTGGTAATTATCCCTGGCTCAAGAAGGCGTTGACTAACACAAAGCCGGACGCGGCGGGCTATCCCGCGATTGGATTACCATATCTCGCCCTCCTGAAACTGACGGCGCAACGCGCGCAGGATTGGGCAGATGTTTCACGTATGTTGGGCTGGGCATCCGACGCGGATTTGGACGGAGTGCGCGCGGTTGTAAAGCGTTATGCCCCGGAAGATTTGGAAGACCTGGAATCCCTGATATTTATTGGCAAAAAGGAACAGGAATTTCCCACATCCGATGAGAATAAATCGTGACATGATTTTTTGGTCAACGCAAAGACTTGATCCATGCCTTGAAAATTGTCGGGATTCTTCAACCCAGGTGTTGACGCTCACCGCGCCCAATGAAGCCAATACTTGTGCATCGGCTGTTGGCGCGGTGTTCCAGGTTACTGTCTCCTCCTGCCAGGTATCATCGCTGACGTGATGGAAGCGATGCCCTGAGCCTGTCGAAGGGTCTCCACCCGCGCTGGCACCATCGGTGTTGTACAAACACAATTTTGCATCTGTGACGGTCTGACTGTTGATACCCGTCACATCGAACTTGAGCAGGAAGTGTTTTATTTGGATAAGGGAAAGATTAGGGATTTACTATAATTCTCCACTCAGGTGCTCTTTTATCTCCTGCCCCGCTAGTAACTTGCACTATCTGTGTTCCGTCAAGAGATGAAACATAAATGTCATATGCTCCTCTGCCCTGCTCGAACGCAAGCAAATCACTAAAAAGAGATATAGAAGGGCTACCTGAAAGTAGTTCTATATCCGCTGTAATAGAATTTTCCACCTTCGCATCAATATCAATCGAGAAAATGTTCGTATTAAAATTATTGTTTAAATAGGTCTGTGAGCGGGTGAAGAAAATCAATTTCCCGTTAGTTGATGCATCTTCGACAATATTGTTTTCTACAGTTTGAGTAATCTGTTTTATGTCGGAGCCATTAACATTGGCAGTATAGATCTGATAAACAGATTTGTCATCTGCACCAATAAAGAGTATATTTTCTCCATCTGGCATCCAGGCAGCAAAACCCACTGCTGAGTCAAACGGAAATACAGTAGCATCTGTTCCATTTTCGCTTGCAATGACAGCATGGCACCTTCCAGAACAAAAAGTATAAACCAGACGATTATCAGTTGACCATGATGGAGATCTCTCAGATTCCGGACTCATGGTAATATTTTTCAAGTTGTCGCCGTTCCAATCTGCTACAAAAATATCACTTCTTTCACCCTTACCAACAGCAGAAAATGCTATCTTCAATCCACTTGGCGACCAACTATAAGAGGAAATCTCTCCGTACGGATTCAGGGAATTTGTATCGCTTTGCATTGGAATACTCAACAATAATTGTGGTGAACCAAAGCAAGGGATGGCTTTGTCCAAACATTGAACATCCATAGCAAAAAGGCCCTGATATTCTATCCCATCTTCCTTGAATGGCATTACATAAGTAAGTTGGTGCTTCAAACTTGGCAAATTAGTGGTTGTCGCTTGAGGCAGTGATGTAGGTGTCTCAATAAGTGAGTTTGGAATACATCCGGATAGGATGGCAAGGGTTATGAGGCTTAAAATCTTCAAATACTTTAAAAACTCTGTCATCACTTATCCTCCTCCAGCTTCCAATAGGATTCGTTCTTTTTGAACGCTTGATCCTGATTATAGGTGAACATCCAAAAGACAGAACCATCACTCATAGTAACTTGAAGTATGGCAGTATTATTGTCGCCAAAACCAAAAGTAACCTGAGTGGCAACTTTGGGATCAAGAATGAATGTCCCGTACCAATTCCAAGGTCGACTATAATCCAACCCATCCGTCCAAGCATCAATTATGGGATTGAGAATTAAATTTATATCATCATTAATATCACGCCCTGTAAAAGAAAAATCTCTGTGTAGAGAGCCGATAAGTAGATCCGTTCTTGTATCAGATGCCCCGTTGATCTCCCCAGGCGCTCCAAACCAAGGCTGGTACGCCGCTAGGAATTTATAAAGTTCATCTCCAGCACATGAGCCGTCCTCTCCACATTGATGGTAGAGATTCCGCGCAATTCCTTCTGCTCCTGTAATACTAACATTCCCAGCCATTCCCGTAAGGCCGTAATATTCCGAGCCCATGGTCATCCGCAAGAGTTCTTCCATAGTGGGTGCGCGCCCCAACAGATCAAATATCTCTCTGTAAGTCCCATAAGCATCTAGACAATCAGCATTACATTTGTCCCCAGGCCGCGGTACGTTTGTACTACCGCAGTATCCGTCTGTATCAGTATAGCAGTCATTCGGAATATGTCCACTTGGGTCAGAATATACTAATGGGCTGTTGTTTGCATACGCATATCTGTCATATCCTTGTATTCCGGCAGTGACAATCGAATCTGCCTGCGCGAAGCGTCCCAGTGAAGATCACTTATCTTAACCAGTCCCGCTGCTTTAGGGAGTGGTGTTTTGTTGTGCGTGCGCGTACGCGCACGCACAACAAAAAATGGGGGCATCCCCTGGGAGTAGAATGAGGTTACCCAACCCAACATTCTGCAACACAGGAGGTAGTGTCATGCTAGCCGAAATCGAACGGTTCGTCAACTGGGTGCGCAGACGCAGCCCGGAAGCGCGGACATGGAAGGACTATGGCTATGACCTGCGCTTCTTCATGGAGGTCGTGGGAGACCGCTCACTCAAGGACATCACATTCAAAGACATAGACCATTTTGTGGCGGTGCAAAGTGAGAAAGGTTTCAAGCCCTCCACCATCAATCGCCGCCTAGCATCGGTGATCTCGTTGTATGGGTTTCTAGCTGTGGAAGATGATGAGCGGGTATGTCCGGTCATCGTGCGCAGGCATCATGTGCGTGAACACCAGCGTTTGCCGCGTCCGGTGCAAGAAGATGATTTGAAGCGGTTCTTTGCAGTCATTGAAGACTGCGCGGCGCGCCAATCCACTTCGATGTAGTGCGATGCATCACTCATGACGAACCAGTTCGAGTTCGTCCAGGAGGAAGCATCATTCAACACTCTTGCCCGGATCTCATAATTCCCGGAAGAATAGCGGAATTCCACCTGGAACAGGTCCGTAGATGCGCCGCTGAAACCCTTGAAGATGTAATGCGCATCTCCGCTCGCCATGGTGATCGAGTTGGGGTCGAAGTAGAAGCGCGCCCGATAACGCGGCTCGGCATTTGGGCTGTCGTCTGTGACATAGATGGCGTTGGTGTCATTCGTTCGCACACTTGCACCGCATGGCGTGCGGTGCAAGTGTGGCAATTCTTTGCGCGCCGGCATAGTAATACTTGGTGATAGTTGAACCTGTTACTTCATAGTGCGAGCCGATAAAGTAAGTTGTCGTTCTGTTGATGGTGGATTTGACGCAGTGTCCATCGGCATCATATTGGAAGGAAGCTGCGGGGGAGTGAGGGTTTTGATTACTTTGCCCGTAGAGGAATCAATCAGAATCCCAAAACCTGATGAGTATCCATAATTGACCCACCAGCCCTTATGACCTGCTGGCACTAGGGATAGGTGAATGCTACACTTATTTTGGATTTTCGAACGCGCCTCTCTTCCACCATGCTCTTCAGCAATTCTGATTGCGTCTTCGGCTGTAACTTTGAGGCGGCTCAAATCAATGCTCTCCCATCCCAAAAGTGGATGTGCAAATTTCGCACTTCCTCCCCAGGCAACCCACGAATACTCCGGGGCGATCTCGACCTCACGCCAGATATCTATGACTTTGCCTTTGTCAAAAATCGTCTTGAAATATTGAAAATTGCCTCCGGGTAGTCCGCTGAGGTTGTCCTGACAGTCTACATTGAAAGCCATGCTATACAATCTCCAATTGTCCAGGGTATCTTTCCAGACATACTTATTCAGCGCATTGACAATCGTCAAATTATCTGCTTGACTCCATAATATAGGTCCCGTATAGAGGGCTGGCCCGTTATATCTATCATCCAGTGACCTTGAGTCGGGTAGAAATACACCTGTATCTCCTTGATCTAGAGACGCTAAAATCGTTTCTGGATTTATCTTAAACAAGCCGGTATCCTTGTAGGAGGGAGAAGAAAGGCTAAGTGGGCCCTTATTACCAGGCGAGAAGGGCTCATAAACGTAGATGATTCCCATCGTAAGGAGCAAGATGACGATCAGGATTATCCATTTTCTTTTGATTATTTTTCTCATGAGTTCTCTACTTTTCCAGTAAGCCGCACACATATGTCCAATTGACATCAGGAACAGCCGCGCCCTGCCCCTGTAGATAATTTACATTATCTACAAATTGTTGAATAACGTCCAATTTATGTGCTTGATCTTCAAGTTTGGGATTTGATAAATAACTTTCCCAAGGAAATATTCCAGTAATTGGGTCGGGCATTCCATGCACGCCATTACCAAGATCTCTCAGGTCCAGAGGTGAAATCCCGTTATCTCCACCAAGTGCAGCACCAAGGAAAATGTCTGTATCTGTGCAGGGAAACCTGGTGTCCTGGCACCTATCAAGCCTTACCTGAATTCTGGTTGACATTGCGGTGACTGCAACAGATAGATCGTTTTGATTCGGAGTCGTTTTTCCTGCCTCTCTTAAACCAAGACCATAACCGTTTTTTCCATTATTTATAGATTTTCCATAAGTTGTTTCCATTTCGAAATCGGTGACCTTGGCTGGTCCCTCACTAGCGTATTTGCCTTTGAAGAACACTGAAAACCGCTGGTACCAACCTGGACCTTTTTGAAGCCCAATGTTTGCGGATGTGTACGTAGCCATGGAAGAACTTTTCGAGATCGGAATCTTATCCATCCTCGATGTAGCACTAGACTTGGCATCACGTGCACATGATGGTGTACTCCCACTATCATCACTAATTTCCATATGCCCCGTGGGGTCAGTCTTTATTGTGGGACGGTTGCTCACATAGTTGTACCTATCGTATCCGTGTATGTTATTCGGGACAATCGAATCGGCGCTGGTGAAACGTCCAATCGTAGGATCGTAAAAACGTGCGTTGTAGAACATCATGCCGAAATCATCGGTGTAACTATATTGCCCTGTATAGGTATACTTGGTTGGTGTCACACCCGAACTATAGCGCGTTTCACCCCAGGCTTTGTAGCGCAGTTCAGAGATTAGATTACCAGAAGCGTCCGTAGTGAGGGAGGTTGATCCTAGGTGATCTCCAACTAAATAAGTGAGTGTATTATTTTGCGGAATTGTATATTGGCGCATGGCAATGCGCTGCGCGCCAGCATAGTAATACTTGGTGATGGTTTGGTTCGCGCCAGGATTGGTTACTTCATAATGTGTACCTACGAAATAAGTTGTGGTGGTATTGTCATTAAATGTACTCTTGACGCGTTTGCCATCACCATCGTACACGAAAGTGGCATTGTTGAAAACACCAGCAGGCGGCTGGGTTGCGGTGGGTGTAAATGTAGCCGCAGAGGTTGCGGTAGGGGTTAAGGTGTTTGTTGGATCGGGCTGGGTCCGAGAGTGGGTGTGTTGGTTGGTGCGGGCGTACCGCCAAGTGTGATCACCAACTGGGGCGCGTTGGCTCCTTCTTTTGATGAATAGTCCGCGCCGTATGATGTAATACTCCAGAAAATCTTAGAGCGATTATAGGTTATTGAATTTGTGGGCATTCACCATGATAAATATCACCTGCAAACACTTCCTCAAGATCCAAAGTATAGATACCATCTAACGCTACAAAGCCAAGCGTCTTACCATTTGGCAGCCATGTTGGCGATCCAACATCATCCAAGTCAGGTATTTCAACTTCACAACTTCCGTCCGAGCGAATCAGGGATAATGAAGATACCAACCCATCTTTGGAGAATTTGTGATAGGCAATAACGTCTCCTTGAGGAGACCAGACAGGGGAATCGGCAAGCCCATCTTTTGTAATTTGGATGGTTTCTCGTGTGGCAATATCGAAAACAAAAAGATTACTGGACTTGAGACTCCCTAATGCAAAAACTAACCTGTTTCCATCTGGCGACCAGGATAATCCAAGACTGTTAATGGATTCCAAAGTCAATATGATTACATCTTCTTTGTCACTTAAGTCCATCAAGTGCAGGTTGATTTCTTGTAAATCAGCGCTTATTCCTCTTCCAAAAGAAAAATATGCAATTGTTCTTCCATCGGGGGACCATACAGCATCAGGAACCCATTCCATTAGAACTTCTTTATCGTTTCCACTTGCACTAATTATCAATGTCTCGCCCTTCTCTCCAGGGAACCCACTTGTGCTGGCGAACAAGATACGTTCACCATCGGGCGACCAATCTAGTCCAAAAAGTTTACCCGTATCATTTTTTTGAAGAATCTTCTTTTCCAATGTTCTCGTATTCAAAATAAACAATTGATCGTTATGATGGTCTAAAGCACTGGATGCAACCAAAACTTGATTGGCATCGGTTGGAGACCAAACAATAGATTCAGCAGGCGGGTTTCCTTGTGAAGTGATAAATGTTACCCCTTGATACCTTCCATAGGAATTACATGCAAACGACAAGTTTGCAATAATTGACATTGTCAGGATGCTTTTTATTATCTTCTTTGTGCATATGAAGTTAGATACCATTCTAAATTTCTGCATAAGAATTATCCTTTCGAAACAGGAAAGCATATTGTCAACTAAGGCGTGGGGCGGGGAGAGTCGATTGGTAAAAGATTGTAGAACAACCAATATCCAAAACTTGTATCATAAAGAATTTCTGAGTATTCGTTAATCACTTGAGGATCATGACTGAGAGTCAAGGCAAGTGTACGCCCATCTCTACTCAGTGGGTCTGGTTGTTGCCCTGGCGGACCAGACGGGCCTCCATAATACCCACCTAAGTTGATAGCTACATCAATGCTAATTTGCATAGCTTCAAGTTCTTTAAATTTTGTCAAAGGCGCACCTTGCTCAAGATGATAAGCCTCGTGGATAATCGTTGCGAGTCCCCATGTATCTGGCATTTCTCCGGATTCATAGCCGGCATTGGGATTTAGCTCAATGGAGTTGCTTTTGGGATCAAACCATCCTGCGGTAGATCCCCAACTTCGCCAATTAGTCCTACTACCAACCTTAATGTGAACGTCGTTCTCCAAAATATACATAACACCATGGACAGCATTTTGACCACCATTATCATATAGTTTCCTAAGGATGTTTCGTTCCCAAGCTGAATAGCCTTCGTAATCTCTAAAGAAATCTTTTCCAGATCCTGTAAGAATATTATCGTCGCATTTGTCATCTTTCAAACAATATTTATGCCCGGTGGGATCAGTATATCGAACTGGATTATTGTTGGTATAAGCGAACCTATCCCATGCCTGAACACCTTGATTTAGAGGAATGATCGTATCCGCCTGTGCAAATCGACCTAACGAGCTGTCGTACCAACGAGCGTTATAAAAATATAGCCCAAAGTCTGATGTATAGCTATATTGACCCGTGTACTGATACCTCGTCTTTTCACCTCCAAAGGTATAGCGTGTTTCACCCCAGGCTTTGTACCTTTGCTCATTGACTTTGTTTCCAGCGGAATCGGTGACTAGGCTGGTTGATCCCAAGTGATCTCCCAACAGGTAATTCAATGTGCCATTCGTTCTCATCGCGATTCGCTGTGAACCGGCATAGTAATACTTGGTGATGGTTGAGCCTGTTACTTCATAGTGATTGCCAACGAAGTAAGTCGTCGTTGTGCTATTGAATGTGCTCTTGACGCGTTTTCCATCGCCATCATACACGAAGGTCGCGTTGTTGAATACCGCGGGAGGTGGCTGGGTTGCGGTGGGTGCAGCGGTTGGAGTAAATGTATTCGTAGGCGTTGGGCTGGGACCAGGTGTAGGTGTGTTGGTGGGTGTGTTCGTGACTGCTGGTGTTGGGGTTGCAGTTGTGGCTGGCGCGCAGGATTGAGGCGTTGCGCCTCCAACTGCGACCAAAAGTTTCGGCGCATTTGGCCCTTGCAAAATGGTCTTATCTCACCTTTTCAACACCAAAGATTGCTTTTATCTTCTCGGAAGAAACATCGTAGCGAGATAAACCAAGACCCGATGAGAGTACGTACAAATACCCTCCATCAGCCAATTGCTCCACCTTCCAACTGGGTGCAGACTCGATTCGCGCTTTGCCAAGCTTATCGACATAGCGTGGCCCAAAGAAATTTGCCCAGTAAAGGACCGGGAGCTTCACCGATTCTATATCTTCGTGAGTTGTAAATATACCAAAATTAAAATCAATCCAACCAAAAGTTGGATTTAATATATTGTAAAGTTCAAGACCTATTGCCAGAAGAAGCTCTGAATATGTCTCCGATGTTTCTACCGAGTTCCAAAAATATGCCGTCGCGAAGGTGTAAGTATCAATCCACGCTCGATTATTACCCCCTAGCTCCTCTTCGCTCCATATAATTTCCTGGGATATCTCAAAGTTCAACTCAGGATTCACGTATCGAAGAGTAAGTTGTTTTTCGCGTGACGCGCTGGCAAGAATCGATGCCATGTTCTCGGCACTCCACTCATAGTGAGTATCCCGAATTTTCGCTTGCACAACCTTGAATCCCAATTGGGATATAGCATCGATAATAAGTTCCAGACCATGAGCATTAATTGGCGTTTTCGAATCAAGAAACATGATGTTAGGATATGCGCTCATTTTACCAATCTACCACAATACCGGCTTCCGTAAGCTGGTCGATTACCTGTTGAGGCGGTTTATTTCTGAAATGCAGCTGTATTGCCGTAGGATTAAATTGACGGTACTCATTTGCTTGACTGATCATTCTCTGGATTTCGCGATTCAAAGTAAAGGAATTATAGCTCTCCCAAGTATAGTTTTTTACATTAACAAAAGTGCCATCCTTAAGAACGAAGTCCATTTCCAGCCCGCCGCCAAATTCCCTTCCAACTTCTGCAACTTCGTCTTGATGCTCCAATAAATAGTCTAATTCTCCCTGTGCTCCTAGTTTCACCGTATCGGATTTGTGGTTTAGTTTTTTGATTAGTGTTTCAATGCCAGGTATTTTCGCCAGCTTGGCCAGTTGCCTGGATCCACCCGGTATCCCAGGTGCCATTGCCAACAAAACATCTGTGCCATCACACTCTCCAGCTATACACTCAATGCCAGTGTATAACCAGTCTATTGGATCTACAAATCGTAAACTTAATTCGCTAACAGCTTCATTTAGAGGTGAGGCTTCATATGGGCCAGTATCTCCAGGAAGAGTAAGTAAAAATATGAATACAGCGATCAATGGCCAACCAACAGCATCATGCCCACTTGGATCAACATAAATCAGAGGCGAATTGTTGACATAGGCATATCTATCCCATGCTTGCACACCTTGACTCAGTGGGATAGTTGAATCAGGTTGGTTGAACCTTCCCAAAATGGGGTCATACCAGCGCGCATTATAGAACATCAAGCCAAAGTCATCGGTGTAGGAGTACTGTCCGGTGTAGGTGTACTTCGTGGAGGTGGTGCCAGACGCATAGCGCACTTCCCCCCAGGCTTTGTAGCGCAAGCCTGAAATCACAGTGCCGGTGGCACTGGTCGTCAGACTGGTCGAGCCGAGATGATCCCCGAACAGGTAGCGCAGGGTGCTGCCCGTTCGCATGGCAATGCGCTGTGAACCGGCATAATAATATTTGGTGATCGTCGAGCCTGTCACTTCGTAGTGCGCGCCAACGAAATAAGTCGTCGTTGTAGTGTTGATCGTTGATTTGACTCTCCTGCCATCGCCATCATAGACAAAGGTGGCGTTGTTGAATGCCGCTGGCGCGGTAGCTGTGGGTGTGCTCGTCGCAACAGAGGTGGCCGTGGGCGTGGAAGTCTTGGTCGGTGTTGGGCTGGCTCCAGGCGTGGGGGTATTCGTAGGCGTCGGGCTGGGTCCGGGCGTCGGAGTATTCGTAGGTGTTGAGGAGGAGGTGGTGTACTCGATCACCAGTTTGGGACGTTTGGTTCCGGCGCTTGCATCCGAAGTTCTGTAATTGAAGCGGTCGTCTGTCTCGGTATCGGCAATAATGATGAAGCCATTGTTGGTGAACGTGCCATTGACCATTTCCTGGATCTGCGCAGGCGAGAGCGAGATTTGCTTTTCGATATCAATGGGTTCATTCGCAAGAATTTGAACCGCGCCGATGGCTGTGCTCTCGCGGTCATTGGCTCCGGAGGCACCTGGGCTTTGCCAGCTCACACCGGTCGAAGCCTCATTCCAGGTTGCCTGGGTTTCATTGAACGGAACCTTCAGGCGATAGACGTTGATCATGCGAGTGTTGTCTGAAAAATCCGCATCGGTCCACAGGGAGAGGGTGGCGGAGGTAATGGTTGCATTGGAGGGGATAGAGGAGAGATCGAATTTGATCAGGCTGCGTGCGACCTTATCCGTCGCGTTATTGCCCTCGCCCACCCACATGACGACCGCCGTCCCGTTGTTGGTGGTCGGTGAGGTGTTTAGCAGATAGGTATCCACTCCGCTGGCAGCATCGGGCTGGTTGGAATACATGCCGCCTTGCTGGAGAGGTGCGAATCGATAATTGGTGAAATGACCCGCTCCGCGTTCTTCCCTCACCCCAACCTCTCCTTCGGAGCGCTTCGCAGTCTCCCACTGGGAGAGGGGGTACGCGAGGACGGGTAGGGGTAAGGAGGCGAACCCGGAGGGCAGGTTGATCGCTTCCATATCGTTGGCATCCAATCCGTATGCACTGCCATCGAAGTAGAGAACCGAGTTGTAGGAACAGGAATCCACGGCACCCCCCACGAAGGTGGGTGTACAGATGAAGACATCTTCATCATTGCCGGAAACGCCCGTCACCGCAAAGACATCCGCTGTGGACAGGTAGATGTTCCCATTCGAGGCGACGTCCAGCGAGTCAATGTCCTCCGCGCTATCCCCCAAGCCGATGCCCGCCTTCGACCCATCGAAGTATATCGCCCAACTGCCGCTGGTATTCTCCCCCAGCGCAGCCGGCGTGAATGCCAGCAGGTCTTCATCCGCGCCGTTCAGACCGGGCAGTGTGGCGTTGGCGAGGGTCGAAAGCAGCAGGCGTCCATCAGGGAGAACATCCAGGGCATCGATCTCCTCGTTCACAGCATCCTCCAGCCCCACATCACCCCCGTCGAAATACATGCTGAACGTCCCCGCCGTGGTCTCGCCGAGGGAAGTCGCGTCGAAGCGCACGATGTCCACAGGTTCCACAGAAAGCGCGCCGATCGTGCCAGGATCGGTGAATGCCATCAGGATGGTATCGGGATCCAGGATGTGGAAGTTATTCATACTCTGGCCAGTGGTCAGGATGCCCACATCTGAAGCGTCGAAATACATGGACCAGTTTGTGCCATCGAAATAGAGGATATCGGTATCCTGGGCTGTGACGCCGCCTAAGGTGGCCACGTCTGTCAGCGAGAGGTACAGCGCCCCGTTGGGCGTTTGCGAGGTGGGCGTAAAGGTCGAGGTAGGTCCGCCTGGGGTATTCGTTTTGGTCGGGGTGGGTGTGAACGTTTGCGAAGGCGTAGCCGTAGCAGTAGGTCCCCCAGGCGTCGCTGTAGGTGTATTGGTGGCAGTAGGAGGCGTGGTCGGCGTAGAAGGAGGAGGCGCGCCGTTTCCGGTCACTAAGACGAGGCGGTTTTCCGCGTCATAGGCGAGATCGAAGGTCAGCGCGCCGACGTTGCGGTCGGTCATGTTACCGTTCGCGTCATATTGATAATTGTTACCGTTCGAGAGGGAGGCAACCGCATGAGCATGGTTTGAATCGTAAGTATAGTTGACGCCCGCCTTACTGGCGAGATTGCCCGTCGAGGCGTTATAGGCGTAGGACTCATTATACAACCCGCTCGATCCGCCTGTGACGGCTGCGCTCGTCAGGCGGTTCAGCGAATCATACCCGAAGGTCTGCGTCTGCGGTCCTGCCTGGTTATCAAGGATCGTGTTCACGTTGGCGTTCTTGTCGTAAGTATAAGCAAAACTCTGGAGGGTCGTTTGGTCGGATAGTTTGGTCGTCAAAGCAGAGTTGAGCAAACCGCCCTGGTCTGGAGTATTCCATGCAAAATAGTTGAAGGTCTTGCGGATCACGCTGGCGCCGTAATCCATACTGGTGATGCGGCTGGCTTTATCATATTGCGTGTCCGCGAGATAGACGCCTCCCGTATTGCTGGTCATCGAATCCAATAAGCCAAGGTTATTATATACATACGTAAGTTCTTCTGTGTCGGGGTATTTCATCCACTCAAGCAGGTCAGCAGAATTGTAGTCCCATTCAGTGACGAAGGCTGAAGCGCCTGTAATATTTTTTGTTTCCTTCGTTAAGCGCCCGCGCGTATCATATAGCCAGGAGGTGGAACCCGACGCGTCATTCATACTTGTCCTGCGTCCCTTGCTGTTCGTGCCAACATCGTAGGTGTATGAGGTGCTTACTTGTGTGCCGCATGTACCAGTGGAGGTCTTGCTGGTGAGGCGGTTGAGCAGGTCATAACCCAGGGTCAATACACAGCCGCGTGCGTCGGTCTGCTGGGTCAGGTTACCGAGCCCATCATACTCGTAGTCCCAGCCCCAGTTGTCATCTCCGATCACACCTGCCATGCCCATATCAGGGTCATCCATACCAAGTTTCCGTCCTGCAGCATCATATTTGATCTCGGTTGTCACGCCGCCTCGCGTGGCAGTCTTGAGGTTATTGAGAAGATCATACGTATACGTCACGCCTGGACCTGTGGGCGGCGTTACAGAAACGACGCGTCCCCATACATCAGAAGTGCTGGTTGTGTTATAGCCTTTTGCATCCGTGACCGTGGAGACCAGTCCGTTATAGGAGTAGGAGACCTGATTCCCATTCGGCGCGGTGACAGTCTTGGGCCTGCCGGACACGTCAGACACGCTCGCGGTGTAGGCAGGCGTTTCGCCCGCGCCATACGGCATGGACTGTTGGACGCTGTTGAACGCAGGGTACAGAATGGAAACGGTATTGTTCAGCGTGAACGAGAACGCTCCCGCATTCAACGCGCTGCTGCCCTTCTCGATCTTCGTCTGCCGCCCGATGCCGTCATAGGTGCGGCGGATTGCCACATAGCGCGTCGTATCGATGCGCTGGCGGATCTCCGTCCAGAACAGGTTCGTATCGTGATACTCGATCGAGACCGTCGGGTTGGCGGAATCATCCCCCGGGCGGATGAGTTTGGTCATGCGCGCGAAGAGATCATATTCGGCTGAGGTTACGTTTCCGTTCGGGTCGGTTTCGGAGAGCGGTATGCTGCGGCCGTAGCCCCACGATACAGATGTTATGTGACCCAGCGGGTCCTTTGTCCATAGGGGGTACGTGTGATAGCCATCATCAACACAGGTTGTTCCACCCAATGTCCCGCCACCGCCATAACAGGTATAGGATGTGCGCGCGCCTCCCGCAGGCGGGTTGGTGTTATACGCCGCGCTATAACCGCTATAGGCTGTAACGCTGGTGCGATTGCCCCAGAAGTCATAACCGTAAGAGACCTGGCTCCATTGGGTTCCATCCGGATTCGTCTTTGTGCGGGTGGCGGTTAATTTCCCATCTGAGGGCGGGGTCTGATAATCGCCGGTGTTGCCATCGTACAAGAATACTGTTGACGCCAACACATTTCCTGCCGCGTCCAGGCTTCGGATGCGGGCGGGCAGGGATACGAGGTAGCGGGTGGCAGAATTATTGGGGAAATAACTATAATCCTTGCTGCGGTAGGTCGTCCATGTGGAGCCGTTCCAGGATTGTTCTGTTTCCGTGAGCAAATTGCCGTATGCTGTCGCGGCGGTCTCATACGTGTAAAGGGTTTTTGTGGCGGTGTACGTTCCGTTATTGTTGTAAACGCGGTTCTCCACGGCGTTGGTGTACACAAAATTACGCAATACCCCGATATAATTCGAACACACACTGCATTCCGCAACCGAAATTCCCGCCATAGGCAGGGGCACAACGGTGTAGAAATAGTCGACGCGCGCGAGGGTGGTCGAGCCGTCGCTGGTCGTTACCCAGTTCGGGCGGCCCTTCAAGTTGTCGCCCTGGCGAAATTCGGTGATGGTCTTTTTCCCATCCGGTCCTGTTTCAGTGACCTGTCCGTGCCCGCGGAACTCTGAGAATCTTTCGAAGTATCCGTAGCAAGTAACGCTTCCTGGCGGAGCGTTCACAGGGATTGGGTCGCAGGTGGTGCCGGAATACACGGTGTCGTTCACGGCGGCTGACTCCACACCGCCGCCATTCTTGTAGGAGTAGGTGAATGGGTAGGTGTGCCCGGCGCCATCTTTCACGCGTTTCTCTTTGACCCGATACACGGAAGTCAATAGTTTGAACTTGAAATTCGAGAGAGTGGCATAGTTGGATCCGATAAGACCGGATATCTCAATCAGGGGTTCCGCCTTGGACGCGTTTGCGGGCAATCGAATAATGTCGCTCGGATCGCCTGCGAGAGGAAAATTGTCGCCGCTTCCATTGAACAATCCAACTCGAGCGCTCATGCCGGATGTTCCAAAAAAACCAGGGGAGGCTGTCAGTTTATATATCCCTCCCGGTCTCACCAAATCTTTGCTATGGTTGGCATACTGGGAAGGTTCTCTAGGAATTGCCGTGATTTAGGCATAGATGGTGGTGGCTGAGAACAAGCGATAACCATGCAAGTCCAGATAGATGCGCTGAAACAGGTGTCTGAGGTTGAAAATGCCATAGCAAC
>Ga0247727_10009733_pt1 | contig 17254 bp, 20 predicted proteins | sample WisWelCaveWW1625_FD_202498 | JGI IMG/M metagenome (GOLD analysis project Ga0247727, IMG submission 202498) | Biofilm microbial communities from Wishing Well Cave, Virginia, United States - WW16-25 | ecosystem: Environmental > Aquatic > Deep subsurface > Groundwater > Cave microbial mat | place...
CGGGTTGGCGCCCTGCCCTTGCGACGCGCCCATAAATGAAAACAACAACGTTGGCATTACTCTCCTCCTTGGGGTTTTAGATTTTTCCAGCCATGGTTAGTTTGCTATAGCATTGTAAATTTACAATTAAAAATTTACAATCAATCGTTTGATAACTTCAAGCGCTTTGTTTGACCGGATATTTTTCATAAAACGCTTTTCGCCATGTCGCAAAATTGCCCGCGGCAATGGCCTCGCGCATGCGCTTCATTAATCTATGATAAAAACGCAAATTATGCAAACTGCCAAGTCGCAGCGCCAGGATTTCTTTGGCGTGAAACAAATGCCGCAAATACGCGCGCGTAAACGTGCGGCAGGCGTAACAATCGCAATCTTCCTCAATTGGGCGAAAATCCTCGCGGAAAATCAAGTTCGTCAAATTCATCGGCCCGTTTGCCGTGAACACTTGGCCTTTGCGCCCGTTGCGCGTGGGAATCACGCAATCAAACATATCAACGCCGCGATGCACCGCTTCGACCAAATCTTCCGGCTTGCCGACGCCCATCAAATAGCGCGGCTTGTTTTCCGGCAACAGCTCATTGCAAACTTCAATCATCTCGAACATCGCGCTCTTCGGCTCACCGACTGCGAGTCCGCCAATGGCGTAGCCCGGAAAATCGCACGCCAGCAGTTGCTCGCAACTCAATCGCCGCTGATCGACCAACGTGCTGCCTTGCACAATCGCAAACAGCGCCTGCGAGTGCCCGTACAACGGCGGCGAATTTTGCCACGCCTGAAAACATCTTTCCGCCCAACGCGAAGTTAGCGCCGTTGATTTCTCGACATAGCTGCGCTCGGAAGGGTAGGGCGGACATTCATCAAGCACCATCATAATATCCGAACCGAGACAACGCTGCGTGCGGACGACGCTCTCCGGCGTAAACTCGTGATACGAGCCGTCGATATGCGATTGAAATTTGACGCCGTTCTCATGAATCTTGCGGAGTTCCGCCAAGCTGAAAACTTGAAAGCCGCCACTGTCCGTTAAAATCGGCCGGCTCCAATTTGCAAATTTGTGCAAGCCGCCCGCCTGCTGCATTAACGCCTCGCCGGGCCGCAGATAAAGATGATACGTGTTGCCGAGAATAATCTGCGAACCGACTTCCTCCAACTCTTGCGGGCTCAACGTCTTCACCGTGCCCTGCGTGCCCACCGGCATAAACACCGGCGTGGGAATCTCGCCGTGATCGGTGGTGATTTTTCCGCAGCGGGCGCAGGTGTTGGGAGCTTGTGAAAGAACTTGGAAAGAGAAGCTGGTCGTTGGTCGCTGGCTAATTATTGCTGGCTCAGGTGTATTCATTTATAATTTATTTTTATATTCTCATTTCGTTATTTGCTGAATATTTTTAAATGAAGGCAGTTCTAGCTTGACAATGTTAACTTAGGCTTGAAATGTCATAGACCGAAGGGATGAATCTTTTGGAAACAGATTTCTCGCTGCGCTCGAAATGACAGAATTTAGCTTAACATTGTCAAGCTAATTGTTATCAAGTTCAGCTCTTTTGAGTATCTCATTCGTTTTCTCTTGCTCAAATATCCCAACCTCGGTTAAGGCTTGGAGGATTGACATAGACAGTTTATTATTAAAGTCTATATAATCATTTATATCTGTTAAAGGTTTTGTTTGTTGTGACATCATCTTCTTTCGCTCATCAATCTTGTTTTGGCAAATAGCTATATGTTTCCCAATCTGGCTTTTTTTATCACCAGAAAGTTTTGGCTGTCTTATTAATGATTCATTGAATGCTGTAATGGCCAAATCGAATTTTCCAATATTCATGAGATTTATGGCTAGATTGTAGTAGAAAAGGCCTTCATTATCAACGGGTAAACCAGAGGTTTCATAAATTACACTTGATAGAAAAAAGAGAAAAACAGCTTGGGAAGCATTTATAGAGCCAGAATTTTTACCTTGTACTGCGGCCCGCGAAAAAACCTTAGCTAAATTAACAACATTCGAGTCGGTAGTAGAAATTTTTTTTCTGAGAATACTTAGTTCTCTATCAACTGAAAGCTTTAGTTTCTCCCGTTCTTGTTGGGTTTGGGCTAATGTTGATTGTAATTTTGACTCAAAAATGTTCTGTAAAGAAATGGCTTCTGCATAAGTATTGTCGATTGATTGCTTAGTCGAATCGATATGATACTTTGTTGACTTCGCTGATTCAATAATTGCCTTGCCAATATGTTGAGCAACTTTTAATGATTCGATTTGGGCCGTAGCTCCCGCATAAATTGACTCGGTCGTACGTACGATTTCTTTAACCTTATCCGCTTCGTTTTTCACACTCAAAATATTACTTACGCCAAGATATCCAAAGCCTAATCCGAATGCAATTAAAAGAGCTTGAATGCCTCCTAAAATAGTAAGAATAGGAGTTAGGCGCGGTAAAAAGCGATCAACTGTCGGTTTTTTTAATTCAAAAACAACATTTTCTAATTCTGCGACGCGCTTTTTTAAAGCAGAAGTTTCATCAGTCGTTTCATTTCCGAGTTCAGCCATTTTTAATCTCCGAATACTAATAGCAGTAAAGCTTATAAAAATTAAATTTTTACAGCAGCCTCTCCAATGCCTCAGCCACTTCAATCCCCGAAATGGGTGACAACCACTTCGCAGCGAGTTTTAGAATCACGCGTGTTTGAAGCCGCGCTTTGCAGCATGGCGCCAACGACTCAGACAGCAATCGCCAACTCCTCAATCCGTGATTGCACCGGACGCAGTTTTTTGATTCTAATAAAGACAATTTGCTGTCCCGGCTCCACCTGCGTACGCGCTGTTTGCTGGCTCCATTGATTGAAGTCACGATCATCTTCGACTTCCATCGCCACTAACGCGCCATTGGGAATGTTATCGGCGACTTGAGGATGTTCAATGACATAGCGATCAAATTCAGTGAGCAACTCGGCGTTTTTTCGTTCAAAAATGTTCATGGAAAAAGACCTCGTAAAAATCGTTCCTTGTAATTTTTCCAATTTTCGTTGATGTCAACATCAGCGAAAGTAAGCGTTTCCTCAAAAGTCAAGTTCAACCAATTTTTTTGCTGCTCTCCGATAAGATTATAACGGTCAACATGTGATATACCATGGGCAGAATCATATCGTAGAATTGGTGTCCATGTGCCGAGATGGTTGATTTCTAATTGCACCATGAAAGCCGCCACGCGTCCTTGTTCCGTTTCATGGCGGTGGCGTTTCCGCACGCCGTTACCCAATATGAGTAAGTATTCTTTGGAATTCATACCATCTACAGCAGCCTCTCCAACGCCTCATCCACTTTCTCCACCGCCGTCACTTCAATTCCCGGAATGGATGACAGGCCTTTTGCGGCCAATTTCGGAATCACTGCTTGTTTGAAGCCGAGCTTCGCGGCTTCGGTGAGGCGCTTGTCGATTTGGGGCACGGCGCGAATCTCGCCGCCGAGGCCGACTTCGCCGATCACCATCGTGTGCGGATGGACGACGCTGTTTTTCAGCGAAGAAGCGACAGCAACGACGACGCCCAAATCCGCCGCAGGTTCTTCGAGATCGACCCCACCGGCGACATTCAGAAATACATCATGTGTGCCGACGCGCAGGCCAACGCGTTTTTCGATCACTGCGAGCAGTAGCGCGAGGCGTTTCACGTCAAAACCGTTCGCGGTGCGTTGCGGCAAACCATAATTGCTCGGCGTCAGCAGCGCTTGCACTTCCACTAAAATCGGGCGCGAGCCTTCCATCGTACAAACGACAACCGAGCCGGAAATGTTTTCTTTGCGCTGCGCGAGAAAAATTTCCGAGGGATTCGTCACTTCGCGCAGGCCCAGCTCGTGCATTTCAAATACGCCGATCTCGCGCGTGCTGCCGAAACGATTTTTCACCGAACGCAAAATACGGAAGAAATGATCACGGTCGCCTTCAAATTGCAGCAGCGTGTCAACCATATGCTCCAATGTTTTCGGCCCGGCAATAAAGCCGTCCTTCGTCACGTGGCCGATGAGAAAAATCGGAATGCCACGCTGTTTCGCCAGATTCATAAACGCCAGCGCGCACTCACGCACCTGGCTGATGCTTCCCGGCGGGCTCTCGAACTCGGTGCGATACATCGTCTGAATCGAATCGACGATGATCAATTTCGGTTTGAGCTTTTCAACTTCGTCGAGAATCAGATCGAGATTGGTTTCCGAAAAAATAAACAAGTACAACGAATCAATGCCGAGCCGCTGGGCGCGCATTTTCGTTTGCCGCGCCGATTCTTCGCCGGTGACGTAGAGCACGCAAAAATCCGGCTTCGCCAGCGCCGCGGCTTCCTGCAACATCAAGGTTGATTTGCCGATGCCCGGATCACCGCCGACCAAAATCAACGAACCCGGCACGATGCCGCCGCCGAGCACGCGGTTAAATTCCTGACTGCTGCAACTGATGCGCGCATTTTCATCGTGCGTGATTTCCGCCAGCGGCAACGGCTTTTCACGCTCCAAAACTTTGACGCCACCGCGCTTCGGCTCCGGCGCAGATTTCTCTTCGACAAAGCTGCTCCAGGTGCCGCATTCAGGGCATTTGCCAATCCAGCGCGGGCTTTTATGGCCGCAGGTCTGGCAGACGTATTCGACGGAGGATTTTTTGGTGAAACGGGGCATTGGAATTATGGATTAGTGGCGCGTTGGATTAAAGCTTGCTCACGCAAGCTGACGATTTAGGGTTTTGCTGTTTTTTAGCTTTCCATTTCATGACGCGATCATATATTTCATCAACAGTGGCATCACCCCAATATTCGGCAATCTCTTTGACGGAATCGCCTTTGCCGCGTTCAAGCGAAACGACAAACTGTGTAGCTTTCAGCAAACCCAAGTGTTTAACTAAAATCTCCCAGCCTTCGCGGACGACAGCGGTGGTATCGGCATAGTTTTGAACGACTGTATTCATGCGAGTTTTCCTTTGCTAAAATTTTCAACAAATAATGCGGGGTTCATTACTGAAAAATAATCTCTTTTGTAATTTTGGGCATAACGGCGGTAACAGTTAGCTTGCTTCTTTTGTGTCACCTTATCATCACAAGAAAGAAAGTAACGCGCATTGCCAAGAATAGCTGAAGCAACATGTAATGCGTCACGCGCGCGGATGTGACATTGCTTTTGGATAGTTTTGCTGAGTTGGCGAAGTTCTTCTGAATTTGGAATGTACTCTTTACAGGATTCGATGTAGCCCATAATTTTAGCTCGTTTTTCTTCATCAAGAACCTCTTCGGTTTCAAAGTCTAGAGTATCCGAACGCAACAAGCTCAATCTTCCTGCTTTCGCCTCAGCTATAATGTTGAAAAAAGCATTGACCTCATCTTTAATTCGCTTTTGCATTTGGTCATCAAAAGGACGCGAGTAGACATTCGTGTCCAGATAAATCAGCAAAGGTGTGGTGATCGACATTTTCAACTCATTTATTGATGATGATTTCAATAACCCTACGCCAACCGCTTGTAAAGCTCCGCATTCTTTTTGAGCACGTACCGCATTGCATGAATGAATTCAGCATTCACATGGGCAAGCCGTTCTTGCAGGCTGGCCAGCATAAAATCTTCCGGCTTAACGCCGGACTTTTGCGCCGCCGTTCTAAGTTGCACGGCAATTTCATCCGGAAGATTAATGGTGAGTTGTTCCATGATTTGCTCGCGGTGTAATTTCTATCAACCGCGTGGGTTTCAAAACCCACGCTAATAGCTCAAGCTCGCTGAAGCGAGCTGATGATTTATGTTTTGCGCGGTTGTTTGATTTCCCATTCTCTGATGCGTTTATAAATCTCGTCAATTGTAGCGTCACCCCAGTATTCGGCAATTTCTTTGACGGAATCGCCTTTGCCGCGTTCACGCAAATTTTTCTTTCGTTGCGGTCTCCCCTGCGGGCGTAGCCTTTTCGTTGCAGACATTTTTGCCTCAATATACTTGTAATGGCCCCTCGGCCCGCCCTTCAATAAATTGCCGCACCACCGCATGATTCGTGCTGCGCACTTCGTCCGTCGTGCCAGTGAAAATCACCTCACCATCGTGCAGCATCGCGAAACGGTTGCCGACTTTATACGCGCTGGTCATGTCGTGCGTCACGATGATCGAAGTGACGCCGAGTTGTTTATTGCATTCGATAATAAGCTCGTTGATCGCATCAGAGGTAATCGGATCAAGACCAGTGGTGGGTTCGTCGTAGAGCACAAATTCGGGTTCCATCATCAACGCCCGGGCGAGACCGACGCGTTTTTTCATGCCGCCGGAAAGCTCCGCCGGTTTGAGCTGTTGGGTGTTCGGCAGCCGGACCAATTCCAATTTTTCGGCGACGCGGCGGTTGATCTCGGCCTCATCAAACATGCGATGCTCGCGCACGCCGAGCGCGACGTTTTCTCCGACCGTCATCGAATCGAATAAAGCCGCGCCTTGAAAGAGCATCCCAAATTTGCGGCGCATCCGATACAAATCGCGCGTCGAAGCGTCCGTCACTTCTTCGCCGTCGACATAAATTTGCCCGGCGTCGGGTTTAACCAAACCGATGATGTGCTTGAGCAGAACGCTTTTCCCGCTGCCGCTGCGGCCAATAATGATTTGCGATTCTCCTTTTTGAATGTCGAGATTAACGCCCCGCAGAACCGGTTTGCCGCCAAAACTTTTTTGAAGATTTCTAATTTCGATCACAGGCCAGGAAAATATTTAAAAAATAATCGTTGCTAAAACATAATCGTGGATCAAAATCAACGCCGACGAAATGACAAACGCCTGAATCGTCGCGCGCCCCACGCCTTCGGCGCCGCCACGGGTTTGGAAGCCAACATAGCAACCGACCAACGCAATCGTCGCGCCGAACACCAACGCTTTCGTCAAGCCGCCAATCACATTGCGGATCGCAAAGGAGGATTGCACGCTGTCCAGAAAAACGTGGGTTGGCTGGCCGATCAACACATTCGTAACCAACAACGCGCCCAGCACCGCGATCAAATTGGCGAAGATGGTCAGAATCGGCGTCATGATCATCGCCGCATAAAAACGCGGCAGGGCCAGGTAATGCACCGGATCGATGGCGAGCGACTCCAGCGCATCGATCTGCTCCGTCACTTGCATCGTGCCCAGTTCCGCGGCAATCGAGGAGCCGATGCGGCCGGCTAAAATAATTCCCGTGAGCACCGGCCCCAATTCGATGAAAATTGCCGTGCTGGTTCCAGCGCCGATGTAATCGAGTGGAACGAGGCCCTCGAATTGATAGGCCGCCTGCCACGCCGAAACCGCCCCGGTGAAAACCGCGATGAAGCCGACGAGCGGCAACGAATGCACGCCGATAAGCAACATCTGATCGAGAATGAGGCGGCGGTTCCGCCAGAGTTGAATGCTGCCGCGAAAAATTTTACCCAACAGCATAAAGATCGCCCCGGTTTGCTCGATCACCGTCATGACCGCGCGTCCCACCGCCCGAATGGGCGTTGCGATCAATTCCTTTAACAACCCGGTATGGATATGTGATTGCGCCGGCGTAGCTTTCCTCCGTTTGCAGGTGTTTTTTAAAAATATAGATTTCTTCCGCGAAAGTCAAGTCCTCGTTGAACTTTATCGAATAAAATACTCCGGCCCGGGTTCTGGTTTTTATATGCTTCATTCAGGAAATAGAACTTGACAAATTTGAAAAATCTATATATATTGCGACAGTTTTGCACTGGCCCAACCTGTGCTTCCTTATCAAAGTGGTTGAGGCGAGACGGGTTGGCCGCATTTTAGGAGGTTCCGCAGTATGGCGAGAGGTCGCATCAAGTGGTTTAACGAAAACAAGGGATATGGTTTTATTGAGCAACCCGATGGACAAGAGGACGTGTTCGTTCATTTTTCCACGATTCAAATGGATGGCTTCAAAACGCTGCCGGAGGGCGCTGAAGTTGAGTTTGAATTTGTGCGAGGTGATAAGGGATTGCAGGCGACAAAAGTCGTCAAAGTTTAGCGCGATGTTTTTAAACACGAAACGAACCCCGCCGGATTGCGAGCGGGGTTTTTTATCCTTAATTTTGCACATACAAAATCAAACCCCGACTGCGTCCGTAGGATCTGCCTTTATTTTCTCTGGTCAAGCAGGCGGCTGGCAATGCAAAATCGGGGTATCTTTCACGAGGTTGAAGCGTGTTATTTTCCGAGCGGGATATTAAAAAAATAGCGGCGGTGTTGGGCGCCGAGGCCAAGCATCGGGGCAACAATTATCGTTTGGTGTTGGAAAACCCTGAAGCCGGGCGCCGGCTTTCCATTGAAATTTATCCGGAAGTTCATGTCGACAAAAAGAAAAAAGTATTGGGCAATCTAGTTTCGGTGTTCACGCCGACGGCCCACTTGCAATTGCATTTTTGCACCGGTTTCGTCGTCAGCAAAATGCTCGGCGAAGTGACGTTTATTGCGGAGCATCGCGGCAAAATTTCGGGCTTAATCGTCGAAAAAGAAACCGGTTGTTCGCTCTTCGCGAATGTCGATAACCGCGTGCTTTCCGGCGATCTCACCAGCCTCAGCCCGGAGTTGATGTCGGCCGGCATCGCGTTGTCATTGGCGGAAACGCTGCTGCCGGAAAGCAAGAAGCAAAAGGCAAACAGAAAAAAGCAAAAGGCAAGATGATTTTCGATGCGTGTTATACAGCTTTATGTTGACGAGTTTCTCGACTATCTGCGCGCGGAGAAAAACGTTGCCGCCAACACGGTGGCATCGTATGGTTTCGACTTGCGGCGTTATTTGCAATTTCTCACCGCGCTGGATATAAACCTTCCGGCGCAAATCACCAGCCAGCATGTGCGTCAATTTTTAGCCGAGCTTATCCTTGCCGAATACGCCGCCACCAGTGTGGGGCGCCAGCTTTCCGCCATTCGGATGTTTCATCGCTACTTGATCGGGGAGCGTTATTGCGAAAATGATCCCGCGGTTGCCACCACATTGCCGCGGCGCGCGCAAAAACTGCCCCAAGTTCTCGCCATTCCTGAAATCGAATTGTTGCTGGCGCAGCCGCAGGTTGATACGCCGCTGGGCTTGCGCGATCGCGCGATGTTGGAGTTTGGCTATGCCACGGGGGCGCGCGTTTCGGAAATTATCGGCGTCAAGCTCGACGATCTGTTTCTCGACGAACGGTTTGTGCGCATTTTCGGAAAAGGTTCCAAAGAGCGCCTCGTGCCGATTGGCGACGTGGCAATTTATTGGATGATCAAATATATGGAATCGGTACGGCCCGATTTGGCGCGTGCTCGAACGACGCCCAGCGTGCTTTTTCTCAACGGCCGCGGCGGCAAACTCTCGCGCATGGGATTTTGGAAAATTTTTCGGCGCTATTGGGATGCTGCCAAAATCAAGCAACCGGCTTCGCCGCATACGCTGCGACACTCGTTTGCCACGCACCTGCTCGAAGGCGGCGCCGATTTGCGCGCCGTGCAGGAAATGCTCGGTCACGCCAATTTGACCACGACACAAATTTACACGCATCTTGATCGCGCCTATTTAAAGGAAGTGCATCGCCAGTTTCATCCGCGGGAGAAGGAGTTTGCGGCGAGATCGAAAAATTTGACTAATGGATGAAAAGCGGCCAACTGTTTCGACAAGAATTCCAACTTTTTTTTGAACACGGATTACACGGATGACGCGGATTTACACGGATAAAAAATCCGTGAGAATCCGTTTAATCCGCGTCATCCGCGTTCGAAGTTTTTGCTTTAAAGCTGACCGAAGATCTCGAGTTTTCAGCTTGCCTGAAATCCTGATATAGATATTTATGTAAGCGATGCGCTAAATCCGAATACCCCAAACAAGGTTTGCCCCAAATGCCAAATGCCAAATTTACCACTGATGCCGGCATTGAAATAAAAAACTTTTACACCGCCGCCGATTTGCCTCAAGATTCTCAGTCTGAACCCAATCCCGGCGAGTTTCCTTTTACGCGCGGCATTTACGCCGACATGTATCGCAGCCGCTTGTGGACGATGCGCCAGTACAGCGGCTTCGCTTCGGCGCGAGAGACGAATGCCAGGTTTCGCTATTTGCTATCGCAGGGGCAAACCGGGCTTTCGGTCGCGTTCGATCTGCCGACGCAGATGGGTTACGACTCCGATCATTTTTTAGCGGAAGGCGAAGTCGGCAAAGTCGGCGTTGCCATTAGCAGTCTGGAAGATATGGAAGTTTTGTTCGACGAGATTCGTTTGCAAGACCTCACCACGTCGATGACGATCAATGCCACCGCGCCGATTTTGCTGGCGCTATATATTGCGCTCGCCAAAAAGCAAGGCGCAGATTTGCGCGAAATCAGCGGCACGGTGCAGAACGACATTTTAAAAGAGTACATCGCCCGCGCGACGTACATTTATCCTCCCGCCGGCTCGATGCGTTTGGTCACCGATGTGTTCGAATATTGCACGCAACACGTTCCGAAATGGAATTTTATTTCCATCAGCGGCTATCACATTCGCGAAGCCGGTTCCGACGCCGTGCAGGAAATCGCGTTCACCTTTGCGAATGCGATTGAATATGTGCGCGCCGCGGTGCAGCGCGGCTTGAATGTTGACGAGTTCGGCCAGCGCCTTTCTTTCTTTTTTAATAGCCACAATAATTTTTTTGAAGAAGTCGCCAAGTTCCGCGCCGCGCGCCGCTTGTGGGCTAATATAATGAAAGAAAAATTTGGCGCAAAAAATCCGCGCGCCATGATGCTGCGCTTTCATGCGCAAACCGCCGGCAGCACGCTCACCGCGCAGCAGCCCGATAACAATGTCGTGCGCGTGGCGCTGCAAGCGCTGGCGGCCGTTCTCGGCGGCACGCAATCGCTGCACACCAATTCGCGCGACGAAGCATTGGCGTTGCCCAACGAAGACGCCGTGCGCATTGCTTTGCGGACCCAGCAGATCATCGCTAATGAAAGCGGCGTCACGGCCACGGCTGATCCGTTGGCCGGAAGTTATTTTGTCGAAAACCTCACCAACGAAATCGAAAAACGCGCGCAGGATTATCTTGATAAAATCGAAGCGTTGGGTGGCGCTCTCAAAGCGATTGAGCTTGGTTTTTTTCAGCGCGAAATCAGCAACCGCGCATGGGAATATCAACAAGCCATCGAGCGCAAAGATAAGATCATCGTCGGCGTCAATGCTTTTCAAACGCAGGAGGAAACGAGCATGAAACTGCTGCGCGTCGATCCGGCGGTGCGCGCCGAGCAAGTGGCGCGTCTGCAAAATTTGCGGCAACGCCGCGACAACGCCCGCATTAATAAATTACGCCAACAACTGGAACAAGCCGCCTCTAGAGAGGAGAATTTGATGCCGCATATGATCGCGTGCGTCGAAAATCTTGTCACGCTCGGCGAAATTTCCGATTCGCTGCGCAAAGTTTTTGGGGTTTATCAACCGGAGCAATAAACTACATAGACATTTAAAAAGGTTTTGAAAAATTCTAAAAGTAATACTTCCCGCGGATTGAAAAAGCCCACGGATAAAGCTCTGCATCGGCGGGCTTTTTCAACCCGCGGGGAAATTTAAAGCAGTTCAAAGAGCTCCAAGTTTCTGCTTATTTGAAAACCGTTTTCACCAATTTTCATTTTATCTTTTTTGCCCCGTGTCCCGTCGCACCGAAAAACCATTCTGGGATCCTGACGTCCTGCAGGCCCAGCTCAACACTGCCGTGCTCGGCAAACGCTTGATCGTTTTCAATCGCCTCACCTCGACGAATGATTTTCTCAAACGCCTCGCGCGACGCGGCGCCGAAGCCGGAACGCTGGTGTTGGCCGATCAACAAACGGCTGGACGCGGGCGCTTGGGCCGTCCGTGGCAATCGCCGCCGAATGTAGGTTTGTGGCTTTCCTTTATACTGCGTCCGGAATTGCCCATTGAACGCCTCGGCGCGCTGCCGTTGGCGATTGCCGTTGTCGTGGCCGAAACCTTGGCGGCGATTAGCGGCCAAACGTTCGCCGTTAAATGGCCGAACGATATTTTATGGAACCAACGCAAAGTGTGTGGCATTCTTTGCGAAGCGCAAATCTCATCGACGGCAAATTCAAACCAAGTGGATTATGTCATCGCCGGCATCGGCATTAATGTGAATCAGCAACCGCAGGATTTTCATCCCGACTGGCGGGAGCGCGCGGTGTCCTTGCGTATGATCACAGCGCATGAAGTTGATCGGCAAAAAGTGTTTGCGGAATTGGCGCTGCGCTTGGAGCAAAATTTGTTGATGAATTTGGCTTCGAATCTTCCAACATTATTTTCACGCTGGCGTTCGCTGTGCGCGGAATTGGGAAAGCCGATTCATTTGCAACAAGCGCGCGAAACGGTTGCAGGGATATTTGAAGATATTGGAGCAGGAGGGGAGCTGATTTTGCGTTTGAACCATGGGCAACGACAAGCTTTTTCGGCAGGCGAAGTGACCATTGTGAAATAATATTCTCCTTCTTATTGAACGAATTTAGCCTTGACTTTCTTTGTAAGAAGTCACATATTATTGGTGTAGCACAAAACATGTATCCAACCTTGATCATCGCCGGTGGAATTTTTTACGCAACATAACAAATTCAGTTGGTTTAACGAATTTTTATTATCTTAAATTGAGCAAATATGGAAAATGCCATAAAGACAAATTTGTCTGAAAAAGATCAAGTAATTGCCAAAACCAGGCTAAACGTGCCAGAAGAGCATCGCCACGGCCTCTATGCAAATGACTTGCTTATAGATTTTCCTCCAATTGAAAGACTTGCCGGTCAGGCGCCCAAAGAAGAATTTGATAAACTGCAAGATGAATTTCATGCACTCTTAAAAAAGTGGCGCAAAGACACACAGCATTTTTCATCTGTCACCAAAATGATACAGCACCCCGCCTATCGACGCATCGTCGACATGGGGATTGACGTGCTGCCATACTTATTCAATGAGCTAAACCAGCATCCCGATCATTGGCTGGTCGCTCTCAACGCAATAACTGGTGAAGATCCCGCGCCGGAAAATAGCACTTTTGATGAAGCTGTTCAAGCGTGGCTGGCATGGGGTAGAGGAAAGGGGTACTTGCAGTAATGGCAGAGCGCGACCTTGAATTAGAGAATGTCTGTCCCAACCTCAAGAAATCATCATACAAGATCACCAGCCCAATAGACCACCGATACAATTGTATTGCTTTCGCAGTAGGCGATTTGACACACTTTTGGTACGATGTTAATGTCAATGGATATTATTGGCCGCCTGGTGTTCCGAGTGCAGACACGCTAATCGGTTGGACAAAGATTTTCAAAATTCATGGCTATGAAGAAACAGATGATCATAGTCTGGAACCGGATTATGAAAAAGTTGTAATATATGCAAGGTCTGATAACCCGGAGCACGTCGCACGTCAAAAAGCCTCCGGCATTTGGACGAGTAAAATGGGTAAAGGTGTTGACATCGAACACACGTTAGAAGGGCTGGAAGGGGATTTCTATGGGAAGGTAGTGAAAGTAATGAAACGCAAATGTCAAGATGGAAAGCGAGTGCTTGAATAATTCATATTTACCGCTTTTGGGGGGACTCACCGCATCAATTTCCTTATCGCCCATGCCCGTTTGTTCATGGAGCAATCGGGCAGATCATTATATCAAAGACTTTTAAAAAATATCCGGACGATTCGGAAAATCCGAATACCAAAATTTTTATTATGTGGAGTTTCGTATGCTACTCGTCGCCGACGTGGGCAACACCAACATCACCTTCGGATTGTATGAACAAGCAAATTTGCGCGCGCAGTGGCGGCTCACCAGCGGCGTGGCGCGCACCGATGATGAGATTTTTATTTTAATCAAAATGCTGTTGGAGTCGGAGGGTTTCTCGCTCAAACAGGTGACAGGCTTTGCCGTAAGCTCGGTGGTGCCGACTTTGACGCCGGTGCTTGAACGAGTTGGCGTGAATCGTTTGCGCGTGCCAGTGATCAATGTTACCGCCGATCTCGACACGGGCATTAAAATTCTTTACGAAAATCCGTATCAAGTCGGCGCTGATCGCATTTGCAACGCGGTGGCAGGATTTGCGCGCTACGGCGGCCCGCTCGTCGTCGTTGATTTCGGCACCGCGACGACTTATGATGTGATTACGGCGAACGCGGAATACCTCGGCGGCATTATCGCGCCCGGCCCGGAAACCACCGCGGAAATTTTGCATCGCGCCGCCGCAAAATTGCCGAAAGTCGCGCTGCGTTTTCCGCCGGAATTTATTGGCCGCACCACCGAAACGAGCATCCAATCCGGCTTGATGTACGGCGGCGTCGAAATGGTCGAGGGCCTCAATCGCCGTTTCAAGAAAATTCTCGGCCCCGCCACAAAAATCATTGCCACCGGCGGACTCGCGACCGTGTTGATCGAGCATCTCACCACCGTTGAAGCCGTCGAACCCGCACTGACGCTCAATGGCCTGCGCTTGATCTTCGAACGTTGCGCGCCGAAATCGTAGGAAGACCCCATGCCGATAAACACCACCTCACCGCAAGAAAAGAACTGGCCTGCGCCGCCGCCCGTTGTTTTTAGTATTCCGGTCACTATCGTGCTGGTGTTGCTCATCATCTTTGGCAGCGCTGGTGTGACGTTGACGCTCGCATTTTATCGTTACGAAAAACAGGAGTTGCGGCAATATGTGCGCACGCAATTTATCGCTCTCGCCGAGGGCTTGGCGCCGCTGGTCCGCGAAGCTTACCGCAGCAAAAATTATCAGCTTGTCCAAAACACTCTGGAAACTTTTACGCAACACGATGAAATCGCTTTTGCCATTGTCGTTGATGCCGATAGCATCATCGTTGCCAGTGAGCCGCAAATCTGGCAGCATCGACCGTTTCGCGAATTCTTGGCCGAAAATAAACTTAAGTTGTTTGAGCTTCCCCAGCCCAACAGTTTTACCACCCATGTCAGCGACTCGCCGCCGAAGCAGCACCTTCTCCTTTTTGACCGGCAATTTCATGAAGCGATGCTGGATACGAATGGGGTCCGGTTGCGTGGGCGTTTATTGCTGGGCTATGACAATCATTTTGTTGAAGCGCTGGTCGGCGATCGCCTGCGCCACGTTTTGTTGCTGGGCGGCGTCATTATGCTTCTCGGCGCCGTGGCGTTTTATCTCGTCGTGCATATTTTTTTGATTCGCCCGCTCCGGTCGATGGGGCAAGTGATGAGCGCCGTAACCGACGGCAATCTCAACGCCCGCTGTTCCAATTTTGCCGGCCTGCCGGAAGTCGCGAGTTTAACTCAGCAGTTTAATGATATGCTGGCGGTGCGCAAAATGGTGGAAGAAACTTTGGCGCACTCGGAAGCGCGTTTTCGCTCCGTGATCGGCGCGGCGCAGGATGCGATCATCGCCGTCGATCAACAGCAACGGCTGACGTTATTTAATCACGCTGCCGAACGGGTTTTTGGACATGCCGCCATGGACGTTGTCGGCCAGCCCCTCGCGCAGTTGTTTCCGCCAGAAGCGGCGCCGACGTTGGCGAATTTAATTCACCACGAGGAGATGGCGAAAGGTCAGGTTCATGAATTGCAGGCGCAGCATCGCCATGGCCGGCGTTTTCCGATTGAGTTGACGATTGCCGCCGCCGGCAGAAACACGGCGGACGCGGCAGAGATTGTTTATATCGCCGTTATTCGCGATGTGAGCGCCAAGAAACACGCCCATGAAGAAATGCAAAGATTGCAGGAGCAGCTTTTTCAGGCGCAAAAAATGGAAACGATCGGCACGTTGGCCGGCGGCATCGCCCACGATTTCAACAATCTTTTGGTGGGCATTCTCGGCACCGCCTCGCTGATGAAAATGTCGGTTGGGCAAGGCAGTTTGTTGCAAGAGCATATTCAAACCATCGAGCAGGCGTCGTTGCGCGCCTCGGAGTTGACCAAACAACTGCTCGGTTTTGCGCGCGCGGGCAAATATGAAGTGCGCGTCGTGGACCTGAATCACACGATCGCAGAGTTGCTGCAGTTGATCTCGCGCACCTTTGATAAGCGCGTTACTGTTACGGTTAAACTGGCAAGAGATTTGTGGGCCATCGAAGGCGATAGCAATCAACTGCAACATTCGTTTTTAAACATTTGCTTGAATGCGCGCGATGCGATGCCGCATGGCGGCGCCATCACTTTGAAGACGCAGAACCTTGAGATCGACCTCGCCATGACGGCGCCACATTTTAACCTCGCACCGGGAAAGTACGTTCATCTCGCGATCACCGACACCGGGGTGGGCATGGATGCCGCGACCCAGGCGCGAATTTTTGAGCCGTTTTTTTCCACCAAAGAACGCGGCAAAGGCACCGGCCTCGGCCTGGCGATGGTCTATGGAATTATTCGCAATCACGACGGGCGCATTTATGTTGATAGCGCGATCGGCAAAGGCGCCACGTTTCATATTTATCTGCCGGCAACACGCGCGCGCGTTGCCGCGCCCTCGGCCGAACCGCAGATTGACACGCCGTTTGGCCATGAAACTATTTTGCTCATTGACGATGAGCGCGTCATCCTTGAGGTGGCGGGCCGTATTCTTAAACGGCTTGGTTACACCGTGCTGACGACGCCGGATGGACATGAAGGCGTGCGTGTGTTTGCCGAGCGCCATCACGAAATCGCGCTGGTTATTCTTGACATGGTGATGCCCAAGCTCGGTGGACGCGAAGTCTTTCGCCGTTTGCAAGCAATCGATCCACAGGTGCGGGTGTTATTGTCCTCCGGTTACAGCGCCGACGGCGATGCGCAGGCCATTTTGAACGAAGGCGTCCTCGGCTTCGTGCAAAAACCCTATGTCATGAACGATCTCGCGCAGGCTGTCAAACGCGCGATCAAACCGAACGGCACGGCAACTGTAGCCCAGACCGCCGGTCTGAAACGCTGATGGAATAAGTGAAGTTCGACTAAACGCGAGGGCTTTCCAAGCTTTGCAAAATCTTCCTGTCCAGTCGGACTTCGCAAACACATTTGAAATTTTGTCCTTGACATTCCAATCCGGCTTCTTTATGTTTTGGTATATAAAATTTTGAAATTCAAGGAAGGTGGAAAACGGCATCCCTGCAACCCGCTTAATTTCGTCGCGAGCGCGTGACCTACGGAAATGTGACGCCACTCAACACGGAGATGGTGACGGCCGATGAGGTATTAGAGGACGGAGTCGCATAAGTGGCGCAGGGATGCCACTTTTTTGTTTTTAAGGAAAAAGTTTGTGACAAAAATAAAAAACTTGTTGCAGCGTTGGCCATTTTGGCGCCGGCTGAGGCTGATTTTTTTTTCGCAACTTCTTACCGT
>Ga0247727_10009734_pt1 | contig 17253 bp, 13 predicted proteins | sample WisWelCaveWW1625_FD_202498 | JGI IMG/M metagenome (GOLD analysis project Ga0247727, IMG submission 202498) | Biofilm microbial communities from Wishing Well Cave, Virginia, United States - WW16-25 | ecosystem: Environmental > Aquatic > Deep subsurface > Groundwater > Cave microbial mat | place...
TCACTTTTTTTAAAACCTTGACCGCCTGCTGCAACAACGACATCATTTCCAAATTCTCTGCGGCGGTCAAATTTTCAAAATGCGCTTCGTGGCGATAGGGCACGACCATGAGATGGCCGTTGTTGTAAGGAAATTTATTCATGATGACAAAGCAAAGCCCGCCACGATGCACAATGAGATTCTCGCGGTCGTGGCTTTGCTGCGGCTTGTCACAAAAAATGCACCCCGGCTCTTTGACGCTGAGAATATGCTGCATGCGCCAGGGCGCCCAGAGAATTTCCTCGCTCACTCGCCCTTCGCCCTCGCTTCTTCGTAGGTTTTGATCAATTTATCGGCTTGCTCTTTCGGCACTTCTTCGTAATGCGAAAATTTTTGGCTATAAATGCCGCGGCCATGCGTCATCGAACGCAGCTTGGTGGAATACTTGGCCATTTCTTTCGACGGCACCAGCGCTTTGACGATTTGATTGTGGCCGCTCGCCTCGACGCCGAGAATTTTGCCGCGATGCCCGGACATGTCGCCCATCACGTCGCCCATGTATTCATCCGGCACCGTCACTTCGACCTCGACGATCGGCTCGCGAATGCCCGGCTTGGCTTTCTGAAAACAGTCGCGGAAACACAAGCGCCCGGCGGTTTTGAACGCATTTTCATTCGAGTCCACCGCGTGCATTTTGCCGTCGTACAGAATCACCCGCACGTCGGTCACCGGATAGCCGGCGACGACGCCGCCCTCCATAATTTCCATAATGCCTTTTTTCACCGCCGGCACGAAGCGCGCATCGATCACGCCGCCAACGATGGCGCTGACGAATTCCAATTTGCCGCCCCACGGCAGGTCGATGAGATCGGAGTCGCGGATGGTCAAATCATCCGGATACGGCGCGCCCTCGCGATAGGCTTCCATGTGGAAATGCACTTCGCCGAACTGGCCGGCGCCGCCGGTTTGTTTTTTGTGGCGATAAAATTCCCGCGCGTGGCCGCGAATGGTTTCGCGATACGGAATCCGCGCTTCGACCATGGTGACGTCGACGTGGTGCTTTTCTTTTAAACGCTTGACGATGAGGCTGAGATGCAACTCGCTTTGGCCGGAGAGCAAAATCTGTTTCAGCTCCGAATCGACGCGCATGATGAAGGTCGGATCTTCTTCGTGCAACGCATGCAGGCCGACGGAGAGTTTGTCTTCATCACCTTTGGCTTTCGGCTCGACGGCAATGGTCATCAAAGCTTCGGGGAATTTGATTTCGGGGATAATGATCGGCTCGCGCTTGTCGCACAGCGTGTTGCCGGTGTGCGTGTTTTTCAATTTCACCAGCGCGCCGATGTCGCCGGCATGAAAATGCGCGACGTCTTTTCGGGTTTTGCCGTTCATCACAAAAAGCTGGCCGACCTTTTCCGCGGCCTGGCGATTGGCGTTGAACACTTCGGTGTTGGGCGTCATCTTGCCGCTGAACACGCGAAAGAATGAAAGCTCGCCGAGATGCGCTTCAGAGATGGTTTTGAATACGAGCGCGGCAAATTGCGCGTCATCCGTCGTCCGGCGTTTGATCGCCTGCCCGCCGGCGGAACGACCTTCGACTTCGCCGCGAAAGTCCGGGGCCGGCCCATATTCGCAAATAAAATCCAGCAACGCCTGCACGCCGAACATTTTCGGCGCGACCCCGCAGAGCAGCGGAAAAAGGTTGCCCTGGCTGAACCCTTCGCGCACGCATTGCAAAAGCTCTGCGGCGCTCAACTCGCCCGTTTCCAAATATTTTTCCAGTAATTTATCATTGGCCTCGACGGCGCGCTCGGTGAGCTGATTGCGCCAGTCGTTGGCTTTGCCCTGCCATTTGGCCGGAACCTCGGCCAGCGTCATTTTTCCGGCGGCGTCAAAGCTGATCAATTTCATTTTGAGGATATCCACCACTTCCGTGGCGCTCACCGGAAACGTGATGGGAAAAACGCTGTCGCCAAAACGGCTGCGGGCGCTGTTGAGAACTTTGTCGAAATCAACATTCTCTTTGTCCAAGCGATTCACAAAAAACAGGCGCGCCAATTTACAGTCGGTCGCGGTTTGCCACGCGGTTTCAGTGCCGACCTCGACGCCGGTTTGCGCGTTGAGCACGAACAGCGCGGTATCCACGGCGCGCAGTCCGGCGCGCACCTCGCCGATAAAATCCGCATAGCCCGGCATGTCGACGAGATTGATTTTGTGATCTTTCCAGTTGCAATGGAGAATCGAGGCGGTGATCGAATTTTTGCGCTCGATTTCATCGCGATGATAATCGGAAGCGGTGGTGCCTTCATCTACAGAACCCATGCGGCTAATCTCGCCGGCGGACAACAGCATCGCTTCCGCGAGCGTCGTCTTGCCGGCCGCCGCATGTCCTACCAGTCCTACGTTGCGAATCTTGTCGGTCGGATATTCCTTCACGGTGAACCTCCAGTGAGTTGATGAAAAAATTTGCTATCGAAATTATGATGTTACTAAAGTCAAACAGCAACTTCTTCTTGCAAGATTTCGGGCTGTGCGCGCCGCGCCGTATATTCCTCCAACCAGCGTTTAAATGAGCGCTGGCTTTCTCCCGACGGTTTTCCGGTTATCAAATTTTCCACGCTGATGTCTTCATCCAGCTCGGACCAATGAATGCCTTCGCCATTTCCAATCAAACGCCATTTCATTCGCGCTTGCGGCTTTCCATAAAAAATTCGCAGATACCAAGCCAGTGGCACGGTCACTGTGCGTCCATCATTCAAGTCAACGGTCAAGGCCTCGTCAGTCACGATGACATGTTTTACTTTGGTTGTAAGAAACATTTACCGTAACATCTCCCTGTCGGTTTATAGATTTTTAAATTCCTCCATCGTCAAACCAGCCTGTTTCAGAATATTTCGCAATGTTCCCTGCGGAATATCTCCCGGATGCACGGCGACATACGTTTGCCTGCCGTCCGGATGGCGCAACACGGCATGAGAGCCGGATTGTCTTTTTACTGCAAAACCGGCTCGATGCAGTTTTGCCAATACTTCACGTGCCTTAAACGGCATCGGCGATTTCCACGGTTGAATAGAGTGACGCTGACGGCATGTTTACCGGCTCGCCGTTCGCCTTCTTCTCAGCAATCCAAAGCTTGATCAAATCAACAGCCGCATCCCGCGCCCCTTCGATGCCGAGCCCATGCGTTGTTAAGCCCAATGCCGGTACGTGGGCATAATAATAGCCCGCCGGAAAATCAGTTTCCTCGATTTTTTCAAACAAGATTCCGTAATACATAACACACTCGTTTCGTCAAGTTAAATAAAAACTCTTCGTCTGTTCAATTCAACGGCGTCAAATTATTTGCCGTTCCCGTTGTTGATACATTTTCAACAGTTATTCCTTCGGCAATAACTGTTTCTTCGGCGGGTGCAACCGGAGTTTGCGGCGCCGCCGTGTCAATTGTTAATTGACTCTCCGGTTCAGCGACTACCACCACCGGCGCCGGTTTCTTCTCCCGCAGCAGGTGCTTCAAAACTTTGCCGGTCACGCTGTGAGGTAAAGTATCGACAAACTCAACGTGGCGCGGGCATTTGTAAAACGCCAAACGGCTTTTACAAAACTCGAAAATTTCCTCTTTGGTGGCGGTAGCGTTGGGCCGTAAAATAATGTAGGCCTTCACTTCCTCGCCGTGCGCGCGATCGGCGACGCCGATGACCGTGCATTCTTCGATTTTCGGATGCTGCGCGAGAATCGCCTCCACTTCGCTCGGATAAACCGGGAAGCCGGCTTTCGTGATCACATCGGCTTGGCGATCCACCAGATAAAGAAAGCCCTCGCGATCCAACATGCCCAAATCGCCGGTCGCGAGCCAGTCATTCCAAAACGCGTCTCTGGAAATCTGGCCCTGCTGCAAATAGCCTTGCATCACCCACGGGCCGTGCACGAAAATTTCGCCGATTTTTCCGTCCGGCATTTGTCGGCGATTGGAATCGAGGACGGCCACTTCCATGCCTTTCAACGGAAAACCGGTGGCGCAGGCTTTTTCCGGCGACCGCGGAATCCAGGCGCTGAAAGCGGTAATCAGTGGATTGCATTCGGCCAGGCCGTAGCCTTCGTAAATTGGAATTTGATAGCGCCGCTCAAATTCATCGCGCACGGCGGCGGGAAGCAGCGCGCCGCTGACGATGCAACATTTGAGCGAAGCCAGTTGGGCCGGCTCCGGCGCGAGCCGCAACAACGCCGGAAACATCGACGGCACTGCGACGAAATGCGTGATGCGCTCTTTAGCAATCGCTTCGATCATCGCTTGCGGATCGAATTTCGGCAACAACACCGTGCTGGCGCCCACGGCCAACGGCAGATGCAAGGCCAGCATTTGACCGAAGCTGTGAAAGAGCGGAATAACGGCGAGAAAGCGATCGTCAATCGTGACGGCAAAATTTCGCCAACAGGCGGAAATGGCCGCGGCTAAATGGGCGTGGCTGCAAACGGCGCCTTTGGGCATGCCGGTGGCGCCGGCGGTGTAAAAAATAATCGCTGCATCTTCCGGCTCGGCGTGAATGCGGGTTTCGCCGCCGGTCCGCTCAAAACGCTGCATGGAGGCGGCGATCAGGCGGGTCAAATCAATGCTGCCGCCGGGAATTTTTTCGCCGAAGAAAATTTGCCAGCGACACGCGCGCAATTCCGCCACCGCGGGCAAGAGGCGCGCGCTGAATCCTTCCCACGCCACAAAGCCGTCGACGCCGGAATCTTCCAACACCAAACGAATTTCGTTTTCTTTCAACAGCACATTCAGCGGCACGACCCAGACGCCGAGTTTCAGCAGGGCATAATAAACCACCGGAAATTGCGGCACATTGGGCAGCATCAAGGCGAGGCGATGGCCGCGCCGCAAGCCCAACTCCGCCAACCCGGCGGCCAGCCGATCGACGACTTTGGCGAAATAGCCATAATGCAAACGCGTTTCGCCGTAAATCAGGCATTCGCGCGTCGCATAATCCTGCGCACAACGAGATAAAAAATCCAGCAGCGTGTTCGCGAGCATGAGCTTTATTTTTTCGCAAAACTCTGTACGGCGGCCTCGGTCGATTTGTGCGTTTCAAAGACGGAATCGAGCTTGGTCATCACCAAAATACTTTCCATAGTGTCATTGACTTCGGCCAGCTTGAACGCGCCGCCTTTTTTGCGCACCGAGGTCAGCGCCGAAATCAAAACCCCGATGCCGGTGCTGTCCATGCGCTTGACGCCTTGCATGTTAACGACGAATTTCGTCACGCCGTCTTCGAGCAGTTGATAAATTTTATCTTTAAATTCCTGCGAATCCGGCGCGCTGCTGCCGAAAAGGGTAAAGCTCAAACTCAGAACTGCAACCTCGCCGGCCATGGTTTGTTTGATCTTCATTTTGCTTCTCCTTAAGAAATTGCGACAGGGGTGGAATGATGATTTTTTGCGTTGTACTGATTTTGAGTAGTATAAAACAAACGGCTTTCATTGTCAAGGGAAAAAATCCTTCATTCAAAATCGCCGTTTTGATCCAAATAGTTTTTGAGCTTGCGCCAAAGGGTGGTGCGGCCGATGCCGAGGACGCGGGCGGCTTCGTCGTAATTGTCATTGCAGGCGCTGACCGTCTCGAGAATATATTGGCGCTCAATTTCTTTTAACGGCAAACGCGCCGCGCCGTTGGTGGAAACGGCAGGTTTGCGCAGCGGCGTCGGTAAATCGACGACGTCGATGGCGCCATTGCTCGTGAGCGCGACGGCGCGTTCTAAAACGTTCTCCAACTCGCGGACGTTGCCCGGCCAGGCATATTGCCGCAATTGTCCAAGCGCCGCCGGCAAGAGCGTGGCGGACTTGCGCATCCGGCTCGTGAATTTACGCAAAAAATGCTGCGTCAGAATTTCGATATCTTCCGGGCGCTCGCGCAGCGCCGGCAATTGCATGCCGATCACATTCAGCCGATAGTAAAGATCGCTGCGAAATTTGCCCTCGTGCACCAGCGTTTGCAAATGCTGATTGGTGGCGGCGATCACGCGCACGTCGACTTTCAACACGGCGTTGCTGCCGACGCGTTTGATTTCGCCGTCTTGCAGGAAGCGCAGCAATTTCACCTGCAGCGCCGGCGACATTTCGCCGATCTCATCGAGAAAAATCGTGCCGCCGTCGACTTCTTCAAAAAGCCCGGGCTTGTGGCTCACCGCGCCGGTAAACGCGCCGCGCACGTGGCCGAACAGCTCGCTTTCCAAAAGATTTTCCGGCAGCGCGCCGCAATTAACCGCGATCAACGCGCGTTGGGCGCGGCGGCTCGATTGCTGAATGGCGCGCGCCACCAGCTCTTTGCCGGTGCCGCTCTCGCCTTCAATCAAAACCGTAATGTCGGTTTGCGCGATGCGCGCAATGAGCTCGAATACTTGTTGCATTTGCCGGCTGCGGCCGACCATCGAGCCGAAATGAAAACGATCTTCGGAAGCGAGCCATTGGCAGAACTGCTGCACCTCCGCGCGAATCCAGCTCATCACTTCGGCGTCAATCTGTTGGCGCGCTTTCGCATTTTGTTCGACCATGCCCTCCAGGTCGCGGCGCCGAAAATAAAACAAATTGTAGATTTTCTCCAGGCCGTCGCGCGCGGCTGCGGCGGTTAAATCCGCCAGCAGCAGCGGCGCTTGCTGTCTTGCCTGCATTATTTTTTGCAAATAAGCCCGCGTGAACAAATGCGGCTCGGCATGATCAAACAACAGCAGCAAGTCGATAAGCGGCCAATGCGTCGCCTCCGTCTTGAGAGAGATGACCTGCCCGGCATCACCCGGCGGGGGTTTTTCTCCGGCGGGAGGCGCAAAATACAATCGCCCAATACCGGCGCGCTGTAACGTAGCGGCGACGCGCGGCAGTTCATCGTTGCTGCCGGCCAATAACGCCGCGCGCTGTTTTAAGCCGCCAAAAATTTTGCCGGCCACTTCGAGCAAGACCTCGTCGACCGCGGCAACGTTGTGGAAAAAATCGGTGTCGAGGCGAACTTTTTCATACAACCACAACGCGCGCTGAAAGAGACGGTTGAGCGCGACGCCGGTAAGGCCATGTTCGGCGGCGAGCGCATGCGCCCGGCGAAACGCTTCGACATGTGTTGCCGCGTGCGCGCCGTTGGGCAACCAACCCAACGCGGAACGGAAGTATTGGATAATCGCGTCCTGCTCGGCCAGCATCGCCACCCCTGTGGGAAGCGGCGCCGTTGCAGAATGAGACGGGCTCGAATGATTTTCCGTTGTTCCGGTGATGAGATAGAGTTCGGCAAATTGCTCGCCGATGACGATCAACATCTCTTCATACCGAGGTTGCGGCAGCGCTTGGAGCGTCCGGGCAAAATCAATCACCGCCTGCGACGTGGCCGGTAAAGTTTTATCGGCGCTCAGCTTGCGCACAATGGCCGCCCAAGCGGCGGCTTGGTGCGGCGGCAATGACGTTTCAGCAGTAGCGGTTGTCTTGCCGGCGGAAGCGGCGTTGAGAGAAATATAATACGCCTGAATCGACATCGTTGATTTTTACTTCTCAAAAAATTGACCGGCCACTTAGTGCTTTAGTATTTCCGAATTCTATAATATTACTGGAACTGATGCACTTTTGATAAAACCAAAGAGACGACGAGAAATGAAAACAGCACCCAGCCGAATCCGACCAACGAAATCAGCGCGACTCTTTTGCCCTGCCAGCCGGCGGCGCGGCGCGACAACCAATGAACCGAATAAATCAGCCAGGTCAGGCCGACGGCGATAAATTTCGGATCCCACGCCGCAAAAAAAGTTTCGGAAACTTTGACGCCGGTATAAATCCCCAACCCCACGCCGGCGGTGAGAAAAATGAGACCCGTGTTGACGGCGAAGTTGCTCAACGAATCAAAAAAGGCGAGCGACGGCAGGCGGCGATAAAAAATGCCGAGACTTTTTCGTTCGATATCGCGCGACAGCAGCACGTAGAGCAGGCTGGCGATAAACGAAATGGCAAAGGCCGAATACGACAATAAAATCATCAAGACGTGAATTTCGAAAACAACATTTTGCAAAATCGCCGGCAACTCATGGTTGAAATCGAGAAAGAGATTCGAGACGGTTTGGAGAATGATGATAATCGGCAAGATGAAAGGGCCGAGTGAGCGTTCTTGCAGGCGCCATTCGAGGCTTAAATATACGGCGCCGAAAAGCCAAACACAAGTCGTGATGGACTCGAACACATCGGTGACCGGCAAATGTCCGGTGAAAATCGCGAGATGAATGAGATAGAAAAAATGCAGCCCGGCGGCAAGCGCCAGCAATTGGCCGGCGCGCGCGCCTTCCATGGTTTTGCCGTTGCGGAAAAAACGCCCATAATAAATCCAGGCGCCAACATACACGGCCACCACGAGCCACTGGACGAATCGAATTGCGGTCATGCTTTTGCCGTATGGAAAATGAAATGAAGTTGACTCAACACAAGATAATGAAAATTGGCGCCGGGAGCAACAGGTTTATCGGTTGATTTGTAATCAATTGATCTGGGCAAAGCCATCGGGCTTGATTTTGGCCAAAATGAAAAACAATTTGGCCTCGAGTTTCAGAAGCCCAAAGAGAAATTGCTCACGACGGAACGGACTTTGATTTATCGCTATCTCGAGCCGTTCGGCTTCGGCGGCCGTGACGTCAACATTCGTTATTATCGCAAAGCGCGCTCCGAGGTTCGCCGCGGCGGCATTGCGCTCGGCCTCGGATATAGCGAAGATCACAATCTCACCGCGGTGGCCACTCGGCGCGCTTGAACGCGCTGGGATCGTTTGCGCTGGGCGCCAGCGGCCTGATGCAACTGGACAAAATCGCCGGCGGCTCGCAAACCGTGTGGGCGCTCGGCGGCGAGATTTTACGCGACACGGAAAAACATCACGTCGAAATCGAAGCGATGATCGGGCAGGATCCTTTTGCCTCGGAATTTGAAAAAAGTTTTGGCGACGGAAAAAACGTTTATTTTTGCGGCGGCAAAATTCTTTACGGCCATTATTTCTCGAAGTCGCGCTTCGAGCCGGTTTTGGTTTCCAGTTTGCTCGTCCCGGATTTGAAGACGTTTGACATGAATACCATAGAAGTTCTCGTTGGACTCAACTACTACGCCGCGGCGGCGCTGCGCATTGGACTGAATAGCGGTCTCCTGCTGACAACTTCCGCGCAGAATCAAGACGAACGCACATACGCCGGCAGCAACGTGACTTTGCAGGTGCAACTTTCGTGGTAGTTTCGTAGTGATGTTTCGTAGTGATGCCTTCAGGCATTTTCGTGAAACGTGTAACGGACTAAGTTTGAAGATTTTCGCAATATGTTAAGAAGAATTGGTTTTGTCTTCATTGCCGCATTTTTTTTCGCCTGCGGTAAAATCGTCGACCCGCAGGATACCGATGGTTTTGGGCTCACAAAAATCGAGTTCACCATCACCAGCGAACATCTCGGCACGCTCAACAGCATGGTGTATGCGCGGCGCGAGGTGCCGGCGCGCGTTGAAATTGCCGGCGAGTCGCGAGAAATTTTTGTGCGCTATTCCGGCCAGACCTCGCTCGGACAATTGAAAAAATCGTACGCCATCGAATTTAACGACCCCGACCATTCCTTGAATGCTTTTAAAGGAGAGGCGGGGCTTTTTCGCGGCCATCGCGAATATGTGATCAGCGCGCAAAACGGCGATCCGACGAAACTGCATTCGGCGCTTGGTTTTGCGGCTTATCGGCTGGCCGGACTTCTCGCGCCGGAAGCGGAGCCGGCGGCAGTTTATTTGAATGGAGAATATCTGGGACTGTATTATCTTATCGAGCCGATAGAGGCTGATTTTTTCAGGCTCCGCAATCAACGTTTGGGCTCGCTGTACGAAGCTTTCAATGTTTTTAAGGATGGCGCGCATTTTTCTTTTGCCGGCGGCTACGATGTCCGTTTGGGATTTGAAAACAAAGGCGAGCGGGAAAATTTCTATGGCGATCTGGAGCACCTCATTCAAACGCTCGACGCCTCGACGCCGGAGAATCTGCCGGCGCGGGTCGAGCCGTTACTCGATGTTGAAAATTATCTGCGCTATCTCGCCGTGTCGGTGCTGTTGCACAATTGGGATGGCTACTTCAATAATTTTCGTTTGCATCTCGACCCGCAAATTGGCAAGTTTCAATCCGCAAGGTTCCATCAGAGCATAACTTGAGAAGACGGCGTTAGAGGACGATTCAATATTTTTTTCACAAAAAAGTTAATCCAGCTTTTTTTTCTTGAAGGCACTTATAGAGCAGGTGAGTTGTTAAACTACCTTTTCTGAATGACCTTCTCATTAAACATTAACCCAAGGAGAGTTAGCCATGAAGCTTAAATATTCCCTCGTTATTTTGACTATCGTTTTTGCGTGGCTTGGCAGCGCTACGGCCCAAAATGCAACCATCATTTCGGGCCGGGTTATTGATGCCGAAGGGTCACCCTTAAGCGGTGTTGCAGTTGAAGTGACCAATGCCGATCTTTCCACAACAACTAAGAAAGATGGTTCGTACAAGATCGTCGTTGCCGGCATTGAGGAGGCGCAAATGAAATACTCGTTAAAGGATTACGAACCCTTTACAAAAACCGTAAAACTGGCCGGCAAGCAGATGACTGTTGACGCTCAACTGAAAACCACCAAAATCGAAATCAAGATGACTGATTTCAAAAGCCAAATCTATATCCGCGGCAAGATCACGGGTTTGGCGAAAGAAGAATTTAGCAAATACAAGATCGTAGCTTATGTTTTGACTGATCAGTGGTACATTCATCCCTTTGCCGAAGACGTCGCTGGAAAGGGCTATGCGAGCATCGATCGTGAAGGCAACTGGGAGCTCCAAACGGTGTGGCGCGGTTTTCAAGCCTACAAGGTTGCCTTCTTGCTGGTGGGAATAGACGCCTACGTTCCCCCGGTGGTACGGCTTAGGTCGGGGCCGCCTGAAAGCTCCTTGCTGGCCGAGGTGAAATGTGATGATCGTTTTTTAATTATTAAAGCGCCGACGGGAATTTGACCAACGGAAAAATCAAGATCGTGCTTGCCCGAAAATAGCCGGCTCCGCAGCCAAGTTGTTTAACGCGCCTCATTTCTATTCACTCCGGGTGCATTCTGACCGGCCGCTTTTGGTGCGTAAAATTTCGACATTTTCACGGCTTTAAGCGACCGGTCAGTCTTTTTTCAAACGCGCTGTTAGGGACGGATATCTCACCCGCCCCTTTTTCCATTTTTAGCCAATTCGAACTTTATGACCAGCAATAGCTTTCCACCACGTTATAAGAATCTTGGAATGCTGGGCAAGGGAGGCATGGGGAAGGTTTATCTTGCTGAAGATTTGGAGTTGGGTCGCCGAATCGCTCTCAAGTTATTGCCGGAAGAATATACCGCCGATCCGAAGCTCAGAGCTAGGCTCAAACACGAGGCGCAGGCCGCGGCCGCCATCAACCATCCTCACGTCGTCACGATTTATGACTTCGGCCAACATGAGGGCAATTTCTATATCGCCATGGAATATGTCGATGGGCAATCGCTAAAAGATTTGATGGAAGAAGATTTGGAACTGGCAAAAGTTATCGACATTGCCATTCAGATTGGTGAAGGACTCAACGAAGCCCATCAAGCCGGTGTTGTGCATCGTGATCTTAAGCCCGCCAACATCCTCATCAACAAAAAGGACCAGGTAAAAATCGCGGATTTTGGAGTGGCCCGATTAAAAGACGCAACCAAACTCACCGCGGAAGGACACTGGCTCGGAACAATTGCATACACCTCCCCCGAGCAAGTCAAAGGCCATGATGTTGACCAGCGAGCGGATATTTTTTCATTTGGCATTGTCTTGTATGAGCTTATTACTCGCCAGCTTCCTTTCAAGGGCGAGACACAAGCCGCCGTAATTAACGCTATTTTGAATAAAGAGCCCGAACCGCTGGCGCGCTACAAAAACGGTATCTCCCCGGGACTACAAAGCATCATTGACAAGGCCCTGAATAAAGACCCGGCCACACGATATCAGCATATTGCAGATCTTCTTGCCGACCTGAAGAGAGAAAAGAAACAAGCGTTAGAAACGATCACGTTGCCAATCTATAAATCCGGGGTGACTGGAATTGTCAAAAGAACTCAAAGCTTTATCAAAGTCCACCGGCGCAGTTTGCGGATTGTCGGGATTGTGGCATTACTTTTGACCATACTGAGTGTCTTTGCAGACTTAATCCAAGTTTGGGAGTTTGTTTGTTCGGCCCCAAAGCAAGTTTCGACAACAACACCAGATCAACAAGCGGCGCCGGCACAGCCTGCCATTGCTGAAAAGTTGCCTGCAAACAAGGAAACCGGCTCGCCGAAACGCAGCCAGATCGTTCGAGAATACGTGCTCATTCAGCGTTCCGAATCCGAAGGCGGCGATTTTTACATCGGCAAATATGAGGTTTCTAATCAAGAATACATGGAATTTTGGGTCGAGATGAAACATCGACGTCCATCGTTTGCCGATAATCCAAACTTCAATCAACCAACCCAACCCGTTGTCGGCGTCAGTTGGTATGATGCGGTGGCTTATTGCGCGTGGCTTTCTAAAAAAACCGGCATCGGCCACGCGTTGCCGACGGAAGAAGATTGGAAACTCGCCGCGTATGGCGCCGAGCAGCGCCAATTTCCCTGGGGCGAAGGTTCAGCGTCAAAAATGCGGGCGAATTTTGACAACAACGCCGTTGGCCCGGTTGCGGTTGACAGTTACCCAACCGGCGCCACTCTCGAAGGCGTCTTTAACCTGGGCGGCAATGTGTGGGAATGGTGCGACGCCTGGAGTGACTACACCCAAGCCGACCGCGTTATTCTCGGCGGCGCTTGGAACGCTGGTCCGGACGATATGAGGTTGGCCTTCCGCAATTGGGAACGGCCTGAGGAAAATCAACGGAATGATTTAGGGTTTCGGATGGTACGAGCCATACAGTAAAAAAATTTACAGAAATAATATCTGGTTCACGTGAAAATCTCTCCACAGTACCCCGGCGGAGGCGATAATGGATGATCACCTGAGTTTGCACTATGAAACGATAATTGGCGGTATTACAGATGGTCGCGTCGTTCCGTTTCTTGGGGCAGGTGTCAACCTCTGTGGCCGACCTAACAGCGTAGGATGGCAACATGGACAATTTTTGCCAAGTGGCGATGAATTGGCTTCATTTCTGGCCACACATTTTAGACTCCCTTCAATCAATACACAAAACCTTGAGGCTGTAGCGAGATACGTCGCTGCAATGAACGGAGAAGGCCCACTTTATGAGCAACTCCACTGGATCTTCGACGCGGATTATCCTATAACCCCTCTCCATTACTTATTAGCAACTCTTCCAACTATCTTACGTGATAAAGGCTATCCTAACCCTTGTCAGTTAATCATTACGACAAACTATGATGATACGTTGGAACGCGCTTTTCAAGCAGCACATGAGCCTTACGATTTGGTGATTTATGAAGCTAAGAAAGAGCATCGTGGAAAGATCTGGCATCAGCCATCGGACGGCATATTATGCCTAATTGAGAAACCTAACGAATATCACTCTCTTCCTTTTAAGCAAGACGGTATTAATGTGTCTTTAACACGCACGGTGATCTTGAAAATCCACGGCTCAGTGAATCGAGCCCATGTAGAAAGGGACAGTTTTTTAATTACCGAAGACAATGTTGTTGACTTTTTGACGCGGGATATGAACAGCTTGTTACCGAGCGAGATGGCAGCGAAAATGAAAAGATGCAACTTTTTGTTCCTAGGATATGGTTTGCACGACTGGGACCTGCGAGTTTTGCTGTATCGAATCCAACAAAATCGGGATCTCAGTTACGTGTCATGGGCAATTCAATTAAACCCCGATTTCGTTGATGAGATCATCTGGAGGGAAAATAATCTACATCTCCTAAATGCTCGTTTGGAAGATTTTGTTGCTGCACTAAATGAAAAAATGCAAACCCTGTGAAGGATGAAGAATATGACAAATGCAGAACAACTCTTGAGGCCCTACAAGGGGCTTTTTCCCTATTCTGATTCCGACAATGACGCCATGTTTTTCTTCGGGCGCGAAGCGGAACGTGAGATGATAACCGCCAATTTATTGGCCTCGCGCTTGACCGTGCTATACGGTCCGGGCGGCGTAGGCAAGACTTCCATCTTAAACGCTGGCGTTGCCCATCATTTGCGCGAAATCGCAAAACAGAATTTGGCTAAACTTGGTACGCCCCAATTCGCCGTTGTCGTATTCAGTTCGTGGCGCGACGATCCGAACGTTGGATTGGCAAACTGCGTACAAAACAACGTTTCACAGATGTTACACAATCAGACGATGAAGCGGACGTCATCGCCACGGGCGCTTGATCAGACCTTGATGATGTTGACGGAGCAAATACAAGGCGACCTGTTTATCATTCTGGACCATTTCGAAGAGTACTTCCTTTATCATGAGTCGGAGGAGGGCGAGGGATCATTTGTCGTCGAATTTCCACGCACGGTCAATAACCCAAAACTGCGTGTAAGTTTTCTCATCTCCATTCGTGAAGACTGCTTAGCAAGGCTTGATCGCTTCAAAGGCCGCATACCGAACCTGTTCAACAACTTTTTGCGCATCAATTATCTTGACCGCAAAGCCGGGCTTGCTGCGATTAACAAACCCCTCGAAGTGTATAACCAGAAGCAAAAGACGGACTACCGTATTGAGCCAGAGCTTATTGAAGCGATCTTGGAAAATGTCAAGCCCCGCAATAGCGGTCCGGATGAAGAACAAATTGAAATGTCCCTCCTGCAATTGGTTATGAGCCGGTTGTGGGACGAGGAGATCCACGCCGATTCCCGCGCGTTGAGGCTTGAAACATGGAATCGCCTGGGCGGTGCGGAAGGCATCATGCGAGAGCATTTAGACAGCGCCATGAAGGCGTTATCGCCATCCGAACAGGACATTGCAGTGCGCGTCTTTGATCGTTTAATCACGCCATCCGGCATCAAGATCGCCCACAACATACACGATCTGGCAGAGTGGATTGATTTTGAAGAAACTCAAGTCATTTCCGTGCTTAAGAAGCTTTCGGGCGCCAAGAATCGCGTCCTGCGAGCGGTTGCCCCGCAGTCTGGCCAATCGGCTACGCCATACTATGAAATTTTCAATGACACGTTGGCCGGGGCAATTGTTGAATGGCGAAAACAGTATTTGTTGGTTCAAGAACGCAGCAAAACCGATAAGAAACTGGCAACTGAGCGACAACTGGCACAGGAGCGATGGTCTCGCTTCAAGTGGAGAGTGGGAATGTTTGTAGAGTTAGTTATTGTCATTGTTCTTTTGATCTTCGCAATAAATCAACGCAACAACGCCAAGAACGCGCTATCGTACGCGCTGGCCTTAAATGCAACCTCACAATTAACGATTGACCCTGAACTGAGTGTGATATTGGCGGCTGAGGCCGTTCGTACCTCGCATACTTCGCAAGCCGAAGAGGCACTTCGTGCTGCGCTTTTAGAATCTCATTTCCGTGCGGTTATGCGTGGACATAGAAATTCGGTAAAACAAATTGCGTTTAGCCCGGATGGAAAATGGGGCGTCACTGCAAGCGTTGACAGTACGGCAAGAGTTTGGGAGACGAACACGGGGCGAAGTATTGCCATACTAAAAGGGCATACTGGATCGGTTAACAGCGCCAACTTTAGTCCCGATGGAACCTTGGTCGTCACGGCGAGCGACGATGGCACAGCGCGTATATGGGAAGTGAGCACTGGGCAAACGTTGGTAGAATTACGCGGCCATACTCGAGAAGTGCTTTCTGCAACTTTCAGCACAGATAGAAAATTGGTGGTCACCTCTAGCCGTGACAATACAGCTCGCGTGTGGAAGAGCAATACCGGACAAAGTATGACCGAATTACGCGGACATACCGATATTGTTCGGAGCGCAGCTTTTAGCCCCAACGGTGAGCGGGTGGTCACGGCAAGCCTTGATAAAACGGCACGAGTGTGGAAAGTGAAAACAGGCCGAGTCGTATATGAATTGCGCGGACATAATGCCGGTATAAATAGCGCAGAGTTTGACTCAGACGGAAAACAGGTAGTTACGGCAAGCCTTGACAACACTGCGCGCGTATGGAAGGGTGACACAAGTACCGTGTTACGCGGTCACACCGGGGTTGTACGCAGCGCGAGATTCAGCCCAGACGGCAATTGGATAGTGACTTCAAGCCATGACAATACTGCACGGGTGTGGGATGCAAACAGTGGTGGAAGCGTTGTCCAACTACTGGGACACACAAATTCGGTAATCAGTGCGTTGTTCAACTCCGATGGGAGGTTTGTGGTTACAGCCAGCGAGGATCATACGGCACGGGTTTGGGAAGCGCGCACTGGACGTATCGTTGCCGAATTGCGCGGGCATACAGGTTCAGTAAACAGCGTGGCGTTCAGTTCCGATGGGAAACGGGTGGCAACAGCCAGCGATGATCACACAGCGCGTGTATGGGAACCACTCACGAATGAAAGCCTGGTGCAACTACGTGGACATACCGCTTCGGTTACCAGCGCCGTATTCAGTCCAGAGGGCAAATGGGTCGTCACCGCTGGAGATTCAACAGCGAGAATTTGGGAGGCGAACAGTGGACGAAGCTTGACCGACCTGCGCGGAAAAAGTTGGATCGTTAGTGCCGCATTCAGCCCGGACAGCAGATTTGTGGTCACAGCAAGTCTGGACAGTACCGCACGAGTATGGGACGTGAAGACCGGACAAATCTTAACGGAACTGCGTGGGCATACAGACTCAGTAAGCAGTGCAGAGTTTAGCCCTTCTGGAAATTTGTTGGCCACGGCAAGTCTTGACAACACGGCACGGATTTGGAGTATGAATACGGAACTTACCGTCGTTGCATTAAAAGGGCATCATGGTGGGGTGAATAGCGTTGCATTTAGTCATGACGGTCAACAAGTCGTTACAGGCAGCGACGATAGAACAGCTCGCGTTTGGGAGACAAATACGGGTCGAAGCATAGTTGAACTGCGCGGACACACAGAAGGAGTAACCAACGCGGAGTTCAGTCCGGACGGCAAATGGGTGGTGACAGCAAGTCGAGATGCCACGGCAAGATTATGGGAGGTGAGCACGGGACAAAACATATTTAAATTACAAGGCCATACGGGCGCGGTGAATAGCGCGACATTCAATCGGAACGGGCGATGGATCATTACAGCGAGTTGGGACTGTACTGCGCGAATATGGGAAGCGACGACGGGGCGAGTTGTGGAAGAACTGCGTGGTCACA
>Ga0247727_10009735_pt1 | contig 17253 bp, 17 predicted proteins | sample WisWelCaveWW1625_FD_202498 | JGI IMG/M metagenome (GOLD analysis project Ga0247727, IMG submission 202498) | Biofilm microbial communities from Wishing Well Cave, Virginia, United States - WW16-25 | ecosystem: Environmental > Aquatic > Deep subsurface > Groundwater > Cave microbial mat | place...
CCTTTTCGAGCCGGGGACCCAACACCTTCTTACCCGACATCATCAAACCCGACATCTCGGCGCCCGGTGTAAATATCCTGGCCGGCGCCAGCCCGACGCAATTGCTCGGTTCGCCCGATGAACTGTTCCAGGCCATCAGCGGCACTTCGATGTCGGCCCCACATGTCGCAGGCGTTCTGGCCCTCCTCGATCAGGCCCATCCCGACTGGTCGCCGGCGGCAGTCCAGTCGGCGTTGATGACGTCGGCCCGCAAGAACCTCGTCAAAGAGAACGGAGTGACCTCGGCCGACGCCTTCGACTTCGGGGCGGGGCACATCCGACCTGGATTCCGGTTCACCCGGCGTGGTTCACCCTTCAACCCCGGGATCGTCTACGACGCCGGTTTCTTCGATTACGTAGCGGCGCTCTGTGAAGCGCCTGGTGTGGTTTCACCCGATTTCTGCGTCGACTTGGAAGCTGCCGGATTCTCCCTTGACGCCAGAGATCTCAACCTGGCCTCAATCGGCGTCTCCGATGTCGTCGGTAGCTCGGTGGTCACTCGGACGATGAGCAACGTCACCGGTCGCACCTACACCTGGTCGGCAACCACGTCGGCGCCGTCCGGCTTCAAAGTGAAGGTTTCACCCAAGGTCATCACTCTTGGGCCCGGTGACTCCGCCACCTTCACCGTGACGATCACCCGCACCAGCGCACCGTTCGATGACTGGCGTTTTGGATGGCTCACCTGGAATGCAGCCGGCTACCGGGCGCGCAGTCCGATCGCGGCGCAGGCACTCAAGATCGCCGCACCCGACGAGATACTCGGTGAGGGCACCTCGGGTTCGACCTCCTTTGAGGTCGGCTTCGGTTACACCGGTGCCTACAGCGCCAACGCCCACGGGTTGGTGGCCGCTCGCGAGACGGCAGACACGGTGGTGGATGACCCGGCCAACGACATCAATGTCGCCCTCACCACCGGTATTGGGATCAACATCCATGAGCTTTCGATACCGGCCGGCACCGCCTTGCAGCGGTTCTCGCTCTTCGATGACTTCACCGATGGCGACGACGATCTCGACCTGTATGTCTTCGACCCCGACGGCAACTTCGTCGGTGGCAGCGGTTCGGGGACGTCGGCCGAGGAGGTCAACCTGGTGGCTCCGGCGGCCGGGACCTACTTCGTTGTCGTCCACGGCTGGGAGACCGATGGGCCCGACGCCGATTACACATTGTTCGACTGGTCGGTTCCCGAGGCCACCGGCGGTTCGTTGGCAATCGACTCGGAACCAGCCTCCGCTACCTCAGGAGGCTCGGGAACCGTTGACGTGAGCTGGTCGGGTCTGACGGCCGGCAACCGCTACCTGGGAGCGGTATCGCATTCCAGCGACACGGTGATTGAGGATCTGACCGTCGTCGTGGTTGACGCCTAAGAATTCGACAAATCTTGGGGACGTCTTCGATGAGGAGCCGCCCCCGTTTCGGTGACGTTTCTTCTAGACGTTGCCGGCCCCGCCGCCCTCAGCGGGTGGCTCCGGGTTGAGGCAGTAAAAGGGGGTACCGTCGGCGCCGGCGTGGTACTCGTAACCGATTCCGCCCACTTGCAAACGGATCAGATAACCGGGCGTCAGCACCTGTAGGTAGCTGGTGCCGGGTTGAGGACATCCGCGTGCCGAGTCCCGCCAGGTCACCTCGCCCGCTTCCACCACGGCGATGTCCTCGGGATCGATGTCGAGACGGCCGGCCAGATCGGACTTGGCTGCTTCGACGATACGTTCGATCGTTCCTGCCAGCGTTGTACTAGGTGGTGTCGACAAGGGAGGTTGGGAAACATCCGGCAGTGAGGCCGGCGGTGGTGGTTTGGAGGAGGTCACAGGCGGACCGATTATCGCCGTCGTGTCAGGTTGGAGGGGCCCGGCGCAGGCAACCAGCCCAACAGCCAGCATCGCTACCAAGGTTCGTCTCATTCCCATAAGACGAACCGCCGCCGGGTGTCAGTTCCCAACCTGGATCGCCATAACCCGGAAGTCCCCAAGACCCCTCGGGTGCAAGAGCGTCTCTACCTCGGTTTTCTGCGACCGGACCGCCAAGCGTTCCAAATCGTTGCCCGACCTCGCCATTGCCAACTCCTGGTTGCGGAGATCACTGAGCCGGTCACGGAGGCCGAGCCCTGCCAAGAAGTCGTCTTGCCGTGAGATCGTCGCCCGGCAACCAGCCATCTCGGCCGTGGATGCAAGCGCCGTGAAGTTGACGTCGGCGGTGATGTCGGTGGCACCCGGTTCGTCGAGGGGGTGGGGACCGAGGTGGTGAGACCGATAGGTTCGCAGCGTGCCTTCGGTGCGTCTGGGTAGCAAACCCTCGGCGGTATCGCCGTAGTCGAAGATCAGCACCCATCCACGAGACAGCACCGAGATCGCCGATTCCACCCACTCACAGGCAGCAAGTTGAACCTCGACCAGACCTCCTTCGGGGACATTTCCGGCGAATTGCTCACACCACGCCGCAACTGACGGTCGAGCGGCCGAGTCGACCAAAACAAGGTCCCCATCGCTGGCACCTACCCAGCGTTCGAACCAACCGGCGACGTCTCTCACTGCCAGCGCCATAGGCAGGTTGTCGAGCAACTCATTGGCGATGATGACTCCGTTATTGCCACCATCGAACCTTGGGAAGTCGTCGACGACCCGGGCCGTCGACAGCACATCGCTAATGGCCTGGCGGGCCGCCGGCGAACGTTCAACGGCCCAGGTATCAGGTTGGAAGTCGAGGCTCGCCAGCAACGGCCCCAGCAGCGAACCCGACCCCGCACCCACCTCGATCAACTTGAACGGCTCTCCCAGACGCTCGTGTTCTAACGAGATAAAGCGACCCAAGGTCTCTCCGAACAACGGGCTCACCTCGGGGCTGGTGAGAAAGTCACCGGCCTTCACCGAGCGAAGCTGGCCACTACCGAAAAAACCATGAATCGGGTGATAAAGGGCCTGCTCCATGAACCTCTCGAAGGGCATCGGACCCGACGACGAGATCTGATTGAGTATGAGTGTCTTAAGAGTCGTTGCGGCCAAGGGCTAGCCGGAGAAGGTGTCTCCGAAGGCCTCGGCATTGCCGATCGCAACCGAGGCATGTAGTTGGATCATCTTCCAGCCATCCGGCTCTTTGAGGAAGACTGCACTCCAGCGCGGTATTACCACGCTGCCATCACCGACCGTGATTCGGGGCTTCGCTAAACCCCAGCCAACATCGCCCTGTCGGTAAGCCTCTGACTCGAGGACCTCGACCGTCGCCTTGCCACCCACGGTCTCAGCCTCATGTTTCAGGAACGCATATGCCGGTTCCCCTTGCAACCACTCCTCGGGATCGGTGCCCACTATGCGCAGGTTTGGATCCCGCGACACATGGCGATCCCGCCAGCCGGCGTCGCCTGCTGCAGCCGCTGCGAACCACTCGTTGATGACCTGTCTGAGATCGGGTGCCGGCTCCAACTCGTCCTCCTCGTCTTCGCAAACATACCGCCCGAGATCTGCCGCTTACTCGGCGGCCGACTCGTCAACCAGCGTAGATCTGAAGCTCCGAACCAAAGCGATCCGCCATGTAGGTGCAGGTCTGCAGGTCGGGATGACGGACCACCACCATTCCATCGCCCACCAGAACCTGTTTCCAGTTCCGGCGGGGAGCACCGATCGGGTTCAGTTCGAGGGCGGCTACATGTTGTCCGAATTCGGCCAAAAGATGCTCGAGACCCTCGTAGCGTTCGATCCGGCCTTGCCCCTTGGCGCGTTTGAAGACGCTGGCCGAGTTGTATTTCCGATCGAGTGGCTGGGTGAAGCGTCCGTGGACCACCGCCTCGGCCCAACCCCGGAATAGGTCGATGTCCGAGGCAATGTTCATGGCGTCAACTGTCCGACCACCCGGCGGCCGGGCACCTATCTCACCGAAGACCGCTTCACCGTCGTTCTTCAAATACCACTCCATGTGGGTAAAGCCATCACGAAACTCCATCGCTTCAAGGACCCGCCGACCCATCTCCCTTCCCGCGGAGAGATACTCGATGTCGGGTTCGCGCAGCACCACGGTCTGCTGGCTGATCCACTCGTTGGACTTTCCGATCAGCGGCCGCGGCCGGTACCAGCAGATGTTGTGAAAAAGGATCTCCCCACCTGCACAGATGGTATCGAAGGTGAACTCCTCACCTTCGACGAACTCCTCCACGCTCACCTCCGGCACGTGTCGAAGGTTGGGAAGGATGCTTTCGGCTTCGAAGGGGCCGTTCACGCGATACGTGTCGGCCGAACCGGCACCGGCGATCGGTTTGATGATGGCCGGATAACCCACGTCCGAGAGGGCACCTCGCACCTCGGCCAGATTGGTGGCCCGCCGGTGCCAGGGAGTTCTCACCCCGGCCCGATCGAGTACCAGTTTCATCATTTCCTTGTCCCGGAACGGCACCGTGCGCTCGACCGGCATCCCCTTGAGACCGAGCTCTTCCCTGATCCGAGCGGCCGGCACCATCAGGGGTTCCCACAACGACTCCACCAGATCGAAGCGGACCCTGGTCGCCAGCGACCGGGCGAGCTCAATTAGTTCGTCTTCATGCGAAAACGAGGAAACCTGGAAGTAGGCAGCCAGGTGATGGCGGGCCTTGTCAGGCACCGCCGACTCGTGCTGGTCTCCGATCCCCACAACGTCGGCGCCGACCTCGGCCAGTCCCCGGACGAAATCACACATCTCCGTGGGAAAACCAGGCGAGAGGAAGAGGACATTCACAGCTCAAGCCACCTCGACTCGCACCGAGCCCAACAACACGTCGATGGCCTCTTCCACCACTTCGGTCTCTTCGTGTCTCACGATCACATAACCGTCGCCCTCGTAATGACCCGAGGAGGTCTGGCCTTTGGAGGGCAAGCGAGCCTCCACCACCAGATCGCCAACCCGTTGCTGGACCGAGTCCAAACCGTGCACGTCGACCACCCGTCCGTCGCCTTGCCCACGCAAGTAGACCGCCCCCACCGCATAACGCCGCTCGGGAACCTCGAATTCGCCAAAGACCATGAGAGCACTCCAGGCCCGATAGAGGTCAATGTCGTGGGCGTATGAGATGAGCGACGAGAACTGAGCACCCGGCGGTCGAGCAGCTACCTCGGAGATGGCGATGGTCCCATCGGCTCGCCGGAACCACTCCATATGGACCAGACCCGTTTGCAGCCCCAACGCCGACAGGGCGGCGGGACCGTGGTGGCGGATACCCTCGAACTCAGGGCCGGAGATGTCCCTTGGCAGCACGACGGCCCACTGAATCCATCGATGCTGCATGACGTCCAAGGGTGCAGGGTGATAACGCGTGATCGAATGAAAACGATGCTGCCCGTCGACGAATACACAGTCGAAGGCATGCTCTTGGCCAACAACGAACTCCTCCAAGAGCATCGGCCGATCGGGCGAGACTGGATTCCAACGTAGCCATTCTTCGAGCTGGTGCGAATCATCGATCCGAACCGTATTGCGCGAACCAGAACCCGCCGGTGGCTTGGCTACCACCGGGAAACCAACATGCCGTGCAAATTGGCGGGCTGCCTCGCTTCCGACGACCGCTCCATGACGGGCACAAGGGATTCGTTCCCGATCGAAGACGTCCTTCATCCGGTCCTTGTCACGGAAATTGAGAGCCGCCTCGACACCCATGCCGGGAATGCCTAGTGCTTCCCTCGTTTGGGCAATCGGCACTTGAAGCTCTTCGAGTGGCCCGATGAGGCAGTCGATGCCGCCTAGGTGGTCGGCCATGCGGGTGCAGGCAGTCAAAAGTTGCTCGGGATCCAGAGCGTTATCGGTGCGCCAATGCCCACCCAGCGCCGACATCAGCAACGGGTCGAGACGGTCGCTCGGTTCGTGACCGATCAAGCCGACATTCGTCCCCGGCAGATCGAGGGTTCCTTGCAGAAACCGTTGCGTCGTCGGAAGCAAATAGGGTGCTACGAAGACGACATTGGGCACGATCCGACCCTAGCGGCTGGCCTACTCTGAAGGTAATGGATCTCCGCCAACTGCCGAAGGCCGAGTTGCACGTCCATATCGAAGGAACCCTCGAACCCGAGCAACTGTTTGTCATGGCCGGCCGCAACAACGTCACGCTCGACTTTCCCACGGTCGAAGAATTGCGAGCCGCCTATCAGTTCACCGATCTCCAATCGTTCCTCGACATCTACTACCAAGCCGCCGACGTGCTACTGACCGATGAGGATTTCTACGACCTCACTTGGGCATATCTTGAGAAGGCGGCCGCGGATGGTGTACGCCGGGCCGAGATCTTCTTCGATCCCCAGGCGCATACGGAGCGGGGAATTCCTCTAGAGACAATCCTCTCGGGTATTGGGGCCGCGGTGGCCGATGCCGAGTCGATTGGCGTTTCAGGCGCCCTCATCATGTGCTTCCTCCGCCACCTGGGGCCGGAGGCTGCCTTGGAAGCGCTCGAAGCCGCCCTCCCCTACAAGGACCGCCTATTGGGGATCGGACTCGATTCAACCGAGATCGGTTTTCCACCCGAGATCTTCGTAGAAACCTTCGACCTGGCCCGAAGCGAGGGGCTGCACGTGGTCGCCCATGCCGGCGAGGAGGGTCCTCCCGAATTCGTATGGCAGGCCTTGGACGTATTGGGAGCAGAACGGATCGACCACGGAGTCCGGTCGCTCGGCGATCCCCGTCTGGTTGCCCGGCTGGCCGCCGACCAGATCCCGCTCACCGTGTGCCCCCTCTCCAACGTGAAGTTGAAAGGAGTTGGGAGGATCGAGGACCACCCGCTCAAACGCATGCTCGACCTCGGGCTCAAAGTCTCGATCAACTCAGACGACCCGGCCTATTTCGGCGGTTACATCGGGGATAACTATCAGGCCATCCAACGGGGTCTGCAATTGACCGATGACGACATGGCCAAGATCGCTCACAACTCGATCGAATCGACCTTCTTGGCGGCACCGGCCAAACAAGCATTGTTCGCCACCTGGGAGCAATAGTGCGCATCTGCTTCGTCTCATCCGAAGTGGCGCCGTTCTCGAAGACAGGTGGTCTGGCCGACGTAGCCGGGGCCCTTCCCCTGTTGCTGTCGGAGGCTGGTCACGACGTGCTGGTGATCTCCCCGCTCCACAACCAGGTCCGAGACCATGCCCTGGACGAGGTCATCGGGCTGGTCGACATCGAGATCCCGATCGGTACCCGGACGGAGTTCTTCGGCCTCTGGAGATCGGCTGACCAGAAGCTTTTCCATTTCGTCGACGCACCCCATTTCTTCGACCGGCCCGCCATCTACTCGAACTCGACCGACGAGCATCAGAGATGGATCATGCTGACCAGAGCCGCCTTCGCCACTTGTCAGTGGTTGGAGTGGGCGCCCGACATCATTCACCTGAACGACTGGCAAACGGCCCTGGCGCCCCTTTACCTACGTTCGGTCTACGGCTGGGACCAACTCTTTGAGAGCACCCGTACGGTCTTCACCATCCACAACCTTGGATACCAGGGAGTCTTCGGTTCGGACATCATCGACGATCTCGGGCTGGAAGACAACGAACACCTATTGCATCAGGACCATCTGAAAGCAGGTCGGATCAGCTTCATGGAGCACGCCCTGCTGTACGCCGACCGGATCACGACCGTCAGTCCGACATATGCCTGGGAGATCCAGACCCCCCAGATGGGGGTCGGTCTCGACGGTTTGTTGCGTTTGCGTACCCACGACCTGGTGGGGATCCTCAACGGTGTCGACGACGACGAATGGAACCCCCGCACCGATCGGTACATCCCATTTCACTACTCGGTGAAGAGCCTCTGGCGCAAGGAGAAGAACAAGGAGGCACTGTCGATGGCGGTCGGGCTTGAATACGAAAAGGGTGTCCCTTTGCTCGGAATCGTCTCACGGCTTGCCGGCCAAAAGGGAATCGAGCTCCTAATCGAACCGCTGAAGTTCTATTTAAAGAACGGGCGCGTCCGATTCGTTGCCTTGGGCTCGGGTGAGCAGTATTTGGAGAAGATGCTTGACCAGCTGGCTACCGCCTTTCCCGGACGGGCCGCCTTTGTCAGGGGGTACGACAACCCCATGGCTCACCTGATCGAGGCTGGTTGCGACATGTTTTTGATGCCCTCGCTCTATGAACCGAGCGGTCTCAACCAGATGTACAGCCTGGCCTATGGGACGGCCCCGGTGGTGCGAAAGACCGGGGGGCTGGCCGACACAGTCACCCATTACGACGCCGACACCGGCGAAGGCAACGGGTTTGTCTTCGAGAATTTCAGTTCTGTGGGCTTGGGTTGGGCATTAGGACAGGCGCTCGACGTATATGAAAACAAGGCTGCCTGGCAGCAACTGCAACGAAACGGCATGGCTGAAGACAACTCATGGGAACAACGGGCCCATGAGTATGAGTCGCTTTATGCCTCGCTGATGGCTGATGCCTCATGAACGTCGTCTTCGTTGAACCAAGTTTCCCTGCCAACCAACGCCTGTTCGTCCGCGGGTTGAAGGACGCCGGGGCAACGGTCATAGGCATCGGCGAACGACCGGTGGAGTGGCTGGACGAAGAACTCCGCAACTGGATGGTCCATTACGAGCAGGTGCCCTCGGTCGTTGACGCCGACGCTCTCGAACGGGCAGTCCGATTCATCCAGTCGAAGGTCTGGGTCGACCGGATCGAGGCGACGGTGGAGGCGCACATCATGTCAACAGCGGTGGTGAGAGAGGCCTGTTCGATTCCGGGTACGTCCGTACGCACCGCCTGGCTGTGCCGGGACAAGCCTTCGATGAAACAGGTCCTGCGGGAGGGCGGGATCCCCTGCGCCCAATCGACGGGAGCCAACTCGGCCGAAGAAGTTCGACGATTCGCCGCCGCCGTCGGTTTTCCTTTGATCGTCAAGCCCCGTGATGCTGCCGGTGCCTCGGGCACTCACAAGGCCGACAACCCGGCAGAACTGGAAGCCATCTTGGCCGGGTTTGCCTTCGAACACGGGGCGGCGGTAGCCGTCGAGGAGTACATCGAGGGGCACGAGGGCTTCTACGACACGATCTCAGTCGACGGAACACCCATCGTCGAGTTCATCTCCCACTACTTCCCCAACGTGTTGGAGGCGATGCGTACCCGCTGGATCTCACCGCAGTTCATAGCCACCAACCGGGTTGACATCGCCCCCGGTTACGACGAGGTCAAGGAGTTGGGACGGAGGGTGATCCCCCTCCTGGGCATTGGAACCTCGGCGACTCATATGGAATGGTTTTTCGGGCCGAAAGGGCTCAAATTCTCCGAGATCGGCTGCCGGCCGCCGGGAGTTGGTGCTTGGGACCTCTACTGCGCCGCCAACGAGATGGACGTTTACCGGGAATGGGGCAACGCCATCATTAATGGTCCGGCCAGTCAGGCACCGACTCGCCGATATTCGGCCGGGATCATCGCTTTACGACCGGACGGGGATGGACACATCGCCGGCTACGAAGGGCTCGACGAAGTTCGCCGTCGTTACGGCGAGTGGCTGATCGACTTCCACTTGCCGCCGGAAGGGACCGCCACCCAGCCGGTTGAGGCCGGCTATATGGCCAATGCCTGGATCAGGTTGCGACACCCGGATTACGACGAACTGCGGTCGATGCTCAACGACGTCGGCGTGATCGCCCAGGTGCGAGCCCGTTAAATGGACCCTCCCGTCGTTCTGAGGGTTCTCTCCGACGCTGCCTCGGTCCAGCGATTCATGGAAGGCCGGCAATCACCGATCGTCGAACCGGGTTGGGCGGTCTTGCTCTATCAAGGAGCTGCCCGGAGCGTCGTGTTCCTCCCCATGATGTGGGGTTTGCCGAACCGGGCACCCTTCCGACGTCTTGACGGTTCAGACCTGTGGTACCTCGAGTTGAAGCTCCCCGAGGGTTCTCGAATCGAATACAAACTCGAGGTCGACGGCCAATGGCTGGACGACCCCCGCAATCCCCATGTCAGCCACAACCCTTTTGGTTCGGTCTCGGTTCTACGAGCCCACGGCTACCGGCCACCCGACTGGGCGGTCCCCGACGCACAAGTACCTCCGGGAACCCTGGAGGAGATGGATATCGGAGGCCGCCAGCTGACTGTGTACCGGCCCGCTCGATTCTCCTCCGGCCTCCCCCTGATCTTCGTCCACGATGGGGGCGACTATCTGCGCTACGCCGGTCTCCAAACGGTTTTGGACAATCTCATGCAAAGCCGCTCGATACCACCGGCGCTAGTAGCTCTTTCCCATCCACGCGAACGGCTGGCCGAATACGCCGCCAATCCCAACCATGCACGCTACGTCATCGATGAAGCAATACCGGCGGTCGCGGACCGATACGACACAAGCAGTGAGAGGTTCGTCGCCGGTGCCAGTTTGGGGGCGGTGGCGGCCCTGCACGTTGTCCACTCCGCACCCGGCCATTTCCAGGGTCTGATTCTTCAGTCGGGGTCTTTTGCGGCTCACGTCGTGGATGGGCCGGAGCGGTCGGTTCTCGAACCGATCGCTCATTTCCTCCAGGAGATGGAGCCCAGCAAGCTCCCCCGTCGAGTATTCCTCTCCTGCGGGACCTACGAAGGGACTCTTAGCCAGAACCGGGTGATGGCGAAGCGGCTAGAGGCCGCCGGGCTTGAGATCAAGTACGAAGAGGCGTCCGACGGTCATGCCTGGGAGGCGTGGCGAGACCGGCTGGGAAGCGGTTTGCAATGGGTGCTGGGCGTGGGAGGCCCATCGGCAGTGATTTGAACCTGCCCCGATAGGTCGAAACCCCCCATCTATTATCAAGACCAACTAGTGATTATGATCACTAGTGATGGCAGCCAATCAACGATGGTCCGACGTGATCAGGGCCGCCGCCAAGCTCCAAAGACTTCTGCCCGACGCGGTCCTGGTCGGCGGCAGCGCCGCATCAATCCATGCCGGTCATCGAATCTCGTTCGACGACGATCACGTCATCACCGATCTCAAATCACGCTTTGACGAGGTCTTGGCCGCCCTGGAGGAGACCGACGGCTGGGTCACCTCGAGGATTAGACGCCCGGTGTTGGTGTTGGGAAAACTCGATGGCGTGGAGACCGGAATTCGCAACCTCATTCGTCGAAAGCCTTTGGAGGTCGAAACCGTGGTCCGGGGACGCCGCAAGATCAAGGTGCCGACCCTCGCAGAGATGACGAGAATCAAGGCCTGGATGTGCCTCATGAGAAACGCCACGCGTGACTATCTCGATCTGGTAGCGCTGGCCGACCAACTCGGCGACGAAGAGGCGGTGTCGGTGTTGCTGTCGCTGGACGATTACTACGAGGATCAGCTGGGACGGGGTGGACGAAGAGTTGCCACCCAGGTTGCCAAGCAACTGGCCGAACCCGTACCCGACGACCTGTCAGAAGTCGACCTTACCGCCTACCGGCAACTCGATCGGCGATGGCAGAACTGGACGACGGTGGCCGACGCTTGTCGCCGGTTGGCGGTGGCGACGCTGCATCGAATCTCGGCAGGGCAATGATCCACCGGCATTTGCAGTACGCAGCGGAAACCCTTTTGAGTGAACTGCCGGCCGCCGCGATCGCCGACATCTTGGATCGGGGCGACCTCGCAGATTGGGAGCCGCTGGCCAATGCGGTCGCGGCCGATCCCAATGGAGGACTCAGCCAGACGATCGAGCGTTTGATCGACGCCTATCCGATGTACGGAACGTCGCCCTTGTGGCGTGCCTTCATAGAACGCTGCCGGCGGCACGGCTCGTCTACTGAGCATCATGCCTTGCCGCTCGCTGATGCACGCCGCCGGCAGGGTCTCAGCCAGGTCGCCGTCGCCGCCGAGCTGGGCATCTCTCAGTCAGACCTCTCCAAGCTCGAACGGAGAAGCGATCTACGACTCTCCACCCTCGACCGCTATGCCAAAGCCATCGGTGGGAAGCTTCGAATAGCGATTCGATTTGCCGATGACGAGGTCGCCGTCTACCCCCATGCAACACCATCTCATCCTGACCCGGCGGGCGCTTCCCGACGAGCTGGACAGGGTTAATCCGTACGGCGACCGCCAAAAGTGAAGCCCCCCGGAATCCGAGGGGCTTCGATTTTTGGAGCTGATCCTCGATTGGATCAGAAGTCCATGTCACCGCCGCCGCCGCCGTGACCGTGAGCGGCTCCGGCCGGTTTGTCCTCTTTGCGCTCGGCAATGAGGGCCTCGGTCGTCAGCAAAAGAGCTGCGATCGAAGCCGCGTTCTGCAATGTCGACCGAGTCACCTTGGCCGGGTCGATGACACCGGCGGCCATTAGGTCCTCGAACACCCCGGTAAGGGCGTTGAAGCCGTTGGTACCGCCGTCGGTGCGCACCTTGTCGACCACCACGCCGGCCTCATGACCGGAGTTGATGGCGATCTGGCGCAACGGCTCTTCGAGAGCCCGGCGCACGATCTGGCGTCCGGTCTTCTCGTCGTCGCCGCCACCCCGGATCTTGTCGACCGCTGCCTGTGCCCGAAGCAGTGCAACACCGCCGCCGGGAACGATGCCTTCTTCGACGGCTGCCCGAGTCGCCGACACGGCGTCCTCGATGCGGTGCTTCTTCTCCTTGAGCTCCACCTCGGTGGCCGCCCCAACCTTGATGACTACAACGCCGCCGGCCAGCTTGGCCAGGCGCTCTTGCAGCTTCTCTCGGTCCCAGTCGGAGTCGGTGTTCTCGATCTCACGCTCGATCTGCTTGATGCGAGCCTTGACATCGGACTCTGCGCCGTTGCCGTCGACGATCGTGGTGTTGTCCTTGGAGACGACGATCTTGCGGGCCCGACCCAGCATGTCGGTGCTCACGCTTTCGAGCTTGAGCCCCACTTCTTCGGAGATCACCGTTCCACCCGTGAGGATTGCGATGTCCTGCAACATCGACTTGCGACGCTCACCGAAGCCGGGGGCCTTGACGCCGATCGACTGGAAGGTGCCCCGGATCTTGTTGACGACCAAAGTGGCGAGAGCCTCACCCTCGACATCTTCGGCGATGACCATCAGCGGACGACCGGCCTGCATCACTCTTTCGAGAACGGGCAACAGGTCGTTGACCGAACCAATCTTCTGATTAGCGATCAGGACGAACGGATCCTCCAGGATCGCTTCCTGGCGGTCGGCATCGGTGATGAAGTAGGGCGAGATGTAGCCCTTGTCGAACTGCATGCCCTCGGTGAACTCGAGTTCTAGACCGAAGGTCTGACCTTCCTCCACCGTGATGACGCCGTCTTTGCCGACCTTGTCCATCGCCTCGGCGATCTTCTGGCCGATAGTGTTGTCGGCGGCCGAGATGGCGGCCACTGCCGAGATCTCTTGGGAGGTCTCGATCTTCTTCGAAAGGTCACCGATCGACTCGACCACCTTTTCGACGGCTTGCTCGATTCCTCGTTTGAGAGCCATCGGGTTGGCGCCGGCTGCGACCTGGCGCAGACCGTCACGAACCATCGACTGGGCGAGAACGGTGGCCGTGGTGGTGCCGTCACCGGCTACGTCATTGGTCTTGTTGGCAACCTCGTAGGCGAGCTTGGCGCCCATGTTCTCGTACGGATCGTCCAACTCGATTTCCTTGGCGATTGTCACACCGTCGTTAGTGATGGTGGGGGCGCCCCACTTCTTTTCCAAGACCACATTGCGACCACGGGGGCCGAGCGTGACCTTTACGGTGTCCGCCAACTTGTCGACGCCCGCCTGCAAACCGCGGCGGGCATCTTCGCTGAAGCGAAGATCTTTCGCTGCCATTTCTCTTATTCCTTCCTAGCTCAACCGACCGTGGCGAGCAGGTCGCGGGCTGAAAGCACGAGATACTCTTTCCCGTCGAGCTTGATCTCGGTGCCGGCGAACTTTGAGTAAAGAACTCGATCGCCGACGCTCACATCCATCGGGATCCGATTCCCGTCATCGTCGAGGGCGCCCGGCCCGACGGCCAGCACCTCACCGATTTGTGGCTTCTCCTTGGCAGTATCGGGGATTACCAGACCGGAGGGAGTACGCATGTCAACGTCCTCCTCGGCCCTTACGACCACCCGATCGCCGAGAGGCTGAAGCTTCATACTTGCTCCTCCTATCGGACGCTTAGCACTCACCCCTTGAGAGTGCCAACGAAGGTTAGCAATCGACCGGTGAGACTGCTAATTCGAGGCTGGTGGAGGATTGAAGGTGGCGAGCGTCCTCAATCAGTCGAGCCTCATCCCCGGGTCCACGTTGGCGGTCCAGTCGGTGACGGTCCCCTGCTCCAACCAGTACGCCCCCGCCCCGGCCACCATCGCCCCGTTGTCGGTGCACAGCTCGGGCCTCGGGATGAACAATTGCAAGCCGCGCTCGGCAGCGGCTTCTTCTAGTCGGGCCCGCAGACGCCGGTTGGCCATTACCCCGCCGCCTCCTCCGATGGTGTTGACGCCGGTGTCCTCCACTGCATTGAGAGTCTTCTCCACCAGTACGTCGACGATCGCCTCTTGGATGGAGGCGGCCACGTCGGCCTTGGAAGGAAGGTCGTGGGCGGCCGCAGCTTTCGCCAGATAGGTGGCGACCGAGGTCTTCAGACCCGAGAAAGAGAATTCGTGTCGCCGGTCGGGTAGGGCGCGCGGAAAGGCAATAGCCGCCGGGTCGCCGCCGGTGGATTCAAGGTCGATGGCCGGACCGCCAGGGAAACCGAAGCCGAGCAGGCGAGCGAGCTTGTCGAAAGCCTCTCCGGCGGCATCGTCGATCGTGTCACCCAGCACCACGTACTCCCCCCAATCGATCATGTGGACCAACTGGCTATGGCCGCCCGATACCAGCAACACCACCGCCGGTGGTCGGAACTCCGGGGTTTCGAGACGAGGAGCGAACAGATGGCCCTCCATGTGGTCGATGCCGATGAAGGGGATGCTGCGCGCCCAAGCGGTGGCTTTGGCAAAGGAGAAACCAACTAGCAAAGCACCCACCAAACCCGGCCCTTGGGTGGCGGCGATCCCATCGAGATCGGCCGGGTGGATACCGGCGTCGGCCAGGGCTCGGTGGGTCATCGATTTGATCGCCTCCGTATGGGCTCTAGCAGCAACTTCCGGTACCACCCCACCGAATCGGGAATGAAGGTCGACCTGGGACGACAAGACGTTGGAAAGAATCTCGTCGCCCCTGACAACGGCCACGGCGGTCTCGTCGCAACTGGTCTCAAATCCCAAAACGAGGCGCTTCACAACGCCGCCTCGATCTCGGCCAGCCGCTGGGCGAAACCGGCTCGGTCGATGTCGTGCACCCACATGATGAGGGCATCCTCGTTGCCGTAATAGCGCTTGCGCACACCAACCGGCACCATTCCAAAGCGCTGGTAGATGGCTTGGGCGGACCGATTGGAGACCCTCACCTCCAGGGTCAGGCTGCGGGCTCCGACCTCGACGGCGGTGCTCGCCAGGTGGAGCATGAGCCGAGTTCCCAAACCTCGACCCCGGTGGGCGGGGTCGACCGTTACCGAGGTCACGTGGGCTTCGTCACCCACCGTCATCAAACCGCCGTACCCGACGATCTGGCCGCCTACTTCGGCGACGACGTAAGTCCGACCCGGCGCCACCAGCTCGTCGGCGAAAATCCCCGCCGTCCAAGGTTGTGGGTAGCTGTCCTCCTCGATCACCAGTGCGGCCGCGACGTCGGAAGGTGCCATCGGTCGGATGGCGATCACTGTGGCCACGGCGCCTCGGGGCGGAGCGACTGCCAGTCGAGGTTGACGTCTGGTTCCCGTAGGTAGAGCGGTCTTACGTCGTCGGCGAACTCGGCCTTCTCCACTGCGGTAGCCGTGATCTCAACCAGGGCATCGGCCGCTGGAAAACGCGGTCGACCCACCCGGCAACGATGGAGCCCCAGCAACACGTCCGACGGCAACGCCCCAACATCTCCCACGACCAAACAGTCGGAGGGGTCGGATTCGAGCAGCGCCCGCATCCGGTCCGGTTTGACGATTTCGGGTTGGGTCTCACGCACGACCCCGCCGGGAAGAGGCTGATAGGTGGCGATAGCCACCTCGCCCCGGCGAACGTCGATCACCGAATAGATGTGACGGCGTCCAGTCGCCGCCCGAAAGGCCAGCGCATCCAGCGAGACGGCCGCCGCTACCGGAATGCCGGCGGCCGCCGCCAGGGCTTGGGCAGTCGCCAACCCAACCCTGATCCCGGTGTAGAGGCCGGGTCCGACGTCGACGACAACAGCGTCGAGGTCGGCCGGGCTCCAACCCGCCTGTTCGAAACAGAAGTCGAGGGCAGGAACCAGGAACGAGGCGTGGCCCTTTCGATCGACTCGTTCGGCGTATGCCACGATGTCTCGGTCTTTGGCCAGTGCTACCGACGAAGCCGGCGTAGCGGTCTCAATTGCCAGGAGCCTCATACCACCAACTCACCGAGAGGACGGTCCGACCACGCCCCGGCCGGCTCGAAACGGAGCAGGCGAGCCTCGTCACCGAGCACATCGAAGTTCACCGAGAGGTGATCGAGCGGCAACACCGCACCGACCGCATCACCCCATTCGATGGCGACGACCCCTTTTCTGCCTTCTTCAAAAACATCGAGATCGGAAAACTCGCCAAGGGTCGACAGGCGATAAACGTCGACGTGGATGAAGGGAACGAAACCATCGTCATAACTACGCATCAAGACGAAGGAGGGACTCGTCACCCTCCGCTGCACCCCCAGACCGGCGGCCAGCCCGCCGGCGAAGGCTGTCTTTCCCGAACCAAGGGGACCGGCCAAAACGATCACGTCTCCCGGTCGCACCAAAGAGGCCAGCCGGGCAGCAATGGCTCGCGTTTCCCCCTCGTTGTTCGACGTAATTGCGAACATCAGCCGAACAAGACCTGCTGTTCGGCCGCCGTCTCGAGTGGGGGAGGAAGAGCGATCGCCGCAGGCGGGGCGTCGAGGGTTGATCTGGCGAGGGCGAAGTCGGCCCGCATCTGGTCGATCATCTTCTCGCCGTTGCGAAGGGCTGCGGCCGGATGGAACGTCGCAATAAGACTCTTTCCCCGCCACCACGGGTACACCCGACCTCGCAGCCGGGTGATACCCGTCTCGGTCCGCAGCAAGAGCTTGCTGGCGAAGTTGCCAAGCGTGACAACGACGGCGGGGTCGATCAGTTCCAACTGGCTACGCAACCAGCCTTTGCAGGAATCGACCTCGTCGGACTGCGGGTCCCGATTGCCGGGCGGCCGGCACTTGATGACATTGGCGATGTAAATGTCTTCCCGGGTGAGGCCGATCTCACCGAGCAGGCGGGTCAGCAACTGGCCGGCCGCACCAACGAATGGCTCACCTTGCTGGTCCTC
>Ga0247727_10009736_pt1 | contig 17252 bp, 13 predicted proteins | sample WisWelCaveWW1625_FD_202498 | JGI IMG/M metagenome (GOLD analysis project Ga0247727, IMG submission 202498) | Biofilm microbial communities from Wishing Well Cave, Virginia, United States - WW16-25 | ecosystem: Environmental > Aquatic > Deep subsurface > Groundwater > Cave microbial mat | place...
AGCGGAAGGGCGCTACATTGCAATAAGATTCAGCCTTGCGGACGGCTGCCAGTTCAAACAAGAGGGCGTTGAATCAGCAAATTTGACGATACTTGACGCATTAAAAAAAACTGCCCAACTTGTTCTGTCGGAGCCATTACGCCCGCCCGCGAATCTCTTTGCAGACAGTTCTTTGCGCTTTAATGATATTTCACATGTCTTTACTCAATGGACTCAACAAGCCCCTCGTCCGCTGGTTATTTTTATTGACGACATTGACATGCTTGAAGGAGAAGGGTTGAATGCAATACTATCGCAAGTGCGTAGCAATTACATATTGCGGTCACAGCGGGCCTTTCCTTATAGCCTTGCCTTTATTGGCACGCGTGATGTACGCGAATACCGGTCACAAATTAATGTTGAGCGAAAATCATTTGGCGATGCAACGCCATTTAATATCAAAGCGCAATCGTTACAGCTTGCCAACTTCAGTCGGACCGAGGTAACCGCGTTGTATCAGCAACACACCGAAGAAACCGGCCAGGAATGGACTGCCGAAGCCATTGCGCGCGCTTATGAACTCACGCAGGGCCAGCCGTGGTTAGTCAATGCGCTGGCCCGTCAAATCGTCGAGCGCGACATCATCGACCGTTCTACGGCGATCAACGCCGCTCATGTTAATGCGGCCAAAGAGACGCTCATTCTGCGGCGCGACACGCACATCGATTCATTGGCCGAGCGCCTGCATGAGGCGCGCGTGCGGCGCGTGATTGAGCCGGTGCTGACGGGCAGTTATCCAAGCGCCGATATCTATAATGACGATTTGCTTTACGTTGCTGATTTGGGATTGACCACAAAGCCGCCGGCGCATATCAAGATCGCCAACCCCATTTACGCGGAAGTCATTCCAAGAGCGCTTTCTTTTGTCATGCAGAGTAGCTTGCCCATTGAACAACAATGGTATATCATGCCGGACGGCAGGTTGGATATGACCAGGCTGTTCCGGGAGTTTCAACAATTTTTTCGGCGGGAAAGCGAAGCCTGGCTCGAGCGCTATGAATATAAAGAGGCCGGGCCCCATTTGCTCTTGTATGCCTGGCTGCAACGCATCGTGAATGGCGGCGGGCATCTGCACCGCGAGAGCGCAATCGGCAACCGGCGCGCCGACTTGCTCATCGAATGGCCGGTCACCACGGATTCAGCGCTGCGACGCTGGCCAATCCCCCCGGGCGTCTCCATTCAGCGGGAAGTTTTGGAAGTGAAGTTGTATCGCGATAAGCAGACGGAAGCCGACGGCCTGGAGCAGTTGGGAAATTATCTCACAGCGCTGGGAGAACCCGCCGGGCATCTTTTGATTTTCGACCGCCGGCCAAAGCGCAGTTGGGACAAAAAAATTTTCCGGCGCGACCATGTCGTTCTGCCGGCGCCGCACGAACATTTGCGCGCGACGATGTGGGGGTTGTAAGAACGAAGCGGCAAAAGTTAGAAAAAATCTAAAAGATTCTTTCGCTTTCGAGCAAGGTATGGCCAACGGATTAAAAAACGACCAACGAATTCAAGGCAATGCTCTTCATCCGTTGGTCGCTTTTTATCCGTTGGGCCATTCTTTTGCATCTAAAACTGCTCCTCTCTCTTCGCCATCTCCCATCCCAACATCGCTTTCTTGCGCGCGGCGCCCCAGCGGTAATTGCCAAACTCGCCGAGCTTGCGCACGACGCGATGGCACGGAATGATGTACGCGATCGAATTTTGCGCGACGGCATTGCCCACCGCGCGCGCCGCTTTTGCCATGCCGATACGCGCTGCGATATCTTCATACGACGCCACCGCTCCCGCCGGAATTTTCAGCAGCGCTTCCCACACTTTGATTTGAAAATTCGTGCCGGAAAGAAATACGTGCAGCGGCTGCGGCTTGCCGTTTTTGATCGGATTAAAAATCTGGTTGATCAACGAACGCGTTTTGGCCGGGGCGACAGCGATTTTGGCGTTCTCCCATATTTTTTTAAGCGACTTAATGGCTTTGGTGCGCTCACCTTTTTGCACGAATGAAAAATGGCAAATGCCGCGATCGGTCACCGCCAGCAAACAGTGGCCGAACGGCGTGGGATGAAAGCCATAAAAAATCTGCAGGCCTTCGCCTTTATTTTTAAATTCGCCGGGGGTGACCGCTTCACAGGCGACAAATAAATCGTGCAAACGGCCCGTGCCGGAGAGGCCGGTTTCATCCGCCACCTCGAACAAATTTTGCGATTTCTCCAGCAATGCCTTTGCATATTCTTTGGTCAAAAACTGGAGAAAGCGCTTCGGGCTGATGCCAACCCAGCGGCTAAACAAACGCTGAAAATGATATTCGCTGAGCGCGACGCTTTTGGCAATTTCATCCAGATTCGGCTGCTGCAGAAAACTTTTTTCCAGCGCGAGAATGGCTTTTTCGATGCGTTGATAATCAACGGATAACTGCGTGTAATTTGCGGATGACATAGACGCCTCAAAGTTTGAGCGAAGTCGGACTTGCGCAGCGAATTATGGCTAACTTTGGAAAAGCTGCGAGCGCAAGTCCGACTTCACATCTCCGGTGCTATTTTACTCATTTTTACAAACAAAACCAACCCGCTTCTTGCGGTCTTTTTGTAAAAATGAAACTGACTGGTCGCTTTAATTCCACCACTTTAATGATTCTGCTACAACGGAATCCGCAAAGCAAAAAACCGGACAAGGCTGACAAACTAAAGTTTGTCACTCCGTTTTTTTCCGAGAAGTGCGATTTCACTTTATTTGTCGGCGAGACTATCCGCCGGCGCCAGCCGCTCGCGTTCGGCAATCGTCCACGCGCTGAGCGCCTGCACCTCTTCCGGCGAAAGCTTCGCATTGGGATGCAGCGGCAAATATGACGGCAGCGGCATCGTCCCGTCTTCCACCTCCTCTTTGATTTCTTCGAGTTTCCGTTTCATGCGTTTGGGATCGTAAGTCGCCCATTCGGAAAAATTCAAATGCTGCCGCGCCTCGTTGACGTGGCTGATGACGAACCACGAAACCGGCGCGACGTGGCTGTACCACGGCCAGCGCGTTTGATGCGAGTGGCAATCGTAACACGCGCGCGTGATGATGGCCGAAACCTCCGGCGGCATCGGCACAACGGCTGCAATCGTTTTTGTTTCGTCAACGGCCGGATTGGTTTTCTCCGGCCCGAAAAATTGTATGGCGATAAAAGCCAGTCCGAGGACGATCAAAAGCCGCGGCAAAATTTTTTTCATAAATTTTCCATCTTTTGTTCAATAATTTTTACCAAAAGGATTTTTGAAATTTTACGCATTCGGCGGCTAAAGTGCAAGCATTATCCTGGTGAGAAATTTTATTGACTTTGCGAAACGATGGCGTTATCATTCAAAGGCGACACAAAAAATTAACGGCCAAAAACGAAACCCCGCGGATTGAAAAATCCCGCGGCTAAAGCATTTCATATGAAAAGATGGCTGTCGATATTGTGCTGTGCATCGCTCTCCGGCATCGCCGGCGGCCAGGCTGCCAAAACCTTCCAGATTGCGGAAAACAATTTCGTTATTCGCTTCACCGAGCCGCGAGCCGAATCTGCCGCGCGCGAGGTTTTGGCGATGGCCGCAAACGCGCGGCAGGAACTGGCGGAAAAATACAAATTCGCTTTCCCGGCGCCGGTTGAAATTCGCCTGAGCGCCACGACGTATGAATTCTGCCAACTCACCGGGCGGCCTTGGTGGCAGGCATCGGTTTATCGCGGCCGCATGATTTATCTGCAGCCGATCCGCGTTTTGCGCAGCCGCGGCATTCTGGCCACGACGCTGCGCCACGAGCTGGTGCATCAACTGGTGGAAGAGCAAAGCCGCGGCAACAGCCCGCTCTGGCTCAGCGAAGCGCTGGCGATTTACCATTCCGGCGAGATCGCGTTGCTCAAACCGGCGCGCAAAAAAATTGAACCGGCGGAATTGAAGTGGAATCAACTGGAAAAACGTTTGGAGAGTACGACAGGCCAGGCTGACGCCGAGCGGCTCTATTTTCACCTTTATCATCTCGGCCAGTTTCTGGAAACCCGATTTTCGGCTGAAAAAATAGCCCGGCTTTTGCAAAGGCTCGGCGAGAAAGCGCCGTTCGCGCCAGCCTGTCAGGAGGTTCTCGGGGAGAGCGCCGCGGTGATCGAAAAAAACTGGCTGCAATATGCCGTTGCGAAGATCAGGTAGCGCAGATCTCATTTCAGGAGAAAAAAATTGCTCAAATCCCTCGAAGTATTTCGCCGGAAAACGCATCATTATCGCCAGGCCTGCGCCAGGTTTAAACAAAAAGGGCGGGCGCTGTTTCAGCAAAAAAAACAAAACGCCGAGCAGCTTTATCAGCGCTATGAAAAATACGTTCCGCTGACGGCCTTTGTCATCGGTTTCATCTGGGACAGTCTGACGCTGACGCGCATCGATTCGCGGCTCGATAATTTCATCTTGCTGGGTTATACGGTCGCGGCCGGCATTCTGATCGCGGTGATCGGGCTGGCGCAACGCGGGCGTCTGCGCCAGGTCTGGATTCTCAGCCATCTGCACTGGATCAGCGGCGCCACGCAGTTTTTCCTCGGCGGCCTGCTGTCAAGCTACGTCGTTTTTTATTTTAAAAGCGCGGCGGTCGGCAAATCCTTCATCTTTGTCGGCCTGCTCGTCGCGCTGCTGCTGGCCACTGAATTTTTTGCCGAGCGTTTGCACAATTTGAAGCTGTTGTGCGCCATCTATTTTTTCTGCTGCTTCGCCTTTCTCACGTTCTTCCTGCCGGTGATGACGCACACCATGAACGCGACGATGTTCATTTCGAGCGGCGTGCTGAGTTTTTTCATCACGAGCGCGATTGTGGCGGTGGTTTATTATGGCGGCCTTCGCCAGGCCCGGCGCGAGCTGATCGACCTGTCGTGGCCGCCGCTGGTGATTTTTCTCGCGCTGGTCCTGTTTTATTTTCAAAATTGGATGCCGCCGGTGCCGCTCGCTTTAAAAGACGGCGGCATTTATCGCCGCGTGAAACGGGTGGGGGAAAATTACGAGGTCCGTTACAGCCAGCCGCGCTGGTGGCAAGTCTGGAAAAACGATGATCGTCACTTCGCGTATGTGACCGGCGACACGGTTTATTGCTTTACCGCGGTCTTTGCGCCCGCCGGGTTGCGGGAAAGCATCGTGCACCACTGGCAGAAAAAAAATTCCGCCGGCGACTGGCTCACGACCGACCGGCACAGGAATTTGATTCGCCAGGGCGGCCGTGATGGCGGCTGGCGCAGCTACAGTCGAAAACAAAATGTGACGCCCGGCGAATGGCGTATCGAAGTCAAGACGGCGCAAGACCGATTGCTCGGACGAATTCCGTTGGAAATCATTCCAGTGGAAGAGCGTCCAAAGGCAATGAAGATTGGCTACCGGTAAAAACTCAAGCGTTAAATCCGTGCAAAAAAGCAAAGCCTGCCCTGGCGCCCGCCCCGCATGGCGGGGTGCCGCAGGCCAGGGAAATTTTGGCTCACGGAAATGGAACGGCTCACGGAATTTTTTTCCGTGAGCCGTTCCATTTCCGTGAGCCATTCGTTCTTTTGGGGTTGCGCCTTGTTCGCGCTATAGGCGTCATTTTTTGTTCGATAATTCGGCAAGGATGCTGCGATGAATGCGAAACGCAATATTCTCCGGCAGCTTCGTCAACTCAAACCACTGCGCTTCGAGGGCATCATCGCCCGGCTGCAATTTCCCGCCGGCAATTTCCCCGCGATAAACCACGAGCAGAACTTCATGATCCGGCCGCTCCTGTGCGCGATAAACGCCGTAAATGCCGCGAACGGCAATGTCGAGTCCGGTTTCTTCGCGCAACTCACGCATCGCCGTTTCTTCCGGGCCTTCGCCCCACTCAATAAATCCGGCGGGCAAACTCCAATCCCCGGCGCGGGGTTCGAATTTCCTTTTCACCAGAAGAATCTGTGAATCCTGCTGCAGAATGACGGCGACGGCGGGAACGGGATTCTGATAAAAAATGAAGCCGCATCTTTCACAAACGAGGCGATCACGACCTTCGCTAAAACGCCGGTCCAAGCGGCCGCCGCAGGGCGGGCAATAATTGAAATTCATTTTTCCTCGCGCGCGTGGGATTCAAATCCCACGCTAAAAAACTAAAGCTCGCTGAAGCGAGCTGGGGTTCATATTAAAATTTATTTTGATTTTATTCCTTCGATATTGCGGTCTTGACAAATTCCTCAATGCCGGCCACAATTGCGGCGGCGGTTTTCTCGCGAAATGCGGGATCGAGGATTAATGCCTCTTCGAACGGGTGCATGATAAACGCCGGTTCGAGGAGCACGGACGGCATGCTCGTCACGCGGCAGACCGCGAGATTGTCATAAAACAGGCCGAAATTCGGCAGTTGCAATTGCTTCAATAAATTTCGCAATATGCTTTGCGCCAGCGGGTAGCTCTGCGGATGAAAATAATAGGCGCTGCTGCCGCGATTTTTGTCGGGATTGACGCCGTCGGGCAACGCGTTGTAGTGCAGGCTCACAAAAATATCGGCGCCGGCGACTTCGGCCAATTTCGTGCGCGCCGCGAGCGCGATGCCTTCCTCCATCGTCTGTCTGGTGAGCACGACGTGACTGCCTCGGGCTGCGAGTTTTTTCGCCACCGCTTCGGCCAAAAGAAAGGTCGCATCTTTTTCAAAAAATCCGGTCGGCCCGATGGCGTTCGGCTCCGGGCCGTGTCCGGGATCAACACAAATCGTCAAATCCCGCAGCGGATGCTTGCGCGATCTGGCCGTGAGCGGCGATTTTTTGATTTCAAGAATGAGATTGTTCTCTTCATACCAGGCGCGATAACCCCACTGCTGTTTCTGATTCAAATCAATCGTGAGCCGATATTTCTCTTCGCCATCCTGCGACCAGCGAATTTCATCGATCAGCGGATCGCCGAAATCGTGGCGAATCCAGTCGGTGTCGGCAGTGGCGCCGTAAATGGTGGCGTGCAGGCGTGGCGATTTTCTTTCCTGCTCAAGTTTGTACGGCAACCGTTCCGTCATAAAAATCGTGACGCGGGAAAACCTTTCAAAATTTCCGGTGCGCACAATTTCGACGATACTTTGCGGCAGTTGCGTGCCGGCCGGCAAAAAATTTATGTTGCCCACCGGCACCCAGATCGATTCCCCCGCCGCCAGTTTCGCGCGATAAGAATTTCCTTCGCGGCCGGTAATCCACAGTTTGACGCCCGCCGGCAGGAACAGTTGATAGCCGCGTCCGGGTTTCGTGCGTCCGACGGTTAAAGCCTGCGTTAAACTCGCAATCCGAGGAACGCCGAAATTCCAAATCGTCAATTTGCCGGGCGCAATCATTTCAATGCGACGTCCCAGCGAATCCGTGATTTCAAAACGAATCGTCGCATTCGTCGCGGCGTCCTGCGGGCGAATCATATAAACGCCGGTGTAGATGCCGCGCACGAGCGGCGTCGCCGGCGGTCGCGCCTGTCCGAAGACGGCTTCGCCAACATAAAAATTTTTCGCCGGCGGATGCTCGGCCATCGGCAAATTCGTTGCGACGCTGGCAATGGAAAAACGCGCCACACCACCCGGCGAGGCTTTTACGGCGACGCCGAGCATGTCGCCTGGCATCATTTCCAAATTAACATGCGGAAAAACATAACTCGAATCGACCACGAGTGTGTCGGTCGGCGAAGTGGCAAGATAATATGGAATGAAAACGTTGCGATCAACAACCGTGGAATCCGCAATCGTGCTGTCGGCGAAAATCGGCCGCAGCACGGTGTGAAAGGTGAACGGCCCCGGTTTCACCGGCACGACGGCGAGATAAGTTTTGTTGGGATAAAGCCGCGCTGCAATGCCGTTAATCGTGAGGGAAAATTTTGTCGGCGCGTTGACCGTCGCGGCGCCGAAAGGGCGATAATCAAAATTGCCGAAAATAAAAGTGGAGTCGGTTGCCGTGATGGTCAAACCTTCGCGCGGATAAATGACTTCGAGTTTGGAAAGGTATTGCGCCGCCAGCGGAGCGGCGAGAAAAAGGCTCCCGATAAAAAACCGTTTAACCGAGCTGGGCAAGATGTTCCTCCAGCACGTTGGGCGGAGTTCGATGCAACAAATAACGCAGACCGGCCAACACCATGCCGAGATCGTTCATCTGACCGAGAATGGGGAAAAGAAAATCCGGAATCAGATCGATTGGCGAAATCAAATACGCGATGGACGCGACGAAAACGAGTTTGCCGAAAGCCGGCACGCGCGCATCGCGAAAAAGCCGGCCGAGCAGGCGAAAAAGTTTGGGCAGATTCAAAACCAGCTTCCAGAAGGAAGGCTGGCGCCATGTTGATGAAGCGGAAGATTGATTGGGCATTGAGTGAGGCTCACGGTTTTAAGTTAAATTAAGATTCTCCGTTTTCAGACGTTGTCTTTGGCTGCGGTGCGTAAAGTTTTGTAAGAGCTTTGGCGCGGAGAGTTGTAATTTCGTCAGTGAGTTCAGAGCGAATATTCGCAATATCTTCTTTCATCTCCGCACGAGCATCGGCAAATTCCGCTTTTGTTGCCATTTCGCGTTCGATTCGTTGCTCGAGAGAATTCAGGCGATCTTCGAGACGAATGAGCATAACTACCGGCGATTTGCGCACTTCTTCCAAATTTTCAAAAGCCAACGTGAAGTGCTTTTGCACGGTTTTGTCAACAAGCTCTTCGACCTTTTTTTCATCGGCCAACATTGTTTCCATCACAGTGTTTCCCAGTTTAAAATTTGAATAAACCGTTTCTGAAATCAGTTTAAGATAAATAAGCGTTACGAAGAAAACAAGGGGAATTTACCTCAACCAGTAATGGCTCAGATTAGTGGACAAAACTGACCGGTCACTTGAATTAGTTGGGAATTATCGTTTAGTGACCGGTCAGTCCACCCGTCATTGAGGCATTACTCTCAACCATAAAAGAAATCCGGCCGCAACATCACGACGACGGTTTCCTCCGCGTCCAACTCGGTGCGCTCGATCGGGCAGATGAGATACGAGTTGCTTTTGGCATACGTCACCACGTCGCCGCTGCCTTTGGATTTGAGCGGGCGCACCATGAAGCGTTTTTCTTCGTACCAGGTGACCGCGGGCGCGTAATTCTCGCGGCCGGAGCGGTTGGCAAACAGCTCGGTGAGCGTGGCGAGCACCATTTGATTTTGATACACCGGAAAGCCCATCATCTTGCGCATCACCGGCCGCACCAGCACTTCGAAGACGGTGGTGGCGGAAACCGGATTTCCCGGCAGGCCGAAAATGATGCCGCCGCGGTTCGAACGCGCCATCACCACGGGCTTGCCGGGCTTCATCGCGATTTTATCAAAAAAAACTTCCAGCCCAAATTCGGCAAACACCTCTTCGACGAGATCGAGATCGCCCATCGAAACGCCGCCGGTGGCGAGAAATAAATCATAGTGCAAGCCGTCGGCGATGCGATGGCGCAAATTGGCTTTCGTGTCCCTGGCCACGCCAAGCAAATCCGGCCGGCCGCCGGCCTGTTGCACCTGCGCATAAAGCGACGAACTGTTGCTGTTGCGAATTTGCCCGCGGCCGGGTTGGGCGTCAACTTCGACCAGCTCATCGCCAGTCGCTAAAATTCCCACCACCGGCGCGCGATAAACCGCAACCGCGTTTTTACCCACTGCCGCGAGCAGGCCGATGACCCCGGGCGAAATAAATTTTCCCGCGGGCAATACGACTTCGCCCTGACGCGCTTCGCTGCCCAACGGCGAAACGTTGTGGCCGGCGGGCACGCTTTCTAAAACCGCCACGGCCGTCCCTTCTTCCAGCGCACGTGTTTTTTCGACCATCTGCACGGCGTCCGCACCCGCAGGTAACGGCGCGCCCGTCATGATTTTGGCGGCCTGCATCGGCTGCAGCGAAAAATTCGGATACGAACCTGCGGGAATCGTGCCGGCAACTTGCAGCCGCGCCGGCGCATTGCGAACATCGGCGCTGCGCACGGCATAGCCATCCATCGTGCTGCGCGGAAACGGCGGCATGTCAACATCCGAGATAACATCCTCGGCGAGAATGCGCCCGGCGCTTTCCAATAAAGGCATCGTTTCGATCGGCAGCCGCGCGGTTTTTTGCAGCGCGATTTCCAAAGCCTGACGAACTGTGATCATGATTCGAATTTTGATTTGCAAAGACATGTAAAACGTAAAGCGTAAAACGCAAAATAATATTACGCATTACGTTTTACGCATTTATTGTTGTATCAACACCATCTTTTTCATTATACTAAATTCGCCGGCCTGCAGCCGATAGAAATAAACGCCGCTCGCTAATTTTTGCGGCGCAAATTCGACTGGGCGAGCAACAACATCGGTAACAGCAGCATCGTTGCAATCCTGTCTTTCATATACAGCTTCCTGCTTAATTGACACGCTCAATTCGTTGCTTCGACCGGCTTTTCTGCCTGCTTCGGTTGCGGCCGGCCAGCATGAAGCGAATTGTAATTCAAACACGCATTGAACAGCAGGAAAAATTCGCCCTGCGTTTCCTGCCGCCACATCGGATTGGTCGCGAAGAAGATGACGTGACCTTTGCCGACCGGCGCGTCGATCACCACCGGACGATTGATGATCTCATTGCCGTTTTTAAGCATGCCGCTGATGAGCAGATTTTTTTCAGTTTTGGAGAAGCGCAAAATCGCGCGCGGCATGAGCGAGTCCGGCATCGCCAAATTTCGCATGAACTCGCGTTGCTCGTCGGTGAGTGGCGCTTCTTCGCCGGGAGGGGTTTTCTCCGGTGGCAACGGCTCCGCAACCGGCCGACCTTGTGGAATGTCCTGCTCATCTTTGCCGCCGCGACCGGTGGGACGCGCCGCCGGTTCATCGCTTCCAGCACCGCCAACGCCGCGACTGATTTGCAAAATCGGCGACTGGTTGAAATACACCGCGAGGCTATCGCCGTAGCCATAACGGATCGGGCTCATGTCGTCATTGAAATAGGCCTGATAGATGCTGCCGCGCGCTTGCAGTTGTTTCGGCTCGACGGACACGACGCCTTCAGCCAGGCCGTATTGAATTGGAATGTTGCAAATGCTGGTGATCGGAATGAACACTCCGCCATCTTCCAAAAATTGACGCAGGTGCATGAGTCCCTGCAATCCCATGCCGCCGCGCATATCGTCAGTTTCATCGACGCCGAGATTCGGGGTTAACACCGTCTTCTTCCATGGAATCGGCTCGCCGCGCATGGGCAGTCCGTTGACAATGCGTTGCGCCGTTCCGCCGAGCGGCGGGAAAATGATCACATCGTATTTCGCGCGCAGATTCGGCGTGTCGCGAACGGTGTGATCGGAAATATACGCATACGGAATTTGCAAACGATCAAACGCAATGCGGAACCAGCCTTCGTTCTGCGTGTTCTGCCAGGTGTGCAGAATCGCAATGCGTGGCACGGCCAGCTCGTGTGTCTTTACATCTGGCATTTTGTCGACGGCATGCGCGATGAGTCCGAGGTCCGAAGTTGCCTGGTCGAGGCGCTGCGTTAAATCTTTCGGCGCATTTTGCGTGGGAATGATAAATGTGCCGGCGGCAAATTTCAAATCGCCAACAGTAAAAGTTTTTTCCGCTGCTTGCATTTTTACATCTTTAAGGCGGAAGCGCAACGTCATCAGCGTGTTGTCGGTGTTGTGATTGATGAGATACGCTGCCGGCTTTGCTGAAGAGTGAGCAACGATTTTTCCCACAACTTTCGCATCGCTTGCCAACAGTGTCATTGCTTTGTCGAGAATGGCGCGGTCGGTGACGCGCATGGTGCGAACGTTGCGCAACGGGCCGAACGTCCAGCCGGTGTCGTCGTAAGGCCGCGGATCGTCGGTGTTGTAATATTGCTTGTCGAGCAGCATATCGACGATGCGGCTGTAGGGTTGATCCATGCGAATGACGTAACTGCCCGCCGGAAAATTTCCTTCTTTCACGGTGATGCTGCTGTCGGCGCGATGCACTTCCGCGCCTTGCAAGCGCAGCAGATTGATCATGTCCGCGCACTCAACCGGACGCGGATCATCCTGCGGAATCACCCACGCCGCCGGGCCTTCGGTCGTCGCCTTCGCCACCGAGCGCTTGCTCTTCAAATAAAAATTTTCGAGAAAGCGCGCTTTGTTATTGGCCAGAAAAGTCATCGCCAGCAGTAAGCCACTTTGCTGCAGATTGACGTTGTTGCGCAGCGACCATTTCACTTTTGGCAGAGGCGGATTGGGGCGATACCACACGCGATTGGTCTGCGCCGGTTGCAACTTGCGCTCGCGTGTATCAGCGCCGCCATTGCCGAAGGTTTCGTAAAAGCGTCCGATGGCATTGTGGCCGTTTGCGGCGTAGAACATGTAATTGCACGCCCAGCCGTCATAAAAGCCGTGCGTCCACACGCCGGGCACGCTACGCTTGGTCATCTCGGTGACTTCCCAATGCGCCAGCATTTGCCACTCGTCGACGAGAATGGGATCGATCCACGCGTTGTACGGGCCGGTGCCGGTGGACGTGTAAAGGTACGGCACCGACTCGTGCAGATCGTGCAAGATCGTCGGATGCCAGTCGAGAAACGTTTTCATGATATTGCGCGAGAGCGCCAATGACAGCGCCATGCCGTCGCGGTTGTTGTCGTGCGCCACGTATTTGCCCCAATACAGCAGACTCGGCGCATTGGCTTTCGGATAGGCTTTGCGATAATTGTAAATGTCCACCATCCGGTCGCGGCCATCGGTTTCCACCACCGGCGTGAGCATGACGATGAGGTTGTCGCGAATATTTTTGATGGCAGGCGTCTCTTCGACCGCGAGCCGATACGCCAATTCCATCAGCATTTCCGGCGAACCGGTTTCGGGCGAATGAATGCTGCCGGTGGCCCAATACATCGGCTTGCCTTCGCTGAAGAGTTGTTTGGCTTGCTCATCGGAGATTTTACGCGGATCAGCGAGCCTGGCGGTCATTCCTTTATATTGATCGAGTTGCTGAATGGTCTTTTCATCCGCGATGACGACGAGCAACATCTCGCGGCCTTCTTCGGATTGGCCCATCGAAAAAATTTTGACGCGCGGCGAGGCTTTTTCCAGCTCGCGCATGTAGCGGTAAATGTCTTTGGTGTAGGTCAATTTCTCCGGTGTGCCAATGATGTACCCCAAAACTTTTTCCGGTGTCGGCACCGTCGCAGAAGCCGGAAGATGATCCACCAGCTCGGTGAGAAAAAACGGCTCGGTGGTGTACTCTTTGATTTTGGCGGTGTAATTCTCGTCAAGCGATTGGGCGAGTGCGAAGCCCGACGAGAAAATGAAGAAAATCGCGATGGTGCAACAGGGCACGAGAGTAGAACGGCGAGTGAAACGGGCGGATGAATTCACAACAGCCTCCTTCCTCTTCAGGTTAACATGAGACTTGTTGAACTGACCAGCTTGGCCGGCATGTTGGAAAGATACACAAGTTATCGTGAGAAGTCAAGAGGCGTCTCAATTAGCTTTTGTTTTCACCTCGATAAAAAGCAAATAAAAAAGATTGTGCTTTTCGGCAAAAAGATTATCTTTATCGTCAAGTCAATAAACAAAAAAATGGATTATAAAATCACCTAAGACTGCCCAATGTACGCGCTACATGCTGTGTGGAAATCCGCTCCCTCAAGTGCACTCCATCTCTGGGGAGAAACCCCCGAAACTCCAACGACAGCAAAGAAGCCCAAAGGCCGTCAATCCAAAATTCCCAAACCACTGCCCCATCCTTTTGCTATCGATGAAAAGAAGCTAAAAGAACTCATCACCGAAATTTCCGGCAGTCTCATTGGGGAAAGTGTCAACTTCCAAAAGCTGGCCATCCGCTTGCCGTCGGCGAACGATTTGCCCGCGCCGTCTCCACAACTCATTCGTGAGCAAGATGAGCCACTGCTTACTTCCGAAGCGCTGAAGAGTTGGTATGTGCCTGCGGCTGTATTCGAACCTGATTTGGCGCTGGATTTTTTGCTATCGTTGCCCAATCAATCAACGCCCGCAATTGCTTTCGGCGCTTCGATTCGTTACTGGGCTGAAGCGGCAAAATTCGCCATCGAGTTGATCACGCGGCAAAGTTTTTTTCCGCTGGTGTTGGAAGAAAAAAACGAGACAAAATCTTATCGCGCGGCGTGGTCGGTTTATTTGTCCGAGGCGGATTTCACTCGCATGGAGATTCTGGCCAGGGCGATGCCGCCGGTTTGCCGGGCCGCGATTTCAGGAGAATCACCCGAAACGCGGTCGCCGTTAAAATTGGTGCTGCATTTTCTGAATCAAACCACCGAGCATTTCATCCGCCATCAATTATTGGCAAGCAACTTTTTATCAAAAAGCGCTGCCCGCCGTCGTGAAAATCTGTCGCTGCCGGAAGCGTGGTTGCAGGCATTGTCGTCGAGCGATCCTACTCTCACTGCGCCGCGCGCAGAAATGGAGGCGTTTCTCAAACAGATCAATGCGTGGCTGGAGCAGATTCGTCCGAGTCCTTCATCCGCGTCGTTTCGCACCTGCTTTCGATTGGATCCTCCCGAAGATGGCGAGCCCAAATCTGCGGCCTGGGGCATTAGTTTTCATCTGCAAGCGGTTGAAGATCGGAGCCTGATGATTCCCTCGGAAAAAGTTTGGGCTTCTCGCGGCAGCACGTTGACTTTCCTCAAACGCAAATTCGAAAATCCGCAAGAGCGCTTGCTGGCTGATTTGGCGAAAGCCTCGCGCGTATTTCCCGCGATTGAAGTCAGCCTAAAAACCACGCGCCCCTCGGGACTCGCGCTGGACACGCCGAAGGCTTATCAGTTCCTGCGGGAAACCGCGCCGTTGTTGGAGCAAAGCGGCTTCGGCGTGCTGCTGCCGGCGTGGTGGCAAAAACCAACGCTGCGACTCGGCGTCAAGCTGAATGTTCAACCCAAAGCGAATGGCGCATCGTCATCGAGCGGCGAAGGCCTTTTGGGAATGGCTGGGATCGTGGCCTACAATTGGCAAATTGCCCTCGGCGACCAAACGCTCAGTCAGAAAGAGTTCGAGAAGCTCGCCAACCTGAAAGTGCCGCTGGTCAAAGTGCGCGGCCAGTGGGTCGAGCTGAAACCGGAAGAGATCGAGAAGGCCATCGCATTCTTATGGAATTTCTCAATCCGGGTTATCTCGGCTCGGCCAATGATTTTCGCGGCCGCTTCGCCGTTCCCATCGAGCGCTACCGCAATTCGGAGCGGGCACAGGCGTTGAAGAATTTGATCCAGCCTTTCGTCCTGCGCCGCCTCAAAACCGATGCGACGATTATCCAGGACCTGCCGGAGAAAAATGAAATGAAGGTCTTTTGCAACTTGACCTCCGAGCAGGCCTCGTTGTACGAAGCCGTCGTCAAAGAGATGTTGGAGAAGATTGCCAAATCCGAGGGCATCGAACGCAAAGGGTTGGTGCTGGCGACGTTGATGAAGCTGAAGCAGGTGTGCAATCATCCCACGCATTTCTTGAAAGACGGCAGTGTCTTGCAAGATCGTTCCGGCAAATTGACGCGCCTGCGCGAAATGTTGGAGGAAGCGCTCTCCGAAAATGACAAGGCGCTGCTCTTCACCCAGTTCACGGAAATGGGAACGCTGCTGCGGCATTACTTGCAGGAGAGCTTGGGCGTCGAGGCGCTGTTCCTGCACGGCGGCACGCCCAAGAAGCAACGCGATGCGATGGTGCAGCGTTTTCAAGAGCAATCGTCCGGGCCACCGCTCTTCATTCTTTCGCTCAAAGCCGGCGGCGTGGGTTTGAATTTAACCGCGGCCAATCAGGTGTTTCATTTCGACCGCTGGTGGAATCCCGCGGTGGAAAATCAAGCCACCGACCGCGCTTTTCGCATCGGACAAAAGAAAAATGTGCAGGTCTACAAGTTCGTCTGTTTGGGAACTTTGGAGGAGCGCATCGACCGGATGATTGAGAGCAAGAAAGAGTTGGCGGAGAATGTGGTTGGAACCGGCGAGGGTTGGCTCACGGAATTAACCACCGACGGGTTGCGGGAAGTGTTTGCGTTGAGTCGGGAAAATGTTTAATTTTCAGTAACCAGTGATAGCCATGAACCTATAAAATTTTCGCTTGAATTTCCAGCGAAACTTGTCTATGTTGTTATTGATAAAGATTCAATAGCAAGTTGGTGGCTCTTAACCTGACTAGAGAAAGGCATGTCACGCATCCTGAAATATCCAATTTGCTTTCTCGGCCTTTTACTGCTTGAAAAGCCGCTTACAGTGATAAGTCTGATTGTTGCGATTGTTGTTGGATTGGCAACCCTCATTGCAACGATTATTGGCCTCCAAAAATGGCGAGCAAAAGAATTGGCGAAAGCGGCGAAAAAGGGAGAGCTTGAGGCTGAGCGCGAAGCGAAGGAAAGCATTCAGACCGAAGGCCGGCCTCGTGCTCCCGAGAGCATGCAAGCAACACCCACCGCCATCATCCACCAGGAAGTATCTGATCGGGCGACGGCAAAAAAGCGTACCCAGGTTTTTATCAGTTACCGCCATCAGACTCCGGATAGTTCTTTAGCCAACGATTTTGCAAAAGCGTTGCAGCAAGCGGGACACGAAATTTTTATCGACACCGAACTGCAATGGGGTGCAAATTGGGCCAAAAGAATTCGAGAAGCCCTGGAACGAGCAGAGTATCTTCTTTTGTTGCTCTCCAAAGAAGCAGCAGCAAGTGAACTGGTGGTGGAAGAGGTTGCCATTGCCAAAGAGCTTGCTGCTCAAAAGAATGGGATTCCCATCATTCTGCCGTTACGCATTCGTTTACCCTTTTCCGAGCCACTACCCTATCATCTCGCAGCTTATTTGCGCGCGATTCAGCAGGAATTTTGGAACGGCACTGAAGACACCTCCCGACTGGTGAGCAAACTTTTGGAAACGGTATCGGGCCGAGCAGGATGGCTTTCCCCAATACCGGAGGCGTCACCCTTGCCAGGCAGCATTGAGCAAACCGGTCCACAACCGTATTCCGATCCACGCCGCTTGATTATTCCCGGTGGCGCCATCGAGGTGGAGTCCGGTTTTTACATCAAGCGTGATGCCGATGAAATCGTTTTTCGTGAAGTGAAGCAGCCGCGCGCCATGATCAGAGTTCACGGGCCGCGACAAACCGGCAAGACCTCACTGATGATGCGTGTTTATGCCGACACGCGCGGAGTCGAAGGCCGGCTTCGTGCCGCGTTCGTCGACTTTCAAGGCTTGACGCAAGATGAGCGTTCTTCGCTCAACACCATTTGGCATGCCATCGCGCGTTACACGGCGGAACAACTGCAA
>Ga0247727_10009737_pt1 | contig 17252 bp, 11 predicted proteins | sample WisWelCaveWW1625_FD_202498 | JGI IMG/M metagenome (GOLD analysis project Ga0247727, IMG submission 202498) | Biofilm microbial communities from Wishing Well Cave, Virginia, United States - WW16-25 | ecosystem: Environmental > Aquatic > Deep subsurface > Groundwater > Cave microbial mat | place...
GGATGAAGACCGGGATCATCGTCACCGAACTGGGGATCATCATCGTCGCCAGATAGAGGAAGAAGAGCCGGTCGCGCCCGGGGAATCGGAGTCGCGCGAAGGCATACGCCGACAACGAGCTGGTGAAGACCTGCCCCACCGTCACACAGAGCGCGACGAAGATGCTGTTGAGGTAGAAGCGACCGAACGGCACGACCTTCCACGCCGTCACGTAATTCGACCAGACGACCGGCTCCGGAATCCACTGTGGCGGCAACGTGAAGACGGCGCTGGGGTCCTTGAGCGAGGTTGACACCATCCAGAAAAACGGGATGATCATCGATAGCCCCCCGATGATCAGGATCGTGTAGCAGGCAATCGCACTCATCATTCGAATCCGCGAGCGCGACGCCTGACGATCAATAGTGGACAGATCGGCCACCGTACCTCCAGTTGATCAGTGTCACTACGAAGACCACGATAAACAACACCCAGGCGATGCTGGCCGCGTAGCCCATCTGAAACCACCGGTACGCGTTGTTATAAATATAGTACTCGATGGTGGTGGTGGAGCCCGCCGGCCCCCCACCTGTCATGACGTACGCTGCCATGAACCCACCTTGGAACCCGATGATGACACCCATGATCGCGATGAAGAACGTCGTCGGGCTGATCATCGGCCACGTCACCGTCCAGAACCGCTGCCAGGCGTTGGCGCCATCGATCTGCGCCGCCTCGTACAGCTGCTGCGGGATCTCCTGCAACGCCGCCAGATACAGCACGGCATTGTACCCGCCCAGCCCGATCCAGAAGTTCATCAAGACCAGCGCCGGCTTCGCCCACGCGACCGAGGAGAGCCAGTTCGGCCCCTTGAGCGGCACGCCGATCAGATCGCCGAACCGGGCGATGCCCGCGTTGATGAGCCCGAAGTCGGGATTGTAGAGCCATTTCCACAACAGGAACACGGCCACACCGGAGCAGATCGTCGGCAGGAAGAAGACCGTGCGAAAGAAGACCATGCCGGGAATCTTCTGGTTCATCACGATGGCCAAACCAAGCGAACCGAAAATCCCCAGCGGGATGCCAATCAACAGATACACGGTGTTCCACACGTAGTACCAGAATTGTGGGTCGTTGGGCGCCCATCGCCCCTGCTCCGCGTGAAAACCGAGCAACTGAACGAAGTTGTCCACTCCAACGAAGCGCGGCGGCGTCAGAATATCCCATTCCATGAAACTCAACCCCAACGACGCCAGCACCGGTAACGAGGTGAAGAGAAGAAATCCGAGGAAGTTCGGCAACAGAAAGGCGTAGGCCGTGCGCGCCTCATGCGAGAGATACGGCAACCGCATCAAGCTCCTCCCGCTTCATCGATCAACACGTTCAGCCGATCCTCCACCGCTTGCAACGCCTGTTCGGCGTTCAGCTGCCCGATCAGGAACTTGTCCAGTTCGGTATTGATGATGCTCGACATCTGATACCACTCGATCTGCGGATGCATGATCTGCTTCGGGCTGAACGCATACTCGATCGCATCCAGGAACACATGGTTGTGCTGTTCCTGTGGGTACCGCTCGTCCACCGGGAAATACGGACTCTGCGCGATCGAGCGGAGCGTCGGCATGCTATCCCCGACCTCGATGACGAACCGCACGCCGTCAGGACCGGCTAGCTGCTTGACCAATTCCCACGCCTCCTGCGGATGCTTGGTGTGCGCCGAGATCGCCCAGCCATGGCTGTCGAGCGGTGTCGCCCGATGCTCGCCACTCGGCAACGGCGCCACATCCCACGACAGCGCCGTGGCGGTCCGGAAGTTGACGGTGTACCATCGCCCTCCGATAAACATCGCCGCCCGCTGGCTGAGAAACAGCTGATAGTTATCCTGGTTCAGCTGATCCATGAGCCCCGGCACTACCTTGTGTTCCTGCGACAGCGCCTTCACAAACTCGATCGCCTCGCGGGACTCGGACGCGTTAATGATACACCGAGTCTTCTCCGCGTTAAAGAGGCTTCCGCCATTCTGCAAAATCCAGATCAACCAGCCGTCCGCGCTATCGAGATAGAACGAAGCGCCATACTGGGCCACAATCCCGCGCTCATCCCGCTTGGTCAGCCGACGGGCGGCATCAAGAAACTCCCGCCACGTCCACTCCGCCGTCGGATACGCCACGTCCGCCTCATCGAACAACCGCTTGTTGTAATACAGGACGCGCGTGGAGCTGCTGCCAGGCAGCGCGTAGAGCGTCTCGCCGAACGTATAAGCATCCTGCAACTGTGGATAGATATCATCGCGCTGGAACGTCGGATCGCGCGCGATCAACGGATCGAGCGGTCGAAGCGCCCCTTTCTGCGCGAACTGCGGCAGGTCGAAATCCCGGATGAAGAAGACATCGGGCGCGCTGCCACCGGCAAACTGCGTCAGCAACTTCTCCCGATATCCCTGTCCAGCCACCGCTTGAAACTGAGTGCGGATGCCGGGATGCGACTGTTCAAAGCGTTTCCCCTGCTCAATCCGCACCTGGTCGTACAGCGGGAAGCCGGGCGCCATGTAGACCAACTTGATGGCAGCGGGCTTTCCCGATGATCCACCTCCCTGACCGCATCCGCCCGCGGCAAACACCAACACCACCGCCGCGCTCCACGCCGCCCACCGCCCCGCTGCCGAACCCACCGACCGCCCTGCTATCCCCATCCGGATGTTCATCCCGTTCATCCCTGCACGCTACTCGATCGCCATCTCATCGATGTACACCACCCCCGCGCCACCCTCCGGCATCAGATCGGCTTCGAAGTTGATGGAGATCGTCGCCAACTGCGCGTTATCCACAAAGAACTCCTCCAGCGGAATCGTCGCCTGTTGCCACTCGGTCGTCACCACGCCGGCCGGCAGATACTGCCCGATTGCTCCCGCCTTCCGCGAGTCCTCCTGCTGATCCCATGTTCGATCGGCGAGGCCCACAGCGAACGTCTCACCGCCCTGCTGCCCCTTCACCCACAAGGTAACCGCTTTCTTATCGGAGGCATCCACATACACATCCTCACCGCCCTTGAACCCCTTGAGCACCGTATAATAGCCACACCAACCGCCGCTCCCGGCGCCCTCGGTGTCAGCTTTCTTGTCGTACCCCAGCTTCAACGCCGTCGTCTGTGCTCCGCCCAACTGCTGTGGTGAGTAGCTGTACTTGACCCTCGATGGCGCCTTGATGTACACGTTGGCTCGGTTGCCCAGCCGGTTTCGCATCTGATCGCGTCCCTCAAAATCATCCACCAACAGCTTCTCCTCCGCAGCCACTGCCATGCCGCTTCCCATCAACCCTATCGCCAATCCTGCACACAGCATCCTCATCCACTTCATCATCACATGCATCGCACTTTCCTCCGTGAGTTTCACGAACTTACCTCAGTCCGTCCGCACAGATCAGACAGCGGATCGCTCGACCCTCCCGACCGCTTCATCCAAACCGTACCGATGAAGTCATCCTCAAAGCAACGAAAAAACACTTATCGCACGTCCGTGGGCTGGGCAACCACGGCGTCTTTGGACAAATGAAACGTCAGCTGATCAATGAAGACCTCTCCGTCGCCCTTCCGATAACAGTTGAAGACGATCGACCCCATCCGGGTCAGATTCAACGCGCCGAAATCCCGTAGCGGAATCTCCACCCGCTGCCACTCCGTCGTCACCCCTCCCGGCAGATATTTCTCCACCGGTCCCGCCTTGAGCGAGTCACCGATGATCATCCAGTTTTCATCGGCCATCCCGATTTCAAAACTCTCGCCTCCCTTGGCGCCTCGCACCCGGAACGACACCGAGACAAACGGACTCAGATCGTAGAAGGGACCGTCGACCACGTTGAGCAACGAATAGTACCCACACCATCCGCTCGACTCCTTGTGATACGTCAACTGTAGGGATCGACCGGATGCCCCATACGCTCCCTCCGTTACGCGCTTGGCAGCGCACACCGATGGCAATCGCTTGTAGGTGTTGGTCCGACGGCCCAACAGATTCAGATCGCTATGGTCAAAATCGTCGAGCAACAGATACCCCTGCTGCCGCACCTCGGCCTGGCGATCCACCAGCCCTTCGGTATGCAACCGCACGCGATCGATCCAGAACGCGCCGCTCCCCTCCTCGCTGAATAGCCAGGCCACGCTCATCACCTGGTCCAACCGGACGCCGTAGAAGTCAGACAGCGATACCCGCACCTCCTGCCATTCCGTCGTCACACCGCCCTTCAAGAATCGATAGACCGAGCCGGCCAGCACAGCATCTTCCCGACGGTTCGCCACCACGTCATTGAGCCCGATCTCGAAAGATTCTCCGCCCTGGGCGCCCTTGACCATAAAGGTCAGCGTCTTATACGCCGAGAGATCCCCAGCGATCATCAAGTACGCACCGCAGAACGTCTGTCCCGGCCGTTTGTCATACATGATCTTGATGGCATGATCGCCGCTGTCCGCCGCACCGCCTCCCGGCACCGCATACCGCGTCTCCACATCCTCGAAGATCCCCACCCGCGAGGGCGGCAACACGAATGTCCCGATTCGCCCCCGCGCGCCAAACGATTTCTCCGTCGCCGTGAGATGCACCTCCGCCGACAACGGCGGTGCCTCCTCCACCGGCACGCTCTCCGCCCACGCCGGCTGAAACCCCAGACACAAGTTGCAAGCTGCAAGCTGCAAGGAAACCCACAGCACGAGCCCCGAGCCCCGAGCCACGAGTTGTAAGTTGCGATGCACGGATCTCGGAGCGGGTAACCGAACTCCACAGTCATCGACCGAATTTGATCTTCCATGTAGCTTGTAGCTTGTCGCTTGCGTCCGCATTTTCACTTTAGCTCCAACGCGCCGAACGTGGTCGGGTCGCCCCATGCACGATCCACCGATGACGACAAGAAACATTTCTGCGGCACGGCGGCGTCATCCGTATCGCTCAAGTCCGTGCTGATACCGAGCGCCAACCCCGGCACCGGTCTGCGCAACGGCCGATCCGGCACCCGGAGCGGACTCTGCCCCAACCCTTCCGCCCCCTCCACCCATTCGATCGGCACCGTCCACCGCAACAACTCACGCCACGGAATACCCACCTCCACCACATATCCCTCCGCTGTCCGCCGCGCCCCGATCCGCACCGAGGACACCGCAGCCGCGTTCACCTCAGGCGTCCAGACAAAGACCTCGGGCGGTATCGTGCCGAAATTACCCGGGCTGAACCCAAACTGGATATCATCCTGACTGTTCACCGCCTCGGTATAGTCACCAAACAGATCAACATCCAACCATACCTCAAGGTGATCCCCCGCCCACATGTCGGCGCGCTGTTTCTCCTGCCATATGACATCATCACGCACATCAAAGAGCAGATAGAGCATGGCGGCATCCCACGCCGCACGCACCACCATACTCGTGTCCTGCGGCCCTCGCCACTGCTCCCGCCCGTATACCACGTATGGATCGGTATCGAACCGACACGTCGGTGCCACCGCCCGCCACTCGCTCGCATCCCCATCAACCACCACCGGCGCGTCCTCACAGTGCACCGCTTCGAGATGGTAGAGCTGCGCAACCGGCGGCCGGTTTGCCTTGAGCGGGACGTTCCGCTCCGGCGTCAGATAACGGTAGCTCCCTTCATGGTGGATCGCCAACCCCAGAAACGCCGGCTCATCACCCACATCTTCCACGACGCGCGCCAGCACCCGCTCCATCTTTTTCCATCCATCGTCAAAGAAGGTATTCTCCGGACGCCCCTGCTTCATCTGCACCAGATCCTGCGTCTCCACACCGAGCGCGATCTGCCTGCCCAGCTCCTTGACCACCGGCAAGTACTTGTAGAACCCTTCGAGAATACGCCGTTCCGTATCGAAATAATCCATGAGCGCCAGGTAATCAATGGTGGCAACAAACGCCCGTCGGAACTCCACCGGCTCATCGGCGAAGAAGACCGGCACCGTTGCCCCAAGCCGGAACGACTGCCCCGACTCGTCGATCAGCCTGCGGCACTTCTGCATCAACTCGACAAACTCAGCTTCCACCCGCCCCCGATCGCGATTCCACTCATCGGTCAGGTACGGCTCCACGTCCAACTGTGCCCCGGCAAACCGCTGCTCCGGCGGCCGATGCTGGTTGAACGCCAAGAGATCGCCAAGCCACTCCAACGCCTCCGCATGTTGGGAGGTAAACGCCCATGTCGGCTCACCGGTCAACGCCTCTACCTGCACCCCCCGGCTCGATGCCTCAGCCAGAAACTCCCCTGCCTGCCGGGCATATTCCGGATCCTCCGCCTCCTTCATCTCCGCCAGAAAGAAATAGATCCGCTCCACCGCCACACGCTCGCAGAAATCCAGCAGTTGCCTGCGCTGACGCTGATTGCCAATCGGATCGAGCTTCCACACCCACATGCCACGCGGGTGCCTCGGATCCGGCTCGGCGCGAGGCGCCCGTTCCTGCTCGCTGCGCGCCAGCTCCGCGTTGTAGACCAGCGCCACATCCTCGACATAGACCCGACCGCGACCCCCATGACGGAACCAGAAGATGAGCGACCCCAGCTGCGAGACATCGATGTCGCTGGCCACGCGACCCAACGGCACCTTCACCTGCCGCCATACCGTTGTCACGCCTCCCGGCAACACATCGGTGATCGCCCCAACGTACACCGGATCGATCTCCAACTCCCGCATCCGCTCATCGGTCAATCCGATGTCGAACTTCTCCCCGCCCTGCTCGCCGCGCACCCAGAATGTCAAACAGTTGTACGGTGTCGCGTCGATCCCGTTGAGCACCGAATACCAACCGCACAACCCTCCCTCACTACTGTACTCGATCGAGAGCGACCGCCCACGATCTCCGCGCCGGATGGCTGCACTCTTGCGAAGGATCGTGTACGATGGCCGCTGCGACCACGTGCCCTGATAACCACCGACCGCGTTTGGCCGCTGCGAGGCAGCGCCGCTGACCTCTCCCTTGTCGAAATCATCGATGACGAGCGCCACCGACACTACCGCTGGCGACGGCTCCTGCGCCGGCTGCTGACCCGCCGCGAGTGCCGACTGAAACCCCAGACCCAAGCTGCAAGCTGCAAGCTGCAAGGAAACCCAAAACACAAGTCCCCAATCCCGAAACCTATGGCCAGCTGGCAGCTGAACTGTTGACTCGGCTGCTGAACTTGATCTTCCTTGGAGCTTGTAGCTTGTGGCTTGTGGCTGTATGTTCATCTCAGCGCGCAATGTCCCACCCGCCACGATAGACGAGCATCATCCGGAACTCCTTGGTGCCCAGCAACGCATCATCCTCACTGTGACCATCCCGATACTCCAGATCAAACCCCAGCCGATGATCGGGATGCAGCTCAAACGCCGTCTCCAAGCGTGACGAGAAGAACGTCCGATCCGGCGCCGTGGCTGAATCGACGTTTTCGTAGAAGAAACTCAGGTACGGGCTGATGCTGAGCTTGCGCCCCCGCTGGAACGAACGCGCCCATGGCCAACGGAACGTCGCCTCATATGTCTGCGCATCCTCGAACCGCCGGAGCCGAGTCCCGAACGGCGAAGGATCATGCCCCAACGGCTCGTAGCCAAGCGTCAGCGACGCCGTATCCCACAGCCGAGATGCCAGCGAGAGATTGACCAGCCACTGATCCGCCACATGCGCCCGATCACCCGTGGAGACTTCATCGAACAACCGCGAGAACGCCCAGAGTGAATTGAACCGGACGCGCTCGCTCAACGGCATCACCCCACGCAGCTCGTAGCGTTGCTCCGTTAACTCATTCAGTGGAGTCGTCAAGCTGTCGAGCGATTCCCGATAGACGTAGGCCGCCCGCAGATCGATGTCGCGATACATCTGGTTGATATCGACGCTCTTCGCCAGTTCGATCCGATTGTCCCATCCACTGCGATGGTTCGACTGAAACACATTCCCCGGCACCGAAAGTCGATCCGTCCAAACGACCTGTGTCAAGAGATGCGGCCACGGATCCGGCGTATCCCAGCGCCACCGGGAGCCGTAACGGTGCTCCCGCACACCCTCGACACTGCTGCGACCATCGAGATTGCTCCGATAGTCGGAGTAGTCGAAATCAATCCGCATCGTGTCGTTGGGACGTACCTCCAGCGTCGTCCCCATTTCCTGACGATCCGCCGTCACCGGGTTGAGCGACCCGGCCGTCTCCGAGAGCCCGAGCAGCGACCGGAAACCATGGCCAATCCGCTCATACCGTGACGACCAGCCAACGCGTTCCCACGACACGTTGGACGTCAGATATTGCGCCGATCCGGACAGATCGTCCGCCGCCCCGTTGTCTGTATTCGGATCAGTCGAGGAGAACGCCAGCTCCGAGCCGATCGTCCATCGCCCCGGAATCACCTGATACCGATGATCCAACCCCACGACCATACTCTCCTTGGGATTCGTGCTATTCACCCGGTGGATCCGCGATGAATCGTTCAAATGCGAGAACGACAGCCCCAACTCCTGCCCCTCTCCAATCTCAGTCGAACCACGCAGCCCCAGAATCTGGCGAGGATAGATGTACTCTTCCTTGTCCGTGACAAACACAGGCGTCGCACCGTAGAGCATCTGCAAGTCGCCGCGCTCAGCGGAGAGTCGAGCATCGATCCCGCGATAGGAGACACCGCGCACCACATACCGGCTCAGCTTGGTCGACGTGTCACCGATCACATAACGCCATGGACCGTTTTCCGCCGTGTAGGTCGCCTGCCGCAGCCGCAGATCCTCCGTCTGACGATTGAAGTAGTCCCACTCGGCGCTCAAGCTGCCGCCCGGCGTCCACTGCGGATCCTGCCACATGATCGATTCGGCACCGTAGTATCCCCACGGACCGTTCAACGTGCGATCGCTGCGATCACCAGCCCGCCGCTTGTACGTGCCAAGAAATGTCCGCTGCTCGAATCGACCGGCACCGGCTCGCGCCTGCCCGGGCCGCTCCAAGCCCGCCAGCTCCAGCCGCCGTAGCGTCGACGACACCACCCCGCGTCGCTGATCGTCGGATACCCGCTCGGCGGCTTGGCGCACCGATACCTCTTCCACTGTTTTGCGAAGCATCGACAACGCGTCGCCATTCTGCGGATCGACCCGCAAGATCCATTCCCATTCCCGAATCGCCTGCTCGGCCGCTCCGAGACTGTAGTAGTGGAACGCCCGTGCATGCGCCGCGGCGATCGCCAGATCGTCGGCGAACCGCTGCTCCGCCATGGCGCCAACACCGACCGCCGCCGACACCTGAGAACTCGGACACAAGACACAAGACGCAAGACACACGAAAAGGAAGAACCGTGACAAACGATGGGCGATGAATGAGAAGTCCGGCCCTGTCGCAGGTTGCAGATCCCAGGTCGTGAAACTCTTTTCTCGTGTCTCGTGTCTCGTGTCTCGCGTCTCTGGTTTCATGGCGAATACAGCTCCACAACGACCGTGGCAGCATACGAGCCGGCGACCGAGATGGCCGATGTCTCCGCCGCCAGATACAGCTCGAACGGCGAGGCAAGCGTCGCATCACCGGTCGGGTTCTGCTCCGTCACATACTGCGAGTCAAACGGATCCTGCCCGATCAACTTGCGCCACGTCTTGCTGTTGGATGTCATCTCGCTGTAATCCGGCACCGTCTGCCATATCGCCCGATCCTCGTCACGCCGCCCCGTATCCAACATCGGGCCCGACCAGAAACGATCATCGACCGGCGGCGGCCCCATCACCTCGGCCTTCCATCCGGTCTCATGCACGTCCGGCCCGAAGTTGATGCACCAGACCTTGAGCGGAATGGCGTAGCGCCCATCACTGGAGATCAGGCCGGACGGGCTGCCGCGTCGCAGCGCCCCGGGAATCCCTTCGTAACGCGTCGCGTTGTCGGTGTAGACACGCACGAACCACCGCTCATCCTTGCCCAACCGATTGAACAACGCATGCTCCCACGTCACCTCGACCGGCACCGGCAGCATCTGACGCCCATAGCCGAGTGTGCCGAAATCCAGCAGCGTTGGAAAGAGTGAGACCGAATCAGCCAGTGCCCCGACATGCAACGGCTCGGTAGCAAACCCCCGGCCCGAACGTTGATCCAGCGCATCAAAGAGAATCGCCGACACCGTGTAGGTACCGGCCTGGATGTTCGATGCCGTCGATGTCAAGATACCAATACCACCGGCCGGAACGGTCACCGCCGAACTGTAGTACTCCGGCGCAGCGCCGTTGGTACGCGTCAGCACAATCGCCATGTACGCCAGCTGGCTCGTCGCCTCGTTGTTCCTGATCTGGACCCGGAATACTACCGTTCTCCCCGGCAACGTATGCGTTGAAAAATCGATCGACTGAACCGTGAAGCTCGCCGCCGCTTCCGCAAGACCAGGACACAGGACACAAGACACAAGACACAAGAAAACGAAGACCCGTGACAAGTGACAAGTGACGGGTGACAAGCAGGACACACCCCCTGACACCTGACCCCTGACACCTGACACGGGTTTCGTCCCTTGCCCCCCGTCCCTTGTCCCCCGTCCCGGTTCTCTCACAGCCAGCCCTCGAAGAGAAATGCCTGCTGCTGTTCAACCAACTGAATGTTGTCAATATTCACCACGGCGACCGCAATGTACCGGCCCGGCATCTCCGGCTTCCAATACACCGGCACGTCGCCGCGCTGCCCTGGCAAGAGCGGCGGCGTCCGTCCGATCGGCAACGTTGCCACCACACGGCGATCCTCATTCATGATCGTGACATGACCAAACGGCCGTACATGCACGGGTCCATCGTTGACCAGCCCGACGGCGATCTTCAGCCGCTGTGTGTCACCCGCTTGACTGACCACCACCTGACCGATCGATACGCGCGGATCACGATACCCCTCGATCGCCACATACACCGGCACGATGAGCCGCATCGTCACTTGCAACTGTCCATGTCCCGGCGTGGAAGACGCCGCATCGGATACTGCCTGATCGACATCGAATCGGATCGCCCCGACGTGTTCCTGCGTCACACCGGCTGGCACCACGATTTGATAGCGAATCGATGTCACCTGCCCCGGAGCGACTTCGACGCTGACTGGCGCCACACTGATCCACGACGAGCAGGAAGGCGGCTCGACCACGCTGGACGTTTCGGAGAACGGCACGACAGGATAGCGATCGGATGCCACGGTCACGGTGACCGGATGGGCACGATCGTTGACCAGGCGAAACTCACCGCCCAACGGCTCGCCGGATCGGGCGCTCAGCTCCAAGCGTAACGGCTGCAGCTCTACCGCCTCCGCCGGCCGACTGAACCACGGACACAAGACACAAGACGCAAGGCACAGGGAAAAGAAGAACCGTGACAGGTGACAGGTGACAGGTGACAGAAACTGCAGACCACAAGCTGCAAGCTGAAAGCTGTGAGCTACGAGTCTCGAGGAAATCGGCATTCGAGCATGAACTCTTGCGCCTCGACCGGCAGCGAGACAATCGGCGTTCTGGTCGAAGGTCGCAGGTCGCAGGTCGCAGGTCACGAGTCGCATCTTGCGTTGCTCGCAGCCCGCAGCCCGTAGCTCGTGACTTATCTCATGGGATGGATGACGCGCGACGAGCGACGAAGCCATCAATACCGGATCGCTGATGCCCTTTTTCAACCCAACATCGGAAGTTCCCAGCATCCGACCCTCATGCTGCCATCTCATATCATTGATCTCACGGTGCAGTGACAAGCTCGATGATTAAGCGACCAGTATACGTCCCGGCAACCGCTTCCGCTCCGCAACGGGCCGCCACGCGGATCTCGAACGGCGTTAGCAGCGTCGTATCACCTAATGGATTATCATCCTCCGTCCAGAGCGAACGGTCGGTTCCGGCAACCCAGTCAGCGTTACGCGGGTCAATCCCCATGATGATGCATTCGGAATGCGCACGCACTCCCACCTGATCCGACGGACGGTACGGCTGATACTCCGGATCGCTCCGGTCAGGCACGGGAATCCATGTCTCGTCGCCGAAGTTCGGACAGCTAACAAAGAGAGGCACAACATACTGTCCATCGCTGGAAACGAGCCCGGCTCTCGACGAAGGGATCAACGCACCCCCTACGCCGACAAACGATACGTTATCGGTATAGACGCGCATGACCCATGGATACTCACCGTTGTACACGCCGTCAACCTGGATACGCCCAATCTCCAAATCGCCCGGCTGCGTGATCTGAAAGAGCAGCGGCCCGCTGAAACTATACGTCCCGAACGACGCTACGGTACCGGTCGCCCGAATCTCCGCCCGCGCCGCTTCCGCACACCGCGGATACAAGATACAAGATACAAGATACAAGGAAACCCAACATCCAACAAAGACGGGACGCCACCAGAGAGAACGCCGTGCTCCTAGCCGTATCTTGCGGCTTGTATCTTGCGTCTTGCGTCCGATGTGCTGTCTCATGCTCGCGCAAAAATCTCCCGGATACCCAACGCCGCCGCGCCCAGCGACACCGCGTTCTCCCGGAAGCGAGATGGGACGATCTTCACCGCGTTCGCCGCCTCCTCAAACGCATACGTCCGGACCGCCGACTTCACCGCATCCAAGACGATCTCGCCGGCCTGCTCCAATCCACCGCCAATCACCACCACTTCCGGATTGAAGAGGTTGACCAGAAACGCCACGCGTACCCCCAGCTGGGCTCCAGCCGCCGTCACCAACTCAACCGCTAGCTTGTCGCCCTCGCGCGCCGCCTGCAGAATCATCGCCAGCGAGATACGCTCGGGATTATTCTCCGCCCGCCGAAAGATCTCGGAGTTCACCCCCTTCGTCATGGCGTTACGCGCCTGCGGCACCATCCCCAGATCCATCGCCCACGGCCGCAGCGATGAGATATTCCCCACCCATGGACCAAGCTGCCCCTCTTCCTCCGTCTCCTTGATGCTGATCTCGCCGGCGACGCCACTGACTCCCTGATAGACTTCGCCGTTGATAACGATCCCGCAGCCGACGCCGGAGTAGAGGTAAAGCACGATCCGCGTGTCGGTGCCGAAGTTCAGCCACCACTCCCCGAACGCCGCGGCCGTCGCATCATGCTCGAGAAATGTCTGCACACCAAACGCCTCCTCCACCATCCGCGTGATCGGCATGTAGATACTGACCACGCCCTTCGTGCAGCGGATCGTTCCCGCCTCCTTATCTACCAGTCCGGAGACGCCGATATTGATGTTCTTCAACTCGCTCGGCTTGTGCTTTGCCTGCGCCAGCAGCTCCTTGATGGTGTCAATCACCGAGCTGACGACCCGCTCCCCGTCCTTCCCGGGACGCTCCTTCACAACCCGCTGCACAATGTTGGCTTTGAGGTCGGTGAGCACGCCGGTCACGTTCCACAATCCAAGATCTACGCCAATGGTAAAACCGGCCTGCGGGTTCAGCTCCACCACACCGGGGCGCCGACCGCCGGTCGAAGTCGCCAGACCACTCTCCACGACCAAGCCGGACTGCACGTAGGTATTGATATAGTTGTAGACGGTGACGATGTTGATCTTGGTCAACTTGGAGATATCGGCTTTAGTGGTAGGACCATGACGCCGGATCGTCTCGAGGATGGCGATGTTCTTCCGCTCGCGGTCGGAGAGAATGTGTGCTTCACTTCCTGTTTTATAGATGTCGTGATCTTCCTGAGGCAGAATAGACATTACTCAGACCTCCTTGGCAAGCGATGCTAGCTGCAACGCGTCGGCAACTCGGTGATAATACGCCTCCGCCTGTTCAGACGTCGGCGCCTCCACAATCACCCGGAGCAGCGGCTCAGTGTTGGACCCCCGCACATGCACCCATCCGTCCGGCAACCCCACCCAGACACCATCCTGCAGATCCAGCGTCGCGCCGGCAAAGAGCGTCTTGGCTCGGCTGAGCGCCTCAGCGATCTGATCCTGCGGACAGTGGACGGACCGTTTGACCATCACATATCGCGGCAGCGAGTCGACGATTTGCGACAACGGCTGCCGCCGGCGCGTCAACAGCTCAAGCACCATTGCCATCGCAATGAAGCTGTCACGCATGTAGTGCAGCTTCGGATGAATGACGCCGCCGTTCCCTTCGCCACCGATGACGGCCCCGTGCCGCACCATTCCTTCGGCGACATTGACCTCCCCGACTTTGGTACGATGCACCTGAACCCCCCGGGCCCTGGCCACATCCGCAATCAAGCGGCTCGTCGAAAGGTTGACGGCCACCGGGCCTGGCGTCTGCTCCAGCAGCAGCGACGCCGCCAGCACCAGCGTGTACTCCTCGCCGATCGGCTCACCCTGCTCGGAGACGATCGCCAGACGATCGGCATCAGCATCCTGCGCAAACCCGACATCGACGCGATGCTTTCGGACTGCGGCGGAGAGATCGCCAAGGTTCGCCGGCACCGGCTCCGGCGGATGCGGAAACCGCCCGTTCGGCTCCGCATGCAACGGCACCACCTCGCAACCCAACGCCTCCAGGAGCGACGGCGTCAACACCGCGCCGGCCCCGTTGCAGCAATCGATCGCCACGCGGAATCGCCGGCGGCGAATCGCCTCGACATCCACCAGCCGGAGCACCGCCTCCTGATGCCATGCGGCCGCTCCACTCTCCTGCGTCACGCCCCCGAGCCGGTCAAACGACGCTGCGTAGAATCGCTCGGAGCGATACCGCTCGATCACCGCCTGTACCTCGGCATCATTCAAGAAACGCCCATCCGACCGGAGGAACTTCAGCCCGTTCCACTGGATCGGATTGTGGCTGGCGGTAATCATCACGCCCGCCTTCGCCCGCAACCGCTCCACCGCCAACCCGACGGTCGGCACCGGCACAATACCCAGATCCACGACATCGCATCCGGTCCCCACCAACCCTGCCGACACCGTCTGCGCGAACGCCACACCTGACGGCCGCGAATCACGCCCGACCACCACACGACCGCCACCCACCCACGAACCGAGCGCCGCGGCAAACCGGCAGACTGCCGGCACCGTCAACCCCTCGCCGACGATGCCCCGGATCCCGGAGACGCTGATCTTCAACAACGGCTCATTCACCGAGACGCCAGCTCCTTCGGCAGCTTGGCGTGCCCCGTCTTCGCAGCCGCAGACGACTTGGCGCCGGCTCCCATGACCACGCGCACCTGATGCACGCGCCCATCGCTGTGCGGCGCGATCAGATTCCCGTCCAACTTCTTCCCATCCACAGAGACCTCGCGCACACCATGCTCTACGCGATCCGGATTCTCGATCGCGATATCGTACGTCGCCCCACGGAACGGACGCCGGATCCGCGCCTTCTCCCAATGGCTTGGCAGGCATGGATCGATCCGCAGCCCGCGGAAGTCGCGCCGCGCTCCGAGCATCCATTCCGTCGCCGCCAGGAACATCCACGGCGACGTGCCGGTGTTCCATGTAAACGATCCCTCGCCCGCCGCATCCGGATGATCGGGACCGTACACGAACTCCGCCCAGACGTACGGCTCCACCTTGTAGAGCTCCATGTTGTTCACCTTCGCTGGACTCGTCGGCATGAGCTTGGCGAACGTTTCATACGCCTTGTTGCCCCGTCCGAGCTCACAGTCCGCCACGATCTTGAACGCACAGGCGTGCGAGAAGACCGCCGCGTTCTCTTTGGTGCCTGGAGCAAACGCCGTGACACGCCCGATCGTCGGCTGGAAATACGTGTACGCCGGCCGGAAGAGCGCCGGACCGTACGGCGTGTCGAGGTAGTTGTCGATCTTGTCGAGAATCTTCGGGAGTCGTTCCGGCGTCACCACTTCGCCGAGGATCGACCAGGTCAAACTGTTGAGCGGCACGCGCCCCTCTTCCTGCTTGGCCGAGCCGATCTTCATCCCATCATCATTGATCGCCGCGATATACCAATCCCCATCCCACGCCCGCTCGTTGATCAAACGCTTCAACTCCTCGTACTTCTGCTGCATCTCCTCAACGACCGGCCGATCATTCAGCATCTCGGCCAGCTCGCCGACCTGCCGACAGGCCCGCGCCAGCGCCATCGCCAGCCAGACGCTCTCACCCTTTCCCTTGACGCCGATAGAGTCGTACGCGTCGTTCCAGTCCGCCTTGCGGATAAACGGAAAGCCGCGCTCCCCCCGCTGCTCATAGAGGTAGCGCACGACCCGCTTGATCCGCTCATAGACCGTCGCCTTGCCGCCATCATGAAACTCGAACTCCCGCTCGAGGAATTCGTCGTCTCCCGTCTCTTTGAGATAGGCGACCACGGTGTACGGCAACCAGACCGCGACGTCGGCCTTCCCCGTGACGATCGACGCGCCGGTCGCATGCCACGACCCTTCCACCTCGGAGAATCCGGAAACGGCATGCCCGGAGTTGTACTGATAGTAAAAGAGCAATTCCAGCTTCCGGATAGCTAACGCCGGATCAAGCGCGACGATCCCCTCGACATCCTGCGCCATGTCGCGATAGCCCAGCCCGCCCTCTGCGCCATGATAGGCGCTTGTGCCACGCCAGTGCACGATGGATAGGAGCTGATACTTCCCCCAGATATTGACCATCGTGTCGAAGCTCTTGTCCGGCGTCTCCACCTCGATCTTGTGCGTCATCTGCTCCCACGAATCCTTGACGGCCTGGAGCTGCCGCTTGGTTTCGTCGAGATTCCGGTACCGCGTCAGCACCTTGGCGATCACTTCGCGCTGCTCAGCAAACCCGAGCACCACGACAAACTCCGTCTCGGCGCCCGGCGCGAGCGTCACATCAGACTGCAGCACCGCCACCGCATCCTTGCCGCGCACGGAGCTGTTGGCGAGAGACCCCGCCTTGATCCGCTCCGGACTGCCGAAGTCATTGTATCGACCCAGAAACTGCTCCCGCGAACAGTCATGCCCGCTGACCGGCAAACTCGATCCGAAGAAGGTGAAATTCAACACAGGCCGCGAGGGATTCTGATGCTTGAAGGCAACGATCGCTTTCGCCGAAGGATCATAAGCTGCCTCATTGTACAAACACATGATATTGCGGTAGGAGAGCTCCATCGAGGCATCGCCAGCCAGCAACTCGGCAAACGGAAAGAGGCGCAGCTTTCGCTGACGCTGACCGGTGTTGCGCACCTTCACCAACCACAGCTCCACCGGATCCTCAGGCGGCACAAAATAGGTGACCTCCGTCTCGATGTCCTGATACTTGGACGAGATAACCGTATAGCCGAGGCCGTGGCGACACTCCCACGCATCCAACGGCTTGCGCATCGGTTGCCATGTCGGCGTCCAAACATCCTGGCTATCGAGATCCCGGATATAGAGGTAGCGTCCTGGTTGGTCGGAGGAAATGTGGTCGT
>Ga0247727_10009738_pt1 | contig 17252 bp, 9 predicted proteins | sample WisWelCaveWW1625_FD_202498 | JGI IMG/M metagenome (GOLD analysis project Ga0247727, IMG submission 202498) | Biofilm microbial communities from Wishing Well Cave, Virginia, United States - WW16-25 | ecosystem: Environmental > Aquatic > Deep subsurface > Groundwater > Cave microbial mat | place...
AAGCGAGGCGGACTTCGTCGATTAGATGCTGCGGGATTGTTGGCATGCTAATTCCTGCGGCCGTTCCGTTTAAAGGAGCGCCGGGAAACAATCATTAGAAAATTTAAAATGAATTAAATTTAATTACACATTCACCGCAAAACTTCTGCTATAGTTTACAAAAATTTCCGCAACGAAGCAAGCACCGACAGAAAAAATTTAATCGTCGTCTTTGTCGTCGTCTTTTTCCTCCGTTTTGCGGGAGCCTTCATAAAGTTTTCGGCGCACGAACAAATCCACCAAATCCGGATCGAGCTTGCCGCGCGAAGCCTCGTCCTGCAGAATTTTTAGCGATTGCTCCAATGGCACGGCTTTTTTATAAGGGCGATCCGGCGCGGTCAACGCATCGTAAATATCCGCAATGCACAAAATGCGCGCCTGCAAGGCGATCTCATCGCCTTTCAAACCTTTCGGATAGCCGGAGCCGTTCAAATATTCGTGATGCCCCGCAGCGTATTTCGGAATATTTTCGAGGTCTTTCGTAAAGCGAATCTTGTCCAAAATTGCCAGCGAGTAATCGACGTGCCGCTGAATTTCTTTGTATTCGGCCGCGGTCAAATTGCCGCGCGTCACCGAGAGATTTTCATACTCCGTCCCGGTCAAAAAATAACGCATTTCGCCCGCCGTGTCGTGATACGTGCGTTCGGCAATTTCACGGAGCCGTTTTAAATCGTCTGGCGAAAGATTGTGGATGGGATTGTTGATCATTTGCAAAAAAGTCAAATCACTATCCAGAGATTTGGTTTCATTTTGCAGACGATTGTCGATTTCTTGAAACAGACCGCTCTCATCGCGTTTGGAACTGGCCAATTCCAGCTTTTGCTGCAAAGCGCGCGCGACGAAGCTGGCTTTGATCGCCTCGAAGCGCGAGGCAATCGCCTCCATTTGCGCATCAGAAAGCTTCGTAGTTTTTTCCAGCACGGCTTCCTTCACGCCGATCTTGCCGATATCGTGCAGCAAGCCGCACATGTGCAGCTCTTCAATTTGCTCGGAAGTGAAATTTATTTTACCCAGGCGGCCCTCGACTTCTTCATTAATGGCCTCGGCGAAGCGCTTGGAATACTTCGCGACGCGGCTGGAATGGCCGGCGGTGTGGCGCGAGCGCGAGTCGATGGCTTTCACCGAATAGTGCACGAGCGAGCGAAACAGATTTTTAATTTCGGCAATCAGATTGGCGTTGCGAATCGCGACCGCCGCCTGACTCGCCAACGAGAGAATCAAAAGCTCGTATTCAATTTTAAACGGAACAACTTTGCCGTTTTTGTCCATCGAATTGACGAGCTGCAAAACCCCGATGATCTCGTCTTGATGATCGCGCATCGGCACCGTCAGCATCGACTTGCTGCGGTAATCCATTTTCACGTCAAAATCTTTGTTGAAACGATATTCGACGATCGGCGGAATATGATAAACGTCGGGAATGTTCAATACTTCGCCGGTGACGGCGACGAAGCCGGAAATGCTCGCTTTCGTCAACGGCACGTAGAAGGATTTGAACGAAGGCTTGGTGTTGCTGCGGCGCTCGAGCGACGCGGTTTGCGCCACAAGAAAGTTGAGCTTGTCGCCTTCCTTTATATACAAGCTGCCGCCGTCAGCGTCGGTAAAACTGCGCGCCTCCTTGACGATCAACTCCAGCAGCTTATTGAGATTGTGCTCGCTTGACAGCGCAATGCCGATCTGATTCAGGCGCGTGATTTGCGATTTGAGATCATCCTGCTTCCCCGCGGTTGTCTCGTTGTTGTTCATGATGCTCCTCAGGAAAGGAAATTTAAAGTCCTCAAAAGTAAATGCAAAAATCAAACGGCCTCCCTTCCTCACAAAGGTTGGTGAATTTAACAAACCGTGCGACGAGAATCAAGCGAAAGATTAAACTGATTTTCTTTATAGAAAAAGAATTCACGCAAAGACACTAAGGCGCAAAGATATCGCAAAGAAAAACTTTGCGCAACCTTTGCGTTTTTGCGTCATTGCGTGCGCTTTTGCCTTTTGGGATTCCAACTTATTATTCGACAGGTTACGCGTCTTCCTCCTCGCCTTCTTCCTCGCGCGCAATATTGCTGAACATTTTTTTGATCATGTCGGAATACGTGCGCACCAAACCCATCTCGTCGCGGCTCAACATCGAGTTTTGGTGCATGCCGTCCAGCACGAACTCCATGCCGACGGCGAGCTGCAGCGGCGACATATCGCCGGCGCCGGGCAGAAAGCGTTGCGTCAATTCTTTAAGGCCGTTGATGCTGTTGAGCAGTTTCACATAATCGTTGTTCGGCATCGCATCCAAGATGTCGATCTTGCGGTCGTTTTTAAACCACGCGACGACGTGTTGATACGGATTCTGTCCCTTCTTCATCGCGTTGTACGGCTCGGGAAAATAGCTCAGAAAAATTTGCTTGATCGCTTTGCCGAGCAAACCCTTCGCGACTTTGCTGACGCCTTCCTGCTCGCCTTCATAAACCAATTCGATCTTTCCGGTCACCGCAGATAGCGCCGAATAAAGATCGCAGACGCGCGTCGTCACTTCGCCTTCGCCATTTAAATACGCGCGGCGTTCGGCATTGCTCACCATATTTTCCAAACAGGTGATCGTCAGCCGCGCCGACACCCCGCTCTTTTGATCGACGAACTCGCTGCGCCGCGCTTCGACGGCCATTTGCTCGATGGCTTGCCGGAGAAAATACGGCACTTTCACCGCCATGCCGTCGCGTTGCAGCCACGCTTCCTGCGAGGTGATTTGCATGCCGACTTCGACGGTGCGCGGATAATGCGTGTGAATCTGCGAGCCGATACGATCTTTCAGCGGCGTGATGATGTTGCCGCGATTGGTGTAATCTTCGGGATTCGCGGAGTAAACGATCATCACGTCAAGCGGAATGCGAATCGGAAAGCCGCGAATTTGAATATCTTTCTCTTGCATGACATTGAAGAGGCCGACTTGAATGCGCGGCTGCAAATCCGGCAATTCGTTGATCGCAAAAATGCCGCGATTAGTGCGCGGAATGATGCCGAAGTGAATGATGCCTTCGTGCGCATAGTGCAGGCGTTGCGCGGCGGCTTTAATCGGATCGATGTCGCCGATCAAATCCGCAATCGTTACATCCGGCGTCGCGAGCTTCTCGCCGTAACGCTGATCGCGCCCGATCCATTCGATTTCCACGTCGTCACCCAACTCGCGCACTTTGTCGGTGCAGGCTTTGCAAACCGGACGAAACGGATTGTCGTTGATCTCGCAATCTTTGATGATCGGAACATACTCATCCAACAAACTCGGCAGCGCGCGCAAAATGCGGCTCTTCGCCTGCCCGCGCAATCCAAGCAAAATGAAATCGTGGCGCGAGAGAATCGCGTTGCACAATTCCGGAATCACCGAGTCTTCGTAACCGATGATGCCAGGAAAAAGCGCCGCGCGCTGGCGGACTTTTTGAATGAGATTGTTGCGCACTTCGTCCTTGACGGAGATGACGCGATAGCCCGAAGCGCGCAATTGACCAATTGTCCGAATATCTAAAAGATTTCTCATTATCTTAAATGCCTTTTCCTATTTCTAATATAATCCACAAAAACATACTGACCAAGCTTGTTCAGTGAAGAAAAATACGCCCGCCCATGGTTGGCTTCGGTTAATTTATTGACAAAATCCACGAGCCACTGATCCTGCGCCACCATAAAGGTCGTGATCGCAATTTTTTCGCGGCGACAAACGACGGCCTCGTCCAATGTTTTGTTGACAATTTTACGGTCGAGGCCGAACGGGTTTTTGTAAATGCGCCCGTACTCGAAAATCGCCGAGGGCTTGCCGTCGGTGATCATGAAAATTTGTTTATTGACATCGCGTTTGCGCTTTAAAATTTGCCGCGCCATTTGCAAACCGGCTTTGGTGTTAGTGTGAAACGGGCCGACGGCGATGAAGGGAATGTCGGAGACCTTCACTTCGGCGGCGTCATCGCCAAACACGACGACGTGCAAACTGTCTTTCGGATATTTCGTCAAAATCAATTCCGAAAGCGCCAGCGCCACGTTCTTCGCCGGCGTGATGCGGTCTTCGCCGTAGAGAATCATGCTGTGGCTGATGTCGATCATCAACACCGTTGCGCAAGTGGTCAGATGCTCGGTTTCATAAATTTCGAGATCGTCTTCTTTTATGTTGATGCTGTCGAGGCCCTCGCGGCGCAGGGCGTTGCTGATCGTGGCTTGGAAATCGATATTCGACGGCTGATCGCCAAAACGAAACGGCTTGGTTTCGGAAAGCCGCTCGATGCCGGCGCCGGAATGCGGCGTGGAATGATCGCCCGACGTTGGGTTTTTTTTCAATGAAGAAAAGATTTCGTTCAACGAATCTTGGCGAATTCTGCGGCCGCCCTTTTGCGTCAGCCGGCGCATTTTGTCGATCTCTTCGATATAGCCCTGCTGCTTCATCCATTCAATAAAATCACCCACGCCTTTGCCCGGCTCATCCGAAAAGATACGATGCCTCTCGTCGAGATACGTGAGCCATTGCAACGCCTGTCCGACGTCGCCGTTGGTTTGCAGCAGCAATTGGCTGAACAGGCGCATCAAATCGTCAAAAGTCAGGCGGCTTTTATTCTGCTCGTCGCGCCATTCGGAGTAGCGAAAGATCATGGTGTTGGCATTTTGGGTTTCATGAAGCGGCGTTTTTATCGGAGTAGATAATATGCAAATTTATCCTTGCAAAAGCAAGCGTTTTGATAAGCTTGAGTTGATTTCGAGCGACGGCTGAAGCTCGCGGCATTGTCAGTACGGATTGGTGCTTCGTTTTTTTGTTGTCCGGCTAACAATAATCGCCTTAAAATTTTTTCAACTTTTTTAAAAAAATTTAATCACGCCGCGAATGATCGACCCGACTGTTTCAGCATCGAACAAGCCCTTGATCGGGATACGGATTTGAAACCGTTTGTTGAGGCGCCGCGACAGCCCGCCGCTTAACTCCAAATTTTATTGCTGCACCTAACTACTCTGGCTGGCATCATATTTGTTGTCTCTGCAACGTTAAACAAATTCCGTTCGGAATCGCAACACGACTTTATTTTTTGTGCCGATGCGAAAGCGCGTGAAACCAAATTGCCTCTCGCCGCTTCAACAAAAATTTTTATGGACTGTTTGGCTCGTGGCTTTGGTGGCTGCGCCAATCAATGCCCAAACCGACTCCAGCGCAGTTGAACAACGCAATTTAGCGCCGGAACGAATCGGCGTCTTCGATATTTCCAATCCCACGCTCAATCGCAAGCAGAGCGAAGGATTGACTCGGGCGTTGATCAAAACGTGCCAGGAAGAGGCTCGTTTTGTCGCAGCTTCCGAGGTTTCTCTTGCGGCGTATCTTAAAAAACGCCGCCGGTTTTCAATTTTTATCGCCGCTAGTGCGCAGGCGCTGTGCAAAAATTTAGCGCTCGATTATTTGATCGTTTCAACGTTTGAAAGAACTGAACCTTCGGAGCAGCCATCTCCGCATCAGATATGGCAAGTAACGCTGCGCTGGCTCGATGGCAGCACGGGACAGATGACCAAAATTCATGCGCAAGATCGCAGCGGCGATATCAACGCGCCGGACTCTTTTCCACTGCGTGAATTGCTAACCGGTTTGCTGGAATCGCCGGAAATTATCATTCCCGTTGAAAATTCGCCAACTGAAATGCCGGCGCTGACAGCGTGGTCGCCGGAGATGCATATGCCGGCTGTCGATAGTTCGGCGATTGATCAAATAAATAATATTTTGCCGCCCGATCAAACGCCAATCAAACGCAGCCGGAGTTGGTTTTGGTACGTTACCGGCGCCGCGTTGGTGAGCGGGGGTTCGGCCGCATTCTTGTTGCGTAATTCGGCAAAATCCGGAACGGTTGGAAAAATTTTGTTGCCGGAGCCGCCGGAGCCGCCAAAATGAAACAAGCATGAAAAAGATAAAAATAAAAAAATTCAATTCGGCGTGAGTGAAGGAAAATGGAAGAAAAAGTCAATCGGCAGGGAGCCGAAAATTAACCTGATCAGAAATCCCCGAAATTGGGCAGGGAAGTTCACAACATGCAACTGTGCACGACAACACGAAATGTTGGGCCCGTTTCAAACGTCGAGACAGGATTATGTCGCACCCGTGATGCCTGCGCCGAAATTCTTTCGCAGCCCGTTATCTCCGCAAGGCCGCCGGTTGGGATGAAAGGGAGTTTGAGAAAAGCGTGGCAGCGCGCTGCCGCGGCGCTTGCCTTCATCATCGCCTTCGTTATTTTTTCGCCGATCCCTCTCTTCAGCCAATCTTCCGCCTCTGCGTCCAATCTTCCGCTCGTTCTCGCGACGGGCGAACAATCGGCGCCGGTTCTCGTGGGCGACGGCAAAGAGGGCGCTTTCGTCATTTGGCGCGACAAACGTGAAAGTCGCGTCGCGATTTACGCGCAACATCTGAATCATTTGAGCCAACCGACCTGGCAACAAGATGGCATTCTCGTCGCGACTTCTGCGAAAGATCAATTGGCGCTAGCCGCAATTTCCGACGATAAAAACGGCGCTTTGATTTTTTGGCAGGACTTGCGCAACGACGTCGGCGACATCTTCGGCCAACGCGTTGATGCGAGCGGCAATCTGCTCTGGGGCGCTGCCGGCCTGCAAATTGTTCAAGCCAACAACAAACAATCCGATCCCAAAGTTGTGAGTGACGGCGAAGGCGGCGCGTTTGTGGTGTATCGTGATTTCAAATCCGGCAATGAAGACATTGCCGTGCAACGCATTGAGAACACCGGCAAAATTCTCTTCGAGCCGGCCGGCAGAATCGTTGCACAGGGACTCGGCAATCAAACTTTGGGCGGCGTGACCGCAACTGCTGATGGCGGCTTCGTCGCGGTTTGGAGCGACAACAGCGCCGGCCTCTCGCGGGTAGCGGCACAACGCTTCGACGCGAAAGCAAATCCGCAGTGGGCGACGACCTTTTTGGTTACCGCATCTATTCGCAGCACGCAAACTTCACCGGTTGTTTACGTCGGGGCGAATGATACTGATGCGCACGGCAACACCTTCGTCGTGTGGAGCGACAACCGCAATCGCAATTTCGATCTCTTTGCGCAAAAAATCGATGCCGCCGGTTTGCCGCAATGGGGATTGCTCGGCGTTACCATTTGCAAAGCATCGAACGATCAAGATAATCCTCGTCTTGTGAGCGACGGCAGCGACGGCGTCATCGTCGCGTGGGAAGACCAACGCTCCGGCAAGACGGATATTTATGCGCAAGCAGTAAATGCCGCCGGACAAATGCGCTGGCAAAGTGACGGCGTGGGCATCGTCGTCGCGACGCAGGAGCAAACACAACCGCAAATTATTCCCGACGGCAGCAGCGGCTTGATTTGCGTGTGGACGGATGAACGCAACTCCGGCACCAATATCGCGGCGCAGCGTTTGGACAAAAACGACAAAGCGTTGTGGGCGGCAAACGGCATTTTCATTACACCCGAAGGCGGCGCGAAACAACTACCGGCCATTCTCGCGCAGCCCGGCAGTTTTCTCGGTTCGAATGGAAGTTTTGTGGTGTGGGAGGATAGTCGTCGCGGCAACGAGGATATTTTTTTTCAGGCCTTCAAAGGCGACGGCGCGCTTGCAAATGTGCCGCCGGTTATTTTGTCATCTCCCGTGACGGAAGCGCAAACCGGTTCGCCTTACAATTATCAAATCAAGGCGCTCGACTACGACTCGACCGATCCTTTGAGTCTCGAATTAGCAACAAAAGCGGCGTGGCTGCAAGTTGACAAAATCAAATTGCAATTGTTCGGCACGCCGGGCGCCGGCGATGCCGGTGAGACCGCCGTCACGCTGATTGTAAAAGACAAATTTGGCGCGGAAGCAGCGCAAAATTTTTTGCTCAAAATCATCCTCACCAATCGTCCGCCGCAAATTACTTCAAAGCCCGATACGCTCGCGACGGAGGATCTATCCTACTCTTATCAAATTGTTGCCAGCGATCCCGACCCCGGCGAGACGTTGACTTATTCGCTGCAAACCGATGCAACGTGGTTGCGGCTGACGAATGATCACAAAATCGCCGGCACGCCGGCGAATGATCATGTCGGCAGCTACACCGTGACGGCAAAGGTTGCGGACAAACCCGGCGTTGTTGCAGAACAAAAATTTCGCTTGCATGTAAAAAACGTCAATGATTTACCTTTCTTCACGAGCCAGCCCGACACCGTCGCTATCGTCGATTCGTTGTACGTTTATCGTCCGCTGGCGGCGGATGTGGATCGCGGCGACCTCGTGCAAATCATCAAACGCAGCGCGCCGGAATGGTTGATTTGGAACAGCAGCGCGCGCACGCTGCAGGGCAAACCGAACGCGCTGCAAATCGGTGAAATTTATTCAATCAGCTTGCTCGCGCGTGACGCAGCCGGCGCTTCGACGGAACAAGCATTCCGGTTGCGCATCGTCACCTCCGGCCCGCTCGACGTCACTGCGCCCGCGGCGCCGCAGGCCGCGCAAATTCAACCGGCGCAATGGAGCGCCAATAAAAAATTCACCTTGCAATGGCAAAATCCCTTTGATCCGAGCCGCGTCACCGGCGCGTTTTACAAAATCGGCGCGCCGCCGGCTCACAATCAAGATGGGACTTTTGTGCCGAGCCTCAACGGCGTGACGATCGTTCAGCTTGAGTTGCTCGCGACCAAAGAAGGCGCTACGCCGGTTTATTTGTGGCTGGTGGATGGCCGCGGCAATGTTGATTTTCGCAATGCGGCGATGGTGAATTATCGTTATGACGCCGCGCCGCCGTCAACGCCGCAAAATCTTTCGCCCAATCGGCAGTGGAGCCGCGGCGACAGTTTGCTGCTGCAATGGACGCCGTCGACCGACGCGGCGAGCGGAATCCGGCGCTATCATTTTTTTCTCGACGGCAAATTTTTCGGATTTTTCAACGGCGAGGCGAGCGGCTTTCTGCTGATCCTGCAATTGAGCGAGAATTCGCATAACTGGACGTTTATGGCCGAAGACAGCGCCGGCAATCTCAGCCTTTCGGCGGCGGCGACATTCAAAGTTGATCGCAAGCCGCCAACACTGCAACATCAAGCCGTCGATACGGCGAACGCTGCAACCGAACTCGTGTTGTCGGCGCAGGCGCAAGACGCGCTTTCCGGCATTCGCGAAGTTCGCTTGCACTATCGCGCCGCCGGCGAGAAGGTTTATCGCAGCAAAAATTTACAAACGACCAACTCGCTGGGTATAACGTCTTCTTCATTTTTAACTCGTCTCGAAGCAGCGGAAGTCGCTGCAAAAGGATTGGAATATTTTATCGAAGCGGCGGATTCCGCCGGCAATCGCGGCCGCTGGCCGGTTGGGGCGCCGGCGAATTTTCATGCGGTGGTGGTGGCCTCGGCGAACGTTGCCGCGCCCGGCCCGTTTATCGCGAATCGCTATCAAATTTTTTCGACGCCGTATCGTTTGTCGGATGATTCGCCGGCAAAATTTCTTGAAGATGATTGGGGAAGTTATGATCCATTTTCATGGCGGCTTTTTCATTATCAACCGGGCGCGGGCAATGTCGAATTTGGCAAACCGGATTTCAAAAATTTTGCGCCGGGCCGCGCTTTCTGGTTGATCACCACGCAGCCGCAAAATTACGACGCCGGCCCGGTTCACTCCGTTCGCACCGATACGCCGTTTGAGCTGGAGCTGCAGCCGGGTTGGAATCTCATCGCCACGCCGTTTGATTTTCTCACCTCGTGGCCGGCAGCGCAAAAACCGGCGAGTGTTGAAAACAATTTGTGGGCGTTTGACGGCGTGAAATATATCGACAAACAAGAGAGTCTCTTGCCCTGGCAGGGTTATTTCGTGCGCAATTTAGAAGCGCAGCCGCAAACGATTCGCATTCTGCCGGTCGCCGGCAACGGCGCCAACAAGTCGTCATCTCGCCATGAGGAAATTATTTGGCAAGCGCAATTGCGCGTCTCCGACGGCGAATTTTCCGATGACACGAATCATCTCGGGGCCGCGCCGCGCGCTGTCGAAGCGTGGGATCCGCTCGATCTCTCGGAGCCGCCGGCGATCGGCGAGCATGTGAGTTTGTATTTTGCCCGGCGCGATTGGCCCCGCTTCGCCGGAGATTTCACGAGCGACTTTCGCCCCATTAACGAAGCGCCGCAACAATGGTCATTCATTGTCGTCGCCAGCCGGTCGGGCTTGCCGGTAAAACTTTGTTGGAAATTTTCCGGCGATCTTCCGGATGATTGGATTTTTGTGTTGCACGATATTGACGGCCATCGCCGCCGGCAAATTCGACCGGATGAATTGAACGACAATTACGTTTTTCGCGCGACGCCGCAAGCGCGCAACTTTGTTTGGTGGGCAGGAAAAAAAGAGCTGTTGGCAGAGGCCGGAGCGTTGCAGAATTTAGTCCCCGCCGAGTTTGAGCTCGCGCCAAGTTATCCCAATCCATTGCGCTTGGCCGGCGCCGCCGAGGTTGGCGTGATTCGTTTCGGCTTGCCCGAGGCGACAGCGGCGCAATTGACGATTTTCGATGTGGCCGGACGCAAAGTACGTGCGCTGGTAGCCGGGGAAAATTTGGCCGCGGGTTATCACGAAGTGCGATGGAACGGCCGCGATGACAACGGCCGCGCCGCCGCCGCGGGGATTTATCTCTATCGGCTCGAAACCGCCACTTTCAGCGCGAGCCGCAAAATCATTTTGTTGCGGTAAAATGCCAACACGCATGCAGCCATGGCAGGCGCGGCGTTTATCCGCCGCGCCATTCGCCATCGGACAATTAAATCATACTGGCTTTGATTTCTTCGCTGCAAACCGGCATCGGCGGCGCAGCGCGGGCGCCGTGTTTTCAATTTGCGCGCTGCTTCTCATGTTTTTTTCTCCGGCGACGGCGCAGAATCAAAATGATTTGAAACGCGCGCAGGAATTTTATGAAAAAGCTTTGCCGAAAAAAAATCCCGCCGAACGTATTGAGCTTTTGCAAAAGGCCGCGCAGTCGTGCGCAAGTCAAATAGACGAGAGCCAATTATCAGTCATTACACCGGCGGCGCGGCGGCAGATGGCGATGATTTATTTCGCGCTGGGCCGGGAATTTTATCGGCAAGTGAAATGGCCGCCGGCGCTTGCTCATCTTGAAAAAGCCGCCGGCCTCGATTCGACATTTTTATCGGCGCACGCCATGCTGGGCTTGATTTATTTCCAGCAGAGAAAATACGAGCCGGCGATCGCGGCCTACCATAAAGTTTTGCGCGCGCAACCGTCGGCGCAGCTTTACAATAATCTCGGCGCGGCGCATGAAGGAAAAGGCGATTTGAGCGCCGCCGTTGCCGCCTATCGCCGCGCGCTGGAATTGGACGCCAAACTCGTTCTGGCGCAAAAAAATTTGCAGCGGGTTCAGGAAAAATTCGCGCTCGCCAATCCGGTTTCTCCCGCCGCAGTCAAAGTTGATTCGGCCGACTCGGCGCGTTTAGCCGCCCCACAACGCGACGCGCTCGCCGTCGTTGCGCCGAAAGCCGTTCTCGGTTCAAATAAAACAAAATCGGCAAAAAATAAAAAAATCGAAAAGCCTCGCGATACAATAAAAAATTTGCCGCCGCCGAAATCACCCGTCGCTGAGAAACGCGCTGAAGAAAAAACTTCAATCAAATCCCAAGCCTGGCCAGCAACGCGAGAATCCGGCTCGGCACGATCTGCAATCTCGCCCGAATCGGCGTTAAAAAAGGATCCGGTCGAAGTTGTCGCTGTGAATTTGGAAAAAGAAATAAATGCTTTGCCCGTCGCGCCGCTCCAATCTTCGCCGCTTACTTCCACGACGTCGAATTCCGATTCATCGGAACATTCACCGCTGGCATACATCTGCGGCGCCGGCGTCGTTTTGTTAGGCGTTTTTATTTTCACGCAGCGTCGCCGGCTCGGGCGGGTTTGGTTGCAGCTCAAGCCGGCGTTGGTTACTCCCGCGACTGGCGCGATCAGCGAAGAGCATTTACTTCCTTCGCGCATTAAACGCCATCCCATCAATACGGATGAAGAAGATGAAATAAAATTTCCATTGAATCGGATGATGGTAGCCGAAGAATCAATCGAAGCCGAAACCGGCGCAGCCGACAGCGCGGCTGCTCTCGAAACGCGTCAGCCCTCGCTGCAAACGCAGGCGTTTTTTGCGGAGATGATCGCAGGCGAGCCGGATATCGATGAATTTGAAGAAGTAGAAAATGAAATCGAGCGGATCGGCACGACATTCAAACCGGCGAATGGTCGATTTGAAGACACGTCTTCCGCTGCACTGCCAAAAGAAGATTTTGCAGAAACTGTCGAGCGCGCCGAGGCATTGCGCGCGGCGCCGCTGATCGTGCCGTTCGACACTACTAACGGAAAGAACGGGCACGTCGCCGAGCCGCCGGATCCAGATGAAAACTCCAACGGGTTTGCGGCGGTTGAAAATGAAATCGACCTCAGCTCGACGAATGAAAAGCTCGAGCTAATCGAGACAGACATTAAACCGCCGGCTGCTCATATCGAGTCCGCAACCGGCGCGTCGCAACAAGTCTTGGGCCGCTATCTCATCGAGTGTGAAATCGGCAAGGGCGCGATGGGGAAAATTTACCTCGCGTTCGATCCGAAATTGGATCGGAAGGTGGTGATCAAAACCGTGTGCTTCAACCTGGCGTCGAGCGAAACCGACACGGCGACGCTCAAAGATCGGGTTTATCGCGAAGCGCGCGCGATCGCAAAATTGGGCCATCCGAACATCGTGGTGGTTTACGACGTCGAAGACGACAAAGATTTATCCTACATCGTGATGGAGCACATCGAAGGCCGGGATTTGCGGCAGGCGTTAAAAAGCGAGCGACGCTTCGATCTTTCGCGCGCCGTCAAAATCATCACGCAGGTGTGCAGCGCGTTGGATTGCGCGCATCAGGCCGGCATCATCCATCGCGACATCAAACCGTCGAATATCATGTTACTGCAGAACGACAAGGCGAAGGTGACGGATTTCGGCATTGCGAAGATTGCGGACAATTTTTCGTTGACGCTGCCGGGCCACGTGTTGGGGACGCCGAGTTATATGGCGCCGGAACAATTCGACGGTGAAACCTTTGATAGCCGCGCCGATATTTTTTCGCTCGGCGTCGTCTTTTATGAATTGCTCACGGGAACGCGGCCCTTCTCCGGCGATTCGCTGGCGGCGCTCGCCTACAAAATCGTTCACAAGATGCACATTCCGCCGAGCCTGCAAAACGTGGAATTGCCGCTTGAGCTGGACGAGATCATCGGCCGCGCGCTGGCCAAACAGCCGGAAGAGCGTTATCAAACCGCGCAGGAATTTCGCGAGGCGCTGCTGGCGATCAAAACTGGTGAAGCCATTGCTTGATATTTTCGCTCCTCAAAATGGAATTGCCACATCGAGAGCCTTCTATCGCGGCGAAGGATAGGCGGCAAAAAATGGCTTTAAGCCCTCTTCGACGCCTTTTTTGAATGCGGCCTCCCAACGAGAGTCGCTGGACTTGAGCGTTGGCAGCAGGTCGTAGACGACAAAAAGTCCAACGCTCAAAAGCGTCCCCAGTCCGAGCGCACCTGATTCCTCATTGATGTTGTCGCCCAAAAAAGTAGTAAATCCAAGAGAGGACGTCCCGATTCCAGTTGTGTATTTGTTTTCGCCGGAGGCGTCGATTCTCACAAAAAAATCATTCCGTTCGGCCAGATAAAACTGAAACGTGGCGACACCAATAAACGAAAAGCTATTTAAGATTAAAAAGATGTTCTTCGATTTTGCAAAGGTGCCGTAGTACGGCACGAGGATCAGATCCACGCCAAGTTGTTGCGCGAGATCGGCATATTTATCCCTTGAAACTTTCGTATCCTCCACCGGCAGGCCGGATTTCTCGAAAATTTGCGCCGAGGTTTCGTAATCAACCACCTCGAACCCGCGCTTGACAAATTCTGCTTTGGCCACATTCCAATTGCGCTTTCTCCATTTCTCCGGATCCACCAGATTCAACGGCAGGCGATTGGGGACGATGGCCACCCGGCGAATGGCAAAATCACCCAGCTTCACGGAAGGCTCGACGTATAACAAACCTGAACCGGTTGTTCCTGATAAAAACTTTGCGCCGGGTATTCCACACCCTGCCAATGCTGCCACCAGCATTGAGCCAATCAACACGCCGAATTTATTCATGGCAAGCTTCCTCCTCACTATCGTGATTAAGAATACGGCGCAAGTCGAGTTTCAAATTTCAAATCACGCCAGTTACAAATACGCTGTTAAGATAATTTTGTCGCTTTTGAGACAGCGGCCCGCAAGGGGCCGGGGCTACGAAATATTCGCTTAAGGAAATGGCATTGGGCCGGGACTACTTGCGTTTTTTACATCGTTGGATTTGCTGCTCCAGCGCGGCATAATCGCTGACAAAAGCCGCCCTCCGCAGGTAAAGCGTGAGGTGCCGCTCTCCTTCGGCGCAGCGATGATTTTCCAGCAGAAGCAATCCCAATTCGCGATGCACTTCCGGAAACGATGGCCGGAGGGATAAACAGTCGCGCAAAAGCGCGGCGGCTTTGTCGTATTGCCGGCGATTTTTTTCCAATAACCCCTGCACAAAATATCCGAGATATAAATCCGGAAACAGCGCCATGGTTTTCTCGGCGAGATCGCCGATTTCCGCGCTTTCGTTTTTCCAGAAGGCGCGAAATGTCCTTGCCGCCGGGTAAAGCCGAGGCATTTGCTTTTTGAGTTGTTCAAGAAGCGCCGGGCCTTCGGCGCCGGCGAGCAAGGTTTGCAAATTGGTTTCAGCCTCGGGAATCGCCGGCGCGCGCTCGATGGCCGCGATATAAGCGGCGATAGCCTCGAGCTTATTGCCGGCGGCAACGAGCAATCTTCCCAATGAATACCATCCGCGCGGATCATCAGGAAATTCTGCGGTCGCCTCTCGAAAAGCGGCTGCGGCGCCCGGGCGATCATTCACTGCATATAAGATGTTCCCTCGCAAAAGCAGGTTTTCCAAATCAGCGGGACTCACGGTTTGGAGGATTTGGCTCTCCCGCTCAGCCACTTCGAAGCTCTCGTTGTGCAAGCTAAAAAGCGCGCGGTAATAACGCGCCAACGCTAAGTTCGGGTAAGCGTTCAGCAGCTTATCGCACAGCGAAAGCGCCAACAGATAGTCCGCCTTTTTCCCGGCCCGGCCCGGATCCAAGCCGAAGAAGGGCAGGTTCTTGACGAGCTGGCGCAGCGTTTCCAAATCGCGATAGACGCTGATCGTTATCTTTGAAACTTCCAATCCGGAAACTTCGGCGAGCGCGGCCTGCAACGCCAACTTGGCAGAAATTTGGCGAGCGAAATTTTCCTGAATGCCGAAAAGATTATTTACCTCACCCTTGACTTCCGCCTCGCCCAAAATTTCGGCGCTTTCGACGCTCACGATACGCGCCCGCACCGCCACGCTTTCCGCCAACACCATCACCGAACCAAAGACAAACATGCGCGCACCCAGCAATCGCCCGACTTGCACCGCAGTGCTTTGATCGACAAAAGCGGAGGATTGCAATTTTAATTCGGCGAGAATTTGCTCGAGAAACTCGCGCTCCACCATCCGCACGGCGCGAGTTTGGCCGAGTTTGGTGATCAGGGCATCGGGAAAACTTTTTCCAAGAACTTGCAGCTCACCGGGGAGACCTTGCGTCCGAAACTCGGCCACGGCAACGGTCAGGAGCGGCGAAGCTTTCTCGTTGTCTGAAGCCGGCGTCGTCCAAAAGCCGTTTAAGAAAATGATTGAAAACGGCAGAAAATTTTTTTTAAAATCAATCATCGGTAGATCCTGCTGCAAAATCCGTTAAAACACCATCGCCGCGTGCAGCGGAATGTAGGTGATCACGCCGTCGCTGATTTGGGGCTTGTCAATCGCGACTTGGCTGACGAGGCCTTCGAAGACGATCTTGGTATTCATGCCGAGCTTGAGTTTTATACCGACTCCGAGAGCGAATACGACATCATTGCCGCGATCACCCTCTATTTTCGTCGCGCCGATGGTGGTGTCGACGCGCCGGCTAATGGCCACGCCGAAACCGCCGATAAAATAAACGCGCCACCGGCTTTGCAGCGGCTGCAGATAATATTTGAGCTGCGCCAGCGCGGGCACGACATTCAAGTGGCCTCCTCTGGTGTTTGGGTCGAGAAATTTTCTATCGAAAGTGAGGAAGGAGAGACTGCCGCCGATGGTCAGTTGCGGGTTCAAATAAAAATCCACCGCAACATTGGCGGCAAAACCGATTTTTGCGGAGTCGGAGAAGGCCGGCACCGGCCCCATCGGCACGGCCACACCGCCGCCGAGGCCGATTTCGATTTTTTCGCTGGTGCTGGGTGTCAGCGCCTCTTCGCGCGCTTCCCGGGCTTTGGCCAATTCAACTTCGGCGATGACTTCGTCTGCGAGCGTGATAAAACTCGGCGCATCGATTTCCGGATCGGGCTTCCAATCCGCTGCAACCCGAAGCAGGTTGCGCAAATTGTCTTTGGCGCGATTGAGCTGGCCTTTGGAGAGATAAGCTTTGGCCAGCAGGCGATACGCTTGTTTGCTCTCGGCTATAAGCAAGTCACCTTTGCGCAGGCAGTTGTTGAGCAGGTCGATGGCGTCATCCAACCGCCCCTGCTGATATTTCTCTTCGGCTTTTGCCAACTCGGCCGCGCAGCGTTCTTGCGCATACAAGGCGGCAACAGATAAAATGAGCAGGAGCGTCAGCAAGGACATCATGCCAATGAGCGTTGAGAATTTGCAATTATGCATGGCAATCTTTTAAAACTTGATATTCGGATTTTACCATCCGCCCGAATGATTATAGCGGTTTTCAAATGAGTAGGGAGGTCATCATGTCATTCGCAGGAATCTTTTTCAATTGAGCGCCGTACCAGGTTTAAAAAGGATTCTTCCAGAATGACATTTTAAATACCGCACAATCTTCATACAGGTGAAAACCCTGTAACTAAAAAGCTTTTCTTGGCGCAAAAGATCACGGCGCTCTCTTGAGCTTGAACAAAAGCGGCTCGTTCAAATTTTCTTCGAGATTGATTGCGCGGGCGCCGCCTTCGAGAATATAATTCTCACGCCGGACTTCGATGGTGTGCTTGCCCACGCGCAGCTCGAGCTCGCGCGGCGTTTGATAGCCGGTGGCGCGCCCATCGATATAAATATTTCCCCACACCGGCTCTGCTGCGACCGTGACCCGCACCATCTTTCCGAAATTTATAGCGAGCTGCTGTCGATCGG
>Ga0247727_10009739_pt1 | contig 17247 bp, 42 predicted proteins | sample WisWelCaveWW1625_FD_202498 | JGI IMG/M metagenome (GOLD analysis project Ga0247727, IMG submission 202498) | Biofilm microbial communities from Wishing Well Cave, Virginia, United States - WW16-25 | ecosystem: Environmental > Aquatic > Deep subsurface > Groundwater > Cave microbial mat | place...
ACCCGGACTTCGCCAGTGAAGCGAAGGACTTGGACAAGCAGATCCGTTATGCACGGCGTCACTACGACGACACGCTCCGGGAACGGGATCTCTACAAGAAGGCCAAGGCGGGAGACCATGCGGCGGCCAAGGCACTTTGCCAGCTGCGTAAAGATGCGGAGTACGAAGGCTTCGACTTCATCGAAGTGGAGGAGCCTTAGCCATGGTCTCCGATCTCAAACCGAAGTTTCCGCTCGGGCGGACCGTCATCACACGGGGCGCGGACGAAGCCTTCCAGCGCACAGGTGAAGACGTCGCGGCCTTTCTCAGGCGTCATAACGGCGGCGACTGGGGCGAGATGGGCAAGGAGGACGTCGAAGTCAACGAGGAAGGCCTGAGAGACGGCCAGCGCCTCATGAGCGCCTATTACCTCAAGGATGGCACCAAGATCTGGATCATCACGGAATGGGACCGGTCCGTCACGACACTTCTCTTACCGGATGAATACTGATGAAAAAGCCGAGACCAAGAAAGCGCCTGACGGCCGCCGACGAGATCGCCAAGGACAACATCGACTGGAAGTGCGACGCACATGCCCCCAAGCCTGAGAAGGTCTGGGGCCGCATGGCACCGGCGTGGTTCATCGGCAAGTGCGTCAAGAAGGGATTTTCGGGTGTCGATCCGCGGACGGGGAAAGAAAGCCTCGAGCACATGTGGGTGCAGATCTTCAAGGCGGACGGGCAGGTACTCGTGGGAAGGCTGGCCAATGCCCCGCTTTTCCAGATGCCGCTCAAACCCGGCGATTGGCTGCGGGTCGAGATCCCGGAGATCGAGGACGTCTTGGACCCCAAGGAGATCAAACCATGACCAAGTTCTGGGACTTCTATCAGGTCAAGTGGACGGGAGGGAACGGCCAGACGCGTTATGGGCTCGTCGATCACGGAGAGAAGAGCCAGAAGCTCTTTATCAAGGGTCAGGTGATCGTCGAGGACGCAATCATTCCCAAGTTCTACAAGCTGTCTACCAAGGAGCTCACGCCGCTCAACGGCTATCCGACGGAGCTCGACAAGTACGTCAAGGCGGAGCATGAGAAGGCGGAGGCCGCCTCGGAGCTCCTCCCGCCGGGACCGCAGATCGGAAAGATCTTCGCGCTGGGCGTCGCGGATGGCTATGCCACCTACGTCATCACCAAGGTGACCGCACGCACCATCACGGTGGAATGGCGCGGCTTCTGTCCCGACCGGTGGACGGACACGGTTCTTGGCTGGGGCGGCGCGTTCCCCAGACGTGTCATCGAGAACATCGTGGGTCGTGACGACAAGCTCCGGAAGTTCTTCGGCAAGGAGAAGGTCAAACGGCTGACCAAGGACAACATCAAGGAACTTCTATGAACAACGAATGGCGGGATGCCCAGAAATGGGCAAATGCCCCAACCCTGCCGCCACTCATGATCGGCGGGATCTATGCCGGTTTCCTTGTCTTCGGACTCGTTGACATCATCTTGGAAGGCAAGTGGCGGCTTCTCACCGACGGCTGCTTTTTGGGGCTCGTCGCATGGGGTCTCTTTGCCGTGCTGCTGTCGTGGTATCTCGTCGCCACGGTCCATCGGGCCCGGAAGCACATCCAAGAACATCGGGGGAAACATGGGAATCTTTGATTGGCTTTTCGGCAAGAAGAAGGCCGAAAGCACGGTCGCCGTTATGCAGCAACCTCTGGATCAGAAGACTTTCGAGATCGTCGATGGCGGCCGGGCTATCAGGTGCCTGCACTGCCAGAAGACGAGTTATCACACGGAGGACATCCAGCAGCTCTACTGTGGATTCTGCCACCAGTTCCACAAGCGGCCGAGGTGGTCATGACAGATCCCTCGACAAGAATCTACGACCGGTGCGGGGAGCCAATTAAGATTTTCTGAGCGGTCCTCGTCACGTACGGGACTGTATGCCCCAAAGGCCATCTCCCCGTCTATTCGGTGGGCAGTATCGAAGAGGCCCAACGCCTCTTGGTGCTTGCCTGTCCGACCAACATCAACCGTGAGTTCGTAGCGCCGGAGCTGGCCTATAGCCAGACGGTTGAGAATTTGGCGCTCTTCAGTGACCGGCTGGAGCGTGCCCACAGGCTTCTTGTGAAGTCCGGTCACTGCCAATGCAAAGGGAGGAAGCGTGATTCCCAAGGACAAGATCGACGAATGGAAGAAGGCGCTCACAAACCATCGAGCCGCTCCCATTCACGAAAGAGCCCGAGAGTGTGAGAGCTGGAAAGACGGCCGATGCAACTGTGGGATGCTCGCCGATGACAAGCTTATCTATGACGCCGTCCCGATGCTGATCGCCGAGGTTGAGGCGCTCACACGTGACGGCCGGTGCGTGCCGGTGGACATCGATCTCTACGGGTATGACAAGGCGGCGATCACACCGCCCCCGACAAGCGCAATAGATGACGATCTGGCGAAGGAACTCGGCGTGAAGGGCTACCGGGTGGTGCTTCGGCCATCTGCGTCCAGCGTCAGCGTCAAGTTCAAGAACGGCAAGGAGATCCGGATCGGGGCATGGGCCAACAGGACCGACATCGGCCCCGTGTGCGAGCATGCCGCAAGACGTGAGACAGGAGGGGAAAGAATCCGTCTCCTCAGTGAGATCGCCAAGGTGGCCAAGGAATACGTCGAGGTCGGCGAACACCAATGCGCGATGGAAGGCTACATCGAGAAGTATGGTTGCGACACCTGCCAGAGCGGCGCCGACAAGAGGCTTGGCGAACTGTTGAAGGAACTGGAAAGGATGGACGCCGATGGCGCATGACTATAAGACCTGTCCCGAATGCACCAAATCCATGGCGGCCCGGATCTCCCATGAAATGCGGGAGAAGCACGGCCTAACCTACCGGGCGATGGTGAACATCGAGGGGGCGATCAATAACATGATTCACGGCGGAATGAAGTACCCCAGCGCCATCCGGGACGTCGTGAACGACATCCTCGAGAATGTCGAGTTCATCGACGAGAGCGACGAGGCCGCTACTGGTGAGCCGAACCCTAGGGAAGAGAAGAAGTAATGGCGAAGTGTCCAGTCTGCAAAGACGGCAAGGAGGATGATGGCCTCTCCTGCACCTATTGTGATGGCACGGGAAAAGTAAGTCGGGAGGCCCACCGGCAATACCTTGAGTTCCTGCTCAAGGAGCCGCTCAAGAAAGAGTCCATCAAGAAGATCTTCAAACCTATCAGAGACGAGGAGGAGTAACCATGCTCGGAGCCCAACCGATCAAAGCGTCCATCTCGCTTTCGGGAATCGCCAAGGCGATCCGCAGCATCAAGTTCGACTCGGAGATCAACGAGGTTCACACGAGCGTCCAACATGAACCGCAGAAGAAGGTGCTTGCTGTCACCATCTCATTCGAGCTCCGGTCGATTTCGATCGACGAGCTGGAACAACTCAAGAAGCTGGCCGGCGACATCGATGCCAAGATCTCGATCGAACCGACGACGCGGACGGACTACAGGTCGGATGTCCCCAATTACGACCCCAATCGTCAGGTCCCCTATCTCCGGATCCAGATCAGACTCGGCGTTGACTCGGTGTCCGCATGAATGTCACCAAAGAGAACTACGCCGAGTTCGTGAAAGCCCATGAGTCACTTCGGGTGACGGCCCTTTCCATCGCCCAGAAGCTGCTCGACGACAATAGGGGCCGCATGGGGGATATCCATCTTGGCGCGGAGGATGTCAGCTATCACTACTTCGTTGGAAGCCATGACGAGGAGTATGTGGAGAGTTTCCCGGCCCGATGGCTTTTCGAGCCGGACTGGCTCGCCGAGCACAAAGCAGAACAGGAACGGAGAAACGAGGTCATCAAGGCCCAGATGAAGCGGGAGGAGGAGCATCGGCAGAAAGAAAAGGACTGGAAGGAGTTCGAGCAGCTAAGAGTGACCTTCGAGAAGCCTGATGACCGGAAGAGGTACGAAGAGCTCAAGGCCAAGTTCGAGGGGCGTCCCCGGTGCACCAAGGAAAAGCCGCACAGGGCCCCTATTGCCTATGTCGCCCATCCGGATGCCTGTTGCATCGGGAAGATCGCTGGCGGGAATGAGCATTGGGAGTGCCCGAACTGCAAGTATCAGTGGTGGAGGGGCATCGCATGACAGACGACAAACCGGGACTGAGACACATCCTCATCAACGTAGAGGGGCACAAGATCCGCCTCTCGCTCTTCCTTGGAGGCGGCGACCTAGAGAGCGACCTCAAAAGCGACGACCCCGACGACGAGGCCTACAACGATTCCATCGACGGGCTCGAGGCGCTCATTCTCGCCCACGCCTGCGCAGGCGTGGATGTGACTGAGAAGAAGTACATCACCGGCATCGAGACTGCCCTCGAGGCGATCTCGAACAATGTCTAGGAGAACGCCCTTGAGTAACATGGGCATCATCGACTGTTCGTACTGCATCGAAGAGAGAAGCGAGGCACCCGACATCTGCTTCCGGCACTGTCCTCGTGGCTCCCTTCAGAGCGGCAAACACCAGTACTCGCTTCACGCGGCACAGCTCCTGTTCATTGCAGGACATGGAGGTAGTCAACTCACGCTCGCCGTTGCGGGCTATCCATGTGTGACATGCTCCGCCTGCGGTGTCCTTGGCAAGGCGCTTTTCGATGTCGAGGAGATCGAGAGCCGGATCCAGTGGGGGGCCGCGGCCAATGCATGAGGGCTGGCCTGATACGATGAAGGAACAGCCATGAGCTACGCCGACAACGAGCGCTTTCTCGTGCGCTTCCGGGGGACTTCGATCTGGCACGTCATCGCATCATGGTCCGCGGAGGACGACGTCTATCAGCTCCTCTGCGGCCCCAAGGTTACTGCCTCCCAGATCCACGAATGGCAACCAATCAATGCACCGGATCTGACCCGGTGTCAAACGTGCGTCGATCAGCAGCTTTCCAAAAAGAAGCCATAAGATCGCCGCTTTCCCGGAGGCGCTATGCCGCGTTTCGAGATCCCAGATGACAAGGAGAAGGAGGATATGGCCAAACTCACACTCATCGGCCTCAACGACAAGCGCGCCGAATGGGCGCGCAAGTCCGTCGAGGCGTTTGCCAATGAGGCTGGCACAGACGGCCTCGAGACGGACATCGGCGATCTTCTGATCGATCTCAGGCATCTCTGCGACAAGGAGGGATTGGACTGGGGGAAGATCGCCGACAAGGCCGATCGCTATTTCGACATGGAGAAGTCGATCTGTCAGAAGTGCGGCGCCAGCTACGACAACGAGAACGACGGCGATGAAGAGCACTGCGAGAGGTGCCTCGAATGATCTGGCTGCCTTGGAACTGGACGATCTGGATCTTCATATCAGCCTTGCTCAAGCGCTGGTGGCACTGCCTGTGGCGCCTCCATCGGTCCATCGACATCAACGACTTCGAGGATGCCATCAGCATCCGTGCCTGCGAATGCGGCAGGGTCTTCTATGCCACCGAAGACTATGAGCAATCGCCCGCTTGGGGCGCCGCCAAAGCGCACTGGAACATCCCCGACAAGCCCGGCCCGACTTCGCCCGGGGCCATGAAGGGAGGCCAACCGATTGATTGATGAGAACCCGAAGCATCTCATCCCGATCATCCTCATCGAACTAAAACACCTCACCCATACGACCTACCCGGAACTGGAAGCCCAACTTGAGAAGATGCCCTTGGAAGCGTTGAAGGAGTTCTATCACCTTCTACGGGACATGGGCTGGGAGCTGACCAAGGCCCGGGTCGAGGCCAGAACAGAGAAGGAGAATCCCAAATGAATGAGCTCTATGTCCTCGTCTACACCTACTCCAGCGATCAACAGATCGAACTTTTCGAGGCGTTCGAAGACGCCGAGAAGTTCGGCAAGAAGATCTGGGAGAACGATTTCTACGCCGATGGAGAGACGGAGAACGAGGGTACGTTCAAGAGGGTCAGCCCGCGCTGGTGGGATCTCATCCACGGCGACGGTGAGTTGACCATGCACATTGAGAAGATTCAGGTGCATAAGGCAAAAGCCAAGAAGAAAGTGAAGGCAGGTGCATGAGTCTGATTATCAATGCCGCTCATTTCGCGGCGGCGGCCCATGGAGAGCAGCGCAGGAAGTATTCGGAGACGCCCTACATCTGGCATCCGGCGCGCGTTGCGGGTCGTGTGGCTCTTCTGCCAAACGCCACCGAAGAGATGATCGCGGCGGCCTACCTCCACGACGTCTTGGAGGACACGCCGACGACCGTCTTCAAACTGGAGGAGCTTTTCGGGTCGAAGGTCACCAAGATGGTGATCGACCTGACCAACGTTTCCAAGGGGTCGACGAAGCCAAGGGCCGAGCGCAAGAAGATGGACTTCGAATATCTGTCCTCGACGCCGCCGGAGATCAAGCAGATCAAGCTCTTGGACCGGATCGACAACCTGCGTGAAATGCAGGGCGCCCCCGACAAGTTCGGCCGGCTCTACTGTCAGGAGTCGAGAGATCTTTCGGCGGCCATCGGGCTCGTGGATACTCAACTCAACGGTGAGCTGCTCGTCGAGATCTACCGGCTGGAAAAGTCTCTGGAGTCTCAAGGAAAAGGATGATGATGTTCACTACCAAGAATCTCGGGCAGGTGACATTCGCCAAGGTGGCTCCCGAAGACGTCACACCGGAAGAGAAGCGGCTCATCATGGAGGGGAGCCTCGGCTACTGCGCCGCTCATCACAACCTGTACCGCAAGATCACCGAAGAGCGTCTGAACGAGCTTGGCGGCGCCATGGCTCTCATGGAGTGCCCCGTCATGGCGATCGCCTGCAAGTGCGACGACCCCAATTGCACGTCGCAGCCGAAGCTCAAAGACTTGGGCGAGTGCCGCGAATGGGGGGCTGATGCCTGACGATCTTGTGCTCGTCTGCGGCGATCGCGACTGGATCGACGAGGGGCTGATCGAGAAAAGGCTATCCCAGCTGCCGCCGGGGACGACGATCGTTCATGGCGCTGCGCGCGGGGCCGACACGCTGGCCGGCACAGTGGCCAAGCGACTGGGCTTCAAGGTGATCCCGATGCCCGCGAAGTGGACGCTCTATGGCAAGGCCGCGGGCCCCATCCGCAATCGTGAAATGCTGGATCTCAAGCCACGACTCGTGATCGCGTTTCATCCCAATCTGGAAAGATCCAGAGGGACCAAGGATTGCGTCACAGAGGCCAAACGCCGCGGCATCACAACCGAGCTGATCGGAGAGGAGGAATGATTGGAATACCGGATCCTCATCAAAACCAATGGCCAGATGAGCTACGTCACGAGTTTCGATGACCCTGACCATGCATTGGTCTATCAGGATCTGTCCGAGGCCGAAAAAGAACTGGCCTCGACACGCGCCATGCCGGGCGTTGAAGAGGCCAAATTGGAGCCCCGTCGCAAGACATGGACCAAAGCAGAGGTCCTCAATGACACTCTGTGGACGCCGTTGCAACCCATCTTCAATTTCCGGCTGAAGATACTTGAGCTTGTCCATCTGGACATGATGGAACTCTTTGACGACGAACATGGAGAGACCCGAATCTCCCTGACTGCAAGGGGACTCAGTTATTGCAACGGCGAGTTTGGAGGCAAAGACAAGTGACCAGATCCTACGTCATTCGGGAGGGTGGCATGGAACTTTACATCTGGAAGGACGGCAAGGCCGTCCCGGTCAAGGACGTGCTCGAATGGGCACGGGCGTATGAGAACCGGGAGCGCACGGTTGCGAGCACACGCCTCGACAGCGGTAGCATCTCCACGGTCTTCCTCGGGATGAACCACCGATATGACTATGACGCAGAGGTGAGGAAGCCGCCGATTCTCTGGGAGACCATGGTCTTCGGTGGCGAACATGACCAAGACACGTGGAGGTACGACAGCTTCGAGGCGGCCAAGGCGGGGCATGAAAAGGCCGTGCGGATCGCCAAGGGCGAGATCAAGTGCGACTACTGCCACTGCCATAAGCATTGCAATCACTGTCATTGCGAGAAGCCCGAAAATCTGGAGGGGGAACCGACATGATGCCCGAGGAAGAACTCAAGCGGCGCGTCGCCGAGGCCAAGGAACATCTCCGGAAGTACGTCGAGCTCGTCATCCCCGTCGCCGAGGATCTGGCCGAACGCAAGAGCATGGCCATTTTCGGGAGGCCGGGCGGCTATCAGGGCAAGCTTGGGTGTTGGGAGGCTGGGATAGACATGATTTGCCTCCACATCGCCGACGGTTTCCAGAAGGAGGCGGACGGCGAGGACTATGGCCATGTTCACGGGGACAAGGTTCGGGCCTTCGAGGATGAGTGGAGGAAGAAGCTCGACATCAACTTCAATCCACTGTATCTGAGCGGCCACTACTAGGAGAGAGGTATGACGGACGACGAAATCATTGCGGCCTTCAAGAGAGCCGATGAGCTGATGGCGGAGTACATGAAGACGATCCATCCGGCCGCCGTGGAGCTGGCTCGCCGGAAGAGCGAAGTGGTCTTCGGGAGACCGGATCTCTACGACGGTCAGCTCGGCTGCTTCGAGGCCGGGAAGGACTGCGTGTGCCTGCACATCACCAACGAAGGCATGGAGATCGTCCATAAGGCTGGCGGCATGGTCGGCGGCGCCCATCATGACAAGGCCATGGACTTCGAGTACGGCTGGGGTCGGAAGCTCGATACGGCTGGCATCCAGCGTATCCATTTGAGCGGGCACTACTAGGAGCATGCATGGCCATCAAGACCCACAAAGAGAAAGGCATCTGCATCGGGTGCTGCACAGTGCAGGATTGCTCCAATTCCAATCAGGGGTGGATCTGCCACGACTGCTTTGCGGACTACGGCCTTCGTAAAGACCGCATCCGCACCAAGCACCTGACGGGCGCTCTCATCATCTGGCCCAATCCGGAGGTGGAAGGGTTCGTCTTCATGGAGGGGGAGAACTATCTCACGCTCGGCGGGACGCTCTACTTCTTCGAAGTTGAAGAGTACGCCATTGACTATCTCGCGGACCTGAAGCCACGCGCATCCGAAGATCTCTCTCAGGTTCGTGTGGAGAAGGTCAATGCCCAGCGCCCGTTCAGGTACTGCTACGACCATAAGATCAATCTGATCGTCTGTGGCGATCCCAAGGAACATCAGGGGTACAAAGTCAGGTTGCCATGAAAGAAAGGGTGGAGTATCCGGCTGTCGCTGCGGGTCTCGAAAGGGGCCCAAGCTCATGGGACAACGGCTCAAATGAGTACACGTAAGTCATCCGTCGCGCTCCCACCCGCATTAGGAGCGCGGAGTCTGAGGCAGGGCACGGTAACCAGTCCATGTCCGCTACGACCTCTGCTCAGGGTGATGATCTTGGCCGGGCCGCACGGCGGTTCCAAGCCGCCGGAAGGTTAGGGTTAATCCTGCCGCCATGGGGACAGTCCAACGTCCTCGGAAGCGAGAGGAGGCATAAAAAACGCGGGTGACGCGGCTAAGCCTTCCAGCAGGTGGATGTGTAGGCTAAAGCGAGGTCAGCGGGTACTCCATCCGCTATGGCAAGGAGGAATCATGGAATTCAAAGAGACGAAACCCAGCGGAGACTACGTGACCAAGGAATGGCGCGCCGGTCGGTATCGTGTCGTCCAGCTCTTCTACGCCTTCGCCCAGAAACGGGTCCAAGTCTGGTACGACCTTGACGGTTGCGAGTTTCCCGACGTCCTCTACACACAGTTCTGAACCTACAAGGAGGAAACGGCCCGTAGGGTCGAGGAGGCGATCTTCGAGGCGCTCAAGAGCGTGCCGGAGATTGCCCATCGGAAAGAAGTCGAGGCGGCCCTCTCCAAGGTCGCCTGTGAGAAGTTCGGCGGCTATGACGACGGCAGCGGTCGCATTCGCGTCGATAACCATGAGATAGGGTTCTACTACGATCGCCCCGAAACTTGGGGGAACAAGGTGAAGCACGAGCTCAAGAGCTTCAAGACGGAAGCGTCCGCCTGTCCTCGATGCAAGAAGGTGCTGGACGCCACGACGGAGCCCGGGCACGGGCAAAGCCCCAGTCCGGGCGACTTCTCCATCTGTCTCTACTGTGGCGCCCCACTGCGGTTCACAGAGACGCTCGGACTGCGTGAGGTCAAAGTCGGGGAACTTCTCCAGTTGTCCGCGGAAGAGCTCGAGATCATCAAGCGGATGCAGGAAGTCGTCGCCGAGGTTCGGGGCAAGATGAATGAAAAGAGAACCCCACCGGCCTGACGGTTAGAATCTAACGGTCGTTTGTCGGAGGTGCTGATGATTGGTGCCAGCTACAAACACCGTGATGGCGGATGGACGGTCGAGATCCACGGGGGGCCGGAGGACATCAAGCCATTCGAGGACCTCATGCAGTGGGTCTTGGGACATGAAGTCGATCTTCGGACCGGCGAGATGTCAGAAGAGACCAAACGGTACTTGAACATGCGGAAGATTCTCGACGAGGTTCCCGACGTCGGGGCCGCACTTGACGAGGTCGCGAAGAAGACTCAACTCCCCAAGTCGGTCATCCTTTCCAAGGCGATGATCATTTATGACGCCGCCTTTACCGCCACTAAGGCGGGCGACAGGCTGGTCATCATCAAGGAGAACGGCGAACAGATCGAACTCTCTCCGGGGTTTATTTAGTTCCAACAAGGAGGAGACATGAGACTCGCTCGTAGCGCCCTGTCTTGGCCCATTACATAGGGTCGGGGACAGGGAAGAATGGTTCTTCCGCCTCCGACCCGGAAAGGCAGGAGGCATGGACAAGGACACGCGGCGCGGAGTGCGCCGCTGGCGCTCGTACACCAAGTTCATGAGGAGGTTGAAGAGAGACTGGAACGATCACGGGTGGGCGCGCGGGCTCGACGGGAAGGAACTCTGCGACTGTTTCGACCTGACGTCGAAGGCCGCGATCCGGTTCAAGGACACGCCCAAGCCGGTGAACTGCCGTTGCTGCTCCAACCAGCGCCGCTGGGGCAAGGGCGACGAGCGGCTGACGATCGAGGAGCGGCGCGTTTTCCAGCCGGATGAGAGCTGGCACAAGAAGCACCGTCGGGATGGGACGCATCCGGTCAAGGTGATCTGCAGCCGCTGCGGCTTCCACCTCAAGACCGTGATGGTCCCCAACGGGCAGTCGGGTTGGAGCCTGCGGCACTCCAAGTGCAAGCAGTGCGCCAAGAAGCCCGTCGCCCGCTAGGCGATACTGGGGCCCTCCTCTGTGTGGGGGAGGGCCCCATTTCTCAAAAGGAACGGAAAAAGGAGGAAACATGAGAATTCGCAAGGAAGTGCGCGCGAGCACGCAGATTTTGAGTCTTCTGCAGGAAGCGTCCGTCACGCTGCGTCAGGTTCTGACCAAGGCGCCGCACGCCCGTGAATGCACGCTCAACGGCCTCGGCACCATGGATCCGATCATCATCGCCTGCAACTGCTGGCGGCGGGGCGCGGCCGAGACGTGGGTCAAACTCTCGAAGCATCTGGCGCCGTACGAGAAGAGGCTGGGAGCCACTTCCAAGGTGGTCACCAGCAAGGCCAAGAAGATCAAGAAGCTGGTGGAGATCGACTCCTTGCTCCATGGCAAGAGCAAGACGGCCAAGGAGGGAAAGAGGGGCAAGCATGGATCCAAGTGAACCCGACTACGGCGAAGCCAAACGGATGTTGCAGGAGAACTTCTCCGAGGTGATCGGTCAAATCGGAGAGCTGTCCGAGACGCTCGGCGAACACATCATGCAGATGGTCGCCGGCTCCCGCGACTGGTTTGTCCGGGAAAGGGGCATCCCGCAGAGCTTCGCCAACACGATCTCGATCAACGCCCTTGCCCTAGCGCTGTCCAAATGCATATCGATGTCCGTCTACATGGGCAAGAAGGACTTCCCGGACGACAAGGAGGCGCATCAGAAGCTCTACGCGGACGTCCATGGCGCGCTGGTCAATGAGATCCAAAGGATCATCGCCAGCCACATGGACGTCAATGGCTCGATCACGCTCATCGCCAATTATCAGACGGGGAAACCTACCACTCCGGAGAGCAGAGGATAACCATGCCCATGCAGATCACGCCGTTCCCGATGTACGAGACCAAGAGCGGCGTCCACGACCTCAAGTCGTTCGAGGACTTTTACGAGACCTACAAGAAGCACGCCGCCGAGGTCTTCGAGAAGGACAAATACCACACCCATCTTCTGGCCCTGATCACCGTCAAACGCACGCTCCTCTTGCCGTTCAACGTCATTCTGGCCGACATCATGAAGAAGCTGGGTGACCGGGATGAGAACCTGCCAAAGGCCAAGGACATCGCTTTTGGCGGGGTGGCCAAGATCGCCAAGGAGCTCAAGGCCATCGGATACGTCGAGGTCTCCGAAGCATGGGTGATGCAGAGCGAGCTCGACGATGGCAAGCCCCACGAATACGTCAATCGAATCGCCCAGCTCGCCAACGAGGCGGGGACATTGGAGAAGATTCCCGGTCGTGCGGAGGCTCTCTGCGTCCGCGGCCTTTACGGCGATCAGATCCGGACGCACATGTGGACGATCCGCCGCAACGGTGAGGAGGTCTTCCTCGTGAACGGTCGCGGCGACAGTCACGAACTCAGCCTCGAGGAAGCCAGCACCCATCGCGTGGGCGACATGGAGCTGGTGATTCATGCGAATGCCAAAGAGGCGGGCATTCTGAAGGGAATGTAAGCATGCCCAATTGGTGCGACTGCATCCTCATCGTCAAAGGGAAGCTGGCGGATCTGACCGGGTTCTTTGAGGAGAACCGGGAGGTCCGCGAGTCCCGACAGAAGAGGGAAGAGAACGCGGACAATGCCGGTCCCCCTTTCTCCGTCACGCTCGAGGTATTCCCGGAAGATCCGCTCTCCAAGCTCTCGTTCATGAGGGCGCTGCCGACGCCCGAGGAATTCAGGCACAAAAACGTCGGAGCCACGGACATGAATGAAGCTTTCGGATCGGCCAAGCCCACCAACTGGTACACATGGCAGATCCGCCACTGGGGGACGAAGTGGGATGCTTCCGATGTGCGTGTCTATCGGGGGCACAAGCCGGAGCGGTTGATCTACGTCTTCTCGACGGCATGGAGCCCGCCCACGCCTTGGATGGAATATGTGGCGGGCAAGTATCCACATCTCGCTTTCGAGCTGCAGTTTTCCGAAGGAGGATGCGATTTTTCCGGGAAGCGCAAGTTCAAGAACGGGGTCATCATCAATCCGGGTCAACACGAGGACGACTATCGGCCTCTGCGCTATCCCAAACTGACGGAGGAAATCAAATGAGCATGAGTGACGACGAGAAGAAGAAAGTCCGTGACTGGCAGAAAGAAGGCCACAAGGGCGGGTGCCGGTGTTTCGCCTGCGACAACGGTATGGAAGCGGTCAACAAATGGCAGGACGAGTGCATGAAGCGGGACGGTTTCTACATGCACTTTGTGCCGCTGCCCCATGGATATGTGAACGCCCACACCCATGGCTTCAAGGAGACGTGGGGACACCCGGATCTGCAGGTTGTGATCCCACTGCCCCAGCAGGTCATGTCCAGCATCTTCTGGAACTTCGCCAACCGTGTGAAGAAGGGCGAGGCTTTCAAGGCGGGGGATCTGGTTGACAAGATCATCAGCGGCCATCCGGTCAAGCTGATCGATGCGAAAGAAGAGGGACGCCCCATTCTGCGCGTCCTTTTGCCGGATCCCAAATGGAGGTACCCGGGCGATACGGGCTGCACGGAAATCTATGAGGCCCAAACGACACTCGAAACGGACTACCAAGACGCCACCAAGAGGAACTGAACTGATGGACAAGACAGAACTGGAACAGGCCTCGAGAGAGTTCTTCGAGATCGTCACCCAATTCCTCTCACGGGAAGCGCCCAAGGTGAACCTGCTTTTCGACTTCAAGGATGGCATGGCGATCCAGCTGGTCGCCTTGACGACGGTGACCTACAAGGCGGCCGTCGGGCTCGTCGGAGCCGAGGCGTTCAAGGCCGGACAACGCTCCCCACCGGAACTGGATCGGGACCCTGCAGTCGTCCAGCTGGCCGCTCAGGCCATGTCGGCCGTGCTGGCGGATGTCCTGAGGTCCCATGATCCATCAGCCAACTACGAAGTGGTGGTCCGAAGGATCCAACAAGGAGGGACAACATGAACTGCTGGTTGACCATTGGATTCCGGCAGGAAGCGGAATGCTCCATGTGCCACAAGAAGGGCAACCATCGGGAGATTCGTTTCAACGGGCCGGGATATCCGACACCCTGCGTCTGGGTGCATCTCTGCGATGCGTGCTGGAAGACCGAGGACAAGCTCGAGACGGCGCCAGTCGTCTTCCCGCCCGCTGAGTCAAGAGAACCGGCCGGCCTTTTCTACGGATAGGAGAAGAAGCAAGAGCAACCAAAATGAAGGCCAAGAAGACAAAGGCGGGAGAGATCGCGAAAGTAGCCACTCGGGCGCTCAATGAGGCCAGAAACGAGATCCTGAATCTGGTCTTCGTCATCGAGCAGCGTGAAAGCGATCACTGTCGCACGGATGACCCCAGAGAGATTGCCGGGAGGACCGGCAAGGCCATTCTCAAGATCGAACGCATGTTGAAGAACGGCAAACGCAGAAAGGAGAAGAAGTGACGTACGAGGAAGCTCTCGAGAGAACCATCAACGAGGGCATCGAAGCGGCCAAGGAAGACTACGGCCGCCGGGACTCGCCCGAGAACAAAGCCCGGCTCAAGGGGTCGATCGAGGGATTCGAGGCCTGCCGTGGGAAAACACCGGCGGAGCTTTCCGGGCTTCTCGCGGAAGAGGGCCGGAAGACCCATCAGGCCTTCATCGACGCCCACGAGGAGAAGATCACATCGGACGAGTACTGGCAAATCCGATGCCGTGAACTTGAGATCGGCTGGGTCGCGAACGTCATGAGCGCGATCCTGATGAACCAGAACATGCCCGTCATCGTCAATCCCACCGCCCGCGGCGTCATGAAGGCGGCCGAGATCGTCGGCGTCGCCGAAGCGACATAACCCATCTGTCCACCTGTTCCTGTTTCACATCTCTCACTATCTCCAAAGGAGAAGTCATGGGCGAACTCTGCGTCATGGATCGGGAGGCCGGGGACATCCGCATCAGCTGGGACCCCAAGAACTCCGACGAGGTCGCGTCGATCAAGGACCAGTTCGAGAGGCTGAAGAAGAAGGGATACCTCTTCTTCAAGGTCGGAGAGGAGAAGCCGTCCCCCTACGACACCAAGCTGGGAGAGGCGATCTTCGCGAAGACCACTCCGCAGAAGACCGAGAAGATCGACAAGGTCAAGGGCGATGAGAAGAAGATCGTCGCCATGCCAATGCCGGCGGGAGGTTAGTCATGGCCCCATGGGGAGGCATCACGGGGCAAACCACCAATGTCAGGTACGTCTACGACACTTCGAACGTAACGACGGCGGCCACAGACACCACGTTCTATATGACCACCACCTGTGACACATCGAGCGCGACGGGCGACACCGGCATGATCTACCGCAGCGTGTGGGGCGGTTATATCACCAGCAGCTGCGGGAACTACTTCCAGTCGGCTCCTCGTCGTGTGGACCCACGGGATCCGCGTGTCATCATTACGGACAAGGATGACCGCGGGTCACCACGAGAGAAGAAGGCCGAGGAACTCCTGCGCATGATCATCGGCGAGAGGCTCTGGCGGAAGTACGCCAAGAAGGGCCACTTCATGCTCAAGGGGCATCTGACCGGCAAACGCTACCGGCTGGCTCGCAACCGGAAGATCATCGTCGTCGGCGACAAGGGCGAGGAGATCCACCAGATCTGCATCTATGCGGGAGACAATCTGCTCCCCATGACCGATCACCTTGTCGCCCAAGTCATGCTCGTCATGAGCGATGAACGGACGCTTCTCGAGAAGGGCAACGTCTGGAAGGACGGCAAGGAACAGCCGGGCAGCGAGGTCTACAAAGACGTACTCCAAGCGGCTTAACGTCTGGTCAGCTGTCGTCTGGTTGCGTGGAGTGCAGTTGCGCAACCTCAGGTAAGGTAAGGTGATCCAAGCGGCTTTGACGTCCTATCGTCCGGTTGAGTGGCGTGACGTTATGCGATGTCTGGTAAGGTCGGTTAGGTGAAGGTTTTCTGGACTGAGGTATGGTGAGGTCATGATCATCGTCGGAGCGAGTGATTTGCATGGAGGATGGCCCCGGGACATGCCATCCGGGGATGTCCTCGTGCTGGCAGGAGACTGCCTGAACGAGGACCCCAAGCTTGGGATCCGCAAGCCGTTTCAGGCGCAGTACCAGCTCAATGAAGACCTGCCCAAGTTCAACGCGTGGGTTGAGAGCCTGCCGTATCGGCTCAAGATCTATGTGCCCGGAAATCACGATTGGGCTTTTGAGGAAATGCCGCTGCTTTCAAGAGAGGCGCTCTCCTCGATGAAGGTCTTGGTTGATGACGGCGTCGAGTTCGAGGGCATCCGGTTCTGGGGCACTCCATGGGTGCCCCATCTTCAGGGGTGGGCTTTCTATGCCCGGGAAGAGAAGCTCATCGCCATGTTCTCCAAGATCCCGCGGATGCAGCCGGATGTCCTCATCACTCACGCCCCACCGCTGGGGATCTTGGATGCGAGTCAGTCGGATCACTTCGGGTCCAAGGAGCTGCTCCACTACATCGACCGGGCCAAGCCGAAGGTGCACATCTTCGGCCATGTCCACGAGTCGCACGGGCGACTTCAGCGTGGAGAAACGCTCCATGTGAACGTTGCGACAGCTTGGAAAGAGCATTCGCCAGAACAAGTTGAGGTCTTCCCCAAACCCACAGTGGGGTCCGGAGATGTCAGGTAGTCTGCGGTAACGTAAAGTGCGGTAAGCTCTCTTTAAGAAACCAAGAGGAGGAAATCATGGGTCTCATGTGCGTCATGGGTCAAATCGGTGACGTCAAGGTCGAATGGGACGCCACCAACGAGGACGAGGTCGATTCCGTCCGGAAGCAGTTCGACGACCTCAAAGCCAAGGGCTATCTCTTCTTCGCCGTCCATGACGACGGCAAGCAGGGGGCGCTCTACGACGCCTTCTCCCCGATGCTCGGCAAGGCGATCTTCTCCAAGGAGCGCGACATGGCCGAAGAGGCGGCCGTAGCCGTCCTCGACAAGCCTGAGGAGAAGAAGCCCGAAGGCCAGATCAAGGAGTTCGATCCCAAGGCGGAGAAGATCGTCGCCACGCCACCGATTCGTGGGGGTTAGCCATGTTTCAGCTCATGACATCCAGCGTCTGCGGTTCTGTGGTGGTGGGGAGCATCTTTGGCTCGGCGGGTGGATGCATCAACGGCATCAACAGCGCCAGTGTCTTCA
>Ga0247727_10009740_pt1 | contig 17246 bp, 13 predicted proteins | sample WisWelCaveWW1625_FD_202498 | JGI IMG/M metagenome (GOLD analysis project Ga0247727, IMG submission 202498) | Biofilm microbial communities from Wishing Well Cave, Virginia, United States - WW16-25 | ecosystem: Environmental > Aquatic > Deep subsurface > Groundwater > Cave microbial mat | place...
TGGAGCCGATCGGCAACATCCCGCCCGCCGAGGCCGAAGCCGCATACTATGCAAGCCTGGAGGAACCCGCCAAACTCGCCGCCTGACTCAAACGAAACAGCCTTCGAGAAAGTCGGGACAGTTCAATGCTGCGGTTTTCTATTGTCCGTGTGACCGAAGGCGTGCGCGGGCGGCCTATGCTGCACATAGAGCCTGCTCCGCTAAGTCGTGACGGGATTCCCGAGCTTAGTGAGGCGTTAGCGAGCACGATTGCGCCGTACTTGAAGAACGCCGACAACATCTCCATCCGCTTTGTCGATCGCGGGCTTCCCACAACCACGACCGCCGTTGTCGGCACATACGATGTCGGGGACGAGGGGTTCTCGGTGACATATGACGTTCGCATCATGCTCTTCGACACCGGAACCGGGAAAACCGGGAGCAATGTCCATCTTCGGCCTACACGACGAAATGTTGTTCTAAAGCCTGGCGTGCCGCTATCGCAGGATATCGTTGGGGCCAGGACATACGAGTTCCGCGAAGTCTATGAAACTAACGAGCAATCGCAGAACGATTTGGACCGATTGGCAAGGATTGCGCACCGGCACTATTGCGACAATGCTCGGAGAGCATGAACCATACCAGAAGGGATTGTGCAAAGATTCTGAACCTTCGCTAAGGCGGCTCCCCGCCGAAAGGGCGAGGACCGCGCTCTATCGCGCGGCGAGCTTGGCCGCGCGACCGAGCCCCGCTTGCCCGGAAGGCGCGGGTCTCGGCCCTTAGGGGCGACGATCGCTTCCGCAAGAAACGACGAGCCATCCCCTTCACTCTGCCAGATGCGCCATGCATCTGGGAGGACAGGTCAGACGGCACCCACCGTTGGCCCAATCCTAGCCGTAAGCCTGGATGAGCGCTGCTTGGTAGTCGCCCAAGTCCGCCCTCATTACCGGATCGGCTTGCTCCCACAATGCCTTCAGCGCCTGACCGTAGTCTTGGTTGGCACCAAGTGGCCCGCGCTGCACGACAGCGTTGATCATGATCGTGCGGAAGCGACCTTGGCTGCCATCGCGGGCAAACTCCCGGATAGCACGCAGAACGATATCGTGAATGTACCGGCGGAAGCGCTCATCAACATTGGGTGCGCGAAGTAGGGTGTCCAGGCACGAGCCCAGCGCGAGCGCGGCCGACTTCGGAATGTTGTCGTTCGCATGCTGAGGCAGCACATTGTCGACGATCCGATGCGGTGAGTCCTCTGGTAGGTTCTTCACGATCTCGATCCAATCGACCAGCCCATCGAACAGAGCATAGATCAGGTACGATGTCCGGGTAGGCCACTCATCGGTTTTGTCGATCTCCGGCCCAGAGGCGTCATAGAGCGCCACGAGGCTCTGCAAGAAGTATCGGTAATAGTAGAGCCACATATGCCACGGGATGCCCTGGCAGCCGTCACCATTAAGTCAAAGAACCTCAGAGCTACGAACGTCTTGTCCTTCCATCGCTCGCTCTCTTGGAAAAACTCCGCGCGGCCGTTCAAGAAGGCAGCATAATCAGGGTGCTGATTCTTGCGCAGCGCTGCGATCACGTACTCTCCCACCGGCTTCCACACGCTCAAACGCTTGGCGGTCTTTGCGTCTGCAAACAGAAGATGTAGGAGTTCGTTGTGTGCAGGATACGCGTAGCCGCAATGCGCCAGGTTTTGGTTGTCCTTGATCTCGCTGTAGAGAATGCTCTGTGGAGCGGACATCATCGCAGTCAGAAACGTGTCGCTGAAGTCGTGCACGCCGGTCGTGGTTAGGGACAATAAGCGTACCCCGAAGGACGGGCGGTAGGTCGCAATGAACTCGGTGATTGCCGGCGTTCTGAACATCAAGCGAAGTATGTCTTGTGCCGCTTCTTCGGCTCGTCGTTGTGACGGCACAATACCAGCGAGTTTGGAAGCACACAGCGCCATGAATGCGCGGGCGCGGACAACGACAGATCGCTCGCTCTGTGGCTTCTCGCCTGCTCTCAGCGCGGCCAGGAGCTGCCGGATGGACGCCTTGTCTGGATCCAGCGCCGCAAGACAGTCGTGCAGGCGAGCCCATCTCAGATTGCGCGACGCCGCGGTGTTAAGGAGCAGCAGTTGCGGATCAGTCAGCTCGACAAGGTCGCTGTAATGCTGCTGATAGGCGAGTTCCGATACAAGCCTTGATAAAGCCGGTAGGGACCTTGGCGAGAGTTTCGTGCGCGCTAGAGTGATCGACGCGAGAACGAGCCACAGCATTGCAACAAGAAAGGCGACATGCTGAGGGGTGATAGGCCCCTTCTCGCTGAGGGTCAGGAGCTTGCACCATTCACCTAGTGCTTGAGAACAAGGACGGCCCAGCAGCGCGAAAAATTCCAGGTAGAGAATGAGCAGCAATGCAACAATCGAAATGAGCGCCAGCCAGCCCCGACGTAGCGCGATGCGGAGCCTGGTGACAGTCGGCATCACCGTGTAAGCCGCTATCACGATGGTAAGAACGGTAAGGAACCCGTCGAGGCTCATATGGGCCTGTCATGTTAGCATAGATGAGGGAATCGATTCGGGCGGACGCCCGGTCGGATACCCCCTCAGGATGCGCCGCTTATCTACACTACGCACCTCGTTGTTTGGAAGCCCTGCAAGGTCTTGCGAGTAAGGCACTGCCGAGCTAGCCCAACTTGGCCTGTTCGCGGGGCATGGAGGGTTTAGGTGATTGATTTTGCACGATCCAACCCGTGAAGGTCTTCACTACAGGAGGGGCGGCGTGGGGCTGGCTGGAACGGTGATCTTTGGCGGCGGCTGGGCGGGGAGTTCGAGCTTGAGTTTGGCCAGCAGCAGCTTGAGATCGGGTTCCGGCTGAGTGGTGCGGGTCAGCTGCAGTTCGCGTCCGTCCGTGGTCGGCACGAGCACGTCGATCATCTGCACGGCGGAGAACTTCTCCAGCGCGCTGCGCGGGGTAAGGCCGGGTGCGAGCGCGGCGAGGCGGCGCTTGAGGGTGACGTGCAGGCAGTAGGCAAGGAAGGCGATGAAGATGTGGGCCTCGATGCGCACTTCATGCTGATGGAAGATCGGACGCATGGCGAGGTCGCCCTTGAGGTTCTTGAAGGCTTCCTCCACCGCCACGAGCTGCAGGTAGTAGGTCCAGAGCTTGGCGGGGTCCTGCTCGGTGAGATTGGTGCGCAAGAGATAGCGGCCTTCGCGGCGTCGCGCCTGCCTGAGCTTGTCGCGGTCGAGCCGATAGGTGAAAGCCTCAGCGCCAGCCAGCACGCCCCCCATTGCCGCGGCCGCTCGAGCCGCAGCTGCGACAGCTTCAGCCGCACGATCGAAGCGTCCGCCAAGACACCTTCGCAACGATCCTCGGGAAATAGCGACAGCGTGCGCGCCCGCGCCGATCCTTCTTCCAGAACCTCGATCGATTTGCGCCACGCCAGCTCCTGGCTGGAGTTGATCTCGCCCAGATACAAAACCGGCCGCTGCACCACGCGCCCGCCGGCCACGCGTTTGCTCTCCACCACGCTCCAGTAGCGGTGCTCCTTGCCGTCCTTGCGGCGAATCGTCGGTCGCAAAAACATGACCGCGCACTACCGCAGTCATCGCCGCGATGGAACGGCCTTGGTCTTCACTACAGCCCGTTCGGGACCCGCGCCCCGCCAATCTCAATCCCTTGCGCGCCCACAATCCCGAAAACCAGGATCGAATCGGCCAAGTTGGGCTAGCGGTCCAGCCCGGCACGCGCAAACGGAACACGAGAGGAGGCCTGTCTTGTCTCCATATCACGGGCGGCCCCTCGCGCTAGTGGCTCGGGTCGCGCTCTATCGCGCGGCGAGCATTGGCCGCGCGACCGAGCCCCGCCTGCCCGGAAGGCGCGGGTCTCGGCCCTGACGGGCGACGATCGCTGCCGCAAGAAAGCAAGACCGTGAATCGGACCCTACCGATGATCGTCACGGCCTCTTGCAAGCGTAGCACGGTGCTCGGCCGGTCAAGGCCAAGCCCTTCGGGCGGCCGCCGAAGAAGCGGCCGGCCTTGACTCGTCCTTGCGCGCCGTGCCGTCGAAAACCGCACGGCCGGGACGGGAAAATGCGATCCCGGCCGAACAAGAAAATGAACCTTGGGCGGCTTGTTGATCGGTTCTTGATTCATCACTTGAGGTCGAGTTCGCGGAGAGGAGCCCTGTCGTGTGTTTTCTTCACACCCTATGCACCTGCGGTGCGTACGCCTGCGGCGCACGTGCTGACCAACCTCTTGGTCGAGCACACGAAAATCACGGCAAAGGCCGTAAACGGCACGTCTACAGCTGCGCGGACCCCAGTCGGAAAAATCATTGTAAACCATGGTGTTACGCTTTCCCTGATCCGAATACGTGTAGCCGCGCTGCGCGATCAAACGCGGTCGAACTCCCACTCGCGTTGTCTGAGACTGACCGCAAGGCCAGGCATGGCCGCAGGCTGGTTTATCGTTTGCAATGCGCCGGCCATTTTGCCGGCCGCGTGCGCAACCTGTGCGTCGCGCCTCGCAACGATGGGCGGCCGGATCGCCCCCGCTGCGGTGTGCCGGTCGATGACGCTCGTGGCCAGCGGGCGCATGCTTGAACGCCCCGTTGCTCTCGCAGCCTCGCGGTTGATTTCGAAACCCAGATCGCGCGCCTCGGCGCGCCAAGCATCGAACAACACGTCCCGAGGCACATCGCGCTTTGCCTGACGCGTCCGCAGCGCTGCTAGCTCCATGCCCTTCGGTGATCGATAGCCGTGCACCGCGGCGGCCGCCTCGATCGCCTGGCGTCGCTTGGAGAATGCCCGCTCCACAGGGCGCGGGATCGCGGCCACGCGAAAGCTGTCCGCCGACCTTTCAACAACGTATCCGGCGCGCTCGAGTTCGTTGACCAGAGCCGCTCGGTACTCGGCGCCTGCCCGTTTCTGCGCCTTGTAAAGCTCGCGACTGACGATGGCGCCCCAGGTCCCGTCCTTGCGCGGCGCCAGATTGAAGATGAAGACGTGGGTGTGCAGCTGCGGATCGAGCTCGCGGCTGGTGTGGTGGTCGAAGGTCGCCATCAACAGCCCAGCCGTCGGCTCGCGCGTAGATCCGCCCTTGCCGCGCCGCGCCCAGGCCGCCTCGCGCTCCAGGTAGCGTGTCGCCGTCGTGACTGCAGCACGCTGCGCCGTCTCAATGGTCGTGCGATCGCGCGGCTCTGATAGTGCCCACAGCACGGACACCGATTTCGGGGCGCTGAAGGTCATGTCCCAGCCGGCGGCATGATCCTGCAAGCGGCCACCCAAAGCCGCTAGGCGTTCGCCGGTCTTCGGATCGATCCCCTTCAGAGCCGCTTCGAACTCCGATTTCGTGACTGGGCCTGCCAGCGACAGCCGCGCCGCCCCCTCCCCCGCCCACCCTCCCGGCGGCTCTCTGTCCCGCAAATAGTAGTCATCCTGACCCAAATGCGTGTAGTAGCCGAGCGCGGCCTGAACGCCGCCGCGCGCGGAGATTGACGCCACCACGGTCAGTCTCCCATCTCGCGAATACGCTCGACCGCAGCCTTCGGAAGCGGGCGCAAGATGCGCAGTTGTGCGGGCTTTCGGGGCGACGGTTCAGCTGGTGAGGCTCTGTTCACCCATGTCGCGGGTACGTGGCCCGGCCGTTGGTCGGGTAGCGTCACATAGGGCACGCTGAGTTCTAGGGCGTCCGCGCCTTGGCCGAGGACAAGGACGCGAATGCCATCGTCCTTTGGTCCGAGCCGGGTCGCGATCTCCGCCGCCGTGACCACGCGGCGAACGTCGCGGCGGGTCATATAGGTGGTGCTGCCCCGCGCGCCGATCATGGTCTCGCTGCGTTCGATGCGCTCGACCTCCTGGTCGCCAATGAGCTGGCTCGCCTCCTCCGCGCCACGGCCGGCGTTGATCCGGGTGATGATCTTGGTCCCGATCATGCCGACCCAGGCGTCGGCGCGTTCATGCCCGTAGGTGGCTCTGAGCTGGGCGATATCCTGCGCGCCGATGACCGTGATGACGCCCTTCGACCGACCGAGGTCGAGGAACGTCGAGAAGTGGTTCAAGCGCGGCAGCTGCGGGAACTCGTCGGCAAAGATCCAGATGCGCCGCTCGCGGCTCTCCTTCAGCGAGGGACTACCCACGGCCGAGGCGAGCAACGCCAACAGCCCGCCGATCCAGGCATGCGATAGTTCGGGGTAGCGTGGGTCATGTTGCAGGATGACCGGTCGATACGGATGCGGGCGCGCCAGCCATTGGGAGACCGAGAAGCGCCCATTGGCGCTGTCCCGCCAGGCGTCGCCCAATGCCGCCACAACATGCATGTGTGCCTGAAACGTCGCCAGCACGCTCTGCGTGGTCCGGCTCTCCGGGTTCTCCAGCAGTCGTACGGCATCGAGATGGTACGACTTCGCAAAACCGAGAAGCGCATTGGCGTCGGACGTAGCGACTGTGTGGAGGTCATGCCACGACCAGCGCTCGGGTTTCGTTGCCTGTAGGGCGGCTACGCACGCGACGAGAATGTCGCGCGCCGCGTCTGACCATATTGGATCGTCGCTCTTGGGGATCAGCCGGGCGGCCAGCTCGCGCGCGTCCTGCTTGGTGCGGCAGTCGCCGGCGACATCCCATACCAGCGAGCGCCCATCCTGAGGGGCGACCAACAGCGGTTCGCCGGGCAGCCCAGCCGTCATGTCGCCCTTGACGTCGAGCACCAGGACGCCGTCGCCGCGCGCGATGGCGGCGAGGATCAGATGCAGCATGGTCTGCGTTTTGCCGGCGCCGACGCTGCCCCAGATCAGCCAATGCCGCGTCTCGCGTTCGCGGCTGACGGTTAGGCCTGGCAAGACCTCCAGTCCCTGGCCGGACCGCCGGCTCTCCATCTTGGATGTTTGTGCGAATGCTCGCCGCGCAGCCGCTCCCGTCAACAGTTGCCGGCCGCGCAAGACGCGAGCTGGCGGTCGGTCAAATCGCAAGGCCAAAGCGAATCCGAAAGTCGACGCCAGTGTGAATGCGCCGGCAAGCAACAAGCTCCAATAACGCAAATCGAAGGAGGGCAACGCCTGGGTTTGGACGAGCGTCTTCGCACAGTGGTGCCAATGCCACTGACTGGTCCGATCGCCAATTGCTGCTAGCGCGCGGGCGCCCATGCAGGAGCGTACGTCGCTGGGGTAGAAGCCCCGCACCGCGCCGTCCGGGAACAGCCCGGAGGGCGGATAGCGGCTGATGCCGATCTCGTTGATCAGCGTGACGGTGGCGAGCCCGCCAAGCAGGGCTGCAAGCAAGCTGATCTTCACTCTGCGCACTACTCCGCTCCTTCACTCGATGAGAGAGCGCCCAGCAGGGCGTCGAATTTGACCCGGATCTCGCGTGCGATTGCCTCGAGCCGCTCGGCCTTGTCGCAAACATCGCGCGCTAGGCTATCGAGCGCGGCGAGCCGGCGCTCGATGGCCATCAGCCGCTCGGCCAGCGCCTTGTTGTCGCCGCCGGCGAGGCCGGTCAGGATTAGCTCGCGGGCTACACCGGTCAGGGTGCCGGAAACGGTGAAGGCCCTCGCCTTCAGCTGCTCGACGTGGCAGGGCGCCAAGCGCAGCGAGATGGGGCGCGTCGCTCCGCCCATCGGCGACGATGGCTGAAAGCTTTTCATGGATACACTCCTCTTCGCTGACGCGGGCTGTCAGCAAAGCAGGAGCGGGGAAGGCGAAAAATCGGAATCATTTCGCGAAACCGGCGCGGCATCCGGGGGGACCGCTACAGTTGCGCCACCGGAGGTCGGTTGCTCTCCCAGCAACGGTCATCCTGTTGCAGTGCAGTGAATTGGAAAGCGCGCCACTTGCCGACATCCGCGAGCCCCTCCCTGCGCCCCCAAGGACCGGCGCCGGAAGCGGCGCTCGGCGCGGCCTCAACCCTCGGCAAGCACTTTTCGGCGCCACGTGACAATGGCCGGCAGCGACATCGACACCAGCAGCGCCAGCGCCACGGCGAGCAGGCCGGCGCTGATCGGGCGCTCGACGAAGACCATGAAGTCTCCGCCCGAGATGATCAGCGCGCGGCGGAAAAACTCCTCCATCATCGGACCCAGAATGAAGCCCAACAGCATGGGTGCGGGCTCGCAGCCGATCTTGGTGAAGAGGTAACCCAGCACGCCAAAGAGGACGACGAGGCCGACGTCGAAGGTGTTGTTGGACAGCGTGTAGACGCCGATGCAGCAGAACAGGATGATCGCCGGGTAGAGGAAGCGGTAGGGGATCGAGAGCAACCGCACCCAGATGCCGACCAGCGGCAGGTTCAGAACCACCAGCATCACGTTACCAATCCACATGCTGGCGATCAGGCCCCAGAACAGCTCGGGGTTCTTGGTCATCACCAGCGGGCCCGGCTGGATGTTGTGCATCATCATGGCGCCGATCATCAACGCCATCACCACGTTGGGTGGAATGCCCAGCGTCAGCATCGGGATGAAGCAGGTCTGCGCACCGGCGTTGTTGGCGGCTTCCGGCCCCGCGACGCCCTCGATCGCGCCGTTGCCGAAGCGCGTGGGGTCCTTGGCAAGCCGCTTCTCAACGGCATAGGAGGCAAACGACGCGAGCAGCGCACCGCCGGCCGGCAGGACGCCGAGAGCCGAGCCGATCAGCGAGCCACGGGCGATCGGCATCGCCGACTGCTTGAGGTCGCCGCGGCTCGGCATCAGGCTCCCTACCTTATCGGTGAACACCTCGCGCCTCTCGCGGCTCTCCAGGTTGGTGACGATCTCGGCGATGGCAAACACGCCGACGGCGAGGCCGATGAAGCCGATGCCGTCATAAAGCTCAACCACGCCGAAGGCGAAGCGCTGCTCGCCCGAGTTCACATCGGTGCCGACGAGTCCCAGGATCAGGCCGACGATCGCCATCGCCACGGCCTTGAGGACGGAGCCGTGCGCGATCACCACGGCGCCGATGAGCCCGAGTGCCATCAGAGAGAAATACTCGGCCGGCCCGAACCGCGAGGCGATCGCCGCCAGCGGTGCGGCCAGCAGGACGCAAATGATGGTCGCAATCGTGCCGGCGACGAACGAGGCGATGGCCGCGATCGCCAGCGCCGGTCCCGCACGTCCTTGCCGCGCCATCTGGTAGCCGTCGATGCAGGTCACTACCGAGGATGCCTCGCCGGGCAGATTGACCAGGATCGCGGTGGTCGAGCCGCCGTACTGGGCGCCGTAAAAGATGCCGGCCAGCATGATCAGTGCGGAGGTCGGCTCCAACGCATAGGTGATCGGCAGCAGCATGGCGATAGTGGCGACCGGGCCGATGCCCGGCAGGACGCCGATCAGCGTGCCGAGCAGGACGCCGAGGAAGCAGTAGGCGAGGTTCCACGGGCTCGCCGCGGTCGCCAGTCCCAGCGCGAGATTGCCGAACAGATCCCACGTTCCCACGGTCAAGCTCCTCACTCAGCCGAACCTCAACCAAGAATAAGTCGCGGCCAGACCGGCATGGTCTGGCCCAACGCGCGAATGAACAAGAGGTAGGACAGCAGCGCCAGCGCCCCGGCATTGATCACCGCCTCGCCGAGCCGGAATTCGTGGCCCGCCCAGGACGCGATAACGACGACGATGACCGCCGTGAGCACGAGGCCGAGCGGATTGAGGAGAACGGTAAATGCCGCAACCGCCAGCAGCACGCGCGCCAGCAGCCAGACATCGATGCGCCCGATGCTCTCGCCGCCGGCAATGGCAGCCATAACCGACCTCACCAACATCACAACGCCGATGCCGGCAAGCAGGGCTCCCAGAACGGTCGGGAAATAGCCAGGTCCCATGCGTGCGGCCGTGCCCGGGGCGTGCGATTGGGCCAGTACGACGGTCACTCCGCCAAAGGCCGTGAACGCGCAACCGCTCCAGAAGTCCTGACTCTTCCAGAAGTCCTGACTCTTGAAGAGCTGAGTAGACATGGCACCTCCACCTGCAATCGCCATGCGGCCGCGCTGGCGCAGTCGAACTCGAGCATGCGCTACTGCGGTGTCAGCCCGAGGCTGCTGACAAGCTCGATCCAATCTTGCTTTTCCGCCTCGTGCAGCGCCTTGGCTTCGACGTAGCCCTGCGCCGCTTCGTCGATGCCGAACGTGTCGAGAATTCTTTGCACGCGCTCGCTCTTGCCGGCCTCGACCATCAAGGCCGAGAGGCGCTGGACAGCCTCGTGTGGCATGCCGCTGTGCCCGGCCATGCAGATGTAGCCCCTCAGGCCAAACTGCCTGGAGTTGACGCCCTGCTCCAGGAACGTCGGGACGTCCGGGAGCTTGCTACATCGCTTTGGCCAGACGGCGATGGGACGTCCGGTCCCGGTCTGCAGGCTGTTGGTGATTTGGTCGTAGGGCCCCTGCGCCGCCTGGAGGACTCCCGCACTGAAGTCCTGAAGCATCGGCGGCAGGCCTTTGTAGTGCACGGCCTCCATCTGGAGACCGAAGTGCTTGTTCAACTCCGCGACGGTGATATGCGCGCCAGAGCCGGCACCCCACGTGCCCACGCTCGTCTTGTGCCGGCGCGCATACTCGACGAATTCCCCTACATTGCCCGCGCCGGTCGAGCTGTGCGCCACGTAGACGAGGGACCCCGCCGACATCGTCGAGATCAGCACGAAATCCTTGTCCGGGTCGTAGGGCAGGTTCTTGTAGAGCACCCGGTTCATGATCATCGTCGTGGCGATGGCGAACAGCAGTGTGTAGCCGTCGGCGGGTGACGCCTTGACCGCCTGGGCGGCGAGGGCGCCACCCACTCCCGGCTTGTTCTCCACCACCACCGCCTGGCCGAGGTTGCGCGAAAGATGTTCCCCATAGGCGCGGGCAAAAAGGTCGGCGATTCCGCCCGCCGGAAAGCCACACACGATCTTGATCGGCCTGGACGGCCAGGTCTGCGCCCATGCTCTGGCCCCTACGAAAGGAAGAGCGGCGGCCGTGGCGAGGCCGGCCCTGGTGAACGTCCGGCGCGTGATCCTCTGAAGCATTGCAACCTCCTTGGGCTATTCGCTGCGTGGCTGTCTGGCTGCTAGCACTTACCTGTCTGTTTGGGTTGGGTCGGCGGCGAGCGCGGCCGCGTGGTTGGTGACGCCGTAGCGATCGGCCACGTCACGGCCAGCGTTGCGGTAGCGCATCGGTCGCGGCCGCTCCGGCAGCATGGTTTCGTTCCAGGCCTCCCAATCGCCCTTCAGCCGATCGTAGACTTCTCTGTCCCGATCCTTGAGATTGGCCCTCTCGCGCGGGTCTCTGACCACATCGAAGAGAAACTCGTTGCCAGCGATGCGCAGGTATTTCCAGTTGCCGTCGCGGATGGCGCGTTGCGATCCGGAATGACAGCGCCAGTACAGCTTGCGCGGATGCGGCGCCGCACCGCCCGTCACGGTCGGCCCGAGATCCTCACCATCGGACGGATAGGCCGCGTCGGGCGAAGTGCCGGCGGCAGCCAGCAGGGTCGGCATCCAGTCCATCGTGACCATGACCTGTTCGGAGGTCGATCCCGCTGCGGTCCGTCCGGGCCAGCGCACGATCGAAGGGATACGAAGGCCGCCTTCGAGCAGTTCGTCCTTCATGCCGGAGAACGGCCAGGTATTGGAGAACCGCTCGCCGCCGTTGTCGCTGGTGAAGACAACGATGGTGTTGCTTGCGAGACCGCTTGCGTCGAGCGCCTGCAACACCCGGCCGACATTGGCGTCCAGACTCTGCACCATGGCGGCGTAGGTTCTCTGCGATCCGCCGTCCCGGTGAAAGAATTCCGTGATGCGCTTCGACTCGCCCTCGTCGTCCGGACCCTCCCACGGCCAATGGGGGACGGTGAAATGGAGGCTCAGCAAGAACGGCTCTCTCGACCTGGCATATCCCTCGATCGTCTGGACGGCCCGATCTCCGAGCAGGTTCGTCATGTAGCCGTGCCGCTCGACCGGCACTTCCTGCTCGTAGAGTTGACCGTAAACCAGGCCGCCGGGTTGGCCGAACGCGAAGCTGCGCAACGCGTCCGGACCATGATTGAAATAGTCGGCAGCGCCGGGGAAGATTCCGAAGAAGTGGTCGTAGCCGCTCTTCAATGGACTGAAATCCGGCAGGTTGCCGAGATGCCATTTGCCAACCAGAGCGGTGCCATAGCCCACCTTCTTCAGCAGTGATGGCAGGGTGGGGTGGCTTGGCGGCAGCCCTACATTCCTAGGGCTCAAGGGACCAATTGGCTCTTCGAGCCCGACGGCCAGGCGATACTGATACCGGCCGGTGATCAGCGCCGTGCGTGTCGCCGAGCAGACGGAGGAATTGGCGTATCCCTGCGTAAACTTCAAGCCCTCGATTGCCAGCCGGTCTATGTTTGGCGTGGTATAGTCGTGCTGGCCGTAGCAGCTCACATCCGCGTAGCCGAGGTCATCCGCCAGGATGAAGACGATGTTCGGTCTGGGCGGTTGAGCCCAGGTCGGGCGCGTGATCCTCCGATGCAATGCAACCTCCCTGGGCTGTGCGCCGCATGGCTGTCTAGGCTGTGGCGTTTACCTGTCTGTTTGGGTTCGGTCGCCGCCTGAGGTGGGCAGGGTTGTCACCCGAGCACCAGTCCGGCGTGCCACCGGACGTCCCGCGGCTGCCAGCTCGGATCCGCTAGCGCTTCTTGCTGCAACAATGAATAGTGCCGGTGTGATAGTAAGGCGGCAGAACTGTGCTTGGGTCGCCCTGGAAGGGCTATCGTGTGACCAAGCTCGGCATCGCGCGCCTGCATTTGTCGGATGCCCAGGCCGCTGGGGATGCCCAATGCAGATGGCAGTGGTCCTAGCAGTCCCATGGGCTTCCTCCACAGAGCGTTGCGTTCCTTCGCCTGGCGGCGCTCACGCTGTAGACTGGAGCTGACCACGACCCGCAGGTCCACGTAGTGAAAGTCGCGTTAAACTTGGCTGAAAGTTGCGTGAAACTTGCGGGGTTGCCGCGCCTTCCGTCGATCAGGTCCTGGAGATGACACAGAGATCGCTGCGGTTTGAATCCTTCGTCCTCGATCTGGAGCGACTGTGCCTGCATGGGCCATCTGGTCAGGCAGACCTGCGACCCAAGAGCTTCGAGGTGCTGCGCTATCTGGTAGAGCACGCCGGCCGGGTGGTGACCAAGGAAGAGGTGCTAAATGCCGTTTGGCCGGACGTGACGGTCGGCGACGAATCGTTGACGCAGTGCATTCGCGACGTCCGGCGCGCGCTAGGCGACGAGAGCCAGGGGCTCGTCAAGACGGTTCCGAGGCGCGGCTATCTCGTGGACGTGGTGGTCTCGGAAAGCGACTTGGCCGCCATCCAGCCTGGGCCAACCAGGGCTGCGGTAGACCGGGAGGCCGCACCGCTTGCCCTTCCTGATCGCCCATCGATCGCCGTTCTCGCTTTCACCAACATGAGCGGCGACCCCGGCCAGGACTACTTCAGTGACGGCATTACTGAGGACATCATTACCGGTTTGTCGCGCTTCTCGGAGCTGTTCGTCATCGCTCGGAACTCGAGCTTTCAGTACAAGGGACAATCACCCGACGTGCGGCAGGTCGGCCGCGAGCTCGGCGTGCGCTACGTTCTCGAAGGCAGCATCCGTCGCGCGGGTGATCGCGTCCGCATCAGCGCCCAGCTCATCGATGCCGTTACCGGCGCGCACCGTTGGGCCGAGCGTTACGACCGCGAGCTGAAGGACCTCTTCGCTGTTCAGGATGAGGTTTCCCGGGCGGTCGTTGCGATCCTGGTGGCCCAGGTCAACAAGGCCGAGGCCGAGCGCACGCTCCTGAAGCCGCCGGCAACCTGGCAGGCGTACGATTTTTTCATGCGTGCTTCCGACCTCTTCAGTTCGACCTGGTCGTCGCCCAACATGAGCAACCTCTATGAAGCGCGTCGTCTCCTCGAGCGCTCCATCTCCATCGACTCGAACTATGCGCGGGCCTATGCGATGCTTTCGCTTACTCACCTGACTGCTTGGGTCCATCCGTTGGATGAAGATCATCTGAGCCCTGCCGCCTTCGAACGCGCGCAACGGTCCGCTCGGAAGGCCGTTCAGCTCGACCCCAATCTCCCGATCGCCCATGCCCGCCTCGGAGCGGTGCTGACCTTCGAGGGCCAGCATGAACGGTCTATCGCCGCGTTTGAGAAGGCCATTGCGCTCAACCCCAATTTCACGGATTGGCGATTCGGCATGGCGCTGCTTCGCGCGGGACAACCGGCGAGGGCCACCCAGGTCATCGCGGAACACATGCGCTACGATCCGTTTTGTGTGCCGTGGGCGCCGGGCCAGTTAGGGCTGGCCCGCTATATGATGAAGGAGTATTCGGAGGCGTTGCCGCCGTTGCGCGAGTTTACGATCCGGGCCCCAAACATGAGGCAAGGCCACGTCTGGCTGGCCGCCAACCTCGCGCAATTGGGCCAACTTGATGAGGCCCACGCGGAGGCAGCCGAGGTCCTGCGGATCGATCCGAAGTACACGATTGACGGCACCCAAAGGCGACTGGCCCTCTTCAAGCGCCCCGAGGATGCGGAGCATCTATTTGACGGACTGCGCAAGGCGGGTCTGCCGGAGAGATAGCGCTCACGGACCGGTTGGAGATGACGGGCAAATCGCTGCGATTTGAGACCTTCACCCTCGATCTGGAACGGCTTTGCCTCCACGGGCCGTCCGGGCGGGCAGACCTGCGGCCCAAGAGCTTCGAGGTGCTGCGCTATCTGGTAGAGAACGCCGGCCGGGTGGTGACCAAGGACGAGGTGCTGAGTGCCGTATGGCCCGACGTGACCGTCAGCGATGAGTCGCTGACGCAGTGCATCCGTGATGTCCGGCGCGCCCTGGGCGACGAGAGCCAGAGGATCGTCAAGACGGTTCCCAGGCGCGGCTATCTCATGGATGTGTCGGTCTCGGTAGGCGACGCAGCTACTGCCCAGCCGCCTGGGGCAAACAAGGCTGCGGTCGCCGCCGACGCCTTGCCGCCTGCCTTACCCGATCGCCCCTCCATCGCCGTTCTTGCCTTCACCAACATGAGCGGCGATCCAAGCCAGGACTACTTCAGCGACGGCATTACTGAGGACATCATCACCGAGCTGTCGCGCTTCTCCGAGCTGCTCGTCATCGCTCGCAACTCGAGCTTCCGATACAAAGGCCAGTCCGTTGATGTGCGGCAAGTCGGGCGCGAGCTCGGGGTGCGCTACGTGCTGGAGGGCAGCATTCGCCGGGCCGGTGACCGCGTCCGTATCAGCGCGCAGCTCGTCGACGCCGTCACCGGGGCCCATCGCTGGGCCGAGCGCTACGACCGCAAGGTTGAGGACGTCTTTGCGGTCCAGGACGAGGTCGCCCGCACGATCGTGGCGGTGCTCGCGGTGCATGTGAACAAGGCCGAGACCGAGCGCGTCTTGGCGACGCCGCCCGCGACCTGGCAGGCCTATGAGCATTACTTGCGGGCCGCTGATACTTTGGTTCGCTACCATTCCTCGCTCAACAAGGATGACCTCCTTCAGGGCCGGCGCGGCTTGCGCCAGGTGCTCGCCATCGATCCCAACTACCCCCGGGCTCATGCCGCCCTTTCGAGGACGTATTTGTCCTTATGGGTGCATCGGTGGGATGACGATTGTCCTTGGTCGGCCGCCCTTGAGCGCGCCTACCAGTCAGCTCGCGAGGCGGTGCGTCTGGCCCCCAATCTGCCAGCGGCTCATGTCGCGCTTGGTTGGGCTCTGATCTGGATGCGCCAGCACGAAGCGGCCATAGCCGAGTTCGAGCGCGCGATTGGGCTCAATCCCAATCTCTGCGATCCTGTCTTTGCATGGGCCCTGGTTTTTGCAGGTGAGCCGGAACAGGCCATCCAAACGCTCAAGCCACACATGCGGCTCGATCCCTTCTACCAGCCGCAGGCCCCCTGGTGGCTGGGGGGTGCCTACTACATGCTCAAACGCTACGCGGAAGCCCTGCCACATCTGCATGAGGGTGTATCGCGGGCACCGAATGAGGCCGTCAGCCATCACTGGTTGGCCGCCACTTATGCCCAGCTGGGTCAGCTCGACAAGGCCAGAGCCGAAGCGGCTGAAGGGCTGCGCATCGACCATTGGTTCACAATCGGTCAGGCGCTTTTTGCTAGGACCTGCAAGCGCCCCGAAGATGGCCAGCATTTCCAGGATGGCCTGCGCAAGGCAGGGTATCCGGAGTGATGGCGCGCCTGCCGAGCGAGCCCATCATGCGCCCCGATGAGCCGTGGACGACGTCAGCTTTTCTCGCACTGCCCATGTGAATGGCCGCATCGGGTCCCAAATTGGGGTGGCGATCGCCGGCAACACATGTCGGTAGCACCTCAGCAAGCTGCCGAACTCCTGCGCTGCAGTGCGCCTCTGCTCGCGTCCTAGCCATCCAAGATTTCGACCATGCTCCTCTGTATGGTCGCGATCGACGGCAGTTCGCTTTCCCTGAATTCGTCTCGGGCGCTGCGCCACGCCTCAAACGCGAGGCGCTTCTTCTGCCACTCGGGATGCTCGCTGGCCAGCTGGCGTGCGAGTTCCCCGATGCGTGCCCACGCGGTCTTCCGTGGCCTGCCGCGGAGGAGCGCAGGTTTCTCGATGAAACGCCGTAAGTTTTCGTTGGCTGACGGGAGGTCTAACACCGGATACTGATGCGGATTGCTGTCGGTGCCTACAAGGGACAGCGCGCGATACCGGCTTCGCAGGAAGTTCGCGAGCACCGACCTGCGCACCATCAAGGCTTCGAGCTCGCGGCGACCGCGCTCCGGGTAGTCGTTGAGCGGCGTACGCGATAGCAGCTCATAGCCAGGAGGCTTTCCCGTCATGATGGCGATAACATCAAACAAACTTTCCCGCACCGCTGGGTCCGGCGGCAGTGCGTTCACCCCTAACAGCATTCTGACGACGCTGCAGCGCGTGAACCCATACCGCCGCTTGCTCGTTTCCGATGCCGTCCTGAGCCACGCAACGCCGGTTTCCCCCATCTCCTCCCGACCGTCGTCGAACTCGCCATTGAAGAGTGCTGTCTTGAATAGCTCCATGAACTTGTCAGGGGTGCAGCCTGGGAGGCGGCGCGCCAGACTGTTGGCCGCGCCCCCAAGGGGCACATACCCATCGTCCAGCACCGTTGCCAAATCAGGCATGCCAGCCTTCGAATCTGCTGCAGGCCAGTCAGCAGCGATTCAAACAAATCGAGAACGGCAAACTCGTGGCCATAAGACGGCGGGAGCGCGACGCAGGAGAAAAGGCTGCTGTCCGCCTGATCAGACTTGGATTGTGAGCGAGTTATAACAAAAGTGGTTGCGGGGGTAGGATTTGAACCTACGACCTTCAGGTTATGAG
>Ga0247727_10009741_pt1 | contig 17246 bp, 17 predicted proteins | sample WisWelCaveWW1625_FD_202498 | JGI IMG/M metagenome (GOLD analysis project Ga0247727, IMG submission 202498) | Biofilm microbial communities from Wishing Well Cave, Virginia, United States - WW16-25 | ecosystem: Environmental > Aquatic > Deep subsurface > Groundwater > Cave microbial mat | place...
CGAGCACGTTGAAGACGCCGGTGCCGACGCCATCCGCGCAAAAGTAATTCCAGGAGTTGTACACCGCGGCACCATCGATGTAGGGCAACAGCAGCGCAAATGCACCAGGCGTTTTGTGCCAGTTGAATGCAGGCGAGGACCAAAGCGGGTTCGGAACGCCCGGCCAGATGCCGCCCGGTGGAAACACGCTGTGTGCGTCATGGTAATTGTGCAGGGCCAACCCAATCTGTTTTGGATTGTTTCGGCACTGCGTGCGCCTCGCGGCCTCGCGTGCCATCTGCACGGCGGGCAACCGCAGCGCAATCAGAACGGCGATGATGGCGATCACCACCAACAGCTCGATCAGCGTGAAGCCAGACTTGCGATTTCGAGTGATCATGTTCGCTCCCTCCGATGAAAAGAAATCAGGATGACGGCACGCGGCCCACAACCCCACGACTTGCGGACGGCCAGAACTTTCGGCTATTGTTACAAAAGAAATAGCTTCGTCTCCCTTGATTCAGACGGGCACTTGCACTATTCCGAGAACGTGGGACAGGCATCCTGCCTGTCGTGGTTTTGGTGTTTCCTGGAGGGAACCGACAGGCTGGAAGCCTATCCCACGGGAGTTGGTCATGAGTACCGAAGGCGTCTTTCGGCGACGGCACTTGCCGCATTGGGACGTCGAGGGAAAACCAGTTTTCATTACGGCTTGCCTTGAGGGGAGCATTTCGGCGGCGGGAATGAATCGTATCCGGAGGTACCGAGTAGAACTCGATGACCGGCAGCGCCCGGGAACCATGTTGGAACCGGACTGGCAACGCCACAAGGATAAGCTGCTGTTCGCGCTGGCCCGGATTATTCATGGGCACGCGCAAGCGAGGTTCGCCTAAGGACTTTTCCTCGCTCGCGCGTCGGGCTACGGTGGGACACACTGTATTGGTTTCCCTAGACGATGAATAATCCGGGCTGGTGGATGAATTACTCGACCACGAAAGCCCCGTGCGACACCTCACCGACGATCGCCAGGCGGAGATCGTGCAGAACGCATTCCTTCACTTTGCCGGCGAGCGATACTCGTTGCTTGCGTTTGTCGTGATGCCCAGTCATCACCATTGGCTGTTCCTGCCGGACGAGAACTGGTCGCTCGTAGCGGTCGAGCGCTCTCGTCAATCCGGCCGGCCGCGGACGCCCCGCGAGATCATCTCGCACAGCATCCAAAGCTACACGGCCACGATGTGTAATCGCGTGCGTGGCGAATCGGGAAGTTACTGGCAAACCGAATCGTTCGACCATTGGGCACGCGACGAAGCGGAGACATATCGGATCATCGACTATATCGAGCAGAATCCGGTGAAAGCCGGATTGGTCGCGCGCCCGGAAGACTGGCGCTGGTCATCAGCACGACTACGAGCCATCTCCGGCACGAAGCCCGGCGAAGCGATTTTGAAGCCCGTGGGATAGGCATCCTGCCTGTCGGCTTTTTGCCGTTCCTTGAAGGGACCGACGGCACCGACAGGCTGGAAGCCTATCCCACGAGGAAGGCCATGAAACATTTCGACGCGAAACGGCAAGACTTTACTCCGTACGGGTTGACCTGCGAGATCTGGGAGCCCCGGAAAATGCCGCGGCCGGATCGGCACGACGAGATTGAAATCAACTTCCATTCAACAGGACGCGGCCGCCACCGTCGCGGAATCGCGCGAGCGGCGGCACAGCAATCTCGAAAAAGCTGAGGCGATGGCTTGCTATGTGGCCCGAAACTACACATCCGTGATTCGCGTCGGCGATATCGCCGACTGTGTCGGTCTGCATCCCGACTACGCCGCGACTCTGTTCCGAAAGTGGTTCGGAACGACGCTGACTCACTTGATCACGCAGTATCGCGTCGCCCATGCACAACGGCAGCTTGTCACCACCAAACACCAAATCCTCAAGATCGCCTACGACTCCGGGTTCGACTCACTGAGCCGATTCAACCGCGCTTTCAAGCAACTGGCTGGCATGACGCCTCGCGAGTTCCGCAAAAAGAACGCGTTGTTGCCCTCATTCGCCGTGGGTTAGGCTTCCAGCCTGACATCCGGTCCGAACACGTCAGGCTGGAAGCCTAACCCACGGCGCCAAGAAAAGTGCCAGTTCGCCAAGGATTCATGCGAGACAGATCGCTTTTCCACGATACCATCACCTGCTGGCAGCGCGCTGACGTGGGTTAGGCTTCCAGCCTGACATCTGACGCGAGTTACCCGAGCACGTCAGGCTGGAAGCCTAACCCACGGCTCGGTTCACTCCAAGTGTGACGATGGGACTAGCGATTATGAAAGGAAACCGGCAGCGCCAACCTACTCTGGCAGTGATGTATGGCAATCGCGACTTCTTCCCCGATCAACTCGTCGCCGAGGCGCACGCGGATGTTGCAGCGGTGTTTGAGAAGCTAGGCGTCCGGGCCGTGCAACTGTCCGAGCAGGATTCCAAGTTGGGCGGTCTGCAGACTCACGCCGATGCCCGCCGGTGCGCCGAGCTGTTTCGACGGCACCGGGACGAGATCGACGGTGTGCTGGTCGTGCTGCCGAACTTTGGGGACGAGAAGGCGATCGCTGACGCCCTCAAGCTGGCCGCGCTCAATGTACCAGTCCTCATCCAAGCCTACCCCGACGACCTCAACCAGCTCCATGTCGCCAGGCGGCGGGACGCGTACTGCGGCAAGATCTCGGTCTGCAACAACCTGGTTCAGGCGGGCATTCGCTTCTCGCTCACGGAGCGGCACGTGGTGCATCCGTCCAGCGGAGCGTTTCGCAGCGACCTCGATCGATTCCTGGGAGTCTGCCGCGTCGTCGACGGACTGCGCGGCGTGCGGCTTGGTGCCGTCGGGGCGCGCCCGGGGGCGTTCAACACCGTGCGATACAGCGAGAAGATTTTGGAACGCCACGGGATCAGCGTGACGACGGTCGATCTCTCCGAATTCCTCGGCAACGCGCAGCGGCTCAGCGACAGCGACGCGGCCGTCCGTCAGAAGCTGGAGGAAATCACCCGCTATGCGCCGGCACCTGAAGTACCACGTGAAAAGCTGGTCTTGATGGCGAAGCTCGGCGTGGTGTTGGGTCGCTGGATGGCGGAGCACGCACTCGACGCCAGCGCGATTCAGTGCTGGACCTCGATTCAATCGAACTTCGGCTGCAACGCCTGCACGCTGATGAGCATGATGAGCGAGCAGTTCATGCCGAGCGCGTGCGAGGTCGATGTGACCGGCGCGCTCACCATGTTTGCGATGCAGCTTGCGTCCAACTCCCCGTCGGCGCTGGTCGATTGGAACAACAACTACGCCGACGATGAGGACAAGTGCGTCCTGTTCCATTGCGGCAACTGGGCGAAGACGTTTCTACCCGACATCAAGATCTCCGTCGCTCCGATCCTCGGCAACGTGGTCGGCGTCGAGAACACCTACGGCGCGCTGGAAGGCCGAACGCCGGCCAATCCGCTCACGTTCGGCCGCCTGACGACCGCCGACGCTGACGGGACGATCCGTGCGTATTTCGGCGAGGGCGAATTGACGAGCGATCCGCTGAACACGTTCGGGAACCGCGCGGTGGCGCGCGTGCCGCGACTGCAACAGTTGATGCACTACGTTTGCCGGAACGGCTTCGAGCATCACGTCGTGATGAATCTCTCGAAGACCGCCGCCGTCTTGCACGAGGCGCTCGGCAATTACCTGGGCTGGGATGTCCATTGGCACGAGGGCAGCGTGGCATAGGCTTCCAGCCTGTGAGATCCTTGGAAAAGAGACCAGAAAATAAACGACAGGCAGGATGCCTATCCCACCGTGGCACAGGCTTCCAGCCTGTGAGAGCCTTGGAAAAGAGACCAGAAAATAAACGACAGGCAGGATGCCTATCCCACCGTGGCATAGGCTTCTAGCCTGTGAACGAACCGGCCATGACCGATCACGAACTCCAAATCAAGTCGATCCGCTACCGGCGGAAGATCCTCGAAGCGATCTACCACGCCGGCGCCGGGCACACGGGCGGCAGCCTGTCGTGCATCGACATCTTGAACGTGCTGTACAACCGGATTCTGAATGTGTCACCGCGGACATTCACCGATCCCGGCCGCGACCGGTACGTGCAGAGCAAGGGTCATTCGGTCGAGGCGCTCTATGTCGTGCTCGCCGACCGGGGTTTCTTCCCAGACGGGGAACTCGAAACGCTCTGCCGGTACGAGTCTCACTTTGTCGGTCATCCCACGCGGAAAGTACCCGGCATTGAGCAAAACACCGGGGCGCTTGGCCACGGACTCAGCATGGCAGTCGGCATGGCGATCGCCGGCAGGCTCGACGCGGCGGCCTACCGCGTCTTCACTCTGCTCGGCGACGGCGAGTTGGCGGAAGGTTCGAACTGGGAAGCCGCGATGACCGCCGCTCATTACCGGCTCGACAATCTGACGGCGATCGTCGATCACAACACGCTGCAAATCACCGGCCGCACGCGCGACGTGATGAGCAATGAACCGCTCGACGACAAGTTCCGCGCGTTCGGCTGGGCCGTGCGGGCGGTCAATGGCCACGACTTCGCCGCATTGACCAGCGTGCTGGCCCGGCCGCTCGAAGCGGGCAAGCCGAGTTGCATTATTGCCAACACGATCAAAGGGCGCGGCGTCAGTTTCATGGAAGACGTCGGCAAGTGGCATCACGGCGTGCCGAGCGACGACGAATTCGCACCTGCCATTTCCGAACTCGACACCGCCACGTCCCGGCTGCGGGAGGCGCGGTCATGAGCGCTCCCGCGCCTTCGATGTTCAGCCCCGCGGCCCAAGAAGTCGCCAAGCGGCTTGACCTGACGATGGGCCGCGCGAATCTCGACGTCTTCGCCGACACGCTGCTCACTCTGGCCCGCGAAGATCGCCACGTCATCGCCGTGACGAGCGACTCGCGCGGTTCGGGAAAGCTCAAGCCGTTCGGCGACGCGCTGCCGCGACAGCTCGTCGAAATTGGCATCGCCGAGCAAAACCTCGTCGGCGTTGCCGCCGGTCTTGCGTCGGCCGGCAAGACTGTGTTTGCCGTCTCGCCTGCGTGCTTCTTGACCGCGCGCAGCCTCGAGCAGATTAAAAACGATATCCGCTATTCCAACAACCCAGTGAAGGTCGTCGGCATCAGCGCGGGGGTCAGCTACGGGGCACTCGGCAGCACGCATCATTCGCTGCACGACCTGGCCGCGCTGCGAGCCATCAACAACATCGACATCGTCGCCCCGGCCGACAACTTCGAAACGCGCCAAGCGGTCCTCGCCGCGGCTCGCACGGATCGCCCGATGTATTTGCGGTTCGGCAAGGCCGCCATGTACGACTTGCACCCGTGGCATAGGCTTCCAGCCTGTGAGCAGACAGAAAGGCTTCCAGCCTGTGAAGTAGCTGCAAACCAGATGACAGGCAGGATGCCTATCCCACTTTTCGCAAAGACAGATTGGGCGATAGGTCGCGCGATCTTGTTGCGTGATGGTCGCGACGTCGCGTTCATCGGCACGGGCGAGACCGTCGTGCATTGCCTGCTGGCGGCAGTGCATTTGCGCGAGCAGTACGGGATCGAGTGCCGCGTGATCAGCATGCACACCGTGAAGCCGCTCGATGCGGAGTGCGTTCTGGCCGCCGGCCGCGACTGCCGCGCCGTCATCACGGCCGAGGAGCACATGGTTCACGGCGGATTGGGCGAGGCCTGCGCGGCGACGCTGATGCAGGCAGGCGTCGCGGTGCCGCTCCGCATCGTCGGCATTCCCAACGAGTACACGGTGACTGGCGCGCAGGCCGACATCTTTCGCCATTACGGCATCTCGATGGAAGGTCTGACCGAGACGGCGCTGGCTGCCCGTGGGGTAGGCTTCCAGCCTGCCAAATGCCGGCAAAAAACAAGTCGGCAGGCTGGAAGCCTACCTCATGCGCCCCAACCCACGCGTCGGCAGGCTGGAAGCCTACCCCACGGGTCGGCGGTCTTGGCGATCGACCAGAGTACGTCCGGTACGAAAGCGGTGCTGTTCGATCGCGATGGGCACGTGCTCGATCTCGAAACGCGAGAGCACGCGCAAATCTATCCCCAGCCCGGCTGGGTGGAGCACGACGCGGAACATATCTGGCGGAATACGCTGACGGTCACGAGCGAGCTGTTGGGCCGCGCCAACTCGACGAACCCGCCCGCGTGCCTGAGCATCACGAATCAGCGCGAGTCGATCGTCGTGTTTGACCGCGAAACCGGTCGGCCGCTGCACCACGCAATCGTCTGGCAATGTCGCCGCGGCGCCGAACTGTGCCGGCAGCTTGTCGAATCCGGCCACGAGCCGCAGGTGCGCGAGAAGACTGGCCTCAAGATCGACACTTATTTTTCGGCGTCCAAGCTGAACTGGTTGATTCGCGAGCGGCCAGACATCGGCCGTGCGTTGGCGTCCGGCGAGGCACTCGTCGGCACGATCGACACGTACCTTATTTATCGGCTTACCCGCGGTCGAGTCGATCGCGTATCAACTTCGCGACGCGCTGGACATGATGCAGTCCGAAGCCGGTGTCGCCCCGACTCGCCTGCTGGCCGACGGCGGCGCGACAGCCAACGAATTCCTCATGCAGTTTGTCGCCGATCTGTGCGGCATCGAAGTCAGCGTGTCCGCGATTCCCGATTTGTCGGCGCTGGGAGCGGCGTGGTCCGGATTGCTGGGGATGGGTCAATTGCCATCGCTCGAAGCCATCGCGCAGTTGCCGTGCGAGTCGCGATTGTTCCAGCCTCGGCTGGAGATTGCGCAGGCCGATCACCTGCAGTCCGGCTGGAAGGCGGCCGTCCAGCGCGTACTGTGACGCGCGTGGGATAGGCTTCCAGCCTGTCAATGGTCATTCTTCAGGATGCACACAGTCACGACAGGCTGGAAGCCTATCCCACGATGAACGCAAGGAGCCAGTTACCATGAAAAGCAACTACTGTGTCGCGGCGCTCTTGCCGACCGTGGTTGTGTCGGTTTCACTTTTCGGATGCGGTTCGCCGACCGGCTCCGGAGGCGGCGCCGGCAAGGGCAAGATTGCGGTCGTCATTTCGACGCTGAACAACCCGTGGTTCGTCGTGCTGGGCGACGCCGCGAAGACGCGCGCAACCGAACTGGGCTACGACGCGACCGTGTTCGACTCGCAAAACGACACGGCCACGGAGGCATCGCACTTCGAGAACATCCTGGCGGGCGGCTACCAAGCCATCCTGCTGAACCCGACGGACTCGGACGGTTCAATCGCGAACGTGCGCAAGGCCCGACAGCGCGGCGTCCCCGTGTTCTGTATCGACCGTGAAGTCAACGCCCGCGACGTCGCTACGTCCCAGATTCTGCCCGACAATTACTCCGGCTGCGTCGCGCTCGGCGAGTACTTCGCCGAGCAACTCGACGGCCGAGGCGACTACGTCGAATTGCTCGGACTCGTCAGCGACAACAACACTTGGAATCGCTCCAAGGGCTTTCACAGTGTCGTGGACCGGTTCACCGACTTGAAGATGGTGGCTCAGCAGAGCGCCGACTTCGATCGAGGCAAGGCGCACGACGTGATGCAGTCGCTGTTGCAGGCCCACCCGAACGTCCACGCCGTCTTTTGCTGCAACGACGCCATGGCGATGGGGGCCTATCAGGCGTTGGTCGCCGTCGGCAAGGAGAAGCAAGTGAAGGTCTTCGGCTTCGACGGCGCCGACGACGTCGTGAAACTGATCGCCGAAGGGAAGATTCAGGCGACCGGCATGCAGTTCCCCAAGACGATGGCACGCACGGCCGCCGAGTACGCCGACCAATGGATCAAGGGTAACCGCGACTTCCCGCAGAAAGTTCCCGTCGCAGTCGAGTTGGTGACGCCGGATAATGTCAGTCAATACGGCGACTATGGAAAGAAAGGCCACTGAATGTGGGATAGGCATCCTGCCTGTCATCCGGGAATACCGAGGGAGCACTCCGATGATGCCAAGAGTCCTGTGTCTGATTGTCGTGCTCGCGGGCATGAGCGGGCTGTTCTGGGTCTGTCCGCTGTTCCGCGTCGTCTCGCTCAAGAAGGTTGAGTCCGCGAAAGCCGACGCGCGTTTCGACCCAGCCGAGTTTGCGACGAAGTTCTGGGACGACCAGTTGACGGCGTCCCTAGCGCAGGCTTCGGACGCGCGCGAAGTGCTGGACGCCATCGATCGGGACTTCCCAGGCGCCCGCAACCGGTTCGGCCGAAGCGTCGGAATCAGCGACTCGTTCCTCGTTATGCTCCAGGGGACCGGGCGAGTGGTGGAGGTCAACTCCAAAGGAGTCGGGCTGGCCCTCCTAGATGCTGCGGACGCGCCCGACGTGGTGCTCCCCGTCACGATGATCTTCGGCAATACGGTGCGGGATGCCACGGGCCGGCTCAACGTCAGCGACTTTCCCAATTCGCAGGACTTCAACGCAGTGTCCACCGAGCTGAATCGCCTGGTGGAAGCGCGGGTGTTGCCGCAGCTTCGAGATCGCGTCGAGGTCGGACAAGAGATCCAGTTTGTCGGCTGCGCCGAAATCTCTCACGATACTAAGCGGCGCAAGCCTCAGAAAATCGTTCCGCTCCGCGTAGAGTTCCGTTAGCCGTGGGGTAGGCTTCCAGCCTGCCAAGTAAGTGGGGTAGGCTTCCAGCCTGCCAACGTTGGAATGCAACTGCCCGGCAGGCTGGAAGCTTACCCCACGATAGGTTGCCATGAAGAACGACAAGACAACCATCGCTACCCGACTGGCGCGGTTTCAATCCGTGATCGCACTGGCCTTGATGCTGGTCGGGCTCGGACTGAGTTCGGACAAGTTCCTGACGCTCGAAAACGGCCTGAATGTGCTGCGTCAGATTTCGATCAACCTGTGCCTTTCGCTGGGCATGACGCTGGTGATCTTGTCCGGCGGCATTGACCTTTCGGTCGGCTCGGTACTGGCCCTGTCCGGCGCGATTGCCGCGGGCCTGCTGAAGAACGGTATCGCGCTCACCGCGTTTGGCGTCGCGCTGGAATTCACCGTATTCGGCGCGATCGTGGCCAGGCTGCTGGTGGGGATCGTGCTCGGCGCGTTCAACGGCGTGATGATCACGCGCCTCCGATTGCCGCCGTTCGTCGCGACACTTGGCATGCTCAGCATCGCGCGCGGGCTGACGATGCTGTGGACGGGCGGGTTTCCCATCACCGGCCTCGGCGCGACGTTTGGCGTCATGGGGACCGGCCAGTGGCTCGGCGTACCGATGCCGGTCTGGCTCGGCACTGCCTTGGCCGCATTGTTTGTGGGGTTGACGCACCGCACTCGGTTTGGACGCCATGTCTTCGCGGTCGGCGGCAACGAGCGTGCGGCGGTCCTCAGCGGATTGAATGTCCCGCGCATCAAGTTGCTGGTGTACACGCGCGGCGGCGGCCTGGCGGCCGTGTCGGGTTTGCTTGTCACTTCCCGGCTGGATTCCGCGACTCCGAACGCCGGTTTCGGCTACGAACTCGATTCGATCGCGGCCGTTGTGATCGGCGGCACGTCGCTCAACGGCGGCCGCGGCTCGATCTGGGGCACGGTGCTCGGCTGCCTGATCATCGGCGTCCTGAACAATGGCCTCGTGCTGCTCGAAGTCTCGCCGTTCTGGCAACAAGTCATCAAAGGCACCGTCATCCTCGCCGCCGTCGCCATGGATCAGATGCACTCCCGCCCCGCATAGAGACCGTGGGGTAGGCTTCCAGCCTGCCAATGTCAGTAAAGTAAACTCTGGCAGGCTGGAAGCCTACCCCACGGCCCTCTGAGAACTGTTGTTCAACACCTGTTACTTCAGCACCTTCGCCACGTCGGCGACGACTGCCGAGACTTCCTTCGTTTTCATCTCACCGGCCTTGAAGGCGTGGTTCGCGACCACGGTCTGATCCTTCCAGAACAGCACGGTGACCTCCGCGTCCTTGGCGATCTTGTATTCGGGCGGGCCGGCCGAAACCTCGCCGATCGTCAGCGGGGCGCGGGCGATCTTTTCCTTCTCGGCCAGCTTCTCGATTTGCGGCTTGATCGCGTCCGCGTCGTCGGTCAGGAACACGACGAAGGCACTCAACTTCTTGTCCGTGTTCTTGCCCACTTGCTCGTCGATCTGCTTGACCAAACTGGTCAAGTTCCCGTCGATCTTGCGTGCGAACACGCAGACCACGGGATTCGTGCCGAACTTTCAGCGGTAGCACAGGCTGCCGCGGTCGTCCTTGGCGTAATCGACCGAGCAACTCTGGCCGGTCACGTTCCGCACCTGGAATGCCGGCGCCTTATCGCCAACCGCCAGGCCGGATTTGAACTCCTCGCCGCCGACCGCCACGACGAACATCGTCGCGGCCAGCAGCGAACTGCCAATCAGCAATCGTTTCCTCATCAGAACCTCCTTTGAAAAATGAACGGTGAAACCACGTCACGACCGATGCTTGGTATTGTGCCCTTCTGCTCCGCGATCCAGTACAACTGCGTGCGGCCGCGCAGGAACAGAGCGTAGGGTGGGCCGAGTCTTCGAGTCCCACCAACGCCCGAGAAAACAGGCACTTTCTGACTCTCTGACGGTGGGACTCGAAGACTCGGCCCACCCTACACATTTTTCTCACAACCTTTCCGCCGGATGTGATCGTCACGTTCGTCACGCGGAGCGTGACGTCTACTGTTCCGCGATGCAGTACAACTGCGTGCGGCCGCGTAGGAACAGTTCGTTGCCGGCGACTGCCGGCGAAGCGTCGAGGCGGTCGTCGAGCCGGTTGGTGGCGAGCACTTCAAGTTTGCTGGCGTCCTTGATGACCAGCGTGGCGCCGTTGCGGCCGACCAGATACACGCGGCCGGCCGCGCCGACAGGCGAGGCGTACACGCCCTGCAACTCGCCGAGTCGCTGGGCGCCGATCACGGGCCGGCCCGATTGAACGTCGAAGCAGGTCAAGATCGCGTTGTTGCTGGCGAAGAAGTAGAGCCGGTCGCCGTAGAGCAGCGGCGACGGGACGTACGGCGTACTCTTGTGGTGCTCCCAGGCGATCGCGTCCGTACCGGTCAGGTTGCCGGTGCGGCCGAGTCGAATCGCGAGCAGCGAGCTGCCTTGATGACCGCTGATCGCGTAGAGCATGCCCGGCCCGGCCACGGGAGTTGGGATCACATTGCGCGTCATGCCGCCGCATTCCCAGATCAACTCGCCGGACGCGAGATCGTAGCTGCGCACGCGATTCGATGCGGTCGTGACGACTTGCCGCTTGTCGCTATGTTCGACGACGAGTGGCGTGGACCACGAGGTCCGCTCGTCGCGCGGCTTCCGCCAAAGCGTTCTGCCGGTCTTTTTGTCGAGTGCGATAATGAACGATTCGCCCTCGTGGTCCCACTTGACGATGATCGCATCGCCGGCGAGCGTCGGCGAACTGCCTTCGCCGAACGTGTTCGTGATCCGCTGATCGCCGAAATCCTGACTCCACTCGAGCTTGCCGGTCATGTCGAAACAGTAAAGCCCGCGCGACCCGAAGTACGCGAAGACGTGCTCGCCGTCCGTCACGGGCGACGACGACGCGAAGCTGCCGTCGTTGTGATGGCCTTCGTGCGGGACCTCCTCGCGCGCGACCTGCTGCCAGAGCACCTTGCCGGTCTGGCGGTCAAGGCACATGAGTACGAACTGAAACGCCTCGGTCGGCCGTGTTCCGCGACCACCGCCGCCCCCGCGACGATCTTGCTGCGGGCCCTCCGGCGGATTACCGCCGGGCGGGTTGGAACCGGGCGCGTTGCCGCCGGGCGAATTACCCGCGCTCGCCGTGACGCCGAGCACCTTTTCCAATTCTTCGCGCGTGTACGTTTTCTCGGCGTCGAGCTTGTGCTGCTCGATCATGCGGTCGAAGATGCCGCGCAGTGTCCCTTCGGACACTTCCGCGCGACTGAACTTCCCGTCCTTGTTCGCATCGAACCGGTCGAGCATACGGGCGACCAGGGACGACGAACCCGCCTGCGGCCGTTCGGAGTCGGCCAGTGGCCGGTTGGCGTCGGCGGGCCGCGAGCCGGGCTGCGCGGCCGCGGCCTCGACTCGCTTGCCGGTAGGCACCGCGGCCTGAATGAAAACTCGGTCGCCCCAGACGATCGGTGTCGCCGTGCCTTCGCCGGGAATCTTCACCTTCCACTTCACGTTCTTTGTCTCGCCCCATTCGACGGGCGGATTGCCCGCCGGCGCGACGCCCGTCCCAACCGGTCCGCGCCACTGCGGCCAGTGCTGATCGTCAGCCGCCGAGACAGCCGATCCAGCTCCCGCCGCCGGCGCGGCCGCCCAAATGCCGAGCACGAGCATGCATAAACACAGCACGGCGCAGATCGAGTAATTCAACCAATCGCGACAGTTCCCGCGCGAGGCAGTCATCGTGTGTTCTCCGAGTTTATCGTGGCGAGCGGCCGGCGTGAGCCGGCTGATCAGGGGGCTAACGCCCCCCGCTCGCCGGTTTTGTTAGTGTTCCTAACGCCTTCGGCGTAACGCGAATTTGTAATCGCTTCCGACGCGTTAGTTCCCGCCCGGCCGCGGTCCGCGGCCTTGCTGCTGCGGGAACTCGAACTTCTTGCCCTGCATTTTCTCGAACGCCTCTTTTTGCGAACCGGTCAGCACCGCGAGTAGTTCTGCATTGGCCTTCTCCCGGCGATCGCGCGCATCGGCCGCCGCCTTGTCGCGTTCTTCCTGCGAGCCGCCGCGTTGACCGGCGCCACCGGCGCCGCCACCACCGCCGCCCGGCCCGCCACGTTCGCCGCGCGACGCCTCGCGTAGCTTGGCAATCTTGTCCTTCTGGTCTTTGCTCAGGGCGAGTTTTTCCGCCACTTCCGCGCGCTCCAGCGCGGTGACGCCCTCGCGCTGAATTCGCAGTTGGTTCAGCCGATCGAGTTGCTTCGGTTCCAGGATCATCTTGGCCATGTCGTCGGCCTTCTTGGCACGCTCATCCGCTTGCTTGCGGCGCTCTTCGGGGCTGACGTCCTGCCCGCCCTGACGATTGCCGCCGGTGGGGCGCAGGTCTGCCACCATGCCTTGGATCAGTCCCTTCTGCTCTTCGGTGACGCCGATTTCCTTCTGCACTTCGGGCATCGCGAGCAGTCCGGTGACTCCGCCGCCGCCGGGCCCGCCAAATCCCTGGCCGCGTTGACCCTGGCCTTGCCCTCTCTGGCCCTGACCTTGGCCCTGACCTTGGCCCTGACCGCGCTGGCCCTGCCCTTGCGCCAATGCCGATGTCGCCATCACAAACAACAACGTCACTCCCAGAATCAAACTTCGTCGCAGCATGGTTCACCACCCTCCAGTTTCTTTGGTAATTTCGAGCACGCGCGGCCAACGCGGCTCGCGCGAATGTCCGTGGGGTAGGCTTCCAGCCTGCCATCAAATGCAATTCCGACATTGGCAGGCTCGAAGCCTACCCCACGGCTTGGTTACTCCTGCTTCGCCTCCGCCTTATCCGCCGCCGCCTTGATCAACTCGTCGGTCGTGTGTCGCTGCCGGTAGCCGTCCAAGAAAACTTTGTTTTGAACGACTCCCTTGGCATCGATGATGAACGTGCCCGGATACGGCACGCCGGCCGCGCGGCCGGTCCCTTCTTTGTTCAGAATGCCGAATGCCTTGATCGTTTTGCTTTCGGGGTCAGACAGCAGCGGAAACGTGATCTTTTTCTCCTCGGCGAATTTGGCCAGCACGTCCACCGAGTCGTAGCTGACGGCGACGACCTGAATGCCCGCGTCTTCGAACTTCTTGAGATCGGCTTGCAGTTGAACCAACTGCGCCTTGCAGAACGGTCACCAACTTGCCGAGCGGTGAAAGATCACGGCGATCTTGCCGCGCTTGAGCCACTCATCGAGTTGGCGTTCCTTGCCGGCCTGATCTTTGAGCGTGAACGCCGGGGCCTTCTCGCCGATCGCGACGCCCGTCTTCTCCGGCGGCGCCGGTTCCGCGGTCTGTCCGCCGGTCTTGCGAGCGCCCTTTTGTTTCGACTTCTCCTGTTGGCCGGTCGCGATCGTGGACGCCGCCAGCAGCAACGCCGTTCCGAGGATCACACTCCCACGTCGAATCATTTTTCACTCACCCTTCGAAACTGGGACAGACGATTTTTGACACAAGCCCGAAGCGCGAGCGAGGGAGAGACGTTGAAACCGCCTCGCGCTCGCGTCGGGTTTGTGTGCAGACAGTTGACACGACTCATGGCTCTGCATTGCGGTTTTCCGTGTCGCGGTGCTCAGAATCACGGTTTCTCTTTCCATACTTGGAGCTACTCTTCGACGCGCGGCGGAAGTGCTTGCGGCACTCGTCCGGGCTGCGTTCGGCGAGCGACGTCAGCTTCTCGGCGCGATCGGCGTCGCGCTTCATGCAGCGACCGAGCCGCTCCTTTCGTTCGTCGTCGGCGGCGCCCGATTCCAACTCGCGTTCGATGTTCGCCTCAATTCCGAGCTTAGCGATCCGGCAGTAACCGTCCGTGAGCCGGGCGACCTGCCGCGCATCGTTCGCATTCGTCGCCGATTCCATCTGGGCCAGCATCATGTCCGCGATGTCGCTGAATCGGCTGGACTCGGCGACCGGATCGCTGTGCTCAGCCAGCCAGTTGCCGTTCTCCATGAGCGTCTTGGCCAGCTCGCGTTCCTGCGTCGGCAGCTTGGCCCGATCGAGTTTGCCCTGCAGGGCAATCGCCCGCTCGGAGTGAATCCGCGCCCGCTCGTCGGGCGACTGGGCCTGAGTCAGGTCGATGTTCCAATCGATGAGTTGATCGACCGGCCCTGGCGTCGCTCGCGCTGGTTGCGACGACAGCACGAAGTAGACGCCAAGGCCAGCCGCGACGAGCCGATCCGCGATCGCCGCGAACAATTCGTCATCGAGCACGAGCCGGTCCCTCGCCTGCCGCTTCCTCCACGCCAGCACCTGAAACCGCGCGAACGAAACGGCCCACGGCACGAACAGCCGCGCCGCGTCAAACTCGCCGGCCTTCTCCAGCAGCGCGACGTTCGTCTCCTGCAACACAACCTGCGCCCCGTGTACTCCGCCGAGCATCGCGGAAATCGCGGCGTACAGCGTGCTCTGATGACTCGTCAACAACAACAAAAACTCCGGCGACGGGCCGGACCGATCGGGCGCGTCGCTCATGCATCGTCTCGTTGACAACTCGGCCGTGGTCATCGATCTCGCCTTCCTAGATTCCTTTAACCGAGTGCGGGCAATCCTTACATGACGCGCAAAAAAATCTCTCGATGTGGGGTAGGCTTTCAGCCTGCCAGGCATTTCCTTGGCGACCTTGACAGGCTGGAAGCCTACCCCACGTCGGCGACTTCCCACTTGCGATGGAATCTCGGAATTGAAGATGCAAGGCAAACAGCACGAGCGCAGATTGGTTGTTCAGGTCAGCCTTCCAGCCCCGTCAGCGTGCTCGTGCTGGAACCAAACTTGTCCGCCTCGATGCCCAGCCGCTGGAGCATGGTCACGTAGAGATTCGACAGCGGCGGTGAGTCTTTCGGGTCGAAGGCGAGGTGTTGGCCGTGGCGGAATCCGCCGCCGGCGAGCAGGACGGGGAGATTCTTGCACGAGTGGCTGCTGGCGTTGCCCAGGTTGCTGCTGAAGTAGACCATCGTGCGGTCAAGCAGGCTGTCGCCTTCTTCTTTCGACTGCTTCAGCTTGGCGAGCAGGTCTCGCAGCTCGGCGAGTTTGGCCAGCTCGACGGTCTTGAGCTGCTTGAGTTTTTCCGGGTCCTGGCCGTGGTGCGACAGGTTGTGATGGCCGTCGGAGACGCCGGGGATCGGCGGCACGAGGCTGGTGCCGAGCAGCATGATCGTGATCAGCCGCGTCGAATCGGTCTGCAGGGCCAAATGCGTTAGGTCGAACAAGAGTCGCGTGCGGCCGACGAGATCGGCGCCGTTGTTGATGTTTTGCGGCTGCTTCGCATCGACCTTGGGCTTGGGCTTCTTCGACCACTCTTCAGCCGTTACGAGCCGCCGCTCCAACTCGCGAACGCTGGTGAAATACTCGTCGAGCTTCTCGCGGTCGCCCGCACCGACGCCAGACTGAATTCGCTTCGACTGGTCGCCGACAGCGTCGAGGATACTCTGACCGTCGCGCAGACGGCGGACCTGTGCTTGAACTTCGTCGGGCCGGCCTTCCAGAAACAATCGGGCGAACACGCTGGACGGCCAGCAATCCGACGGCACGAGCGCGCCCGAACGGGTCCACGACAAACTGAACCCTTCGGCCGACAGCGACAGGCTGGGAAACCGCGTCTGGCCGCCGATGTGCTCGGCCGCGAGTTGGTCCAGCGAGATCGAGTTGCGAAAGCCGGCCCGTCGTTCCGGGTGCGGCGCGGCGGTCAGGAAGCTGAAGATGGAGTCGTGACTCGACTCGATCTCCGGGTGCGACAGCCCGGAAATCACGGTGAAGTCGTCGCGGTAGTCTTTGAGCACATCCAAATACGGCGTCAATTCGTAGTCCTTGCCCACCGTTTCCGGGAACAGATTCTGTGCGTGCAGACCTAGCGGCGTGCAGATGCAGACCATGCGGCGTCGCGGCACGGCGGCAGATCCCAGTGCTCGCTTTGGTCCCAGCGCGTCTAGCCAAGGCAGGGCCAAGGATATGCCGGCGGCTCGGAGAAACGCACGTCGGTCAACTCTCATGGAAAGACCTCCTTGCGGGGTCAATCGTTTCGAAATCGGGACGGTTGGCAGTTGGCCCATTCTATCGCCGCGAGGGTTGAGCCGACAGACGCAGGTTTTCTCGCACTGAGTAAACCGCTACTTGCTTGAGTCGAGGTAATCGTGCAGATATTTCCGCCGCTGGTCGGCGAATGCCCGCAGGCTCAGTTCCCGCCCACGACCGCCGCCAGTCTCGCTTGCGTCGTCGGCCGTTGTTCGTTGGAAGGCCTCGAAAGATTCGAGTTTCCGCGTGTCGGCTTCGATCTCGGCTTCGATTAGTGTGCGGTACTGGGCAACGACCGGGCCGAGTTCTTTCCAGGCCAGCGATTCGTCGGCGATCGTGCGGACGTACTGAAGGTACTTCGCTCTCAAGCTCGGCACGGCGAGCAGCCGGCTGCGGAGCGGCTTGCGCGAGTCGGTCAGTCCGACGAGCGGATCGAGTTCGACCACGCCCATGCCCGGCCCGCCGGGTCGGAACCCACCGGGTCCGCGATCGTCGCCTCGCCAGCGGTCGGGTGGCTGTCCCTGAAAGAGCTTGTCGTGTCAAGGGAGCCTCCCGGATTTTTTTCAGTTGGACTGTTTCGCGATGGACGTACGCTCCCTGCCGAAGCGGTTTGGCTTCGTTTTTGGTTTAGGGTC
>Ga0247727_10009742_pt1 | contig 17245 bp, 13 predicted proteins | sample WisWelCaveWW1625_FD_202498 | JGI IMG/M metagenome (GOLD analysis project Ga0247727, IMG submission 202498) | Biofilm microbial communities from Wishing Well Cave, Virginia, United States - WW16-25 | ecosystem: Environmental > Aquatic > Deep subsurface > Groundwater > Cave microbial mat | place...
GAATCTACGAGTTTGCAAACCATTTAGGGAATGTTCTTGTCGTCGTCTCAGATCGCAAGCTGGCCGTCGAGGACGCAGGGGATGTGGATTACTACACCGCCGATGTCGTCTCCTACTCGGATTATTTTCCATTTGGAATGACATTACCAGGCAGATCTGGAACGGTTGAGGACTATAGATACAATGCTTTCGGGATGGAGTCTGATGACGAAATCAAGGGAGAAGGGAACTCGATAAACTTTGAATACAGAATGTATGATCCCCGAATTGGAAGATGGCTCTCAATTGATCCTATGCCCAAAAGCCACGAAAGTCCGTATGTTGGTTTTGCCAACAACCCGGTTTGGTTTGGCGACCCCGACGGCAGGGATACTTTAGTTATGCACCGTTCGGCACCGATAGAGTCCTACAGCGAGTATGATGAGAAAGTTGTAATCTATAAAGTCACTTTCTCTGTCATCCGCAATGGTGTTGAAGAGTACATTGATCAAACCATGTACATGATGGGAAGTAGCTATTCAGCGGCACAGGGCGATAATGGATTGAATAAACCATATTATGTCCTGAGTTATGATCAAATGTCTCATCACAATGGCGAGGTTGGTTGGGAAAATACCATACGCGTAACCTCATTTGGAGTGTTCATTCATCCGGGTAACGACAGTTGGAATTTCTGGGGGTGTTATGGTTTAAGTTCAAGTGACCCAGTGCTCTCATCTAACAGTTCATTTGGAGAAGGCGAGGAGGCTAATGTTGTGAGAATAATAGAAACAACCTCTGCGCTGCAGGAAGTTCGAGATTTGTATGAGGAGGTTGACGGCGCCGATAATTCTTTAACAGGTGACAAATTCATCTTGAAGACGAATTCAGTGTCGGTTGAGCCAATAAACAAATTGCCAATAAGTCCGATTACCCGGATTCCATCGACAATTATGAATGTACCGGGACCGACTATTAATAGTGGGTCAGGAACAACCAACTCCGGTGGTACCACAAATTCTGGCACAGGCGATAATAGCGGTGGTCGAACCAGACGGTCTGAAAGAAAGAGTGTTCCAAGCATTTAATTTTTGGTATGGAGGTTGTTACTAAATTATTTATCAGTGTTATTGAATTAAACAAAAGTCTATGCGATTCTTCTTACTTCAACTTATCATACCTATCACAATGAGCGTTGGCTATGGTCAGACCTTATCAAAAGCTGATAGCTTGCAATTATTGGCCAGAGAAATTAGTGTTCACGATACGGTGTTGGAGTATAAAATCTTGTTTTTCGAGACATTTCCCAATTCATTTACGGAATTGAAGGAGTTCTATGATAATAAAGGAAAACTTTCTAAATATGCGTACGAACATCAGCAGATATTTCTTGAGGTAATTAAGGACACTAATATTGTTTCGATTTGCGATGGTATTAAAAAAATAAGCCTGATTATTACAGGTTTCGAACCTTCGGTAGACAATTTAGGTCAATTTTATCAAGTCGTGGGTTCGTATTGTAGCGGTACCATGACCATAAGCGATTTGCTGATTTGTACCTCAAAGATTGAGCGCGATTCACTTATCAGTTTCCTTGGCCAATCGCAATATCCACCGGGTGTAAAATTATTGGAAGATTTTTTGGCGGATTCAAGATTGAAGGAACATCATTCTTTGATAAAGTCGTGTCTAAAAAAGTTAGAAAATCAAAGGAATCCAAGTAATAATTGATCCCTTCTCACACTTACGATATATATCCAATAAATCTTAGCAGAATCAAGACATTACCGTTTCATCAGCGTAACGGCTTCTCATCACTGTACTGGTCGCATCTCGGTTTCTCGGTAAAACCAATATAAAAACCTACGAATATTCGTAATTACAAGAAACTTAGAGCTTTCGTAAAAAAATGATTTTTGATTGGATATAATATTCTTAGCAAAAAAATCCAGGAATTTGCACTCTTTAAATGCGATTTGGATTTACACTTTAAGGCTGAGCAAAAGATTATTTGAGTTTACAGCAAAAACTGAATTTTCGGTTTTCAATTGCGCGCAGTTTTTGAGCTTGTTTTATTCTTTGAGAAAATTGTTTTCTATCCACAAAACCGTTGTTCATTACCTCGATTGGAGATGATCCAAAAAATTCAATAGGAAACCAGTCGTAATTGGCAAAATGCATAAACGATTCCAATCCGTTTTGAAGTTCATGATCACCACAATAAATTTTATTTGGAGCAAAATATGTTTTAAGTAAATGATGCACAGATTCGGACATGGCATTTGTTGAAGGAAAATCAATACCGGCTATGAGTTTTTTAACGTTAAAGTCTGTCAAGGAGTTGATCCATTCAATAACCGCTCCTTTGTTTTCGGAACCTCCGTCACTGATAACAAAAATAGGATCAGGATATTTGTACAAATCAAACTCTTTGAAAACTTGCTCTAAGAGATTTCGAATAAACTCTGATTTTCCATTGGGCAAGATCTCCCCGCTGCCGCACGATTAGCGTTAGCGTATCGTGCGTGCGCACCAAGATTCTTGATAGATTTTTTTTCGTGAATGCGACATTTTACACAGCGTAAGCCTGTTTAGCTTTGTAATCACGGATAAGTGCATTAACGACCAGGAGAATCATATTTTGTTCTTTGTCCGGGAGTGCTTCAAGTTCTTTAAACTTATTGAGTAGCTCAGCATTTTTTAGTGATGCTTTTGCTTTTTCACCGCTGTTTCCGTTGAGTAAAAAATCAACTGTAGTATCAAGTACGTCTGCTAATTTATTGAGTACATCCGCAGGAGGTTGTACGTTTTGATTTTCATAGCGGCTAAACTGCGCTTTAGAGATTTTGATTTTATTGGCCAGATCCTGCTGAGAGAGGTTTATGCCATTGCGTAACTCTTTAATGCGGTCTCCTAATGTAGTTTTAGCTTTTGACATCGTAAATGATTTTTAAACACTTCAAAGATAGCGTTAAAGCTACTAATTGAGGTTAAACAAGTATCGTATTGTTGATAACTAAGCTTGTCGCATAGAATCAACAAGTATCATTAATGACTTTATTTGTATCAAATAAGATACTTTATAAAATTATCAACATGGAGCTAAAAGAGATCAAAAACCACCTGCAGATAGCACAGGTATTGTCAGTTTACGGGTTAAAGGCAGATAAAAACAACCGGCTTTGCTGTCCTTTTCATGAAGATAAAACCCCGAGCATGCAGGTCTATCCACAAACCAATACCGTTTTTTGTTTTTCATCCAACTGCAAGCTGCACGGTAAGGCAATAGATGGAATAGATTTTATCATGCACAAGGAAAACATCAGCAAGCACGAAGCGCTGCTAAAAGCAAAACAGATTGCAACCTCCGGAACATTTAAAACTACCAGTTTGAAAACAGCAAAATCTAAAAACACAGAGCCAAAAATTAACCAGGACAAAGAACAATTTTTAGAAAAAATGTTCAGCTATTTTGTGAGCGGATTACACAGCAGTAACCCGGCAAAAGAATATTTACAAAGCAGAGGACTGGATTACAAAACACTTGCATCGATCAACATTCCGATTGGTTACAACACGGCGCAGTTCCACCACGGTACAAGAAAAGATCAGAACTTAATTGATAAGGCAATGGCCTGTGGACTCATGTATGAATACGGAACAAATAACAGAACCGGTGGAAGATCTTACGGATGTTTAGGAAAATACGGAATTTGTTTTGCACTAAAAAACAAAGAAAATAAAGTAACGGGATTATACTTTCGTTCAGCGGTGAACGATGATAAAATGAAACATTATTATTTAAAAGACCGGCAGGGACTTTATCCAAATTATCCAAACCCACAAACAAAAAAAATCATTTTAACCGAATCAATTATTGATGCGGCCACACTTTTACAATTTTCTGAAATAACCGCTCACTACAGCGTTTTAGCCTGCTTTGGAACAAATGGATTAACGCCGGAACACAGAGAGGCCATCAAAGTTTGGGCAACATCAGAAGTCCCTCCTTCGGAGGGATTTAGGGAAGTAGAAATTGTTTTTGCTTTTGATAACGATGATGCCGGAAACGAAGCGGTAAATAAATACAGCAAAGAATTTTTTGATATTTTCTGTGGAATAAAACTTACCAAAATTATTTTACCAAAGGATGAAGATGTAAACGGATTTTATGTGGCACACAATGCAGAGGCTTTAAATTATATCATCAGTGAAAGAGCATTTATTTTTTCACCTGAAATTTTTAAAGAAGAGGAAAACAGAAATTTATTTTCAAGTGAAAAGAAATTGCCTGCAGGGGCTCCCTGCCCCCAGAAATTAAACACAACCGACCCGGAACAGATCCATTACAACACACCGGATTTACTTATTACATTGCTTGGAGGAATCAACGTTAACAGCTTAGATAGGCTCAGGGTAACACTTTATCTGAGAAGAAATCCGCACGTAAATCCGCAGTACAGCTTGAGACAAAATATTGATTTGTACCAGGATGATTTGGTAGAAAAACTCGTAAGACGAGCTGCCGAGAAACTCGATGTATCAACAACCATCATCAGCACCACTCTTGCGCAGCTGACCGAAGAATTAGAGCAGTTCAGAATAAACCAGATAGAAGCCCGCAAAAAAGAAAAGCCGCAAAAAAAACAACTCACGCCTTATGAAATAGAAGAAGCGACAAAAATTTTAAAACACAAGGATCTTTACACCTGGACAAAAACCGCTTATGCACAAAGCGGAATAATTGGAGAGATAAATAACGCGATGATTTTACACTTTGCACTCAACAGCAGAAAGTCAGAAGACCCCGTGAGTGTTATTTGCCTGAGCGCATCGGGAACCGGAAAAAGTTATCTGCTTGAAAGAGTTGCAAAATGTTTTCCCGGTGAAGATGTGATAGAAAATACGCAGCTCACCGAAAACAGCTTTTATTACTTTAAGCAGGACGAGATTAAATACAAGATTTTTTTAATTGAGGATATGGACGGAGCCGGAAACGTTGAATATCCAATCAGAGAACTCATCAGTAAAAAACGAATCAGTAAAACGGTAACGCTAAAAGACAGCAAAGGAAATTTAAGAACAACGACACTCATGGTAGAAGGTCCGGTGACATTTTGCGGAGCAACAACAAAAGAAAAATTGTATGAAGACAATGCCAACCGGTGCATTTTAATTTACCTCGATAACAGCGTAGAGCAGGACAGAAAAGTAATGCAGTATCACAAAGAAGTAAAAGCAGCCCTGATTAACAAAGACTACGAAAATCAGATCAGGACAAAACTTGGCAACATGCAAAGGGTAGTAAAAAATTATCCGGTTGTAAATCCTTATGCCCCCTTAATTGATTTACCACAGGAAGTATTTAAACCAAGGCGAACACTCACACTTTTATTGAGCTTTATTGAGAGTGTTACCAATTATCATCAGTTCCAGACCGATAAGAAAGACGGCGCATTGATAACACATCCCCGGCATATTGAAATAGCTTTTGAACTTTTAAAAGAAAGCCTTTTTACCAAGAGTGATGAGCTGAGTACAACGGTCAGAAGTTTTTTGAATTTTATTATAGCCTACACAGCAGAGAATAAGAGAAAAAGTTTTTACATGCAGGAGATCCGCACAACTTTAAAAATGCATCCACGAACAACCCAGAGACATTTGTTTGAACTCATGCAGTTTGGTTACATCAAAATAAGTGGAGGCAATAAATACCGCAAAGGATATGAATATGAAGTAACGAGTTTGGCCAATGATAATTTAAGAAACACCATTGATAAACACATTGAAAAAGTAATGCAAACAATCTGGAACAGGCATAATATAGATAATAAAAATAACACAAAGACGACAGAGCGACACAGTACGACAAAAGAAACAGTGTCGCACTCAATACCACAGAGAATAAGCCTTACAGCCTAGTGCGACAGTGCGACATGAAAAACGAGAACACAAAAAATAATTTGCCATGAGAACGAAGATTTTTTATTTATTAAGTAACCAGGAATACAAAGATTACCTGACAAATTTTATGTCCTGGCTCAAAGTACTTGGCTACAGTGGAACGACCATAAAAAATTATCCAAGATGTTTGGAGGAGTTTTTTTTTCAATTGGAAAAAAGAAACATCACAACCATTGAAAAGATCAATCAAAAAGTGATGGATGATTACAGCAGCTATATTCAGACAAGGCCCAAACAAACTGACGGAGGAGCACTTAGTATCAGCCAAATCAACAGGCACTTTGCCGTACTTGAAAAGTTTAAAGAATATTTAGCACAGAAAGAAAATAAACACCTCATTTATAAAACCAGTTATTTAAAAAAAGACAGAAGACCCGAAGTTGATTTTTTAGAAGAAGAAGAAATCAAAGCACTTTACAAGGCCACCGATGAAACACCACACGGGTACAGAGACAGAGCGATCCTGAGTATATTTTATGGTTGCGGACTCAGAAGAAACGAAGGAGCAGAACTGGACATTGATCACATTTTAACCGAGCGAAAATTAGTGCTTGTAACGCAGCCAAAAAATAATTATGAGCGGCACGTACCCATCGCCGGAAAACACCTTTGCTATATCACCCAGTACATCGAAACGGCACGTCCATTTTTTTTACCACTCGGAAGTAAAGAAAAAGCTTTGCTCATTAGTGAGAGAGGAAACAGAATAGTAAAAGAACAAATTTACAACCGGGTTAAACGGCTCGGAGAACTTGCCGGAATCCATAAAGCAGTTGGAGTGCATATGCTCAGGCATTCCATTGCAACACATCTGGCCAGAAAAGGAATGGAGCTTGAAAACATTGCACTTTTTTTGGGACATCTCTCACTTGACAGCACACAAATTTACACTCACATTGTCAACGAAAAAGAATAGAAAAATAAAAAATGTATGCAGGACTTTCAAAAATATTTGCATCAGTTTGGTTACCGGATTAATACCATTAGAGGGACTCTAAGTGGCACAAAGAATTTTTTAGAATGGTGTAAAACAAACAAGGTAAATGCAAACGAAGCAAGCTATACCGATCTGTTTAATTATTTGGAAAATATACAAAAGATAACGCCCAACAAACGAACCATCAGCGCAAAAATACAAGCCGTGAGAGTGTATTACAATTACCTGATTAAACAAAGTATCCGGGAGACAAATCCGCTGACAGATCTTCGCATAAAAAATACCGTCAGGCTTTTACCACACAACATTATTAAACATGAAAAATTACAAGAGATTTACCACAGTTGCAAAGGAGAAGGAGTAACCGGAAAACGAAACAGGATAATGGTTGGTCTGATGATTTGGCAAGCAATATCAACAGGAGAATTAACAGCCATTGAAGTAAACGATATTAAAATTCATGAAGGAAAAATATACATACCACAAGTGGGAAGAACTAACAGCAGAACATTAAAATTAGAAGCACATCAGATTATAGAATTACAAAATTACATTCAGAAAACAAGACCACTTTTACTGGCCATGTCAAAAAAACAAAGTGATAAATTAATTGTAAGTGTAGGAATTGGTCACCAGCTAAACAATACCTGTGCAGCTTTGCTCAAAGAAGTTAGAAGAACGCATCCCGAAATAAAAAACACAAAACAAATCCGGGCAAGTGTTATCAGTCATTGGTTAAAACATTGTCCGATCAGACAAGTGCAATACATGATTGGTCACCGTTACGTTAGTTCAACCGAAAGATACAGTACAAAAAAAATAGAAAGTCTGCAGGATCAATTAGAAAAATTAATGCCGGATATTTAAACCTGAGATGTCAAATTGGCATCTCAGGTTTAATCTTTGAAAAAACAATAGATTTACACCACTCAAACAAGGTATCACAAGTTGTGATACCTTTGAAAATAAACTTGATGTTCCAAATTGGAACATCAAGTTTAAAAGATTAAAAAGCAAATAAAATGAGTAAATCATTGATAATACCGGAAGAGATTGTAATCAGCAAAATATACCTGATAAGAAATCAAAAGGTGATGCTTGACAATGATCTGGCAGAACTTTACGGAGTAACTACAACGAATTTAAATAAGGCGGTTAGCAGAAATTTAAAACGATTCCCGGAAGATTTTATGTTCCAGTTAACAGAAGTAGAATGGAGAAATTTGAAATCGCAAAGTGCGACATCAAGTTGGGGCGGAACACGTAAAGCGCCAAAAGTATTTACAGAGCAAGGATTGGCCATGTTATCAGGAGTGCTAAGCAGTGACCGGGCAATTATGGTTAATATCCAAATCATGCGAATCTTTACAAAAATCCGCCAGATGTTAACAGATAACACAGAACTCAGATTAGCTATTCAAAACATAGAACGCAAAACTGATGGAAATACAAAAAGCATCGAACTACTTTTTGAATACATGGATGAGTTAACTGAGAAAGAAGAAAAACCAAAGAAACCAAAACCAAGAAAAGTAGTTGGATTTAAACAACAGAAAAAGAAAAAATAATCCCACGCGCAAACCCGCCCCAATCCACACACGCCATCACACAAGGTTATAAGGCGTTCACTGCGTTAAAGCAAAACAAAAAATACGCCAAGTCACACAACACATTTTTATTTTTCAATTGATTTTTTAAAGTATAAAAATAAGTTGTGTTGCCTAAAGGTGCTCCGTTACACTTCGCAACTTGTCATGTTTTTCATTGCCTTGTCTCCGTTCATCAACAAGCTATTTTGTCCTGTAAAACAACTTCCTCACTTTATTGCGATTGCCAGGCTTCACGATTTAATTTGATTTTAGCATTGTTCAGCTTGGCAATGCTCATGCCGCTGCGTTCAGCAGTTTTACAGTCCACCGCTTGCTATTATTTTGCTCGCCTTGCGGGTCGCGGCGGGCTTCTCCCGAATAAATGTTTGTAATGTTCGTGTCTCACAAACAAACACTAAATCGGGATCGTTTTGTCAGCCAGTGCTAAAATCCGACGCAGCAAAAATGCTAAAAAACAATCCGTAAACGGCTTCTTTTTTTTAGCTCCCTTGCTCCGCTCGCAAGAGAAGGCTCGCACGGGCAAAGCCCGATTTGCTATGCACCCATTGCACCCAAAGCGTTTTTTTTGCAGCTCAATCGCCGCTGCGTACGCTAGGTTTTAAAAAGACAAAGGCAATAGCCTTTATCTTTTTAAAACGCGTTTTCCCATACTTCCAAAAACGCAAAACATACCTGACTTTTTAATCAAGCCAATCATTGCCCCCCCGAAATCCCCAAAATAGTTTTTTAAGGTAAAAAAATGGCTTGACTTGCAGTATTAACGGACATTTGAGAACGAAACGATGACCCAACATAGCCGTTTACAAACGGATAAAAGTTTTTGAAGGAAAAAATATGCTTCAACCTAAGTGATAAAGGACAATTCCAACGTTTTAGTGCGTGGACATCTGTCCTTTATTTGTGCTGTGTTACAGAAACGCACAAATGTCATGTTGGGAAAAATCAATAGCTTTTTCTTTCAATTGAAAAAAAAAGTGACAGAGAAAAAAATCACTATCTTGCCTTTATCAATGCAGATTTTGAAGGCACATAAAGAAAATTGCAACTCATTTTTTAATGAGTTAGATTGCAGTCCAGGACATTCATTGATGCCTGGCCGTCATGGTGTGGTTGAAAATTACCGCTACGGAGGCGCCAACGGGCAGGAAAAGGTGGACGAAATATCGGGCGAAGGAAATCATTACACGGCGGAGTATTGGGAGTATGATTCGCGGCTGATCAGGAGGTGGAATCAAGATCCGAAACCTAATCCGTCTATTAGCAACTATGCCGCCTTTGCCAATAATCCGATTTGGTTTTCCGATCCACTGGGAGATACGATTAAAGTTAACAGCTATACCGCAACAGATCCAGGCTTTCAGAAATGGAAAGCAAGCAGAGCCGGCGAAAAATTTTACAAGCGTTATGACGTTGGCGGACAAAGGGAGCATATTAACGTCGAGTTTAATTTAGTTTCAGAGGTTCGTAGTTACGATGGAACTCCTACGCGTGATGCTGCTCTCACGACCGCCTACACTGTTGGAAAGGAAGGCAACCGTCAGTTAATCGTCAGTGAAGAATGGTATAATGACGCTATGGAAAGAGGCTTGGACGTTTCGGGATATGCCACCAGAGTAGGTAAGGGTGAGACTCTTACTTTGAAAATCCAATTTGCCGGAGGTGGGAGTGCTATTGACAGAGGATCAACGGTGCTTCATGAAACGCAGCACGTTAGGATAATGGACTATACTAATCAAATGTTCGGAAGTCCAATATTCTATAATCAAAGCACTCAGCATAAGTTAATGCTCAATAACTTGAATTCCGCAGGGTTCTATACGCAGAAGTATAAACCTATATTCGCAATGCTTACCGGCAATAAGATATATGACTTTAATGCTGAACGTTGGGACTATCACAACCAATACCGCAGTGCAAAGGAGACTGATGCCGATATCGACAAAAAGGCTTATGAATCGGGACAATCTAATTTATTTATGATAGACTAATTTTATTGCTATGAACTCATCAAAAGTTGGGCCGATATTATTATTTTCTATTGTCGTTGGTTGTACTGCCGCGGAACGAGACGAAATCAATCTGCCTGATGTCCCTTGTTATGAAACTTATGTGGTATCGCACACTCAATCAGAGTATCTAATTCATAATAACGGTGAGATTGTTTTCAGGGGCGAATATTGTCCTAAGTGCTTTGATTCATCCCTTTATAATATTGCGAATTCTAACAAGCTTATGGTTCACGGGGATAATGTAATATTGATCGACTGTAAGCGCGACTCATTATTTACCTTTAAAATCGAGAGTCGACCGTACTTCTCTATGAAACGCAATTGTGTTATTGATTTAGTTGAAAATTATTATCTCTACTCTGATGATTGTACATTTTATTTATTTGACGATCAACTGACACCGATATATGATTCCTGGAGTTTTTTAGAAAATATGGCGGATACAAATCGTCTTGGATTGTCTAGCGCAAAAATTGGATTCGAATTTGAAAGGGAAAAGGAAATAATAGTACAATATGATTTATATACTGATATATTTCCCTTTCATTTCGCAACGCTGTTCGACACTATTTTGCTCCAACAATAATTAGCCCCTCACCCCAACCCCTGCAAGCGCGTTTTGGCGATAAACGCATCGATGAGTGAGAATACGTGATCTTTATCGGTATCCGACATTTTAGAAATCTCCTCCACTTTACGCAGTGTAGAATCATCGAGTTCGTGTTCAGTTTTCCCGGCCAGAAAATCCAGCGAAACTTTTAGCGCATTAGCTACACGGGTAGCCATGTCGATGGTAGGTTTTACCTCGTCGCGTTCATAACGGCCATAAGCATCTCCGTTGATACCGATGAGCTTTCCTACATCGGCCTGGGATAAATCCCTTCGTTTCCTGACCAAAGTGAGGCGTTCACCAAAAGACATCTTTGAATGTTTTACAGCCATAAATGGGTTGTTTTGGCAAAAATACAAACAATATATGTAGGGAAAAAGTGTAATTTGTTTGGTTGTCTCATACAAGAAGTATAGATTTGCTACAGATATGTAGGAAAAAAACAAAAATTATGATGACCCTTGACAAAAGCACAATTACCCACTTAGCTGCCACACGGCAGGGGATTTTAAACACAACAAACCCAAACCACATCACCTGGCAATACGAAGAACTGCACTTTGCGATATTAGGTGGCATAAGGCTTGAAGGGCTTGACCGTTTGCGTGTAACAATAAAAATCTCTTTCCGCAGAGAAGCACTTCGGCACAACCTTGATTTGTACAACGACAGCCAGCAGGACAAATTTTTGCGCAAATGCGCCGAACGCTTTGAGATGAGCAGTCTTTATTTACGCGATGCACTGAGCGAACTCATCAACCATGTAGAAGAATACAGGATGCAGGAAATTTCCCTTCAGACAGAAAACCAAACAAAAAAGAAAACACTCACCGAACAAGAGGCGGAGGCCGCCGGCCAGTTATTGCAAAACGAAAATCTCCTTGAAGTAACCAATGAGCTCATCGGCAAAAGCGGGATCATTGCAGAAGACAACAACCGCCTGTTGATGTATTTGATTTTCACTTCAAGAAAAATGGAAAACCCGCTGCATGTGATCAGTCTTGGCGCAAGCGGCATTGGAAAATCGCACCTTCAGGAAAGCGTAGCCAAACTCATCCCCCAGGAGGACCTTATCGAAATCACCACCTTGAGCGAAAACGCATTTTACTATTTTGAGCGCAGGGCGCTTTCCAATAAACTGATATTGATTGAAGATTTAGACGGCGCAGAATCCTCGCTTTATCCAATCCGCGAACTGCAGAGCAAAAAACGGATATCAAAAACCGTTGCACGAAAAGATGCAAACGGTCAAACCAAAACCATCCACCTCACGGTAGAGGGTCCGGTAAGCGTGGCAGGATGCACCACCAAAGAACAGGTCTATGAGGACAACAGCAACCGGAGTTTTTTGATTTACCTCGACGAGAGCAAAGAACAGGATGAGCGCATTATGGAATATCAGAGATCATTGAGCGCCGGAAAAATCAATTCTTACCAACAACAGAAATCGGCAGAATTGCTGCAAAACTGCCAGCGTTTGCTTGAACCGGTGAAAGTGATCAACCCTTATGCAGAATTGCTGGCCCTGCCACAGGCAGTGTTCAAGCCAAGGAGAACCAACGCGCATTATTTGCAATTTATCAGCGCGATTACTTTTTTTCACCAGTTCCAAAGAGAAAAGAAAGCGGACCAAAACACCGGAGAGATTTTTATTGAAACAACGCTCGACGATATCAAAATCGCGAACAAACTCTTAAAAGAAACCCTTTTGCGAAAAAGCGATGAGCTCAGCGGAGCCTGCAGGAATTATTTTGAGCGATTGAAGAAATGGCTCAACGAAGAAAAAACCGAAACATTTAAAAACGCTGATGTGAGAAAGGCACTCAGAGAAAACCACAGCAACCAGAAACGCTACATGACCCAACTGCAACGGGCGGGTTTGCTCAAAAGAACAAAAGGAAACAAGAAACAAGGATTTTTATACGAAGTGCTGAGCCATGAAGAATATCAAAACCTGAAAAAAGGAATTGACGGGGTACTGGACGGCATTTTTCAAAGGCTCAAAAACGGTGACGACAAAAAAGTGGATTGTCCTGAAGCTTTGGAAGTAGACCAAAGTTCAGAAGAAGTTCACAGGGCAGTTGAACCACTTCAGACCAATGGCATATTGAAAAGTAAGGAGAAGTTCATCACGAACAAGAATGGACGGGCGCAGAAAAAAAACGGTGCGGTAAAACCATCACCCGTAGATGAAAAGAAACAAAAGCCATACATCGGAGACGCGGCGACAAACACTTTGCAAAAACTTCAGCAAGCCGACAAAGAAAAACCCGGTGGGTGGTACGGAGCAAAAGACCTTAGCCTGCTGAGCGGAAAAAGTGCGCGCACAGAAAGCAACTACCTCAACGACCTTGCAGAAGCGGGTTTGCTGGAAAAAACATACAGCCACCCGGCCTTTGTTTTCCGGATTTTTCAGAACGAGATGAACCAAACTGGTCAGTAAAATGAAACACCTTGAAATAAAAAGCACCCATTACCGACAACTTGAAACTAGCTTTCAGGAATGGCTCGAAGTGATTGGCTATGCAAGTGGAACAATAAAAACCTTTCCCATTCACTTGCGGGAATTTTTTCACTACCTCGAACAAAAGGACGTCTTACATATCAGCAAAATAAAGTCAAGGCACTTGAGTGGCTTTGTGCGTCACCTTGAACTCAGAGCAAATCAGACACACGGCGGAGCGCTCAGTAGCAGCAGCATCAACAAGACCCTACAGAGCATCAATACCTTTGCCCGTTACATTGCCCAGAACGGCAGATTCGCTTTTGATATCAGCGCAAGACGAGTAGAATCCCATGTTGAGCAACGCAACATACTGACCTTAGATGAAATCAAAAAACTCTATGAGGCCACCTTTACTGTGCATCGTCAGAACAGCATTGCCATAGGTCAGCGGGACAGGGCGATCATCGCCATATTTTACGGATGCGGACTGAGAAAAAGCGAAGGGACACGATTAGATCTGAGAGATATCGACCTCATCAAACGAACAGTGTTCGTCAGAAAAGGAAAAGGCAATAAACAGCGATACGTTCCCATTGCGATAAAACATGCCGATGACATCCGCGCCTATCTTGAAGAAGGAAGAGAATGGTTTTTAGAAAATCATTTTTACAGTGGTGCATACTACCGCAAAATCGGAAAACCCTTTCCTAAAAAACAAGACACAGACGATGAAGCCTTTTTTTTAGGGATGCGTGGAGAGCGGATGAAAAGTTTTTACGCCCGCTTCGATTATCTGGCTGAAAAATCAGCAATAGAAAGAAAGTTCAGTACGCACGATCTTCGCCACAGCATAGCCACCCACCTTTTGCAATCGGGGATGGACATTGAAGAGATTGCAAAATTTTTAGGACACAGTTCTTTGGAGTCAACACAGATTTACACGCACATCATTAACCGGATAGAAAATGAAAAAGATGAACCTGCAGGGATTTGAGTACTATCTGAAATCTGAAAACTTTCGTGAAAGCACCATTGCTGAACATATCAGAAACATTGAGCGATTTGAGAAATGGGCAAATGAAAACAAACTCACAGGCGTTGAGATGATAACCTACAGCGAACTTCTGGGCTACGTGCAGGATCTTCAGAAAAAAGCTTTGAATGTGGCCACCATCAACATCCGGCTGTGTTCACTTCGCAAATACTACGATCATTTAAAGCATGAGGGAATGACAGAGAAAAACCCAGCCAAACGATTGTTCATCAAAGGAGCGATAAAAAAAGTGACCACTGATGCACTGAGTTATGCCGATCTGGAAAGCCTTTACAACGATTATGCCCATTACTGCGACACCAGAAAACTCCGCGAGCAAAAACACAGCAAAGTTGCACTCAAAAGAAAAGTCATCGCGGGGATGATGATCTTCCAGGGCTTGCACGGCGGCGAACTTTTGCGTCTGGAAGTTTGTCACATCAATACGGCAAAAGGACTCATCTTTGTTCCCGGCGCCGCTCGTGCAAAGGAGAGAGAGCTGCAACTTTCCCCGGTGCAGATCATTGCCCTTTACCATTACCTAAACGGGTTACCAGCGCAGCAGGAAAAACTTTTTGATTGTACCCTTCACAACCAGGTGCATCAGATCATTTGCGAACTCAAAGGCATCAACCCAAGGGTTCAGAACTGCCAGCACATCCGCTCATCGGTGATATTGCACTGGCTCAGGATGTATGGAAAGCGACAGGTGCAGTACATGATGGGCCACAAATACATCGGTTCAACGGAGCATTACCAGCAGCAGGAACTTGAAACTTTGACCGGAGCGTTGGAGAAGCATCATCCTTTTGGGTGACGAAGCAGATTAAGATACGCAAAATTGGAAGACGCAAATTGTGACCTCCAATTTTTAACTTTGAAAACCTTTAAGATGCCAGATTGGCATCTTAAAGAAAAGGTGGTCGCAATTTGCGACCACATCTGAAACAACAGCAAAATATGGCAAAAAAACCAACAGAGATATCAATTCCGGACGAAATAGTCATGAATAAGATATTTATTATTCGCGGACAAAAAGTAATGTTGGACAGTGATCTGGCCGAATTGTATCAAACTGAAACCGGACAATTGAAACGTCAGGTAAAACGAAACGTTGAGCGCTTTCCGGAAGATTTTATGTTTGAATTAACCAAAGAAGAATACGAAGTTTTGAGGTCGCAAATTGGCATCTTAAAGCGAGGAACCCACAGTAAATTTCTTCCGATGGTATTTACAGAACAGGGCGTAGCGATGTTGTCGAGTGTTTTGAATAGTTCCAAAGCAATACAGGTTAACATTAGAATCATGCGGATCTTTACGCGTATCCGACAAATGCTGTCAGACAATACAGAACTTCGATTGGCAATCCAGAATATTGAGAGAAAAACAGACGGAAACTCCAAAAGTATCGAACTGCTTTTTGAATATATGGCTGAACTCACCGAGAAGAAAGAAGAAAAGCCAAAACAAAAACCCCGCAGACAAATTGGTTTTAACCCGAAGAAGAAATAATCCTGACGCTTCGACAAAATCCCTCGCACAAACCCTCCCCGTTCCCCGCTCCCACACACAAGCCCATCACACTCCGACGCTACAAGGAAATAAGGCATTCGTCATCAGTCGTCGGCAAAAATCACGCCAGCCCGCCACAGCACATTTTTAGAAAATATTTTTTTTAAGGCCTAAAAAAGAGCTGTGACGCCCTTTGGGTGCTTCGTTACACTTCGCAGGCTGTCATGCTTTTTGCATCTCCTCCATCTTCCTCATAACGGGCTGTTTTGTCTTTTTGGCCGCTTCGTTCACTTCATTGCGCTTGCCAGGCTTCGCAGAAATAATTTGATTTAATCTGTTTGCTTCAGCTTGGCAATGCTCATTGCGTTCTCTTCAGCCACCAAAAAGCCACCGCCCGTTCATTTATTGCTCGCCTTGCGGGTCGCTTCGGGCTACGGCCTTTGGGTTTGATTTAATTGATCCGCCCGTGGCGGAAGGAAGGCAAACCCAAAGCCCTTGTTTTGTCAGCCGACACACTGAGCCGACGCAGCAAAAATGCTAAAAACCGGTCCGTTCCGGCCCTTCCGTTTTTAGCTCCCTACGCTCAACTCGCAGGACGGCTCGCTCTTGACAACAAACCTCTCACTTTTGATAAGAGACATTTTTTAACCACGACGCGAGAGTCCGCAATCCGGCTGAAAAAGCCGGATTGCTCGTTGCATATTTTTTCAGTTGCAAAAATCCGGCGCGCAGATCCCGTTCTATTTTTTGCAACTGAAAAAATACGCTGTTAACCCATCGCGTGCGGTGCAAAAAAAATCCTGACGCTAAAATGTCTGACCTGAAAATTTATCCGGCCGGAACGGATGTACGAACCTGAAAAATCCTTACATTTAAAGAAGAATTTTTGAAAGCAAAAGACCCTTGATTGCGACAATCCCGGCATATTATTACCAATTACGACGACCCTTTGAAATAAAGAAAAATCCGGGGGAAGAACAAGGTGCCCCCGCTTTTCTTTATGAGTTAGGTAACCATTTAGGGAATGTTCTTGTCGTCGTCTCAGATCGCAAGCTGGCCGTCGAGGACGCAGGGGATGTGGATTACTACACCGCCGATGTCGTCTCCTACTCGGATTATTTTCCAGGACATTCATTGATGCCTGG